>Ga0302319_10021787_pt1 | contig 11530 bp, 15 predicted proteins | sample Bog_T0_2_FD_203319 | JGI IMG/M metagenome (GOLD analysis project Ga0302319, IMG submission 203319) | Peat permafrost microbial communities from Stordalen Mire near Abisko, Sweden - Bog_T0_2 | ecosystem: Environmental > Terrestrial > Soil > Wetlands > Peat | place: Sweden: Abisko, Stordalen Mire...
GGTCGCGTAAAACTCGTCGCCTGCGGCTCCGCCGGTAACCCTCCCAGGGTGGGTCCAATCAGACGAAATCGGGTGGGTCCATTACGCGAAATCGTGCACCTTCGGGCTTTGAAGGTTTGCTGCCAAGTTTCCAACACCAATTTCCTCGAAGCTCAGTTGGAAAAGGACGAGCCGGGGAACCTGTATGCTCACCGCAAGCTGCGCGCTCCGATTTGCCGCTTCCGCTGCGACCTTTGAATCCCGCAAGCTTGTGCGAGTTATGTATGCCTGATACGCGGTCACCAGCACCAAAAGACCAGTGAAGATCCCAACCGGGTCTCGCCATTTTTCAATCCAACTGACTTCTTGTGTAGGGGCACCCTGGCGGTTGTCGAAATAGTTGGTCGATCCTTCTGTGAACTTGGGCGCAACGGGGACTTCCGTTGGCTTAATGGGCTCAGCGGGTGCTTTTGCCTTCGCTGGAGCGACGACAACGGTCTGCTTCGGGGGTGCGTCGGCATAGGCGGCTTGGCCAGCGATAAAGATCACCAAGCACATCGATTTCATTTTATCTACCGTAAGCCCTCGAATAACCGCAGTCTTCCACCGCTGAGTTGACCGGTCAATGCTCTGTCTCACGGCGATGTGCCGTGAACGGAGGCAAAAATGAACACGAGACGAGGCAAGCCAACACGGCGCGAGCAGGGGTTGCTCGTGCATGTCCGACGGGCGCAGGCCCGCAAGGTAGCGTTGACGGATGAAGGACCGCCCTAAGCGGCCCTCCCACTCCGGCGATCCTAACCGAGCATTTAGAACCGGTTCTGCTTCATCCGAGCCAACTCACTCGCCACCAACTGTTCTGGCAAATCAAAAAATGAGTACCGTTCATACAAGGGTGCCAAAAGCGGATGCAACGCTTCCGCAAGGTTGTCTTCGACTGTGGAAAGCGGAATAGTGCGTTCCAGCAGCACTTCTGAGTCGGAACAACGGCGCGTATCGAACATTGACCAACGCCCTTCAAAAGAAGTCAACGCACGGCCCTGCAGCCCCGTAAATAGGCAACGTACGAGCAGCGAAGTGTCATTACCATAGGATTTGGCGACTCGACCCGCATGCATAATGATTTCTCCGATTCGCCACACGGGCAGTGTCACGTCAGTCCACTTGCCCGGCTCAGTACCACCGTGGCCTCCGTCTTCGTCGTAACCTCGAATTAAGAACATCCGTCCAGTGGCATCAGCGCGCCAAAAATCGCAGTGCGCTGGATCGCGTCCGGATACGCGCTCCACATCCGCGCCGAGCCAAACTTCTATGGCTCCATCGACAATTTTCGGCTCGTATTCAGTACGGGTCATCTGGATGAAAGGCCCCCAACCCGTGTGCTTGATCTGACTGGCCTCCAACATTTTGTTCCGCATGGTTGCGAGAGACGCTAGGGATTTCCCGTCCTGTATTTCGATGCTGACTTGGTAGTGACCGTTCGGGAATCGCGCAGGATCTTCTTCAGGCATGTTCAAGGTGACGCTTGACCACCGATCGATCGCCTTGCGCGAGAAATGGGTCAGACCCTCGCTAGTCCGGAGTTTTGCGACGCTGCCGGCACTCCCCTGCAAAATCGTGCGAATCGATCCGAGAAGCTCTTCTCGTCTTGAATTGACACATCTGTCGATGAGTGAGCGCCATTCCTCGCCGGTGAAAGGTTCTTCGCTTCGAGGTCCGGGTTTCCGAATGTAAAACTTGCGGGCACAGATCACGCCTTTGCGCTCGCGCCCGCTCATGATAGGCACCGGCTGCCCAGGGACCAGCACGAATGCGTGTTCGACCTTTGATTCTCGATGCTTGTGGAACGCTAGATCGCAGTGAAATTCCGGCTCCGCGTAGCGGTTCACCGCGGCGTTCACGTCGTCCGGGTTGTATCGCGAGATTGTCCCCGGTCGTGGCATGGACATTAGAGCCCCATCTCCGGCCTGCTCGCGCATGCCCAAGATAATCACGCCTCCGCCGTGATTGGCCATAGCGATCGCGGCTTTCGCAAGCGTCGCGACATCATCGGGGGCTGCGAGATCAAGCCAGCCCTTGTACTCAGCGCTGAGCGTTTCGTTCGGATTTTCCAGAAGATTAGATAACTCATCTGCAGACAACATTTGAACGTCTCCGGCCGCTGCGTCTTCAAGGACCTCTGCTTCCCAACGACCTAGCTGTTTGCGCAGTTCGGTAGTGAGCTTGCCCGGACGAAACCAGGCGAGCCCATCATCCAAATTTTCGAAGACAGCTACTTTGCTCGAGCCCGTCGATTGATTTCCATGCTTGGCGAACTCCACCACGTAGCTTCCGCCATTGGTCTGATACACAGCAGCGCGCAGTCCGCTGGATTCAGCTTCGGCGAGTGCGGCGCCGCGGAATTGCAGCGGGCGCTCGTGAGGACCACGAGAAAGGGTGAAGAGTTGACCAGCCGAAGATCCCGACTGATTCGGATTGAGGGAAGAAAGAGGTTCATCTGCAGACAGATGTCCGCCATCTTGAGATGAGCGCATACGGCACTCCAAGCCAGAATATTCCCAATCCTGGCGAAGGGGCAGTTGGCACGCGCCTTCCGCGCTGAGAAATTTACACCTGGGATTGCCCGTCGGGCAAGCCCGTTCTGGAAGTGGCCCCTGTTGCAGAAACGTCCGGAAGGAACTGTGTGGGCGCGACGTGCACGCCGCTAGCAAGGCTGCTAATGTTCTCCGCTCAAGGAGAATCCCCATGAGCGAAACGGTTGAAATTACCATCCCGGTCGATGCTGAAGCCGCCCAGGCCCTCCAGAGCCCCTCGCGCCGCGCGGCTGCAGGCCGTTACATCAGCGGCTTGCTGAAGGGTGGTCGTGCTCGGGATCTTCTCGAGGAGGCCTTTGCCGAGGCGAAGCAAGAAGCCCGCGCAAATGGCTTGACTGATGCCGACATTGACGCTGAGCTCGAGGCCTGGCGTGCTGAACGCAAAGTTTGATCGTCGTTTTCGACGCCTCGACGCTGGTCTCTGCCTCCTTCAGAGACGATAGCATCCCGGGGCGCGCATTTTTGCGTGCCGTGGACGCACCCAACACGCTCTTGCTCTCGCAAGAAGTCGAGGATGAATATCGCGACGTTCTTTTCCGTCCGAAATTCGATCGATGGGTGTCGATTGAGCGCCGGCAGCGAATTCTCGACATCATCACGGTGTCGGCCGCGACGATTGAGCCCACCGAAATTGTTCGCGAGTGCATCGATCCGAAGGACGACAAGTATCTGACGCTCGCGGCGGCCGGCAAAGCGGACGTCATCGTGAGCAGTGACGTGCATCATTTGCTCTCGATGCATCCCTGGCGCGGGATTTCGATTCTGTCCCCGGCTGACTTTCTCGCACTCGAATAGGCTTTCGCCCTGAAATTCGCGTAGGGGCGAGTCGCGCCAAGCCGCGACCGCGCTGCTCCGGGTTCGCTAGCCGCTCATCCCGGCGAAGACGCGGGGACGGCTGCGCCGCCTTGGTGCTAGCTCTCGCTGGCGCGCCGCCGGCGCGCGGAGCTCGGCGGCAGATACCTCACTAGAGCGCCCTCCCCTTTCGCGTGCCCGGGGCCTAGATCAAGCGGGATAGCTCGACCCGCATCACTTGGCCTTGCTCTGTGCATCGGCCCGGGCTTGGTATTTCTGCTCCAGTCGATCGAGCACGTCGTCAACCGGTACGCCAGGCGTCTTGTCTGTTGTGGCTTGCTGCCACACTTGGCGTAGGTCCTCGTTCCGTTGTTGACGCAAGCGCGCCGCCAGAAACAAAAACAACTCCTTCGTTCAATGCGTCGACTGGAGCGTAACCAACGGCTGAAATTCTTCCGCCGACATGGGCTGTAACCCGGCCGGTAAGGTGCCGGTGAGTTCCACGAGCACTCGGCGATTGGCCGGCACGTCGGCGGCGTTCACACGCACCACGGTCGCGGCCCTACCCTATTGGGAGTTCTAATTCTTGCTGGCCTTGCGCAAGCCTTCCAGATACGGAATCAGCCCGTTCTTCACGATCTTCTGCATCGATTCACGCTGCTCGTCGGCAAGAGAGCGGAGTAATTCGAGTTCATAGTCATTCAAACGCAAGTTGAACGTATAGCGAGGTACGTCGTATTTACGCGGGTCTTCACCGGCGGAACGACGCGCGCGGGGGGCGGAGGCCTTCGGCGTTGCAGTAATGGCCGGTGTCGGTGCGATGATGGCGTGAGTCGTTGCGGGGTCCGATAGGGGCATCGGCGCGATTATCGCCGGTGCATCTGCTGCGGCAATGAATGTTTCGGCGGACTGTGTGGGTCGCTTGACGCGATCGAGCAAGCTGCTAGCCATTCCCGAATACCTCTTCGTAGAGTGATTGCATTTCAGCATCCGCGAGCTCGTCGTGCGGCTTGTATTCCACTACCGCTAGGCCGTCGCGCACGCTTTTTCTATAAATGATTCGATCTCGGACCAAGCTCTGCATTAAATGCAGGTTGGGATAGGTTGCGATGAGCTCGCGTGCTTCGTCGGCTTCCCGCACCTGACGATTCGTGGAGGCGCGATTGAGCAGCACGCCCGCGACGAGATCCGGGTTGAACCCTTGAGCCAGTTCCACGAGCTGGGACAGCGTCTCGAGAGTCGCTGCGTCAAAGAGAGATGCTTGGAGTGGGAACACGGCGAGGCGCACGACCGTCAGTGCTGCGCGCAATTCGACGGAGTCGCGGCCTCCCGCATCGATGATGACGTCGGTGTAGCGCCCCGCCAGTTCACTGACTTCAGCGCCCAATGTCTTCCCCGTCTTTTGCACACAAGCGACCGTAGGTTCGACCTTCGCCTCGCGGCGGATGCCGGCCCAGAGATTCGCACTCGCTTGCTTGTCCGCATCGACTAGCAAGATGTCCTTGCCGGCACGCGCGCGCATCGCAGCCAGGTTCAGCGTGAGCGTTGTTTTCCCCACCCCGCCCTTTTCGCCCCCTACCAACACCAGCATGCTCAATCCGCCTTAGCTATTTTTAGGTTCATATAGTATAGCGCTAGAGTTATACCAGTATCAACCTAGAGCAGTATCATACTAGTATTAGGTTGATATCGTTTTCGGGAAAATCGCCTTCGGTCATTGCTTTAATTTGATAGTGACGCCAAAATGGCTCCACTATATTCACCGTTGAGGCAAGTCCCATGGCATCCGATACGGTCGCCTTGGAGCGAGATCGAATTTCAGCGCGCCTTCCCAAGGATGTGCGCGAGCGGATCGAGGAAGCAGCGGATCGCTCCGGGGCGACGCTCAACCAGTTTCTGGTGCAGGCGGCTATCGAAAAGGCCGACCAAATTCTGGAGCGCGAGAAGGTCACGAAGTTGTCGGCACGCGATTCCGAATGGCTGCTAAACCTGCTCGATCAACCCCCGCGGGCCCCCAACGCCAAGTTGCAGCGTGCATTGGACGACTACCAGAAGGCTACCCGTGGCGATTCGAATCGAGCTTTTGACTGGTCAGCACGATCGGACGACGTTTGAATGCGGCGAGCCATCGCTCAACGAGTGGCTCGCGCGCATGGCTCTGCAGCAGCAGGACAAGAACTACGCCCGAACCCGGGTGATCGTCGACGAGACGGCACCCGCTCAAATTCTCGGCTACTACACCTTGCTAGCCCACGAAATTGACACCGGCCAGGTCCCGAGCGCGCGGAAATTGCCGCGGCGTCTGGCCTGCGTCTTGCTGGGCCGTTTGGCAGTGGATCGTAGAGCGCAGGGGAGGGGCCTCGGCCGGGTCATGTTGCTTGATGCCATTGCCCGAACCCGCGCGACGATCGAGGAAGCTGCTGGTATTGGCCTGGTCGTCGATGCCTTGCATGATCAGGCGGCCGCGTTTTATCGAAGTTTCGGCTTTGAGGCTTTCAAGGATGATCCACTGCGCCTATTTCTGCGGGTGGATTGGCCTTGAGGGGTCAGCGCCGACGGCTGTTGGGTGACAAGGATAGCGTCGCGGGAGGGACATAGACATGGGGGATCCAACGGATAACGACGCAGGCAGCCTGCGGCCGGTGCTGGAGCTGGTGCCTGATCGCGTGAAGCCACCGAGTGCGCAGCAGCGACGCCTATTCGAACTGCCGACGCCAGCTGCGGACGAGGCCATCCTCTACCAGCATTCGGTGCTCTGCCAAACCTGCCTGCCGTTCCGCGATCCGGGCGATGACGTCCGCAAATGGGAGCGCGCCAACGGGCTCGTCAACCTGCTACTCGCGGCCGGCCAGGCGTTCCACCCCGACACCCGGCGATTCATCGATGTCGGGTTGCCGTTCGGGCCGAAGCCGCGCCTGGTGCTGTACCACCTCAATGCCGAAGCGCTGCGTACGCAGTCCCCGGTAATCGAATTGGAAGACAGTCTGACCGCGTTCGTAAAGCGTACGCTGGGGCTGGATTCTGGCGGGCGCACCATCCGGACCGTGAAGGATCAACTGACGCGATTGTCGGCGGCGGACTTTCGCATCGGCACCGTGGTCGGGGAGGGGCGGGCCGTGACCCTCAAAGGATCTGTCATTGAAGGCTTTGACTTGTGGACCTCGAGAGACCCCCAGCAGCGGGTGTTATGGCCGACGACGGTGCAGTTCTCGCAACGTTATTTCGAGAGCCTAATGAAGCACGCCGTGCCGCTCAACGAGACCGCGATCGCGCGGCTCTCGCACAGCGCCATGGCCCTCGATATTTACACCTGGCTCGCGCAACGATTGCACCGCATCGAGGAGGGTAAAACCGCGCTGGTTCCATGGGTGTCACTCTGGGAGCAGTTCGGCAACGGCTACGCCCAGATCCGGGAGTTTAGGCGCGTCTTTGGACGCACCCTGAAACAGGTCAAGGTGGTGTATCCGGAAGCCAAGTTTGACCTCAATGCCGGGGGCATGAAATTGCACCATAGCCGCCCCCCGGTCGCCCATCGGCTGCTCCCAATGAGTCGCGCCTAGCTAGTGTGCATAAGCTTGGGGATTCAGCGACTTATCCACGGGCACTTTGTCACGCTTTTCACGGGCACTTTGTCACGCTTGAGGGGCAATAGTCACGGGCACTTTGTCACGCAATCCTATAGTTAAGAACCTATAGGATTCCTATAGCTGAAAGCCGCACCCTGTCGATAACTCATCGGCTGGCCAAATCCCGGCACCGCCTCTTAGGGGGCTGACGCCCCCTGCCGGCTCGATCGCGTCCGCGATCCCCGCCCGACCCGGCATACCCCCAAATGGAGCGCGCTCTCGCGCGCAATGCATTGATGCAGCCCGTTGGGCTGCAAGGGGAATAAATCCAAATCCGGTTTGGCGAGGGGAGAAGAGGCCGGAGGGGACCGGAGTCGATTTTCGAGGTTGCCTCCAAAATTTCGTTTCCCAGCCCCGCAGAGCCTCTCTGAGCCGGTTCTGTTGGTTTAGGAGCTAGATCGGTCAATTTGGCTGGAGATCGCCGGTCCTGGGGCGTCCTAGGCGGTCGGGTGCGGCGGGTTTGGGTGCGGATTTTGGGGTTTCGTGGCCGGGTGGGGGATTTTGACGGGGTTTTTGGGTTTTGCCCGATCACGGCCGGGGCGATGAGTAATAAGCTTGACCGATAATAATAGGAGTATTATTATTCTTACTATTCTATTTGATTCCTTACCCCGGAGAGAAGCGCATGGACGTCAATCCTGAGATCCGAGAACGCATTTTGGCCGCCGCCGCCCAGTTGTTCGAGCAATCGGGACGCAAAGAGCTGCCCACCGTCGACTCGGTGCGGAAACTGTCTCGTACCTCGATGAACGATGCCTCGGCGGTGATGCGGGAGTGGCGGCGATTACAGATCGTCTCGGCATCGGCTACGGTGGTGTCGGTGCCGGAGCGGGTCTCGCAGGCCAGTGCCGCGGCGTTGAGCACCTTATGGACGGAAGCCCAGGAGCTCGCGAACGAATCCTTGAACGTGGCGCAAGCGGCGTGGGATGCGGAGCGGGCGGAGGCGGAGAAGCTGCGGGTGGAACTGTCCTCGGCGTTCGAGACCCAGGGGGCGGAGCTCGAGGCCTTGAAGGGGAAACTCGCTGAAGCTGAGGGGAGGGCCGCCGCCGCCGCGGCGGCGGCCGAGAGCGAGCGGGTGGAGTTACTCAAGCAGGTGGCGGTGCTCACCGACACTGCGCATACGGCGACGGCCCGGGTCCAGGAAATTGAAAAACGGGCGGAGGATTTGAAGGCGGCGTTGAGTGCGGCGCAGGCCGCGGAGGGGAGGGTCACGGCGGAGCTCGAGGCGGAGCGATCCCTCCATGGCAAGACGCGAGAATCCTTGACGGCGCTGACCACGGAATTGGTGACGGTCAAAGCCCGGGCGGAGGCGCAGGCCGCGGTGCAGAGCGAGCAGGCGGAGCGGTTCAAGCGGGTGGAGGCGGAGTTGATCCAGGTACGGGAGTCGGCGGCGGCGGCGAGAGAAGAAGCGGCGCAGCTGCGGGGTCAGGCCGAGGCGTTGAAGGCTCAGCAGGCGCAGCTCCTGGAGGCGATCACGGTGCGCGACGGCGAGCGACCGACCCCAAAGGGTGGGAAGAAATAATCTCCCTCAGTCAGGGTGTTGGGCCGCCCACAGATTGCTGTACCTATCGGCCGCACAGCGGTATTGTCGCGAGCATCATGACGACGCTTGCCGACCTCGAAACCGCCGCTGATGCGGCGCTCACGGAAGCTGAGAAACAGGAGTTGCTCTTGTTCCTGGCCGCGAGCCTGCGCCGTGCGCGAGCGCAGAGTCCGGAACCGCGGCAATTCTCCGCCGAGACGATCCAAGCCTGGATCGCCGAAGACGAAGCTGATTTCGAACGCCTGTCGCGCAGCCCTTGAGGCTGTTCCTCGATAGCAGCGTGCTGCTGGCCGCCTGCGGCTCGCAGCGCGGGGCCTCCCGCTTGGTATTCACGTCGGCTGCCGCGCACGGCTGGGAACTGTTGGTCAGTCCGTACGCGCGCGGCGAAGTGGCGGCGAACCTCGCGGCCGTCGATTGAGGTAGACCGGCGTGCGAATCGCGGACCGATAATCGCTCGAGCGGTGAAACGGCCAGACCTCGAAGTCACCACTATTGCGCCACCGCCGGTTCTGGATCCGGGCACTGAGACCGAGCGTCAGAATATGAACGGGAAGGCATGCCAGATTGACCCAGAGGCGGGTGATTGGCCATTCGTACGGGCGGTTCGAGTGCAAGAACACGATGCAGCGGGCGACGTCGCGGCGCGTCTTGCGGTCTAGGCGATGGCGGCCGATGAGCCGGTACGTTTCCAGATCGCTGTACAAGTGCCAGGCGGCGCCAAAAATCTCACCGATCGATCGATCTTGGGAACGCTGTGTGCGCGCATACCGATTCTCGAAATCGACGTTAGTGATTCGGCCGGCCGCGAGACGCCGCAGACCCTCGGCCAACCGCCGGCGAGCCGATCGATCGATCACCGCAGTCAATTGGACGAGCTCGCAGAGGGTTTCGGGGCTAAGTCAAAGAGCGCCCGATCATCATCGCGGGTGAGGTGGGCATCGAGCCAGGCCTGCAGATCCGCATGATCGAGCTCATCGCGATCGACGCGGGCAAGGATGGTGGCGCCGATCAGGATCTTCCTGCGGGTGTCGTCTTTGCGCGCGCGGCGGGAGACCAAGGCACGAGCGCGGGCGTCGATGCGTTGCTGGCGGACTTTGAGCTGCTTGAGCTTAGTCTCGAGCTCGCTGATGCGGTCGGTGAGCTTCGGCATTTTTAACCCCCTGTTTGTTGTCTCATCCTTGAGCGGCAGCGGTTGTGCCGTGCCGGGAGAGTTGTAGCACGCCGCAGCACCTGACGGCAGGGCAGCGTGGGGTCTCGGCTGCGCTGGGAGTGGTGTGCTGGCGCTGTGGTCTAGCCTTGCGCTTCTAGCGAAGCGCGCGGCGGCGATCGAAGAGACTCCGTTGGACCTTGTGCGCCGCTGAAGCGGAGCGTACTCTAGCCCCGCCGAGAATCGAAGGGCGCACTTACGAAAAGTTTTCAGCCCCTAACGGGTCCTACAACTTTTCAGTGCGCACAGGGGGCTCCGGCTGACGCCTTCTCCCCCTGGACCCCAAGAGAGATCCCGGATCGCGCGTCGACCCAGCTCTCCGGCTGGTCCCTGGCGCGAGGACGGTCTTCTCACCGGATCGCTGTCGCGCTCCCGTGAGAAGACCGAAGAGTCGGAATAAGAGCGCCGCTCGTTGGCGGCGCTGGGAGCCAAGCAGCGGAGCATGAGCGAGAGCGAATCCATGGAGCAGGAGCTACGCACGCTCGAGGAGCGGCTCGCGATGCCGGCGGCGTCCGAGTCGCGAGCATCCTTGGCCGCGTTGCTCGCCGCGGAGTTCCGCGAGTTCGGCAGCTCGGGGCGGATCTACGATCTCGCTAACACGCTCGAGGCGCTCGTCGCCGGTAATCGGCCGGCGCTCAAGTTCGAGGACTTTTCTGTGCAGCCGGTGAGCGGTGGCGCGGTGCTGGTTACGTACGTTTCGCGCAGCGTGTCGGGCCCCGGATGGAAGCCGCCGGCGCTGCGATCTTCGCTCTGGGTGCGGCGTTCCGATCGCTGGCAACTGGTGTTCCACCAAGGCACGCGCCTGGCCGAAAACGAGGCGTAACCCGATGGCGATTTATCACCTCTCGGTCAAACCGATTTCGCGCAAAGGAGGCCGCTCGGCGACCGCCGCGGCGGCGTATCGGGCGGGAGAAAAGATCCACGATCTGACGACGGACCAGGTGTTCGACTACACCCGCAAGCGCGGCGTCGAGCACAGCGAGATCGTGTTGCCGACCGCGGCGGCGCAGCGCGACATCAACTGGGCGCGCGATCGACAGGCGCTCTGGAACGCGGCGGAGGCGGCGGAGAATCGATCCAATTCCCGGGTCGCGCGGGAGTACGAATTGGCTCTCCCGCATGAGCTCAATCATGCGCAGCGGGTGGAGCTCGTCCGGGCGTTTTCGGCCGACATCGCGAACCGCTACGGGGTGGGGGTGGACTTCGCGATCCATGCGCCGCATTGGAATGGCGATGACCGCAACCACCATGCACACGTGCTCACGACGACCCGCAAGATCGATGCCGATGGGCTAGGTCAGAAGAGCGAAATCGAGTGGTCGGATACCAACCGGAGGAAGGCCGGACTGGTGTCCGGCGAGCAAGAAATAACCGCCATCCGGGAGCGATGGGAGACCCTCACCAACGAGTATCTGCAGGCCCATGGAATCGATGCGCGGATCGATCATCGGAGTCTTGAAGCCCAGGGGATCGAGCGGGAGCCGCAGAGTCATTTGGGACCCGCGGTCTCCGCGATGGAGCGGCGCGGCATGGCGACCGAGGTGGGCAAACGGCTCGAGGCCGAGGGCATAGCCTTGGCCCAGGAGCGGCTCGAGAAGGCGGCGGAATTGGGTCGGCTCGAGCGCGAGAAAGTCATCGTCGAGCGCTCGATTTTGGATCTGTCCGGGGATCTCGAGGGGGCCAAGCGGGAGCGGGATTTGATGCTGCTGCGCCAGTCGCAGCTTGCCCAGAAGCCGCTGGATCTGGAGGCGGTGCGCGCCCAGGCGCGCGAGAACTGGCTGGCGTACCG
>Ga0302319_10021791_pt1 | contig 11529 bp, 8 predicted proteins | sample Bog_T0_2_FD_203319 | JGI IMG/M metagenome (GOLD analysis project Ga0302319, IMG submission 203319) | Peat permafrost microbial communities from Stordalen Mire near Abisko, Sweden - Bog_T0_2 | ecosystem: Environmental > Terrestrial > Soil > Wetlands > Peat | place: Sweden: Abisko, Stordalen Mire...
TGCAGAGATGCCATGCGCGCCATGGCGAGACGACCGTTCGAAGCCGTGCCCACTACTTCCACATCCGGCACCCCGGCAAGGGCGTCGGCGACGATGCGCCGGAACACCACGGTATCGTCGACTACCAGAACCCGCGTGCTCATCCCGTGGTCCGCATGCGCAACGTCATCCCTGCCGGTCGGGCAAGTATGGTGGTCATCTCGGACATGGCATGCGGGCGCATCAGACCGTGAACCGCCGCATGGTGGTTTCGAGCTGCTCCGCCACCCGCGACAGCTCGGCGGCGCTGCTTTTCACTTGTTCGCTGCCCTGCGCCATCTGCCCCGCCGCCTGGTCGACACCCACGATCTCCCTCGCGATTTCGGCGGTAGCGACAGAACTCTCCGCCACGCGCTGATTGGCGTCGCGCACGCCGGTTGAAGCCTCGGCTATGTTCCGCGCGATGTCCTTTGTCACGGTCGACTGCTCCTCAATAGCGGCGGCGATCGACGACACGATATCGCTCACATCGTGAATGATCTGCGACACTTTGCCAATCTCGGCAATCCCGCCCGAGGCCGAAGATTGCACGCCCGCAATTCTGCTCTTGATGTCTTCCGTGGCAACCGCCGTCTGCTTGGCCAATTCCTTGATCTCATTGGCGACCACGGCGAATCCCTTGCCGGCCGAACCGGCGCGCGCCGCTTCAATCGTGGCATTGAGCGCCAGCAGGTTGGTTTGCGAAGAGATCTCCGTAATAGTCTCGGTGACCTTGCCGATCAACTGCGCCGCCGCCCCCAACTGGTTCATCTGATCGCCGATGCGGGCCGTCTGCCGGGTGGCCTCTTCGGTGATGCGCCGCGCTTTTTCCGAATTGCCGGCGATCTCGCCGATAGTCGACGTCATCTGCTCGGTAGCGGAAGCGACGCTCGCAAGGTTGGTCGAGGTCTGTTCCATCCCCGACGCCACCGATTGCACGTTGGCGGTCATCTGCTCCACCGCGGCGGCCACCGCATGGGCATTGCCCGATGCTCGATGGGAGCCGTCCGACATCTGAGTGGAATTGACCATCAATTCGGAAGATGAGAGAGACAGCACCTTAATACCGCTAGAAACATCCTGAAACATTTTGCGCAGGGACACGGTCATCGTCTGCAGAGAACGCGCCAGAGTGCCGATTTCATCGCCGCGCTGCTGAACCTCGGCCGGCGCATCCTTCGCGAGGTCGCCCTGGGCGATGCGATCCAGATGGGCCACGGTCGCTCCGAGCGGCGTGGCAATCCCGCGGGTGAGAACAACTCCGCCGAAAATCCCCCCTGCCAGTGCGCACAAAGAACCGGCCACCAGCGTCCACCAGATAGTGCCTGAGGTTTCCTCGCGTCTTTTCTCATTCTCGGCAACCAATTCCTTCTGCCATGCTGAGGCCTCTTTACCCTTAGCGCGCAGACTGAGCTTGCCCAGCGGAAGGTTGTACTCACGGACCGCTTCCGCAAGGCGGCCCGCGCGCAGGTGGTCGACGATACCGTCGTAAGCAGTCGTTCTCTGCACGGCGAGCGCCGCCATTTCAGCGGCGTGCTGTATCGATTTTGGCGTGTTCGACATCGCCTTGAAGCGTTCCAAAGCGGCGTCCTGGATCTTACGGCCGTTCAGCAGGTCCTGCATCAGCGATTCACTCGCTTTATTTGTGAGAACCATCTTCCCCACCGCTATGCTGATATTCCCCTGCTCACTCGCGATGGTGGCCGCCAGTTCCGCCTGCTCCAGCCGGTCAATCGTGTCCTTCGTCAGCCGCCGATCCACCCCCAGCCCCCACAATGACAGCGCGGATAAGCTCACCAGAAGGAGGATAATCCCCCCCAGTACGAGACTGATTTTCCTCCCGATTCGTATGTTAGAAAGCACTGTCATTGTGGAGTTTCCTGTCTGTTTGCTGCGTGTTTATTTGCCGCTTGACTATTTAAACGAGTACTGCTGGAAGACATAGAAATATCGGGGATTGATATTTTTTGTCGTCTCGGCCACGAATTCGCCCTTGAAGAAATGGCCGACACCGGCGCCGAAAAGGTGCGCGCCATGCCGGTAGGTCACGAACGAATCCAGTTCCTGGCCGACGCGAGTTCCGGCGGTGCCCTTCTTTGAGGTTGCAATCACGCTTCCTGAACTGTTGTAGAGCGAGTCGGATGGGCTGTCGAGCCATTCATCGGTATACATCACATTCAAAGCGAAAGACTTGGTCAACCCCAGCGTTTCAAGACTCTTCAGGGTACGCAGGTTGCGCCATCCGAAAAGATCTTCCTGGCCGAATTTGTCGTGATTGGCGGGCGACAACTGGTCGAAAGTGCCGCTGTTCGTCTGCCCCGGCCCGGTTCCCGAAGCGGCTTTGAATTCCCCCGAAAAATTCAGCGCATGCCCCCACAGCGCCGTCTTGCGGGATCCGCCGGCGAAATATGCGTGCGCGCGCTGCTGCAGAAGTCCGATGTGGCCGGTCTGGCCAATGACTTCGACGTCGTAGGCAAAGTTGACCGGCAATGGCCCGTACACCCGGCCGCCGAATGTGTCCGTCCCCAGGGTGCCCGCGCCCGTCCAGCCGCCGATCTTGTTCTGCGAATGCCGCAATCCGTAAGCGTCGACCGAAGCGCCGCGCCATACTCTTGAAAAAGTGTTGTATGTGCCCCAGATCCTCTCGCCCAGATCCGGCACATTGAAAAGGTCCGGAAGAACCTTGACGGGGGAGACCAGCAGAACTTCGAAACGGTTTTTATCCGTGCGGTAATACATCCGGCCCGTGTCGAAAGTGCGCGATACATTGCTCCACTGCGGCGAACCGATCAGCCGCGAATCGCCGAAAGTGAGCATCTGGCGGCCGAATATTGCGCCAAAGCCCGTCTTGCGTTTACCGAAAAGCTCGATGTAGCCTTCCTGTAAATCCATCGTGTCCCGCAAAGTGTTCGGGGCCGGAACGCCATAAAAGGGGGCGCGCGCGTCCTGACCCATGGCGCTGATGGTGAACCACGAGACCGGACTGAAATCGACTCCGATGCGCACGCGGCTCAGCATGTCCTGCTGATTTACCGACTTGCCGAAGTTAACGCCGTCTTTCTCTTCCCATCGCGTCCGCTCTTCAAAGGTAAAGCCGAATTCATTATTGGTGGCTTCACGCAGCTTCTGGTTCAATTCCTGGATCGGGTCGGACTGCATCCAATCCATCGATTGTGCTCGTACCGCGGATGCGCCGAATAGTGTCGACAACAGGGTTATCAGGACTCCGAAAGAAGTCTTGCGACGGTCCCGGCGGGCACCCTCGATCGGCTTTCGAATTTCAGCAGGCTTCATTAATTTTTCATCTCCATTAGGCTTCCCCGTTGGGACCACGTTGCGGCACGAAGTCCTCCCCTGCGCATCGCCAGTCCCGCGTACGCTCGGAATTTGCATCGTCGCCAGTATGAATATCGGCGGAACGGGCGAGATTCTTTATAGAGAGTCGGAGGCTTCCGCCAGAATCTGGCTCGCGTCGAGCCATGTAATTACCTGGCCGCCAGTGCGGCATACTCCCTTGAAATGCCGGGCCTGGCGTCCGTTTACGTTGGCCGGTGTCGCCTGCCACTGGCTACTCTCCACCTCCACCACCTCGTCCACACGGTCCACCAGCAGACCGATGAATTCGTTGCGATCTTCCACGATGAAAATGCGGCTGTCCGGACCCGCCACCGCCCTCGGAAATCCAAGCCGCACGCCTAGGTCGACGATGGTGACGATCTTGCCCCGCAGGTTGACAATCCCCAGAACCTCTTCGGGGGCATAGCGTACCTGCGTTATCGGGCCAAGCCGAATCACCTCCTGCACCCCGGTGGCATCCAGCGCGCAAAGCGTGTCGCTCACGAAAAAAGTCGCCAGCAGAACTGTTTGTCCAGCGGACACGGTCATTGTCTGAGACATGTTTTCCACCCGAGTCAAACCCGGAACCGCTGCATAGCGGTTTGCAGTTGTTCCGCCACCCGCGACAGTTCGACGGCGCTGCTTTTCACGTGTTCGCTGCCATCCGCCATCTGCCCCGCCGCCTGGTCGACACCCACGATTTCCCGGGCAATCTCGGCAGTGGCGACCGAGCTCTCCGCCACACGCTGGTTGGCGTCGCGCACGCCCGTCGAAGCCTCGGCAATGTTCCGCGCAATGTCCTTCGTCACCGTGGATTGCTCCTCAATAGCCGCGGCGATCGAAGATACGATATCGCTCACATCGTGAATGATCTGCGACACTTTGCCAATCTCGGCAATCCCGCCCGAGGCCGAAGATTGCACGCCCGCAATCCTGCTCTTGATGTCTTCCGTGGCGGCCGCCGTCTGCTTGGCCAGTTCCTTGATCTCATTGGCGACTACCGCGAATCCCTTGCCGGCCGACCCGGCGCGCGCCGCTTCAATCGTGGCGTTGAGCGCCAGCAGGTTGGTCTGCGAAGAAATCTCCGTAATGGTTTCGGTGACCTTGCCGATCAACTGCGCGGCCGCCCCCAGCTGGTTCATCTGATCGCCGATGCGCGCCGCCTGGCGGGTGGCCTCTTCCGTGATGCGCCGCGCTTTCTCCGAATTGCCCGCGATCTCGCCGATGGTCGACGTCATCTGCTCGGTAGCGGAGGCGACGCTGGCGAGATTGGTCGAAGTCTGTTCCATCCCCGCCGCCACCGACGTGATATTCGTGCTCATTTCCTCCGCGGCGGCCGAGACGGAGTGCGCCTTGCCGGACGCCTGGTGGGAACCCGAAGTCATCTCCCCAGAGCTCGTCATCAGTTCCGTCGAGGATGAAGAAAGCACCTGAATACCGCCCGAGATCTCCTGGATCATTTTGCGCAGGCTGGCTATCGTCGTCTGCATGCCCCGCGCCAGAGCGCCGATTTCGTCCTCACGCTTCTGCAGTTCCGGCGGCGTATCCTTTGACAGGTCGCCCTGTGCAATGTGATCCAGATTGGTCACGACCTCACCGAGCGGATTTGCGATCCCGCGCTTGAGGACAACCACACTGAGAGCCGAGACCGCGATCCCCACGACACTGCCCGCAATAATCACCATCCAAAGGGTGCTCGCAGCCTGCTTGCGCGCCTTCTCGTCTTGATCGAGAAGCTTCTCCTGCCAGGCAGTGGCCTCTTCGGCCTTGTCGCGCATGCTGGCGGAGACGGCGGTGGCCGTGGCGAACCCCTTGAGTGCTTCTGCATACCGGCCGGCCCGCAGCGAGCCCACAATCCGATCGTTGGCTTCCGCATTCTGCCGGGCGAGTTCCTGCATCTCCTCCCCGTGCCTGATGCTTTCCGGCGTATTCGCCAGCGCCCGGAACTTCGTCAGCGCCGCGAGACGCTTCTGACGGCTATCGAGTAGCTGGTTCACAAGCTCCTCGGCAGCCTTTTTCGCCACGACCAGTTTTCCGGAAGTCTGGCCAAGAGCCGACGTTTCGGCGGTGATAGTCTGCGCCAGCCGCGCCTCGCTGGAACGGCTCGCGGAGTCGTCCGACCGGCGCTCGTTGGATTCGACGGTCCACAGCGACAACACGGATAAGCCAATCAACTGGAGCACGGCCGCTCCCAGCGCCAAGGCGATTTTGTTGCCGATTCTGATGTTCGATAACCACGTCATTTTCTGTTCCCTTCAGCGCCCACCGCCTTGCGAATGCTCTTTGTCAACTCTTCCCGGTTGAGCTTGATTTGATACTCACTGACACCCGCAGCCATGCCGCGGGCAATCTCTTCCTCGCCGGCGAGCGAGGAAAGCGCGATAATCGGCAATCCGGCGAAACGCCCATCCGCTCGAATCTGCCGCGTCAAAGCCAGGCCATCGAGGCGCGGCATTTCGACGTCGGTTGCCAGCAAATCCACTTCCCCAGCGTGCTGGTCGAGGATCTCCCACGCCGCCTGGCCGTCTTCGGCCGCCAACACACGGCATCCCACTGCTTCCACCAGACGCTGAATCTGGCCGCGGAAGAATTCCGAATCGTCCGCCACCAGCACCGTTGGCGTCTTGCCCGCCGTGGCGCGGAAATCGAATGCCGCGGCGGGTTTTCCTTCTTCCGACGGAACCGCGTCGGCCAGCTCGAAGATATCCAGCAAGAGGAACGTCGCATCCTTCAGCACCGCCGAACCCGCGACACCCCTCTGCCGCAACGTCACCGTATCGATGGCCAGCGCCGCTTCCACCATGTCCAGCGGCTCGGCGGCCAACAGTCCCAGCGGGCGCCCCAGCCTTTCGAACACGATCACCACCCAGCCCTGTTCGGCGGTCAGTTCGCCCACCTTCGCCGTATCGTGCAGGCTTACCAGCGGCAAGCTGGCCCCGCGATACTGCATGGTGCGGCGTCCGCCCAGATATTCGATTTTTTCCGGAAGCACCCGTTCGATACGCGACACTTGTTCGATCGGCACCGCGCAGTTTTCCCCAGGCGCATTCTGGAACAGCAGCAGTGCGTGCAATTCTCCCGCGCCACCGGTCCCGCCGGCGTCCGTCTGCCTGCATACCGCGGCCGCTTTACCCGCCGACAGCTTGGCGCGCGCCGCTACTCCAGCCACGTCGAGGATCACCGCTACGCGCCCATCCCCGAGGATCGTGGCGCCCGCGTAGTCGTGCAGTCCTTTCATGTGGCGGCCGAGCGGTTTCACCACGATTTCCACGGTGTCGTGCAGTTCCTCCACCACCAGCCCATACTCGAAGGCGCCGGTATCCACCAGCACCACGTTCAGCGCGCGCGCGGATTCCCTGGTACGCGGTGTGCCCAGCGCTTCGGCCAGAAAGAGCAGCGGAACCAGCCTGTCGCGGACGTTCAGAACTACCGCGTCCCCTACCCTGTCCGTTCGCTCCGCCAGTTGCGCCGCCGGAATACGGATCAACTCGCCTACATTCACCTGCGGAATGGCATAGCGCTCCCCGCCGTCCGATACCAGCAGAGACGGGATAATCGCCAGCGTCAGCGGCAGCTTGATGCGGAAAGCGGAGCCCCGTCCCGGCGCCGAATCGATCTCGATCTTTCCCCCCAACCGGTCGAGGTTGGTCTTCACCACGTCCATGCCCACGCCGCGTCCCGATACGTCGCTGACTTTCTCGGCCGTTGAAACTCCCGGCAGGAAAATCAGCGCCAGTTTCTCGCGCTCCGATAAACTCTGCGCCTGTTCGCGCGTGACCAGACCCTTGGCGATCGAAGACGCCACCACTTTTTCGACCGCCAGACCTTTGCCGTCGTCCGCGATCTCGATCACCACCTGCCCGGCCTGATGCGAGGCTTTGAGCGTCACCGTCCCCATAGCGGGCTTGCCGGCGGCGGCTCGCCCGGCGCGCGACTCGATGCCGTGATCCACCGCGTTGCGCACCATGTGGGTGAGCGGATCGCTCAGGCCTTCGAGGATGGATTTGTCGATCTCTACCTCGGTTCCGGCCAGTTGCAGCTGCACATCTTTATCCAGCGTCCGCGCCAGATCGCGCACCAGCCGTGGAAATTTACTGAACAGACCCGCCACCGGCTGCATGCGCGTCATGGTCACGATCTCCTGCAACTCGGAGGTGACCAGGCTGACTCGCTGCGCACCCGAACGGATGCCGCGATCGTCCTGCCGTGCCAACGACTCGTTCAGTTGATTGCGGCTCAGCACCAGTTCGCCCGCCAGCGTCATCAGGGAATCGAGCAGGGTTACATTCAACCGGATGGTGGTCTCGGCCGGCGGAATCGCCGCGGCCGTGGCGGCTTTGGGCACGTCGTCTATCGGAATCGGAACTGGCGGCATAGTCTCAACCGGAGCCTTCATCTCAATCGCAACGAGGGGCTTCGGTATCGGCGTGCCGCCCAACGGTCGAACCGAGCCGTTCTTCTCGATCAGCCGCACGCGCTCCGGCGGCACATCGACCAGCCCTTCGAGCATGTCCGGCTCGAACACGGTGGCATACAGCACTTCCAGCAGCAACCGGTTCGAACTGTCGTCGTCCAGAGTTCCGGCCGAATCCATATCGAGGAGCGTCTCGAGAATCGTGCCGCACCCCATCAGGCGCTTGAACACCTCCCACGGTGTCTGGCCCCGCCGCTCGATGTCGTGAATCAGATCGTATTCGATCAGGTAAATAAATTTGCCGCCCTTGCGGGCCTGGTTCAGATCGAACGCCGATACCTGGATGTGCTTGTCCCCGTCCGCCACTTCCACGTCGACCAGTTCGGTCAGGGAATTTCGCTCGGCAGCGGGTAAACTCCCCGTCGTCAGGGATACCAGCGCGCCCACAAACTCGTCGATATTCGCCTCGTTACTCTGCCGGTGGTTGCCGATCAGTTCGCGCAGCTTGTCGAACGCCAGCAGCAATATGCCGACCGCCTCCGCCGTGGGAACCATTTGCCGCGAGCGGATCAGGTCCAGCGCATTCTCGGTTTTGTGCGCCAGTTCCCGGATCCTCGTGAGACCGAAGAACCCCGCTCCGCCTTTGATGGAATGCGCCGCGCGGAACACTCGGTTTACCAGCTGTTCATCGATGGACGCGCCGCTCTGTTCGATGGCCAGCAGATCCGTTTCGATGGTCCCGAGGTGCTCGCGGCATTCCGCCAGATAGTCCTCGACCAGTTCGTCGTCGGGATTGAATTCGCTCATGTCGTGTTCCAGTTTCAGTGTCGGTTCGTCTTAGTGCGGACTCAGTTTCCCGAAACGCTGAAATGCTGATGCATGCGCATGGTGCGGAACAGTTCCAGAATTTCCGCCGAAGCGTTGATCACGGCCATCTGTCCCCCCAACTTGCGCAGGGAGTTATACGCCGAGATCAGCAGACCGATCCCGCTCGAATCGACCATGTTGACGTTGGCCATATCGATAACCAGTTCCCGGACCCCATCCTCGACAATCGCGCGCATTTTCGTGCGCAGTTCCGGAATCGATGCCGCCACGATACTGTCTCCGGCCGGCCGGACGATTGCTTTGCCGTCTTCCCGCGTGACCACTATCATTTGCTTCTCCTCAACTGTTTCCTGAAAAAACGTCTCTTTTCTTCGATAAGAAATCGCCGGCCAAACACCGGACGAGTGTCACCGCATTGCCCACCGCGTTATAGCGGACCCGGTTCGCATAGATGCGCAGGAGCCCACTGCCCCGTCCCGAGCAGTCCGAGAAGTCCACCGCGTGCGCCCGCGCCGCGCGCCAGTCGAAACCCTCGCCATCGTCTTCCACGGCAATCAGCAGACGCCCGCTCTTGATGCGCAGACAGCAACGGATCTGTTTGTCCGGATCGGTCCGGCAACCATGCACAACGGCGTTGGTAAGCACTTCGCGCATCAGCAACTCGACGGCGAAACGGTTCGCGCGGTCGAGCGCCGGGCTTTCTCTGAAGAAATCGGCGAGGAACTCCTCGGTGGCTCCGAGCGTCGCCGGCATCGCCCTGCGCATCTCCAGTTCGACTCCGGGCGGATTCGTCACTCGCCCACATCCGCGGCCATCAGCAGCAAGTCGTCCTCGACCGTTTGTCCCTCCGGACGCAGTTCCCGCACAATGGCGTCGACCGCCTTGCCGAGCGGACAGGAGCGGTGACGGACGCAAGCCTCCACGAGTAATTCCAGCCCTTCCCGGCGGCTGCCGCCCGGCGCGGCTTCGATCAACCCGTCGCTGTACATGAAAAAGCGGTCGCCGCTCGACACGCGTACATCCAATCGGCGCAGAATTGCCGTCCCGAACGCGCCCAGGGGGTCGCTCTCCAGTTCCACGATTTGCGCGACACCTGCCCTGCTCACAAGGATCAGCGGAGGATGCCCGGCGCCGATCACGGTAAGCTGGCGCGTCTGGCGGTTGAGCCGCGCATAACAGGCAGTCAGATATTGTTCCTCGCCCAGAATCTGGCCCATCACCGCATCCACCCCGCGCATGGTGTCTTCGGGGGAAAATACAGGCCCGGCGTACTGGCGCAGCAAGGCCTTGATAGCCGAAGTAAGAAACGCGGCGCTGACTCCATGTCCGCTGATATCCGCCACAAAATACGCGAAGATACCTGCGCCCAGCGGGATCACATCGTAAAAATCGCCGCCCGTCTCTTCGAGCGGCTTGTAATAAACCGCGAACTTCGCATCCGGATAGTCCTCGGGGCGCGCCAGGATCGCCTGCTGCGCATCCCGCAACTTCTCAAGGCGAGCCCGATGCTGCGCCACTAAAGCGCGGTTGCTCTCACGGATGCGCAAATGCACGCGAACGCGCGCCAGCACCTCCTCGCCATGCAGGGGTTTGGCAATGTAGTCCACCGCGCCGATCTTCAGGCCAGCCACTTTGCTCTTCACGTCATCGAGCGCGGAGAGAAAAATGATGGGAATGTCGGCGGTGGCCGGGTCCGATTTCAACTGCGCGCAGGTTTCAAAGCCCGACTCGCCAGGCATCATCACGTCCAGCAGGATGAGGTCCGGTTGTTCGGCGTGCGTCAGGAGACGGGCGGCGGGGCCGTCGTCCGCGGTCAGGGTGCGGAAACCCTCCGCCTGCAGGATCCCCTCGACCACCATAAGGTTGACGGGGGTGTCGTCCACTACGAGAATTGTCGGCGGGTCCATTGCACATAGCGATGGCACATGGCCGGACTCCACCTGCACCTTCGCTATTGTCTTTATCGACCCGCGACCCGGATAGCTTTAGCGGTATTTACACCGCAGTTTCAGGGGAGGGACTAGCTGGACGCCGTCGCCGCATTGACCAGTTGGGTGCTGGCGCTGCCCCAGATCCCGCTGATGCTGCCGCCTGCGCTGACAAAGATCGCCGCCGATGCCAATGCTATGAAGGCCATCAGAAGCGTGTATTCGATCAGATCCTGACCTTGCTCGTCAGAGAGAAAGCGTTTGAACAAATCCATATGGGAAGTCTAAGGCGCAAGGCTTCAAAAATATAGATTCACCTTAGTACTGGTGCTGCGTTTACTTTAGTTTTCAGTGGGCTTCTGTTCGGCATGGTCGATGACCAGAACTTCTACCGGCCGCTTCTGCGCTTCGAGCTTAAGTCCCAGCTGTTTCTCTATGGCTTCAAAGAGGGTTATGGCTCCGTTCGGGTCCGATGCAGTGGCGGGCGCATCGCCTGATTCCCCTCCGCCTCTGCCGCCCCGACCGGCCATCTGCACCGCTCCCGCCGGGCTGAAACTCAGTGCGAAATCGTACCCACCCTCAAGGCCCGTCGCATCGAGGACCGGAGAACGAATGTAGCCAGGCGCAATTAACTGCAGTTTCGCCGCAAATTGCGCCATGGTCATGTTCTGGCAAGTCACCAGCCTTCCCAACACCGGATTCTTATCCCGCGGATCTTTCCCTTCTTCGGCCGGACCTTCCTTATACTTCGTGCGGCTGCTCGGATCGGCTTTCTTCATCTTCGCCTTGACGGCCACCAGCGTATAGGCGTTCGCCGGACGTTGTTCCCTGTGCACGGCGATCCCGAAGCGTTCCTTCAGCAGCGCCTGCAGCATAGGCCAGATAATATCGGTATCCATTTGCGGCCCGTCCGTGCTCGCCTTGGCGACAATGTCGTAACGGTCCGTGTCCATCCATTTCGGAGCCCCCACGAGCATATCGTCCTCCACCTGCCAGGACTGTTCA
>Ga0302319_10021795_pt1 | contig 11528 bp, 11 predicted proteins | sample Bog_T0_2_FD_203319 | JGI IMG/M metagenome (GOLD analysis project Ga0302319, IMG submission 203319) | Peat permafrost microbial communities from Stordalen Mire near Abisko, Sweden - Bog_T0_2 | ecosystem: Environmental > Terrestrial > Soil > Wetlands > Peat | place: Sweden: Abisko, Stordalen Mire...
TCACCGCTCCGGCGCCGACCAGGGTATGGATCTCGTCAATGAACAGGAGGGCGCCCGGGTGCTGGGCCAGGGCTTCCAGCACGGCCTTCACCCGCTCTTCGAAGTCGCCCCGGTAGCGGGTCCCGGCCAGCAGGGCGCCCATGTCCAGGGAATAGAATGCCGCGCCCTTGAGCGCCTCGGGCACCTTGCCCTGGTGCAGGAGCAGGGCCAGGCCTTCGGCGATGGCGGTCTTGCCCACTCCGGTCTCCCCCACCAGCAGCGGATTGTTCTTCCGGCGCCGGCACAGGACGTGGATGACCCGTTCCAGTTCCGCCTCCCGGCCGATGAGGGGATCGATCCGGCCCTCGGCCGCCCGGGCCACCAGGTCCACCGCATAGGCCTGCAGGGGGTCCTTGGCCGGCGCTTCGGTCTCCTCGGGGGCCTCCACCGCCGGATTGGGGGCGGAGCCCGGGGCGGGCACCACCTCCGCGCCGCCGTGGGCCAGGTGCTTGAGCAGCGGCAGGCGGTTCACCCCATGGCGCTTGAGCAGGTAGCTGGCCTGGCTCTCCTTTTCCATCAGGAGCGAAACCAGCACGGCGCCGCTGTTCACCGCGGGCCGTTCGGAGGAGATGGTGTGCATGATGGCCCGCTCGATGACCCGGTTGAACCCTTCGGTGGGGGTGGGGTTGGTGGCGACCTCCGCGGGCAGGACCTCCATCCGCTGGTCCAGGAAGGTCTCCAGTTCCCGCCTCAGGCGGGGGGAATCGCCGCCGCAGGCGCTCACGGCGTTCACCACCATGGGGTCATCCTGGAGGGCAAGGAGCAGATGTTCCAGGGTCAGGTACTCATGACGAGCATCCCGGGCCAGACCGAAGGCATGCTGGATGCACCGGTTCAGGGCCATGGTGAGGGAGGGGGTAGGGGGAGCTGGCATTCAGGCCTCCAGGGCTTTCAAGCTACGCCTCAGGCTCAAGGGTGCAGAGCAGGGGGAATTCCTTGGCTTCGGCCATGGCCTTGACCTGGGCCGCTTTGGTGTCGGCGATGTCGAACGGATAGATGCCCGCCAGGCCCTTGCCCTTGCGATGGATATCCAGCATGATCCGCACGGCTTCCGGCTCCGGTTTGCGGAACACGCTCTGCAGCACCCACACGACGAATTCCTGGGTGGTGTAGTCGTCATTGTGCAGGATGACCTTCCACAGCACGGGAGGGCTCAGGCGCAGATGGGTGCGGGGCTTGGTTCCGGTGCTGCTCGAACCGTCTAATACCTTGTGAACGTTTGACTTGGGCATTTGGCCTTTCCGGGGTCTCACCTTCCATTCTACCTGCATCGATCCGGAGAGGAGGGGGTCCTGAATTCCTAATGGAGCGTCCGTTCCCTCTCCCAGTGGTCCGGAGCTTGCAAAAATAAATTCCAGAAGGCTTCGGCCACCCGTTCCGGGGCCAGGGCGGTTCCGGCCTGGACGAAACCGCAGACGGTGACGGTGGCCGCGTGGATGCCCGCATTGGCCAGTTCCTCCCCCAGGGACAGGGCCAGGCTGCGCAGGGCCGCCTTGCCCAGGGCGGCCGAGGCCAGGCCCGGCTTGGGCGCCAGGCCCAGGCCTCCGCCGGTGAACAGGAGCGTGCCCCGCCCGGCTTTCAGCATGGCCGGCAGGGCCCATTGGGCGGCCGCCAGGGCCGAACCGAGGTTGACCTGGAAATCGGCCCGGAGCTGATCCGGATCCAGGTCCGCGGCCGGCCCCTGGGCCCCGGCCGAGGCATTGTAGACCAGCAGCTCCGGGAGCCCGCCCCAGGATTCGATGGCCGCGCAGGCTTCCCGGAAGGCGCCCTCCAGGGCCAGGTCCGCACCCAGGACCAGCACCGGGTCGCCCTGGGTTTCCGCTTCCAGGGCGGTCCGGAATTCGGCCAGGAGATCTGAGGGCCGGGACACCAGGGCGAGCCGGAACCCACCCTGGGCGAACCGGCGGGCCACCGCCAAGCCGATGCCGGGCCCTGCGCCCACGATTACTGCCAGAGGTTTTTGCATCGTTCAGGCTTTCAATGATGAATCCGTGAACCTTCGCTGAATCCCGATTCTAACCGGACCGATGCCGCCCGTCACAACCGGAGCGCCAGGCCTCAGCCGGTTGGGGGGCCCTGGTAGGATGGTGCTCTCCGCCGCCCACCCAAAACCTTGAATTCATGGGGAACCCGATGCCCATCACCCGACTCGAACAGATGCTCGAAGCCGTCCAGGCCAAGCCGAAGAAGCGCCTGGCCGCGGCCTACGCCAACGATGGCCACACCATCGAGGCGGTGAACGACGCGGTGGCCAGGGGCATCGTCGAGGCCACCCTGGTGGGTGATGAAAATATCATTAGGGCCAAATGCCAAGAACTGGGCATCGATCCCGGCCGGTTCGTGATCCTCCACGAGCCCCAGGAGACCCAGGCCACGGTCCGGGCGGTGGCCCTGGTCCGCAGCGGCGAGTGCCAGATTCTCATGAAGGGCCTGGTGAGCACGGACAAGTATATGCGGGCCATCCTGAACAAGGACGCGGGCCTGATGGATCCCTCGGCCATCCTCTCCCACGTCTCGGTCATCGAGCATCCCCGCTATCCCAAGCTCCTCATCTGCGGCGACGTGGCCGTGATCCCCTATCCGGAACTGAAGGAGAAGCTGGCCATCGCCAACTACTGCGTGGGGGTGGCCCAGGCCCTGGGCATCGTGCGGCCCAAGGTGGCGGTCCTGGCCGCCTCGGAGCAGGTGCTGCCCAAGCTCCAGGCCACGGTGGACGCGGCGGTCATGGCCAAGATGGCGGACCGGGGGCAGATCAAGGGCTGCCTGGTGGACGGCCCCATGGCCCTGGATGTGGCCATCGACCGGGAATCGGCCTTCACCAAGGGCGTGGGGGGCGAGGTGGCGGGGGACGCCGATTGTCTGGTGTTCCCCAATATCGACGCCGGCAACATCTTCTACAAAACCAGCACCAAGCTGGCCGGGTGCGAACTGGCCGCCATGGTTATGGGCGCCCAGGCCCCCTGCATCCTGTCCTCCCGGGGCGACAGCGTGCTCACCAAGCTGTATTCCATCACCCTGGCGGCGCTCACCGCCAGGTAGTTCATTTCTTCAAGCCAGTGTAGGTCCTGGGCACTTCCTTGCCGGCCAGCACCCGCAGGGCGCCCTTGGCCAGGGCGAACATCTCGTTCTCGCCGGGATAGAGGGTCACCCCGCAACCCATGGCCGCCACGGTCCGCTGGATGAAGGCCACCGTGGGCCGGCAGCGGGCCATGCCGCCGGTGAGGAGGATCTGGTCCACCTTCTCCCCCTCGAAGGCCGGGAGCAGGGACGTGATCCATTTGGCGATCTGATAGGCCATGGCGTCCATGACCTCGATCACCTCCGCCTCGCCCGCCAGGTAGCGCCGCTCCAGGTCCCGCAGATCGGCGGTGCCCAGCAGGTCGATCAGGCCGCCGCTGCCCTTGTTCAACTGCTTGAGCTGCTCCTTGCTGTACTGGCCGGAGAAGCAGAGATCGATGAGCTGGCCCACCGGCAGGGAGCCGGAGCGCTGGGGGGTGAACGGGCCTTCCCCGTCCAGGGCGTTGTTCACGTCCACGTAGTGGCCGTGGTGGTGGGCGCCGATGGAGACGCCGCCGCCCATGTGCGCCACGATCACGTTGATCCGCTCGTAGAAGGTCTGCTGCTCCTCGGCATAGCGGCGGGCGGTGGCGATCTGGTTGAGGGCGTGGCTGATGATCTTGCGCCGGATCGCCTTGAGACCGGTTATCTTGGCCCGCTCCGGCACTTCGTCCACCACCACCGGGTCGACGATGAAGGCGGGCCGGCCACTGCCGCTCACCAGCTCCCGGGCGATCAGGCCGCCCAGGTTTGACGCGTGGTCCCCCTGGACCCCGTCCAGCAGGTCCTGGGCCATGGCGTCGTTTACGGTATAGGTGCCGTGGACCACCGGCCAGAGCACCCCGCCCCGGCCGGCCACGGCGTCCAGGCTGGCCACCGCCAGGCCGTGCTGGGCCAGGAAGCCCAGGATCACGTCCTTGCGGAAGCCGAACTGGGCGGTGACCGGCTTGCCCTGGAACTCAGCCAACTCGGCGGCGGAATGCTGCAGCTCCTGGGTGAACCGCTCCTGGTCGCCTTCGTAGATGCTGACTTTGGTGGAGGTGGAGCCGGGGTTGATGGCCAGGACCCGGAACCGGCGGAAGAAGGTGTCCTTGGGGGTCTCCTGCCAGGCGCCGTAGCGGTACATGCGCAGCACCGAGGCCTTCACCGCCAGCCGGATGTCCTCGGGAGTGCAGTCCATGGCCAGGTCCACGCCCTTGAAGCGCATGCCGAACATGACCGGGAACTTCTTGGCGTCGGGAAAGCGGATGGAGTAGAGGTGATAGAGCATGCTGCCCATGTCCAGGTTGGGACAGATGATCACGTTGGCCGCCCCCGGCCACGACACGTCCTGGCCCGGCTGGTAGTAGGTCGCCGAGCGTTTGGAGAGGGCGACGCTCACCTTCACCTCGCCCTCGATGCTGATCGACCGGTAGCGTTCACCGCGGGCCACCCGCTCCTCCAGCAGGGCCGGCACCAGGGCGGTTGCCTGGCGCACCAGGGCAGCCGAAGGGCCTTCGTCCGAGCCCCGGTTGGAGTGGGAGACGATGGCGCCGTGGATGTGGGGCAGCACGTCTTCGGGGATCAGGTCCCGGGCGATGGCGCAGGTGCCCACCGCCACCCTGGCCAGGATTTCCGGGGTCATGGTGGCGTTCACCCCGACATCGCCGAACACCAGGATATTCTGGGCGAACACCTTGTCGGGATGTTCGTCCGGCAGCACGAACACGCCCGCCTCGCAGCAGACGTCCTGGGCCGCCAGGGCCCGCACCATGGGGCGGAAATACTGGTTCTCATGGGAGGCGGCGCCTCCCACCACCGTGTCGCCATGGCCCAGGGCCACCGCCAAGATGCCGAAGTTCACCGGCTGGGCGACCCATTCCCTGGCCTCTTCCAGGGTGATGTCCCTGGCTTCCAGCAGGCAGCGCTGACGGTAGGCCTGGGCGAACTCCTCCACCAGTTCCGGGTGGTCGGGGATATTCACGAAGGCGCTCTCGGCCAGGGCAAACTCCAGCCGGGTGGGGTCCAGGCCGGGCAGGCTGGTCCGGACCAGATCCCGCACCGCCTGTTCCGAGGCCAGGAACACCGGGCGGGCGAAGCGGGTGAGATGACAGGCCGCCTCGATGATGCGGGGATCCTGGGTCTCGGGGAAGATGACGGTCGGCCGCGGCTTGTCGCTGGCCAGCAGTTGGCGGTCGAATGACCCCTCAATGTCGTACATGCGCACCTCTACGAAGGATCATGAAGGCAGAATTGTAGCAAGCTGGCCCGGGCCGCTTCAGGAAGTAGGTCACAAGCCGGAATCCTGGAAACCGGCCGGGCGGGAAGCCCTTGACGGAAATCTCCCATGGGTGTCCCATTGGTTTATCCAATCAAGGAGGCAATCATGGGAACCCGCGGCCGTGAGATCGTCGGAATGAACATGGACGTGGATGAACTGCTGAAGCTGCTGAACGCGGCTTTTGCCAGCGAATGGCTGGCCTATTACCAGTATTGGCTGGGGGCCAGGGTGCTCAAGGGTCCCATGAAGGACGCGGTGGCGGCGGAACTGACCATCCATGCCAACGAGGAGCTGGGCCACGCCGTGCTCCTGTCCGGGCGGATCCTCCAGCTCGGCGGCACACCGGTGCCCAGTCCGGCCCAGTGGTTCGAGTTGAGCCCCTGCAAGTACGATGCGCCCAGCGACCCCTTCGTGGGGACGATCCTGGACCAGAACATTGACGGTGAACAGTGCGCCATCAATACCTACAAGCACCTCATGGACGTCACCAAGGACAAGGACATGGTGACCTACAACCTCGCCCTGACCATCCTCACCCAGGAGGTGGAGCACGAGGAGGATCTCCAGAGCCTCAAGGAGGATCTGGATCTCGCCCTGGGCCGATCAAAGTAGCGATACCTCCCGGGTCGCCGCGGCCACCACGAAGCAGCGCTCGTTGTTCGAGCACTGGTCAGCCGGTGCGACGAAAAATCCCGGCCGGTCCGGGTGATAGCCCAGGGTCATGCCCAGGAGGATCTCACCGTCCTTGAAGACGACCCGGATCTTCCGGCCCGGGTTATTGTCGGTGGACTCGAAGGTGTTCTTCTTCAGGTGGGCCGGATTGCCGTTCAGATGCCGGACGAAGAACACCCCCTTCAGGTCCGTGACCAGGATTTCCGTGGGCGGCGTTCCGGGGCAGCTGTCGGTGGGGAGCAGGTGGAAGCGGTCCTTGGCGGGCAGGAAATCGGTCGTATGGCCCTTGAGGATCAGGCCATTCTGAAAGCGGGCGATGACGCGGTTGAAGGGCGGGGTGATCATAGGTCGTGGCCACGGTTTTGGCAGCGGATTGCCGGTCCATCCGGCAATGTAACACTTCCCTGGGGTTATGCCAGTGGGCCGGATTCGCTGAGGCGTTTGCTCGCCTGGATGTTCCGTTCGTGCTGGTCGATGTCCTCGGCGTCCCAGGGATACACCACCCAGATGTCCTTCAGGTGCTGTCCCACCCAGTACTGCTTGACCTCGGACGGAAACTCGTCCGCCTTCGCCTTGTCCTTGCAGTGGAGTACGGCGACCCCGATTTCGGCCGGATGGTGGGAGAGCAGTTCCCGGAGGCAATAGGCCAGGGTGGTGCGGCTATCGTCCACTTCGTCGATGAGCAGGACCTTCTTGCCCTTGAGCTTGCGTTCCACCTCGTCGATCCACTGGACCTTCTTGGGGCCGTCGCCCATCTGGTTGTCGTCCCCATAGAGCTTGACCCCCACGGTGAGGATCGGCTTCTTGAGGAAGGTCTTGATGATCCGGGCCGGGATGAAGCCGCCGGTGCCGATGGCGACCGTGACATCCGGGTCGAACCCGCTGGCCTGGATCTCCCTGGCCAGGTCGGCGACGGTGCGGTGGATCTCGTTGTAGCTGAAATAGCGCTTCGTTGTCGTATCCATGCTCCAAGGATAACTGGCACGGCCCTGCCGATGAATGAGAAACTCGAGCCACTTCCAGGAGGGCTTCCCGTGCCCCAGCGTTTTGATCTCGCCGATATCAAGACCAAAGCCCTGGCGGAAATCGGGCAGATGATGGAGCGGTTTCCCGATATCGTCCCTTTGCTGTTCCAGGACGGGGAGTACATCATCCGGGAAGGGGAGACCTCCGAGGACGTCTTCATCGTGCTCACCGGCACCTTCGTGGTGGAGCAGGCCTCCATGCTCATGGCCGCCCCGGCCGGGTCCCTGGTGCGGGTGGCGTGCGACGTGGAGAGCTTCGCCATCATCGGCGAGATGGCCTATCTCGGCGCCCAGCGGCGGACCGCCTCGATCAAGGCGGCGGCTCCCACCCATTGTCTGTGCCTGAAGCCGGAGCACATCGATGCCATCATCGACGGGTTTCCCATGCTGACCCGGGTGATCTGCCAGCAGTTCGCCCTGCGGCTTAAGGAAGCCAACGAGGCCCTGCGGGAGTTCCAGACCCTGCGCGACCTCTAGCTTTTTGATCGTCCGTGTTCCCGGCTTCCGCCAGGGTCGCTGCCCGCGCACGGCGCGGGCAGCGGAACCAAGACCTCCAGGCGGCAGGGCGCCGACCCAGAAGGACCTCGCGACGGAACGCTACCGGAAATGGGTCTCGTTGCCTTCGCGGCGTCTGAAGGAACCCTATGACCGAGTCCCCGGCCTCATCGGCGGCAAACGTAGAGCGTCCAGGCCTCCCCGCCCTCTACGTACCACGGGCACTCGGACCGCACGACCACGGTCCCGAAGCAGGTCCGGAGGTTCCCGGTCACCTGTTCCTGGAGACGGGCACGGCGAATCCGCCGCCATTCATCCTGGAGGCCCCGCTCATAGATGTATGCCATGAGCCTGTTGGGCACCAGGAGCATCTCGCCCGGCAGCAGGGAGTCCGAGGAGCTTACCCGGGTGAGGACCTCGGCCGCGGTCTCCAGCACCTGCCGGGTGTCGCCTTCCAGGCGGAGGCCCGGCGGCATGGGGTGGCCGAACCTGGTCCCGTGCCACATGGCCGTGGCCAAAAAAGCGCCTTCCGGCGCCAGGAGCTGCCCTATGCGCTCCAGGTGGGCCTGGGACCACCGGGTGAAATAGACCACGTTCGAATCGAAGGCGACCTGGTTGAAGGCCGAGGCCAGGTGGCCCGCAATCAGGTCCAGGTCCGCCAGGGCATTGAAATCCGCCGTCAGGTTCGCCAGGGTCTCCCCCAGATCCGGCGCGGGCCCCCGGGAGCTCTCCTGCTGGTCCAGGAGAACCACGAAGGTGCCTGGCCGCCTGAAACGTTGGAGGTCCCCATCCGGGGGGGCGCCCAGCAGCAGGATCGCCTCCCCGCCATGGTGGCCCTGCCGCCAGGCATTCAGTTTGTGCGCCACAGCCCGGCACTGGCTTTCCAGCCGGGAGGTGGCGCAATGCTTACGGGTGTCGACCGGGGGACCTTCCGGTCCAAGGGACTTCGGAGGAGAAGACCGGGAACCGCCACAGGCCATGGCGAGGGCAAGAAGGAGCAGGAGAGGAAGCCAAAGGAATCGCATAAATATTACATGAAAATTGGGGAGGATAAGTTCCCGCCCAGCAGCGGTCCGTCCCGCTGGAAAGAGCTCCGGGGGAGCTAGGTCAGCGTGATTCCTTTGGATACGTTCTGGATCTCTATGCCTTCCGGTTGGACGGACCTCGGGGTTCCGGAACCCGGACGCTCCAGCGGAGCTAGAATCGGGCCACGACGGAGACCTGGAGGCCGCCGGAGTAGGAGTAGCCGGCGGGAACCCCCGCGACCAGGAGCTTCACGTCCTTGATGTCGAGGTACTTGTAGAGGATCTCGGCGCCGAAGTTCTCGGTGAACATGTAGCCCGCCCCGATTTCCGGATAGAGCACCGTCTGGTTGCTGGTGGTGCTGGCCGAGAATCCGGAAATGGACCCGGAAACGTCGATGATGGCGTAGGCCACGCCCACGCCTCCGAGGCCATAGAACCCCTTCCAGGTCTTGCCGCCGGGGAAATAGTCGTAGTCAGCCCCCAGGGAGAAGATGTTGGCCTTGGTGGAGAGGCTGATGCCGGCCGACGAGGAGGAATCGGTGCTGTAGAGGAAGTCCAGCCTTGGCACGATGACGCTGTCCTCGTTCAAGGGATAGGACGTCTGCAGGCCCGCGCCGAAGCCGCCGGCCCACAAGGAGGCCCCGGCCAGGGCGGAGATGGCGATAACGCTAGGGATTCTCATCGATGCTCCCGGAGTTTGGCCTGAGTTTAGCAGGGCTCTTCGGGCTGCCGAGGTAGCGACCTGACTGGCGAGGGACCGGGAAATTTTCCGGCAGGGTCTGGATTTGCAGTAATCATTCGTGATTTTGTGTAAATATCGGTATGAGAATGGGACTCAATATGGTTTGATCGGGCCCGACCCCATTTCTTTTCACGGAGGTTCTCCATGGTCAAACGCATCGGATCGGCTGAGGAGGGGACATCGGAACTGCTTGGAGCCCAAGCCCTGTTCAACAAGGTCCTGGCCCTGGACCAGGGGATCTTCTTCTCCATCGGGCTGGACGGCCACTTCCTGGAGGTGAGCCGGGCCAGCCAGAAGATCTGGGGCTTCCAGCCCGAGGAACTGATCGGCCTGAACTTCCTGGATTTCATCCACCCCGACGACCGCCTCCGGGTCCGGGAAATCACCGAGGCCGCCCGGGGCGGCGGGCCTGCCAGCACCGATGCCCGTTGTCTGGACAAGGCGGGTAATGCCGTCCACCTCATGTGGAAGATCGCCTGGTCGCCCCAGGAAAAGGTGTGGTCCGCCATGGCCCGGACGTTCCTGGACCGGAAGGAGCATGCGGAGAAACTGGCGGCGGTGGAGGAACTGGAAGCCTTCAAGCGGGCCCTGGACGAGCACGCCATCGTGGCCGTCACCGATGCCGCCGGCCGGATCACCTACGTGAACGACAAGTTCTGCGCCATTTCCAAGTACGAGCGGGAGGAGCTGCTGGGGAAGGACCACCGCATCATCAACAGCCACCACCACCCCAAATCCTTCTTCACCCATCTATGGGGCACCATCCAGGCCGGGCGGGTCTGGAAGGGGGAGATCCGCAACAAGGCCAAGGACGGCACCTTCTATTGGGTGGACACGACCATCGTCCCCTTCCTCGACTCCGAGGGCAAGCCGATGCAGTTCGTGGCCATCCGCGCCGACATCACCGAACGCAAGGCGGCCGAGGAGTCCCTGAGGCAATCCCAGAAGCTGGAGAGCCTCGGCGTGCTGGCCGGGGGGATCGCCCATGATTTCAACAACCTGCTCACCAGCATCCTGGGCAACTGCAATCTGGGCTCCATGGTGCTTCCGCCCGAGAGCCCCGCGATCCCCTACCTGGACCAGATCGAGAAAGCCACCCTGCGGGCGGCGGACCTTTCCCGGCAGATGCTGGCCTACGCGGGCAAGGGCAAGGTCTCGATCCTCAGGGTGGATCTGAACCGGCTGGTGCACGAGATGACCGAACTGCTTTCGGTGTCCCTGTCCAAGAAGGCGCTGATCCGCTACGACCTGGCGCCGGTGCTGCCGGAGGTCATGGCCGATCCGACCCAGATGCAGCAGGTGGTCATGAACCTGGTGACCAATGCCTCCGAGGCCATTCCCGACGGGGTCAGCGGCGCCATCACCCTGCGCACCGGGGAGCTGATCGTGGAGAGGACCTTCAACACGGTCACTTCGATTCCGGTGGGGCTGACCCCCGGGCGCTATGTGACCCTGGAAGTGAGCGACACCGGCTGCGGCATGACCCCCGAAGTGATCGCCAAGATCTTCGATCCCTTCTTCACCACCAAGTTCACCGGCCGGGGTCTGGGCCTGTCCGCCCTGCTGGGGATCGTGCGCAGCCACGGCGGAGGACTCAAGGTCTACAGCGAACCGGGACGGGGCACTTCCATGAAAGTGTTCCTGCCCTCCGCGGATCCGGCCGGTTTCGACGGGGAGGGCAAGACCGGCCCGGCCCCGTGGCGGGGGCGCGGCACCATGCTGGTGGTGGATGACGAGATCTCGGCCCGGGCGGTGGCCCGGGCGATGGGGGGCTACCTGGGCTTCCAGGTGGTGGAAGCTTCGGATGGCCAGGAAGCGGTGGAGACCTTTGAACGGCGCCTTGGCGAAATCACCCTGGTGCTGATGGATCTCACCATGCCCAGGATGGATGGCCGCGAGGCCTTCCTGCGCATGCGCGAAATCGATCCTTCGGTCCCGGTGGTGCTCACCAGCGGCTTCAGCGAGAATGACGCCGTGAGCGATTTCGCGGGCCGGGGTCTGGCTGGATTCCTGCCCAAGCCCTATCAGAAAAGCCAGTTCGAACAGATCATCCGGCAGGCTCTGGAAACGGCTCGATAAATAGTTTCAGGATTTCTTGACAGACTCCCAGGGCGAATGGATATTCCACTTAGGGCATTGAGGCAAGGGTGGGCCTTGTGGAATATCGATTCGGATGGGAAAAAAAATGCACTTGTGAATTCGGTTGCAGCCAC
>Ga0302319_10021796_pt1 | contig 11528 bp, 3 predicted proteins | sample Bog_T0_2_FD_203319 | JGI IMG/M metagenome (GOLD analysis project Ga0302319, IMG submission 203319) | Peat permafrost microbial communities from Stordalen Mire near Abisko, Sweden - Bog_T0_2 | ecosystem: Environmental > Terrestrial > Soil > Wetlands > Peat | place: Sweden: Abisko, Stordalen Mire...
GAAATACGCCGCGGCATTCGCAGCGGTAGTACAGCGTATCTTCCCTCATGGCTTCTGCCAAACCGTAGCGCGTTGTGGTCCCAACACCTACGATCCCAAGGTCGGATCCAAATCGCTTGAAGTAGCCCTCGGCCCCCTGATGCCACTCCGGGGGTGAATTACTCAACTGGTTCAAGCCGGCTGCAAACGCCGAACCCACGATGGGATAGGGACCGAACGCGTCGAAGGCGAAATTGCTGGCCATCGTTCTCTGCGTTGGCCGCTCGTACACCAAATCTGCTTTTGCCAGCGTTGTGCTTCCCGCAGCGGCAGCGGAATCGTCGGATGGAAAAATGGACTGCGCTCCGATCCTGTCTGGAAGAGCTGCCGGGACGGTCACGACGAAAAGCAGCAGGAACGCCCGGCGAAGCATTTTATCGAAGTGTTCCTTGGTCGGCAGGGGACCCAGCCAGCCTGCCAACTCTCCGCGACAAGCGATCAACGGCTTCGAATTCCAAGTCATTTTAGATGTCGTCACGGTTCTCCCCGATTTAGATTGTCGCTCGCTAACGCAAAATGCCAGCGCCAAAAGCGAGTGCGTGTGGGATCGTTACAGCTATAGAAATACTGGCAGGAATGGGAATCAAAAAATGGTCATAATTGCTCGCATTCAATTCGTGTTCTTGTCCGCCGGCCGCGCCGGAAGGCAGAGATGGACTCGGGCCGCTTCCGCGCATCGAGCGCCCGCCATGGCCCATTTATTGTGTGCGGCAGGTTGAGAGCACCTGGCGCTCGCTCGAATTCCGGAAGCAGTACTTCGCAGCCGGTGCCGGGCAGCGGCTCCTCTAATGTCGATCGTCAGGCCGCCGATGAACAAGGGTGAACCTGCTGCGCATCCGATCTGAACCTAACCTCGCTCATAAGGTCTCGGCAGGCTCGCCCAGAGGCAAGCCATGCGTTGCGTAAGTTTTCGTAATCTCTGCTCCGCTGTGTGTCTGGCGGTATCGCTCGTTGCGGTGTCTGGAAGCGGTGCTTCGGGGCAAGCCACTTCGGCCCGCGCCGCCGCCCCTGCAAGTCTCATCGTCGAGCCCATCGACGACCTGTATCGGGTTGCATTGACGGGAACCGTGCATCGGCTTGCGGTTGCAGAGAACGACATTGGAGTGGCGCCGGACAGTCTTGCGTTGGAACGAGTTCAACTGGTGCTGCGCCGCAGTGAGAGTCAGGAACAGGCCTTGCGGCAGCTCCTTGAGGACATGCATACTCCGGGCAACGCCGCGTACCACAAGTGGCTGACGCCAGATGAGTTCGGCAGACAATTCGGGCCCTCAGAGGATGACATCACCGCGGTGAAATCGTGGCTCGAAACGCATGGGCTGGCTGTCACGCAGGTCAATCCGGGAAGGCAGACGATCGAGTTCTCCCTGACCGCCGGCCAATTTCGCACTGCGTTTCATTCCGCAATTCACAGGTACCGGGTCAACGGGCAGGAGCGCTACGCCAACGCGACCGATCCTGAGATTCCCGCGGCCCTTGCTCCGGTGGTAGCGGGGTTTGTCTCTTTGAACAATTTCCCCGCGAAGAGCTTCGTCCGTGTCCTTGGAAAGGCCGGCTATCAGCCCAGCACCGGCCAGGTGACGCCTCAATGGACCTATGGCGGCGGATCGACCCCGCTGCTGGCGCCGGAAGATTTTGCGGTTCAGTACGATTTGAATCCGCTTTACAAGTCGGGCGCGAACGGGGCCGGCCAGAGCATTGCCATTGTGAATGAAGCCAACATCGATATTGAACAGGTGAACCAGTTCCGATCGATCTTCGGCCTGCCGGCCAATCCTCCGCTGGTGGTGATTGACGGCAGCGACCCCGGGATCGACGGAATGAACAATGTGGAGCCTAACTGGGCATCCACGGAGGCCTATCTTGATGTGGAGTGGGCTGGAGCCGTGGCGCCGAACGCAACTGTATATCTGGTTATCGCCGCCGATTCGTACCTGGAATCAGGATTGCTGCTTGCCGCGCAACATGCGGTCTATAGCAACATCGCTCCGGTGATGAGCGTGAGCTTTGGGGAATGCGAAGAGTATCTCGGATCGATGAACTCCTTTTTGAGCGGACTCTGGGAGCAGGCCGCGGCACAGGGTATTACCGTCATGGTCTCGACGGGAGATAACGGCTCGGCAGGATGTGACTACGACGGCTTGGAATACGCCATCGGTGGTCTGGCGGTAAACGGATTCGCATCCACTCCCTACAATGTTGCTGTCGGTGGCACGGACTTCTACTATGCCGACTATGAGAACCCGACCCAGGCCTACCTGGAGACATATTGGAACCTGAATCCGACTCAGCTTCCGCAGGCTTCGCTGTTGCAGCCAATTCCCGAGCAGCCCTGGAACAACAGCCAGTATGGGCTGAATCTCAACGCGTATAGCAATGGCAGCTCCTCGATTGTGGGTGGAGGTGGAGGCGCAAGCAGTTGCGAGAGTTCAACTGTCACATCAGGGTTGATCCAGTGCAATGCGGGATACGCTAAGCCCGCCTGGCAGTCCGGCGCCGGTGTTCCCGCCGACTCTGCTCGCGACATCCCCGATGTTTCGCTTTTTGCCGCCAATGGCTCGAATCTGACCTTCTTTCCCATCTGCGCGTCGGATGGGGACTGTCAACCCGTTTCCGGCGAAGGTTCTATCCAAATCTCAGGGGTGGGCGGCACCTCGGCCTCCGCGCCCGCGTTTGCCGGCATGATGGCCATCGTGGACCAGAGATACGGGCGGCAGGGCCAGGCGGCGGCCATTCTGTATCCGTTGAAGACCCAGGTCCCGGAGGCTTTCCACGACGTGACGCATGGGACCAATGCCGTGCCTTGCGCCTTCTCGCCGGCATCGCTCGATTGCATGCAGGTCGCCAATCCCTTTACCGTGGACGACCCAAGCCTGGGCACCGCGATTGAAGGCGAGCTGGGCGCGGGAATAACACCCAGTTACAACGCCGGCCCCGGCTACAACCTCGCGACGGGCCTGGGCAGCATTGACGCCAACCAACTTGTGAATCACTGGGGAGACGTCAAGTTGGGATCGACAACTACTGTCCTCGCTTCGTCCTCCACATCCTTTGTTCACGGCACGCCGATCGCCATCAGCGGCTCGGTGACCTCGAGCAACGGCACGCCGACCGGGGATGTAGCCTTGATGACCGATAGCCCGACTCCATTGCAGCAGGGCATCACGCTGTTCAACCTGACCGATGGAACTTTCTCTTCCGCATCCGTCGTCGGCCTGCCGGGCGGTACCTATAACATCTGGGGGCAATATGGCGGCGACAGCGTAAACGCGCCCAGCACTTCGTCGAAGACGCAGATCACGGTAGCTCCGGAGGATAGTCAGATGCTCTACTTTGCGGAAGCGACCAACCTCGGAGAGATCCCCTGGGAAGTGACGTCGGTACCATACGAAATTCCGATCTATCTCCAGGCCCAGATTCTTCCCGCGACCTGCCAGAATTTCGGCGAAATCCCTTGCCCAAATGCTACCCATCCCACTGGAACTGTAACCTTCACTGACAACGGAACACCCTTTGCAACGTTGCCGATGTCGGCCATTGGCACAGTGGTCATGGCGCCTGCCATTTCAATCGGCTCCCACTCGATCGGCGCCACCTATTCCGGAGACGCGAGTTATAACCCAATCAGCGCCCCGGCTGTCAGCTTCACGGTGGTGCAGGATCCGTCGACGGTGGACCTTACCGTCAATGGCAGCAGTTCGGGCCAGGGCATTCAAGGCCAGCCGACCGTGCTTACCGTTCAGGTGATGGGCACCGGCCTGTTTACCGGGAGCGCTGCCGCACCCACCGGAACCGTTACCATCTCAGGCGGGCCGGGCGGTATTCCGGCTTCGGCCAGCTTGTTGCCCTCGATTAACGCAGGTGCCCTGGAGGCGCAGGGCGTTGCCACGTTTGTGTTTCCCTCCAGCACTCCGGTCGGCACGTATCCCGTGACGGTCAGCTATGCCGGCGACAACAATTACGCGAGCAGCTCCGCCTTCGCCAATGTGGTGGTGGCCGCGGCTGGGACCACAACACCCACTTCGCTCACGGTGACCGCCAACGCTTCCTCGTCTTCGCCATTCGCGGCGATTGCTATCTCCGGATCGGTAACTGGCCAGACCGGCAGTGTGCCTCCGTCGGGCAGGGTTAATTTCATTTCCTCTGGAAACCTAATGGGATGGGTGAATCTCTTCTCTGCCTCGACCGGCAGCACCACCACTTTCTCCATCCTGCTGACCAGCCAGATGATCTTCTCGGGCGCGAACCTGATCACGCTGGAATACTCCGGAGATGCAAATTACCAACCATCCATCACTACGCTCAATCTCTCCAATCCTCTTTCCGATTTCACCCTGGTTGCAAACGCGAGTAATGTCTCTTTGCCCTCCGGCGGCAGCGCAACGGATAACATCCAGCTTTCCTCTGTGCGGGGGTTTGCGGGGACTGTGAGTTATGCATGCTCAGCGCCTTCGGGTATCACCTGCGCATTGAGCCCGGCATCCAGCATTCTATCCAGCGGCGCAACCGCTGTCTCGGTTTTAACCGTGAGCGCTCCCGCATCGACTGCGAGCGGAAGCTATGGCGTGCTGATCACAGGAACCGATTCGGCGGGACAATTCATTCATACCGTGGGTGTTCAAGCTATGGTGGGCGGCTCCGGGAACGCTAGTCCAGGCTTCACGCTGACCAATGGCGGAGGTGTAAGTGTCTCGTCCGCGACCAGCCAGGGATCGACCCTTACCGTGACTCCGGCCGGTGGATTCTCGGGCGCTGTGAACTTTACCTGTTCCATTCTTGACGCCCCGTCGGGACTAACATGCAGCGCTCCCCCGGCTTCCGTTTCGGGCACCTCTTCCGCGACTTCGGTTCTCACCGTCGCCGTGAACGCCGCAACCCCGTTGGGGAGTTATATAGCAACCGTTACCGGCATGGATGCGGCGACCGGCATGATGGCGTCGGGTACCGCGGTGAACATTACCGTTGTGGCGCCACCGTCGTTCGTTCTTACCAACAGCCAAAGCATCGCTATGGCGACAGCGGCCACTCAGTCCTCGACACTCTCCATCTCGCCGCTGGAAGGGTTTGCGGGGAATGTCAACTTCTCCTGTTCGGTTTCTGAATCCCCTGCCGGGCTAACCTGCAGCGCGCCATCCGTCACGGTGACGGGAACGGACTTCACGGCATCCACATTGAGCGTGAGCACCGCCTCCGCCACTCCCGCGGGAACCTACGCGGCCACGGTCACGGCTACCGACGCCGCTACAGGAGAATTCTCGGCGGTCAGCAGCCTGCCGGTGGTCGTCGTCAGCGCAGGAAAATCCACGCCAACCATGGCAGTCACTCCGGCGCTGAACACGATTACTACGGCGCAGACCCTTGCGGTCACGATTGGTGTGAGCGGCGGTAACGGCAATGCCACGCCAACGGGCACGGTTACACTGATCGCCGGCAGTTTCCTCTCACCCGCAACGGTTCTCAGCGGGGGCAGCGCTTCCATTACGGTTCCCGCGGGGGCGATGGCTGTTGGCACGGATACCCTGAAGGCCAGCTACACTCCGGATTCGGCCAGCGCCTCGACCTGGAATGGCGCTGCCGGTACATCTCTTACCGTTACCGTGACAGCGCCCAAAATTACGCCCACACTCACCGTAACTCCGGCGTGGCTCAGCATCGCCTCTTCCCAGTCGCTGAATGTCACCGTTTCCATCAGCGCCGCCAACACAAGCACCGTGATTCCCGGCAACCTGGTTCTGAACTCCGGGACTTACACCTCCGCTGCAATAACATCGATGATGAATTCCGCGATGATCACCGTTCCAGCCGGAGCGCTATCAATCGGCACCGACACCTTGACGGTTACGTTCACGCCCGATCCTGTTTATTCCGCTGGATACGCCGCCACCACCGCTTCGGTCACGGTGCTGGTCGGTTCGGTGGTAAAGCCGACGGTCACAGCAGCCTCGTCGACCTCTACCATTACGACCGCTCAATCGCTGGGGGTTGGAATTGTTGTCAACGGAGGCAGTGGTGGTCAGTTCCCTACTGGTACTGTTACATTGTCCAGCGGCAGCTATGCCTCCTCCGCAACGAGTCTTACCTTTGGCCAGGTAAACATTCTCATCCCCGCCGGCGCGCTGGCAATTGGAACTGACACGCTAACGGCGAGTTACACTCCAGACTCGGCCAGCGCTTCCCTCTACGGCAGCGCTTCAGGGACCACAGCGGTGACGGTCTCCGGTCCGGCTAGAGTTGCGCCGACCATGACGGCAACACCATCGTCGACGAGTATTACAACGATCCAGGGCTTGACGATATCGGTCGCGCTGAGCGGCGCGAGCGGCAGCCCAACACCCACAGGGTCCCTAACGTTGACCGGCGGCGGTTACTCCTCCGTTCCCGCGAGCCTCGCCGTCGGCGCGGCGACCATCGCTCTTCCCGCTGGATCCCTGGCAACGGGCACAGACACGCTGATGGTGAGTTACACACCCGACAACGCCAGTCTCTCGACTTACCTTGCTGATTCCATCAAGGTGCAAGTGTCGGTGACCGCGGCTCAGAAGGCTACAGCGCCGACATTGGGTCTAAGCCTTTCCTCTGCGAGCATTACAACGGCACAGACGCTCACGGTAACCGCGACAGTCAGCGGTGGGGCCGGCTCGCCGACTCCGACTGGTTCGGCAAGCCTGACTGGCGGTGGCTACACATCTTCGGCCGCGACGCTGAGCAGCGGCAGCGTCTCGATCCTCATTCCAGCCGGATCGCTGGCAACCGGCACAGATACGTTGACGGTGAGTTATACACCCGACAACGGCTGTGTTTCGACTTATCTTGCTGATTCCACCAACGCACAAGTCCTGGTGACCGCGGTTGCGAAGGCCACAGCGCCGACACTAGGCATAAGCCTTTCCTCTACAAGCATTACAACGGCACAGACGCTCATGGTAACCGCGACAGTCAGCGGTGGAACCGGCTCGCCGGCTCCGACCGGCTCTGTGAGCCTGACCGGCGGCGGCTACACATCTTCGGCCGCGACGCTGAGCAGCGGCAGTGTCTCGATCCTCATTCCAGCCGGATCGCTGGGGGTCGGCACAGACACTCTGGCCGCGAGTTACACTCCCGACAGCGCCAGCTCCGCAACCTATCTGGGCACGTCCGGCACAGCCTCTATCACCGTTGCGGCGCCGCCTGCAACTGGGTTTACCATCGACGCAACCTCCGTGAGCGTAGCTCCGGGCGCAACAGAGAAAAACTCCTCAACTATTACGGTGACTCCCAGCGGCGGCCTGACAGGCAGCGTGGCATTGACCGCAGCGATTACGACCGCTCCGGCCAACGCGCAGTATCTCCCCACCCTGGCCTTTGGCTCAACCAGCCCCGTGAGCCTTACGGGTGCGACAGCGGGCACTGCCACCCTCACGATATCGACGACAGCACCATCCAGCGCATTCCTCGCACGCCCGCAACGTCCCGGAACTCCGTGGTATGCCGCCGGGAGTGCGACACTGGCCTGCATTCTCCTGTTTGGCTTTCCGGTGCGGCGGCGAAACTGGCGGAACCTGCTGGCCATGCCTGCGCTTCTGGTGGCTCTCGCCGGCGGTATTCTGGCGTGTGGAGCTGGTGGCAACAGTCCTGAGAACAGTGGCGGCGGGTCAACCAATCCGGGTACGACGCCGGGATCCTACACCATTACGGTTACCGGCACAGCGGGAACCACCACGGCAGGCGGCACCGTTACCCTCACGGTGCAGTAGGCCGCCGCGCAGGATCAGCAAACATGACGATGATCTTTCCAAGCATGGGGAACTTTCACACCTCAAATCTCGGGATACCTGGGTAGATCCCAAGACAAATCACCATTCTGACGTCAGTCAGGGATCTCCTCGGTCCCTGCATCTTCCAGCGAAACGTCGGCCCGGGGGCATGCTAGAATCAGGTCACTTCGGCCATGGCATCTTCGGAGACATCCGATTCCGGTGAGATTACGCAGCGTCTGATCCGTTGGCGCGACGGCGATGAGTCCGCGCTCGAGGATCTTACAAGGTTGGTCTATGCCGAGCTTCGCCGCCTGGCGGCGTGGATGCTTAAGAACGAGCGGCCCGGGCACACCTTGCAGCCCACCGCGCTGGTGCATGAGCTGTACTTGCGGCTGGTGCCGGCTCCGGGCATTGACTGGAGATGCCGCAGCCAGTTCTTCTCGATTGCCGCCAACGTCATGCGCCGGATCCTGGTAGATCATGCGCGCAAGCGATCAGCCGGGAAGCGCACGATTGAGGGTCCGGTTGTGCCGGGCGAAGAGACGATCTCGCTGGCCGGTCCGGACATTCTGGAGGTGGACTCGGCGCTGAGCCGGTTCGCGAAGCATCATCCGCGGCAGGCGCAGGTAGTGGAATTGCGGTTCTTCGGCGGCCTGACAAACGAAGAGATTGTGGAGACAATGAGGACTTCGGGCGAGCAAGTCTCACTCCGTACGGTGGAGCGGGACTGGCGCTTTTCCCGAGCATGGTTGCAGGATGCAATTGGCAATCCGAGATGACGATATCGATCCCCGCGAGCTACGGGATCTCTTCGATGCGGCTTGCGAGCTCGAAGACGGCGCTCGCCGCGACTTTCTTGAAGAACACTGTGTAGGCCGGACCGTTCTACGCGAGCGGATTGAGGGTCTGCTGAGCGCCGACACGGACGCTGTTGCGGACGCGCGATGGATGGTTCCCGCCCTGCTGTGCGAGGCCGGCAGGCTTGCCGCGGAGCCCGAACTGCCCTTCGACCGTATTGGGCCGTATCGCGTTCTGTCGCGCATCGGAGCCGGCGGGATGGGAACGGTGTACCTGGCCGAGCGCGATTACGACGGCCATATCGGGCGCGCCGCAATCAAAGTCATTCCCCGCATTCTCGCAGACCCGGAGAACATCGACCGCTTCGTACGGGAGAGGCACATCCTGGCCCGTCTGAATCACCCGCACATTGCTCGGATGCTCGACGCCGGCCGAACCGAAGACGGTGTGCCGTGGCTCGCCATGGAGTATGTGGACGGAGTACCCATTGAGAAGTTCGCGAAGGAGCGCGGCTTGCAACTGAAAGCCCGCCTGGAGCTGTTCGAAACCATTTGCGACGCGGTGATGTATGCGCATCGCAACCTGGTTGTGCATCGCGACCTGAAGCCGGCCAACATCCTCGTGACCGCGGACGGGGTGGTGAAGTTGCTCGATTTCGGCATCGCCAAGCTGCTCAGCGACACCGCAGCGGGGGGAGCGACTTCGTCGGCGATGATGACACCTGCCTATGCGAGCCCCGAGCAGATCGCGGGCGGCGCGATCACCACGTCGTCCGACGTGTACTCGCTGGGCGTGATTCTGTATGAGCTGATCTCAGGAGAAAAATGCACCGTTCCCCGGAAACGGCTGAAGGGCGACATCGAGAACGTGGTCTCCATGGCCCTGCGCCAGGAACCTGAGCGGCGCTATGCGTCGGCCGGCGATCTGGGCGAGGATGCGCGGCGAGCTCTCGAAGGTTTTCCTGTGCGCGCCAGGCAGGACAGCCTGGGATACAGAACGCTGCGCCTTTTCGCTCGCCGTCCAATCGAGTTTGCTCTACTTGCAGCCATGTCCTTCGCCGTTTGCATTGCGGCCTTGCTGGCTTTCCAGCAGTACCGCGAGGCGCAGCGCCGTTTTGCCGAGGTACGCGCAACCGCCAACTCATTCCTGTTCGGAATCGACGACGCGCTTGCAGGCCTGCCCGGAACCACGCGCGCCCGCATGCTGGTGGCGCAGCGTGGCCAGCAATACCTCGATACGCTGGCCAGCGACCGCTCCTCCGATATGGCCCTGAAGCACGAACTCGCCTCGGGCTACCGCAGATTTGGCGACATCCTCGGTCAACCTTTCGGCCCCAATCTCGGGGATGTCGACGGCGCCGCGCGAGATTATTCCAAGGCCGAAGCGCTTTTCGCCAGTATCGCTTCCGCCGGGCGCGCGGATGCCGGCGTTTACATCGAATGGGGCCAGGTTCTCACCGACCAATGCCAAATCGCGATCCGTCAATCCGCGTCGGAAAAGGCCATCGCATACGGGGAAAAAGCCGTCCAGGTCCTCGAAAAAGCGGTTGCCTTCAACCCCGGTTCGCGCGACGCAGAGGTTGCGCTTCTTCGTGGACGCCAGGCTCTGGTTCTTGCCAGCCTCACGCGGTCTCTCTCCAATGGTAGCCTGGCGGCATACCAGGAGGCTGCCTCGGATGCCGCGGAGGCTTTGAAGACCGCGCGACTTCTGGCCGGCCGCTATCCCGGGGACGAGACGATCCAGAAGGCTCTCGCCGCCGCTTGCGAGTATCAGGTCTACACCTGGTACGATCTGCGACGGGTCACCGTCACCGCGCGCACAAATTCTGACGAAGTGCTACTGACTCGGGAAGAAGTGAATATAACAAGAGGCCTCTTCGATCGATCCCCGGACCACTACCGCCGCCAGTATGCCGACGCTTACACCGATCTTGCCCTGACTCTCGCTTCCGCGGGGGAAGCCGCAGGCGCTGAGACGGCAGCGCGCGAAAGCCTGAGGCGCTTCGAAGAATCCGCCGGGGCGGACCGCGACGACCTCGAGGCCTTTCGCGACGTCGCGGTCGCCCACTGGAGCCTTGCCCGTGCAATGGCAGCGGGCAATCATTGGCCTGAAGCGGCAGCCGAGTATGAAAAGGTGGCGGCGGACTATGAACGGCTGGGAAAGACGAACCCCGCTGACCGGCATGACCAGGCGATAATCGAAGCCAACGACTGGCTTGGCGCGTGGTATCTTAAGCACGGCGAGCGGGCGAGAGCCCTTGGCCTTTACCGGAGCAACATCCGCGCGCTGACGGGTCTAAACGGGGCAGACGCCGTGGAAGCCCTTGCGCTCGACGAAGAGCGGCTCGGGGATGCGCTTGCCCCCGCCGACCCCGCCGGAGCTGTCGAGCGCTATCGGGATGCAGCCGCGATTTGGAAAAGGTTGGGCGATGCCGGCCCGCTGCTACCCGTGGATGCAGACAGGCCAAAGGAAGTCGAGCGAAAATTGAGTGCATTCAAGTGAGATCGACGGGGTCCAGGACCACCCTGGTTCCCCTGGATGCCTGCGAGTCCTGATAGAAGGACAACTCCAGGCGTTTCATTTATTCCTCCAGGGATTGCTGACAGGCCTTAGGGCACGAGCAGGTTGATGGTTGCGGAGTGCTGGTCAGCGCCGCTGGTTGCCGTGATGGTTACGGTGTAGGACTGTGGCGACTGGGTGAAGAACCCGCCGCCGCAACTGGTGATCCCCATCGCAATGCCGGCCGAGAGCAGCACGATCGCCAGCCATCGGCTCTTGCGTGCGCGGCGCAGGCCAAGCAGCGGCAGAAGAATGCCAAGCAGCAGGAATGATTTGGAATGGACTGGCCATTGGGGTTGTATCTGGGCATGCGCCGCGGGGATGGTTATGGTCAGAGTCGATGAGACCGGACTGCTGCCCAGCGTGATCGGATTCGGGCTGAACGTGCCCGTGGCCCCG
>Ga0302319_10021799_pt1 | contig 11527 bp, 6 predicted proteins | sample Bog_T0_2_FD_203319 | JGI IMG/M metagenome (GOLD analysis project Ga0302319, IMG submission 203319) | Peat permafrost microbial communities from Stordalen Mire near Abisko, Sweden - Bog_T0_2 | ecosystem: Environmental > Terrestrial > Soil > Wetlands > Peat | place: Sweden: Abisko, Stordalen Mire...
CAGGCCGGCCGTGGCGCCGAACGCCAGTGCGCCCGCCGTCGCCAGGAAGAGGTTGTCGGTCTGGCGCAGGATCAGCGCACAGAGAACGCCGCCGCAGGGGATCAGGGTGCCCACCGACAGGTCGAAATTTCCGGATGCAAGGCAGAAGAGCATCGTCGTCGCGACGATCCCCACGGTCGAAACCTGCAGGAGCAGGTTCATGACGTTCTCGGGGCCCACGAATCCCCTCACCGTCGCGGCGCAGAGGGCGACGAGAAGGGCCAGCACCAGCAGCATGCCGGCGCGGTCAAACGCGGCGCCCACGCGGCCCGGCCCGGGATTGGCTCCGCGGCTCATGCCGGCACCGCCTTTTCCAGGGGAAGCGCGTGGGCCAGCACCCGTTCGGGGCTGGCATCGGCGCGGTCGAGAACAGCCGACAGGCGGCCCTCCCTCATCACGGCAACGCGGTCGGCCAGTCCCAGCACCTCGGGAAGGTCGCTCGAGACCACAATCAGGGCCATGCCCTCGCGGGCGAGCCTGAAGATGAGGCTGTAGATCTCGCTCTTTGCCCCGATGTCGATTCCCCGCGTCGGTTCATCGAGCAGCATCACCTTCACCTCCTCGGAAAGCCAGCGGGCCAGGATGACCTTCTGCTGGGTGCCTCCCGAGAGATTCCTGATGAGCTGCTCGGGCGACGGCGTCTTGATCCCCAGCGCCCCGATCTGCCCGAGCACGTTGGAGCGCTCCCAGCGCTCATTCACGACGCCAAAGGCCCGCAGGTTGTTCCTGCGCGCCGTCAGGTTGCAGTTCTCCGTCACCGAGAGCATCGGCACGATCCCCTCCCTCTTGCGGTCCTCCGTACAGTAGACGAGCCCGGCCCTTATCGCGTCGATCGGCTCGCGGACGGCGACCGGACGGCCGTGAATCCGGATCGACCCTCCGGACGGCCGGAGGGCGCCGAAAAGCAGCTTGAGCAGGCGCGTTCGCCCCGCCCCGACCAGGCCGAACAGGCCGAGGATCTCCCCCTGCCGCACCTCGAGCGACACCGGGGACGGAAGCCGCGGGCCCGAAAGACCGTCGACCTCCAGCGCGGGCGGTCCCAGCGGCCTTGGCGCATAGCCGAAGACATCGTCGATGCTGCGCCCCACCATGTCCCTGACGAATGAGTTTTGGGAGAGTCCGGCAAGCGAGGAGTGGGTTCGGACATGGCCGCCGTCGCGCAGGACGGTGCAGGCGTCGCAGATCCGGAAAATCTCCTCCATCCGGTGCGAAACGTAGAGAATTGCGCAGCCGCTCCGCCGCAGCTCGCCGATCACGGCAAAGAGCCTGTCGATCTCGCGGGCCGACAGGCTGCTCGTGGGTTCGTCAAAGGCCACGACCTTGGCGCCGCGGCTCAGGGCCTTGGCGATCTCCACCGTCTGACGCTGGCCGATGGGCAGCCTCGCGAGCCGCGTGTCGGGATCGATCTCCTCGCCTAGCCGGCGCATCTGGGCCGCCGCCAGCTCCCGCAGGCGGCGCCGGTCGACCACGCCCCGGCGGACGGGGAGATGTCCCAGGTAGATGTTCTCGCCGACCGTCATCCCGGGGACGAGCTGCAGCTCCTGCTGGATCACGGCAACCCCCGCCGCGATTGCCTCCGAGGTTGAGCGAAAGTCCCTTTCGAGGCCGCCGATGCGAAGGCACCCCGAAGTCGGCCTCTGGGATCCCCCGAGGATCTTCAGCAGCGTCGACTTGCCCGCCCCGTTCTCGCCGATCAGCGCGTGCACGCTTCCCTCGGCCACGTCAAACGAGACGCCCCTCAGGGCCGCGACGCCCGGGTACCGTTTCGCGACGTTCTCGAAGCGGAGGAAGGGAACCGGTGCGCCGTCGGCGTTCGCCATTTCAGGGAAGGATGCCCTCCCCCTTCAGGACCTGCTCGAAATTCCTGCGGGTGATGAAGATGCCCGGGGTGCGGGTCTCGGCGGGCGGAACGGTGCCGTTGGCCACCCATTGGTAGAGCATTTCCGCCGTGCGATTGCCCTCCCCGGGAGCCGAGACAAGCATGGATCCGAAGAATCCGGTCGGCTTGGGCTTGCGCAGCTCGTCCACGCAATCGGTTCCGTTGATGCCGATCCCTATCACATCGTCGGCGCCGAATCCGCGGCCCTCGGTTGCCCGCACCGCCCCGAGGACGCCCGTATCGTTGAGCGCGCAGACAAGCCAGTGCCTCATCTCGGGGTGCTGGGTGAGGAGAATGGTCGCGGCGTCGAAGCTTCCCGCCACGTCGGTGGTCTTTTGCGGGGCCTTGAAGATGTGGTCTGTCGGAAATCCAGCCTCGGTGAGCGCCTTGATGGCGCCCTGCGTCCGGTCGTGGGCCGTGTCGAGCTCCTCAAAAGTCACGACGCAGGCGCCGGTGTCGGCGGCGGCCCATCCGCGGTTCTGCATTTCAGCATGGAGGGCCTGGCCCACCGAATACCCGATCTTGGAGGCCGACATCCCGAGGTAGACGACGTCCGACATGATTTTGCCGTCCGGAGCGACGAACTGGTCGTCGACCGTGATCACCTTGAGGCCCTTCTGGCGGGCGCGATTGACGATCTGCGGCCCCAGCCGCACATCGGGCGTGCAGATGACGAAACCCTGGGCGCCCGACACCGCAAGGTTGTCGATTGCGGCCATGACCTTCTCCCCGTCCTGGACGCCGAACTTGAGGAGATCGAAGCCATCTTTGTCCGCGGCGACGCCGGCCCCCTTCCACTCGAACTGGAACCAGGGTTCCTCGGGCTGCTTGACGAGGAAGCCGAGCTTGATCCTCGGCGGCCCGGCGGCCGGGCCGCCCGCGGACACTCCGCCGTCCCCGGAATTCCGGCCGCAGCCCGAAATCAGGGCTGCGCCTGCAAGTAGAACCACGGAGAGGAGGATTCTTGGGGAGGGCATGGGGGGGTGGACAGGCTAGCAGGGTGTTGAAGAACTACGATGGCCGGCGCAACAAACTATTTTGGTCGCGAGCAAGGCGGCGGGCCGGAATTCATAGCTCAAATTCAGCCCGGCCGGCGGATCAGGGTTCGGCCCCGAAGACAACAATGTCCTTCGCGCCGCGCGACACCACCTTCACATAGGTGACGGGGCCGTACTTGTCCGAACCCGCCGCCCATCCCTCGGTCGGGGCGGCGAGCAGCGCGTCATAGCCGCCATACGCCGTCGCGGGCTGTCCGTTGACGGTGACCCCGGTCCCGGCACGACCGTGGATCCTGCAGATGTAGTTCCTGAGCGGCGGCGCAAAGTATCCCCTTTCCTCGGCTATCGAGAAATCCGACTCCGAACCGCGGTCCCGGGCCGACATGACTTGCTCGAAAAACGCCCCGCGCTCATAGTCGTAGGTCGCGCCGTCGTCGTCGTAATACATGAATGATGTCGTCTCCCTGGCGGGAAAGACGTCGAGATACGCCCGCGTCACCGGTTTTTCCCCCACATAGTTCATCACGTCGATTGTGGGGATGATGGCTCCGCTTCTTATGAAGAGCGGAATATCCTGCCAGGTGGACGGATCCACCGGGTACCCGATGGTTTTCCCTCCCTCGTATCTCGTGCCCCGGAAGTAGTCGAACCAGGAACCGGCCGGAAGGTAGACCGGCTTCACCGCCTGGCCCCGGTCGACAACCGGTGCGACCAGCAGGAAATCCCCGAACATCCAGGCATCGACTCTGTTCACGCACTCGGGGTCCGCCGGATTGTCCCAGATCAGCGGTCGGCACAGGCCGATGCCCGTCTGGTGGAGCTCCCGGTCGTAGGAATACAGGTAGGGGATCAGCGAATACCGGAGCCTGATGACCCTCGCCGACGCGGCCTCGGCCCTTGGGCCAAAGCGCCAGGGTTGCTTGTAGAAGGTTCCGTGGGTGCGAAAAATGGGCACGAACGCCGCAAACTCCATCCAGCGGGCGTAGCTTTCGCTGTATTCATCGCCGCCGATGTGCTGATTGTTGTTGAATCCGCCCGTATCCATGCCCCAGCGGGCCTGCCCCACGTTGAGCGAGCACATCAGCCTTTCCCTCTGCTGCTGCATGACGGTGAATCCGGACTCGATGTCCCCGGACCAGGTGGCGTACGCATACCGCTGGGACCCGGAATAGAAATTCCGGTTGATCGACCAGACCCGCTGTCGGCCGTGGGTGTGCTCCCGCTGGCCCTCGTAGAGGGCCCGCTGCATGTCCATGAACTCCCAGGTGTTCTCCCAGGCGTCGGCCTCGTCGTTCCACCATCCCACGATCCCCGTGTCGAAGGCTGCGGCCGCATGCTCCCAGAACCAACGCCGGCACTCGGGCTTGGAGAAGTCGAGATCGTTGACCAGCTTGTGGGAGAAGTAGTCCTCATAAGGTTTCCGGCCCGGGACCCAGAATCCGTGGCCGGTCGCGTAGCGGCCCTCGACGGAATCGACGTGGATCCTCGGCTTCATGATTCCGGCCATCTTGACCCCGAACGCGGCCATCGTCGCCTTGAATTTCCCGGACGGGCCATCCGGGAAATTCACCGGATTCCATCGCCACTCCCCGTAATTGTCGGCGCCCCAGTCCTTCCATTGGAAGTCGAATGTGTAGAGGTCGAATGGGATGCCCCTGGACCTGTAGCCGTTCACGTTGGCCAGGCACAGAGTCTCATTCATGTCGGCGAACTCGCTGTTCGAGAAGCCCACCGCCCACTTTGGGAACATCGGGGCCTTGCCCGTGAGGTCGGCGACCGCCCTTTGGATGTCATAGGGGGTCCCCGCCATGAGGTAGGTGCACACGTTCGCCTTGGACAGGCCCGAGAATCGCAGCTCACCCGCGGGGGTGATTCCGCACCTGCCCCCGTCGGTGTCGACGAACACGCCGTATCCGCGGTTGCTCCAGACCAGGGGCCCGCCCGTGTTGCCCTCGTTCCCGGCCCTGATCGCATAGTCTTCGGCGCGGGGAGGCATCTCCATCTGCCCCTTGGAATCGTCCAGGTACTCCCATCCCTTGATCCCGTAGAAGTGGGATCCCGGAGCCGCGGCGAAGCGGACCCAACTGTCCTTCCCGCCCTTTAGCCCCACCTCGCTCACAAGGGGCCGGTTGTCCGTGTCGAAAACCGAGATCCGGCAGGGAGAGCGGTCGATCCTCACCACCATGCGGGGCGTGGAAATCGTGATCGGGTCGGAGTCGATGTCGAAGGCCGCCGCCGCGGCCGGCCAACCCTCTGTGCTGATGCACCGCGTGTCGGGGCTGACCCTTCCGCCGGGTTGGAAGTCGACCTTGAGCAGGCCAGTTTCGCAGACCTGTACGACGAACCTGTCCCGCCCCGCCATGAGCGTGAGCGTATCGCCGTTCCTTGACGCGCTTGTGACGTTCTGGGCGCGGACTCCCGGTGCGACAGCCGCCCCCAGCGCGGCTGCGAGGATAACGATCGGGATCGGCCAGCCGGACGTGCGAACCATGCTCGAAATTCCGCCCCGACCGGCCGCCAGTCAAGCCCGGCGGCGGCGCATTTACGGATGCAGGAGCCCGGCAAGCCCGGCCGGATCCTGGACCGGGAGGCGGCAGGCAAAGTTCTCGCACACGTAGGCGGCGGCGGGGGCTCCGTCCCGGTCTGGAAGCCCCGCCACAAACGGGATCCTCGGGCCGAAAAACTCCCGGCCGCGCCGGTCCACGCGCATGAGGACGCGGCGCGGAAGAAACCGTCGCCACACCTCCGCGACCATGGCGGGTGCGCCTTCCGCCTCCGGTTCGCCGAGGAGGACGATCTGGCGGGGCGAACCCTCGAGCCAGCCCAGCGAAGCGAGCATCTGGGGCATGGCGGTCGGGGCCCGGCAAAGCTGCCTTGCGAAGGCCGCCGCGGTGCGCCCTGCCCGGACCCGCCATTCGGCGCGGTCGAGAAGCGCCGACAGGCGGGCAAGATTGCGCACCGACACCGAGTTCGACGACGGTTCCGCGCCGTCGCTGTCCTCCTTCATCCTCAGGACAACGTTGGGGTCGTCGCCGGAGTTCTCGAAATATCCGCCGGCCGCGGGATCCCAGAAAAGCTCATCCTGTTTTTCCTGCAAACCGACCGCCCACTCTATCCAGACTGTGTCGAATGTCGTCTCGTAGAGGTCGAGCAGGCCCTGGATGACCAGGGCATAGTCCTCGGCAAACCCCCGGTCGTCGCGCACACCCCCGCGATAGCTCCGGGCGAGGCGCCCCGTGGCCGGATCAACCAGCCGGTCGCGCAGGAAGGAAGCAGCACGCGTCGCCGAAAGCGCGTATCCGGAGTCTCCAAGGACCTGGGCGCCCCTCGCGAAGGCCGAAATCATGAGCCCATTCCACGCCGAAATCACCTTGTCGTCCCGAAAGGGACGCGGACGCGTGTCCCGGGCTTCGAGGAGCCGGCCAAACGCGGATTCAAGGGCGGCGCTGACGACGGCGGCGGGCAGGCCCAGCGCGGTCGCGCATTCGCCGGCGGAATGAGCCCTGTACAGGATGTTCCGCCCCCCGAATTCACCCGATCGGTCGTCCTCCACATTTCCCTCCGGGCGCACGCCGCAGGCGAAGCCCAGCAGCGCCGCCCCCTCCGGGCCCAGGATCGCGTCGAGCTCCGCGTCGGTCCAGACGTAGAACGCCCCCTCGGCGTGCACGGCCGGATCCTCCGGGCGACCGCTGTCGGCGTCCTCGGCGCAGTAAAAGGCCCCCTCGGGGTCGGTCATGTCGCGCTGGACGTACGCAAGCGCGGACCGTGCCGCGGCGCCGAAAACAGGGTCTTCCGAAAGCTGCGACGCCGTGATGAAGGCGCACGAGAGCTGCGCCTGGTCGTAGAGCATCTTCTCGAAATGCGGGACCCTCCAGCCGGCATCCACCGAGTAGCGGTGAAATCCTCCGCCCACCAGGTCGTGGATTCCGCCGGCCGCGATCCCCCGCAGGGCGGCGAGGGCCATTCGGATTGATTCGCCGCTCTGGCGGGGGTCGGGCGACGTGGCGTGGAGGTCGAAGAGCAGTTCGAGTGTCGCCGGCCGCGGAAACTTGGGCGCCCCCCCGAAGCCGCCGTTCACCTCGTCAAAATCCGCGCACAGCTGGTTGAAAGCCTGGTCCCTGAGTTCACCCGCGGGAGGCAGGTGCACCGCCTCCTCGGACCGGGCGTGGGCGGCGAGCGCCGCGAGCATCCGTTCGGACTGGCCATGGATCTGGTCCCTCCGGTCGCCCCAGAGGGCTGCGATGTGGGTCAGCAGGTGCCTGAATCCGGGCCGGCCGTGACTGTCCTCGATGGGGAAATAGGTGCCTCCGTAAAACGGCCTGAGCTCCGGCGTGAGCCATACCGACATCGGCCATCCGCCCCCGCCGGTCGACGCCTGGACATAGGTCATGTAGACCCGGTCGACGTCGGGCCGCTCCTCGCGGTCGACCTTGATTGGGACGAAGCCGGCATTGAGTATCCGGGCGATTTCCGGATCGGTGAACGCCTCGCGCTCCATGACGTGGCACCAGTGGCAGGTCGAATAGCCCACCGAAAGGAATATGGGCTTGTCCTCGCGGCGCGCCTTGTCGAATGCCTCCTCAGCCCAGGGAAACCAGTCGACCGGGTTGCGGGCGTGTTGTTTGAGATAGGGTGATTTCTCGCTGATCAGCCGGTTTGCCTTTGGGTCCCCATCGTGCATCCGACCCCACGCTTGCCTTGTCGCCAATGCATTGCAACCCATCCGGCGGAGCGGGAGGGGCAGACCCGTGGCCCATCACTCCGAAGAGGAGCGTGCGCCTTGGCGCTCGAACTTTTACCTTCCCGTCTTCGCGAAATGGACGATGACGAAAAACAGAACGGCGAGGGAGGCGAGCGCGCCGACGCTGATCAGGCCGCCGGTGAGGAAAGGCGTCCCCTGCAGGCTCAGCCGGAAGCGCGGAGGCCGCAGCCCCTCGCAAAGGCCGGTGACCTCCACCTGCCCGGGAGCCTCGAGCGCGGCGCGAAACGCGGCGACGTCCGGAAAACGGTCGGAGGGCTTGCGCCTCATCGCGCGAAGCACGATCTCCTCGACCTGCGGCGAAATCGCGGGGTTTATCTTCCTCGGCGCCACCGGATCGCCGGTCGCGCGCATCTCCGCCGCCTTCCACGGATCCTCGTGCTGGAAAGGCAGCACGCCGGTGAGCATCTGGTAGAGCACCACCCCCAGGCTGTAGACATCGGTGCGCTCATCGTTCCTCTTGTTGCACACCTGCTCCGGCGACATGTACTCGGGCGTGCCGAAGAGCGGCGTGAGCGACGCGATGATCGAGCGGGGCGTGGCTATCTCGGTCGCGAGGCCAAAGTCCATGATGCGCAGCGTCCGGTCCCGGCAAAGCATGATGTTCGCGGGCTTCAGGTCCCTGTGGATGATCCCGCGGTCATGCATGGGCCGGAGACCCTGGCATATTGTCGAGGCGATCCTCAGGGCATCCCCCTCCGGGAGGGGCCGTGTCAGATGCAGCAGGCAGGCCAGCGTGCACCCGTCGAGGTGCTCCATCACGATATAGGGGCGGCTCTTCTTCGCCGCGACGGGCAGGAACTTGAGGAGAAGCGGGTGTTCGAGCATGGCCCCTATCCTCTCCTCCCGAAGGAACCTTCCGAAGGAGACCGGGTCGCTCTCGACGCTCAAAACAGGCACCTTGACGGCGACACGGCGCCCGGAATTCGCGCTGTCCTCCGCCCGGTAGATGGTGGACATCCTGCTCCTGCCGATCACCTCCCGAATGAGGAACCGGTCGTCCAGCAGAAACCCCGGAGGATACTCCTTGTCGATCGGCTGGCCTATTCCCTCGCGCGCGGGCAGATTCTGGCAGCTGGCGACCGCCGCCAGCGGAGGCGGGCGCGAGGATGTCGCGGCTGTCCCGGGCGCAGTTCCGATTTCAGTGGTTTCCAACATGGCGCAGTTGTGATCCTAATGGGGATCAAGCCGCCGCGTTACTTAAATCGGCGCCGCGGGCCGTTAAAAATTCGTTAAATCCCCACCCCATGCGTCACCGCCTGGAGATAATCCTGCTGGCGCTTCCCCTGCTCGCGATCCGTCTCGCCGCCTCTTCGCCGGAGGAGGCCGCCCGGGAGCTCGCCCAGAGGGTGGTGCCCGAACTGGCGGGCCAGCTGTCGTTCGAGCCCATTTCGCCGGATTCGTCGGGGAACGATGTCTTTGAAATCGAGAGCCGCGGCGGAAAGGTCGTGCTCCGCGGCGACACCGGGGTTGCCATGGCCTCGGCGTTGAACCGCTACCTCGAGGAATTCTGCGGCTGTGAGATCTCCTGGGACTGCGGGAACCAGCTCGCGGTGCCGGACAAGGCGCCCGCAGTGCCGCACAGGATCAGGGTCGTGAGCCCCCATCGCTTCAGGTATGCCTACAACTACTGCACCCATGGCTACACCATGGCGTGGTGGGACTGGCCGGAGTGGGAGCACGAACTCGATTTCCTCGCGCTCAAGGGCGTGAACCTGGCTCTGGTCATCGAGGGACAGGAACGGGTCTGGATCGATGCGCTGGGCGAATCCGGCTACCCGGACGAGGCCGTCCGGGCCTGGCTCTGCCTGCCGGCCCACCAGCCGTGGCAATACATGTCGAACATGGAGGGGTACGGCGGTCCCCTTTCCCGCTCGCTGGTGGCAAAGCGGGCGGCGCTCGGGCGAAACATCGTGGCGCGCATGCGCGAGCTGGGCATCGAACCCGTCCTCCAGGGCTACTACGGCATCATCCCGTCCGATTTCAAAGCCCGGTTTCCGGGCGCCCTGGTCCACGGGCAGGGAGGCTGGAACGGCATGGCCCGGCCGGATATGCTCGACCCGCTGGATCCCCGCTTCGCGGCTCTCGCTTCGGCGTTTTACCGTGCCGAGGCTGCCTTGTACGGGGGAATTTCCGGCTATTTCGCGGCCGACCCGTTTCATGAAGGGGGCAGCACGGGCGGCATCGACCTCGCGGCCTGCGGCCGTTCGATCCAGGGTGCCATGACCCTTGCCAACCCGCGCTCGACCTGGGTGCTTCAGGCCTGGCAGCAGAACCCCCGGCAGGCGATGGTCGACGCGTTGGACAAGTCGCGCCTGCTCGTTCTCGACCTGTTCTGCGAATCCCGGGAGGGCTGGCGTGAGCGGGACCAGTTCGGCCACACCCCGTGGCTCTGGTGCACGATCCACAATTTTGGGGGAAATGTCGGCCTGTCCGGAAACCTCGACCTGCTGCGCGTCAGGCCGGTCGCAGCGCTTCGGGAGGCGGGGCCGGGAAAGGGTCAAATGAGCGGCATCGGGGCGCTCATGGAGGGAAGCGGAACCCAGCCGCTGCTCTGGGAGATGTTCCTTGGAAACGCCTGGCGAGACGCGGCACCCGACCCCGACGCGTGGCTGGCCGATTACGGCCGCCGCCGCTACGGCGGCGATTCGCCCCAGGCCCTGCGCGCGCTGCGGATCCTCCAGCGGACCGTCTACGGCCCCGGCGTGTCCGGATTTCCGGTGAATTCCGTCGTCTGCGCCCGTCCGACGCTGGATCCCTATCCCAAGGGGGACTTCTGGGGAACCACGAAGCCCTTTTACGACACGACCCTCCTGGTTTCGGCATGGCGCTCCCTGCTCGACGCCGCCCCGTCCTGCGGGGCGAGCGACGGCTACCGCTACGACCTGGCCGATGTGGGCCGCCAGGTGATGGCCGATCTTTTTGCCCGGTACCACCAGGCAATCCTGCGCGCGTACGAACGCCGGGACCCGCAGGCCGTCGCCGAGCTGGGACAAAGGGCGCTCGGACTCCTCCGGGACCTCGACGCCCTGCTGTCCACGCGCCGCGAGTTCCTCCTGGGGGTCTGGCTCTCGGATGCCCGCAGCTTCGGCGCGACGGATGATGAACGGGATCGGTGCGAGAGGGACGCCCGCGAACTTCTGACAACCTGGATCCGGCAGGAAACGGACACCGTCGACTACGCCAACAGGGAGTGGGCCGGGCTCGTCGGCACCTTCTACCTTCCCAGGTGGCAGACATGGTTTGACGGCCTTCAATCCGCCGCGGTCTCGGGCTCGGCGGTCGACGTCGCCACGCTCCGGCACAGGATAATCGACGGCGACCACGCATGGACCATCCGCCACGGCTCATTTGTCGTCGAACCGCGCGGGAGCACCGTCGCCCTTTCGCGGCAACTCTACGCGAAGTATTTCGCAGACGCCTCCGATCCCTCGCCCCAAGCCGACTTCGGGCTTTAGCAGGCTGTTGAAATACTATGCTGGCCGGCGGGATCAGATCCGGACCTGGAGGCCGGCGTACATCAGGAGCGAGGCCCGGGCCGAGACGGTGTTCCTCACGTCGCGGCCCATGGAAAACAGGAGGGTTGTGTTCCTCGACGTGTCGATCCGGGACCCGACTGCGGTGACCCATTCGGCATCGCGGGGGTCGGGCCCCGTCTGGACATGGATCTCGGCGTCGAGTTCGACCCCGTGCGCAAATTCCCTGCCCAGCGCAAGCCCAGCCGACCAGCCGCCCCCGACACCCACCAGGTCCGACCGGCCCTGGGGCGCAAGGACGCGACCCACCGCGAGGTTTGCGGACATGAGGCCGAGGTCCTTCTCGATCTCGAAGGGAATCAGCAGCCCCGGATCC
>Ga0302319_10021800_pt1 | contig 11527 bp, 7 predicted proteins | sample Bog_T0_2_FD_203319 | JGI IMG/M metagenome (GOLD analysis project Ga0302319, IMG submission 203319) | Peat permafrost microbial communities from Stordalen Mire near Abisko, Sweden - Bog_T0_2 | ecosystem: Environmental > Terrestrial > Soil > Wetlands > Peat | place: Sweden: Abisko, Stordalen Mire...
GCCCGCCTCGGCGGTGAGACAGCCGCGATCATCCACCGGCGCGAGGATGTCCAGTTTATGCTCCATGCCGAGCTGATAGTCGTCGTGGCCGTGGCCGGGCGCGATGTGGACGAGGCCCGTGCCCGCATCGGCGGTGACGAAATCGGCGGCAAAGATTTGGCGCGTGCGGTTGTCGTTGAGGAAAGGATGCGTGTAGGTGAGGCCGACGAGGCGACTTCCCGCAATAGACATTGTATCACCGAGAACTTCTGGATGCGTCGTAGGTAGAAGAGATCCCGCACCTTCAAGTTTCCCAATATAGGGAACTCTGTCTTCTGCAACTAAGACTAGTCCGTCGTCCTTGGAATTGATGAGCCAATATCGGAGGGTTGGATTGACAGCAACCGCAAGATTTGCTGGCAAGGTCCAAGGCGTGGTCGTCCATATTAGTAATGAAACTTCCACTCCAGGGGGAACACTTTTGAAGAGGCCTCGGATTTTAGCGATGCTTTCCGACGGTAACTGGAACTTCACGTAAATTGCCGGATCGACTTTCTCTTTATATTCGATCTCGGCTTCAGCCAGCGCGGTCTGGCAACCGGTGCTCCAGAGCACAGGACGCAGGCCCTGATAGACAAAATTTTTCTCCACCAGCTTCGCGAAAACGCGGATCGTCTCGGCCTCGTACTTCGGATCGAGCGTCAGGTAGGGATTGGCCCAGTCGCCGAAAACGCCGAGGCGCTGGAATTGCTCGCTCTGCACGCCGATGAAGTGCCGCGCGGTAGCTTCGCACTTTTCCCGAATCTTCATCGGGTCGGTCTCCTCCGCGCCGAGTTCCTTCATCACCTTGTGCTCGATGGGCAGGCCGTGGCAGTCCCACCCCGGCACGAACGGCGCGTAGTGGCCGCTCATGTTGTGATACTTCAGCACGATGTCCTTCAGCACCATGTTCAGCGCGTGGCCCATGTGTGCGTCGCCGTTGGCGAAGGGCGGGCCGTCGTGGAGAATGAATTTTTTCTCCGCGTCTTTGCGCGCGGCGATGATCTGGTCGTAAATTTTTTCCTCGCGCCATTTGGCGAGGAACGCCGGCTCGCGCTTCGGCAATTCGGCGCGCATCGGGAAGTCGGTCTTGGGAAGGAGAAGGGTGTTCTTGTAGTCCATCGGGAACGGAAAGACTAGGCGATTGGCGGGAAAAAGAACAGAGGGGAAGTTTCGCGCGGAGGGCTGCAGAGAAGAAAGACAGAGAGGGAAAAACCGGACCAAATTTCCAAATTAACGAAATTTTTTTGGATCGGCTTGCGTGCAGCGGTCCTATCCGTCCCATCTGTCCTATAATTTTGCGATGATCTCCCTCAACTTCTCCGCCTTCGACACCGGCAACTGACACGTGAAATTTTCGCACAGATAAGCGGTCGGCTCCGCCGCTTTCTCGTGCAGATTTTCGATCACCGCATGGCGCGGCGCGAAGTAATCGCGGCTGGCCGCATCGGCGATGAGAATGACCACCATCTGCGGCAGATAACGACGGCGTGCCTCGGCGAGCAGCGGCGCGAGTCCGGGATGATCCGGCCCCGGGCTGTGGACGATGAGATGAATCGGCGGAGTCTCCACCAGCGACGCGCCGACCAGCAGCAGAGGCATGGCGAACGGCTGCGCCTCGAGTCGCGCGGAGTGCGCCTGCACGGAATGGCGGGCGTGCTCGAGGAAAACGTCGTTGTGAAAGAGCTGGCCGAAGCGCCAGAGGTTGAGCACCGCGACCGAGTTCGGCGTCGGCTCCGCGCCGTCGTAGTCCTCCTTCATGCGCAGCAGAATCGCCGGATCGCGGTCCGAAGTGGAGAAGTAGCCGCCGCGTTCCTGGTCCCAGAAATGGAGGTCGAGCGTGTCCTGAAGTTTCCGCGCCCAGCGGAGCCAGCCGAGATCGAAATCGGCTTCGTAGAGATCGAGCAGGCCGCTGATGAGGAAAGCGTAGTCCGCGGCGAATCCGTCGATGGCGGAGGGCCCTTCGCGGAAACTGCGGCGCAACTCGCCCTTTTCGGCATCGTAAAGTTGGGTGCGCAGGAACGCCGCGGCGCGCTGGGCGGAGTGCAGGCAGGAATCGTCGCGCAGGACTTGGGCGGCCCGCGCGAAAGCGCCAATCATCAGTCCGTTCCATGCGGTCAGGATTTTGTCGTCGAGATGCGGGCGCGGACGCAAGCCGCGCCGGGCCAGCAACGCGGAGCGATCATCGGCCAGCCGGTGCGTCATGTTTTCCGGCGGACGATTAAAGCGGGTCGCAGCCTCGTCGACCGTGAGTCGCTGGATGAGAACGTTCTGCCCCTCGAGTTCGCCATGCGGATCGGATGCGGGCGAGACGTTGCCCCCGGCCTCGACGCCGTAGGTGGCGCAAAATTCCCCGAGCCGGTCCTCGCCGAGCACTTCGACGATCTCCGGGTGGGACCACGTATAGAAAGCGCCCTCGCACTTTTTCGCGGAATCCTTTTTCGGCAGGCTGTCGGCGTCCTCGGCGGAAAAAAATCCGCCATCGGGGCTGGTGAGGTCGTGCTGGACGTAGTGCAGGATGTTGCGCGCCACATCGGCGAAGGCCTCGTCGCCGGAGACCTGGTGCGCGGTGAGGTAGACCTGCGCGAGCTGGGCCTGATCGTAGAGCATCTTTTCGAAGTGCGGCACATGCCACTCCGCATCGACCGAGTAGCGATGAAAGCCGCCGCCGAGATGGTCGTGCATCCCGCCCGCGGCCATCTTGCGCAAGGTGTGCAGCGCCATGCCCTCCGCCGCTTCCGCTTCGGCCTGCGTGCCCGGGCGGTCGGCCGACACCGTGAGATAAAGGAGAAATTCGAGATTCACCGGACGCGGGAATTTTGGTGCGCCGCCGAAGCCACCCTCCGCCGGATCGAACATCCGGGTGTATTGCGTGAAGCCGAGTTGCACGCTCTTGGCGGCGTTCCAGTCGGCCTCCACGACGGCGACGGCCTCCGTTTCCGCCTCACGCAGCGCGGTGAGCAGCGAGTGGGCCTTGTCCTCGATTTGCTTCCGGTCCGATTTCCAGACCTCGGCAATCCGGCGCAGCACGGTGATGAAGCCGGGGCGTCCCGGCACATCGGTCGGCGGAAAATAAGTGCCGCCGGTGAAGGGCCGCAGTTCCGGCGTCAGCCAGACGCTCATCGGCCAGCCACCGTGGCCGGTCGTGGCCTGGACGAAAGTCATGTAGACTTGGTCGACGTCGGGCCGCTCCTCGCGGTCGACCTTGATGCTGACGTAGTGCTGGTTGAGGAACGCCGCGATCGCCGCCGACTCGAACGATTCGTGCTCCATGACGTGGCACCAATGGCAGGTCGAGTAGCCAATGGAGAGAAAGATGGGTTTGTCCTCGGCGCGCGCCTTGGCGAAGGCCTCCTCGCCCCACGGGAACCAGTCGACCGGATTGTGCGCGTGCTGGAGCAGGTAAGGCGACTTCTCGCGGGCGAGGCGGTTCGGCGTCGGCAGGGGCATATTTACCCACGATAGCGGAGTTGGCGCGTCGTGCCAACGGAAGCCGGATTAAGATGAGGTAAGGGAACGAGAGAATCTGGTCTCTACTCATCCGTCATCCAAGGATGACGGATTGTTTTTGCCAAATTTCATGCACGAGAGAGGACGCTTTCTGAAAATACCGCCATCCGCAGGACCGCGCTTGCTTCCGGCACGATTCGCGCTAAGTAAAAGATCGTCATGTCCACGCCTGCCCCCGCCGCTCAAACGCCCGCGTCGAAGCCGTATTGCCCGATCGAGCGTCTGAAGCCCTATCTGGTGCCCTATTACCTGACTGTCGCGGCGGTCCTGGGCGCGATCACCGCGGTCTTTGCGGTGGTCACCGTCCTGCTCGTGCTGATCGTGACCAATTTCAACGTGCTCGGTTGGATTGAATAAATAACCGCAAAAGAACGCAAAGATCGCAAAAAAAGGAACAGAAGAGGCATCTTGCTGCTTCCCATCTTTGCGTTCTCTGCGTTCTTTTGCGGCTGGTCTTCAGATTTCGGCGGCCTGTGCTAGAGTAAGCCCATGCACGGGGCCCTTCCTCCCTCCCTCATCGCCGAGGCCCTCCTCATGATGGCGTGGAAATTCCTCCTGTTCCTCGCCCCCTTCCTCGCTGTCGCCGCCCTCTGGTGGCTGGTCGGCCAGACGGAGCGGATCGTGCATTGGCTTTTCCCCTATCTGGAATGGGAACACAGCCTCGGCTGGCTCAATATCAAGGCCGAACGCCGCGCCCGGACGGCCCTGCGCTGGCTCGGCTACGCCGTTTACCTCCTGCTCGCCGCAACCCTGCTCGGCCTTCCCTTCGGTGCACGGGGCGTGGAGCAAATCGTCGACCAGTGGCCCACTCCGCCGCTCACGGCCGACATGGCGGTCCGGCTCTTGACGCTCGCGGTTTGCGTCGCGATCTGGTGGCTCTATCTCGGCTGCCAGCTTGTCCCGAAGCTGCGCACCGAGCGCGAAGAGGCCGAGCTAAAAAAATTCCGCGCCAAATTGACAGAGGCCGAACTCGAGCGCGAAAAACGCAATCCGCGATCCCGCATCACCTCATCCCTGCCCAAGCCGAGACAGAACGCCTCCCAGCCGCTGGTACCCGACCGGGCGAAGCGGCGGCGATAACCTTTCATCCTTTTAATGGTCGATCTTGTTCGCACCGAGGCGGTGCGTTGCACTCACGCAAACACCCCGCCCGCTATTTCCTTGCCCCGTCGCGCTGCATTTGGCTTCATACTACGATGACCAAGTCATGTATTGCCTTGGCGTTTGTCTGTCTTATTTTTGCCCTGCCGGTGCGGGCATTTGACTGGGAAACCGCCACCTCGAATGGCCGTGAGTACGTCTCGCTCCATTCGTTCTGCCTGTTCTATGGCTTTGGCTATGCGATTCCCTCCGGCAACGACCGCTTCGTCTCCCGCAATGCGCAGGGGCACTCGATCAGCCTCAAGCTCGGCACCAGCGACATGTACCTCGACGGCGTTCATTACGTCCTGAGTTTTCCCATTGAGGGCGGCGACCACGACTGGCTCGTCTCGCGCATGGACACAATCAAGCTCTTCGAGCCGATCCTGCGCCCGACCGAAATCTCGGGCCGTCACACCATTCGCGGTGTCGTCATCGACGCGGGCCACGGCGGTTCCGACAACGGTGCCGGCAGCCGGCTCGGCAATGAGAAAACCTACACGCTCGACACCGCCTACCGGCTCGACGCCATCCTGCGCTCGGCCGGGCTCAAGACCGTCTTCACCCGCCGCACCGACACCTTCGTCGATCTTTACGAACGCGCCCACATCGCCTCGCTCTACCCCGACTATTGCTTCGTCAGCATCCACTTCAATTCGGCGATGGAGGAGGCGCGCGGCCTCGAGACCTATTGCCTTTCCCCGCGCGGCGCGGCCTCGACCTCGTCGGCCTACCTCACGCGCGGCGATATCCAGAAGCTGCCGGGCAACGACTACGACACCCAGAACATCCTGCTCGCCTCCATGGTCCACTCCGAGATCATCAAGCTCAATCCCGGTGACGCCAGCGCCGACCGCGGCGTCAAGCGCGCCCGGTTCGTCGTCATCAAGCAAAACGTCCTGCCCGCCATCCTGGTCGAAGGCGGTTTTGTCTCCAACCACATGGAGGCGGCGCGGGTCAACCGGCCCGATTATCGCCAGGACTTGGCCGAAGCGATCGCCCGGGGCGTGATCAAATTTGCCAACGCCATGGGGGGGGAACACCATATTCAGTTCCCGTGGGATGCGAGTCCTCCCGCGCCCCTCGCGGAGGAACCGCCGCCCGCGCCCGCCGGTCTGGCTCGGGATTCGGCCAACGGCAAAGTCCGGGCATTGCCGGTCACGCCCGGGCCTACCACCTCCACCAAAACCGGGACGAACCCCGTGACCTCCAATTCCGCCTCCGCGAAGCCCGGGGCGACAGCGACGACAGCCACGGCCACCACCACACCTGAGAAACCGTTGGCGACGTCGACTCATAAATCGAAGAAGAACAAGAAAGCCGCCGCCGCGTCCACGCCGTCCACCAATTCCGTTGCCTCATCCGCGCCGGTCCCGGCAGGGGGCACCGTCCCGAAAACGGATGCGGACACGAAACCGGCCGCGTCGAGTTCGGCACCCGCCTTGAATCTAGCCGAGCCCACGGCTCCGACGCCCTCGCCGGAGGCAGATAAAGCGCCGCCGGAGCCCGACGAACCGCCGACGGTCAACGCTAATTCCACGCCCCCCACGGCCGGTACCAACGCCGCGCCGGCCACCCACGAACCATGAACGCCTCCCCTACCGAACGCCCCATCGGCGCTTTTGATTCCGGCGTCGGCGGCTTGACCGTCGTCAAGGCGATGCGGGAATTATTGCCCGCGGAGGACATCCTCTACCTCGGCGACACCGCCCGCGTTCCCTACGGCAACAAATCGCCCGACACCATCATCCGCTATTCGCGCGAAATCATGACCTACCTGCGCGGCAAAAACGTCAAGGCGGTCGTCGTCGCCTGCAACACCGCCTCGGCCCACGCGCTCTCCATCCTGCAAAAGGAAACGGTGGTGCCGGTCATCGGCGTGATCGCGCCCGGCGTGGAAGCGGCGCTCGCGGCCACGCGCAACGGGCGAATTGGCGTCATCGGCACGCAGGGCACCATCCAGAGCGATGCCTACCAGAACCAGTTGCGGTTGTCCCGTCCCGGCATTGTCATCACGGCGGTCGCCGCGCCGCTCCTCGTCTCGCTCGTGGAGGAGGATTGGCTTTCGCATCAGGCCACGCAGTTGATCATGGAGGAGTATCTCGCCCCGATGAAAGCAGCGCGGGTCGACACGGTCGTGCTCGCCTGCACGCACTACCCGCTGCTCAAGGCGCTGGCGCAACGTGTCCTCGGGCCGGACGTCGTTTTGGTCGACTCAGCCCAGAACGCCGCCGCCACTTTGGCCCGGGAACTGAAAAAGGCGGGCTTGAATCGTCCCGCCCGGACGGAATCGGGCCACGCCACCATCTGCTCGACCGACGTCCCCGCGCAGTTTTTGCGTCTCGCCGAACGCTTTCTCGGGGAAAAAATCGGTGCGATCCAGCAAGTTGCAGTTGGTTGATAAATTCCCGGGCAGGGGGCGTTTAATTTAAGGCGTCGCCGTGAGCACAGAACCCATCAACCTCATTTCTGCTGCCACCGGGGACGGTCGCACCAGATGGCGTATTCCGGGCCGCCGGGTGCGGTCGCGGTATGCTCCGTCAGGGGGAAACCGGCCGGCATCGGCTGACCTGAGACCAGGGCAAACCAATCCTTGTATTCGCCGCTCGTGAAGGTGGAGGTCGGTTCCGCCCAGCTCACGGGCGTCATCAAAAGCACGCCGGTGGGGCAGATATTGTCGTTGAGATTTTCAAAGTCCGTGATGGAATCCGGCAGCCAAAGCGAGGCGCGGTCCGCGTACCAGGCCGTGGCCCAAGGCATGTCCGTCGTGACCCACTCGTCGGGTTCGGCGAATTGCCCGATAGACTTGATCGTGGGCGGCATGTAAGGCGGAAAGGCGTAGTAGAGGGCGCTGGGTGACGTCAGAGTCAGCACCATCGGCATCGCCGTTATGGCCAGCATGGTGATGATGATCAGGGTGCCCAAAAGCCGGATCTGAATATTCAAGCGGTCGAGCAGAATAAAAAAGAATGCGCTGCCCATCACCACCATCCCCGGGAAAAGCACTGCCAGCGCATTCCACGGCCCGACGACGTCCGGCTTGGTCACGCCCACGTTATTCGCGCCCACGAGGAAAAAGGCGCAGCCAAACAGGAGCCAGTGGAACATCTGCGTGCGACGCCGTTTGTATTGGTGGAGAATGGAGGCGCCAAAGAAAAGAATAAGCGGGTTCGCGCCCAGCAGTTCCCAGGCGTGTTCGAGAGTCCAGCGGTAACCCTCCGTCTCCTTTTTGCTGGCCTGCCCGAAAACTTGCTCGTAGGAGGGGATCGACGTGGAGCACCAGATCTGGTTGCCCTTGTAGGCGCCCTCGCCGTACATCACCTGCATGGAATTCGAGCCGAGGGGATTTCCGGAGACGGCGTAAAGGTGCATGAACCATGGCGAAACGAGGCCGATGACAACCAGGGTGATAAACACGTAAAGGAAAAAGCTGGCCCGCGGCATCAGGATCAGCACCGCGAATAGAGGGATCAGCAGGACAAGGAAATGCAATCGGGTCAGGCAGGCCGCGGCGAGAAAAAGAGCCGCCGCCAGACCCCAGAGCCACGCCGGTCCGAACGAACGGTCCTCATTGGCGAAACACGCTTCCGAAACGGCGTAGACTTCCAAAATGCACATGAGTGCGGCCGTGACGAGGAACATGAGCAGACTGGTGGAAAGAGCCGACAGCGTGTAATGCCAGATCATGTCCGTCGCTAGGAAGGCCACGGCGGAGAGCCAGGCGACCCGGTCGTCAAAAAGGCGCCGGCCCAGGGCAAAAATCAGAACCGCCGTCAGCAGCATGAAGCCCTGGTTCAGGAACGGAATCCATCGGTCGCCCGAATACACTTTGCCCCCGCTGAAGGCCGACGGCGGTTGCTCGAATTCCGGATGGACCAAATAGAACCACGCCGCCAGCAGGTAGGGATAGCCCGGAGCATTGTAGGTATCCGGCAGGACTTTCGGCGTACCGGGCGGGAAGCGGTCGCCCGGGAAGAGATCGTGCGGTCCGCCGGTCACGAGGCTTTGGGCGGAACGAAAGTCGCGAATTTGCGCCAGCGCCAACGGTCGCAGGAATTTGGTGGTGAATCCCTGGTGGTGCAGAATCTGGCGCGCGAGCTGGGCGTTATCCATCGACTGCATATCCGTCAATCCGCGATAAGCAATCATGTTGTAGGCGCCCCCGATGACGAGGAGGGCGGTCAAAAGCGGCGCGAGGCGGGTCAGGACCTGTCCCCTGCCCACCTCGACTGCTTGCAGCGTGCTTTGAATGAAATTCATGTCGAATCGTCCATCTTGTAGGTTTTAATTTTGCGGTGAAGCGTGCGGCGGCTGATGCCCAGCAGCCTGGCCGCTTCGGTGACATTGCGTTCGGTTTGACGGAGGGCCTGCTCGATGAAGGCCTTCTCCATATTTTCCAAATTCAGATCGGAGCCGGAGCTGGAAGCCGCGCCGCCGGAGGTGGCCCGGCTGATCAAATCGGGCTTCCCCTGCACGCGCTCAGGCAGGTCGCGCAGGCTGATGCGTTCGCCGCGGCAGAGCGCCACGGCGTGCTCGATCGCGGCGCGCAGTTCGCGGATGTTGCCCGGCCAATCGTAGCGTTGCAACGCGGCCTGGGCATCGGCGGAAAGACCCGCGACCTTCTTCTGGTTTTGCTTGGCGAATTCGTGGAAGAAGACGTTGGTCAGCAGCGGAATGTCCTCGCGCCGTTCGCGCAGCGGCGGCAGATGGATCGGCACGACGTCGAGCCGGTAGAAAAGATCGTCACGGAACTTGCCCTCCTTCACCATCGCCTCGAGATTTTTATTCGTCGCCGCCACCACGCGCACGTCGACCTTGATGCTCTGGTTGCTGCCGACCCGCTGGATCGTTTGCTCGCCCAGCGCCCGCAGCAGCTTCACCTGTGTCGCCGCGTCGATCTCGCCGATCTCATCGAGAAAAATCGTGCCGTGATTCGCCTCCTCGAAGCGTCCCATGCGCCGTTCCGCCGCGCCGGTGAAAGCGCCCTTTTCGTGCCCGAACAATTCGCTTTCCAGCAATTGCGGGGAGAGCGCCGCGCAGTGGACCGCGACAAAATGGGCGCTCTTGCGCGGGCTGAGCATGTGCAGCGACTGCGCGACGAGTTCCTTGCCTGTGCCGCTTTCGCCCTCGATCAAAACCGTCGCGCGCGTCGGCGCGACCTGCCGGATGCGCTCGTAAATCTCGACCATCGCCGGCGCGTTGCCGACGATCTTTTCCAGGCCGAATTTCTTGTCGAGCTCCTCGCGCAACTGCCGGTTTTCCGTCTCGACCCTCCGCGAATGCAGCGCGCGGGTCAGCACCGCGTCGAGTTTCTCGAGGTCCAGCGGCTTGGTGATGTAATCGTACGCGCCCCGCTTCATCGCCTGCACGGCCACCTTCTCCGACCCGTAAGCCGTCATCAAAACGCAGACCGGAGGATGGGGAATCGACTGCGCGCGCGTGAGCAGGTCGAGACCTTCCGTCCCGCCCATCAGGCGCAGGTCGGTGAGCAGCACATCGACCGGCTGGGCCTCCAGGACGTTCATCGCCGAGGCCACGTCGGGTGCGAGGTAAATGTCGAACTTGCCCTCGAAGTAGCGCCGCAGCCCATCGCGCGTATTCTTCTCATCCTCGACCACCAGCAGCGTCGGCAGATTGTCGTTCACCGGGGTCATGCCGCACCCTTCCCCTCGTTGTCGGAAGGCACCGTCGTCGGTTCATCCCCCGCGCCCAGCAGTCGCACGCGCCGCTCGGCCAACGGCAGCAGGATGCGCGCGGTCGTGCCTCGGCCTGGCTCGCTCAGCAGCTCAAGCAGGCCGCCGTGTTCGTGAAGAATGCGTTGCACGATGAAGAGTCCCAGTCCGGTTCCGTTTTTTTTGCGCGTGAAATAAGGTTCGGTGATATGGGCCATGTCCTCGACCGAAATTCCGGTCCCGTTATCCTCGAAGGAGACCTGCAAATGGGTGTCGGAACGAGACGTGGTCACCCGCAGAATGCCCCCGTGGGGGAGGGCATGCACGGCATTTTTAATCAAATTGTAGAACGCCTGCTTCAGCTGATCCATGTTGGCCGGGATGAGCGGCAGCCCCTCGCCGAGTTCCTCCTGCACGATCACATCCCGGTCGTTGATCTCCGGCTGAAGAAAAGCCAGCGATTCGCGGACAATGGCATTGATGCTCACCATCGTGCGCACGGTATGGGCCGGCCGCACCGCGCCGAGGAATTGATTGATGATCGTGTCGAGCCGGCCCACCTCGCTGCGGGCTATGCGCACCGATTCGAGCAGCTCCGCGTCCGATCCGCCAGTCCCGCCCTTCTCGCGCTGGCGCAGGTCGCGCTCCAGCAGTTGGAGATGGATGTTGAGCGAGTTGAGCGGATTGCCCAGCTCATGGGCCACCCCGGCGGCGAGCAGCGTCACCGCATTGAGCTTCTCCGATTCGATGACCTCGCGGGCCTGGGCGCGGTGCGCGGTCAAGTCATGGAAAATAAGCGCGAAACCCATCAGCGCCGTGTGGTTGTCCTCGAGCGGGACGAGATAAAAATGGAGATATCGCTGTTGGGGATAGAAAACCTCCAGGTCCCGGTTGACCACCTGGCCCTCGGCCAGGATCTTCGGCCAGTCGAGCTCCTTCAGATATTGGGCGATTGGCGTACCCATGGCCCGGGCGGGATCGATCCCCAGCAGCGCATGGACGGCATGGTTCAGATAAAGAATCCGCCCTTGGGAATCGACCACCACGATCCCCTCTTGGAGCGTGTTGAAGATCGTCTCAAAAAAGCCCTTTTCGTGGTTGAGGCGTTGGAGATAAGCCTGCAGGTCATCCTGACCGACCCGGTCGATCCGGTGGAGAAGCTTGTCCAGAAACGTGTTTTTCACTGC
>Ga0302319_10021801_pt1 | contig 11526 bp, 10 predicted proteins | sample Bog_T0_2_FD_203319 | JGI IMG/M metagenome (GOLD analysis project Ga0302319, IMG submission 203319) | Peat permafrost microbial communities from Stordalen Mire near Abisko, Sweden - Bog_T0_2 | ecosystem: Environmental > Terrestrial > Soil > Wetlands > Peat | place: Sweden: Abisko, Stordalen Mire...
CCTCTTCGTATCCGACATAGCCCGGAGGCGATCCAATCAGCTTCGAGATCGAGTGCTTCTCCATGTACTCCGACATGTCGAAGCGGATGAGCGACTTCTCGCTGCCGAACAGGAACTGCGCCAGCGTACGCGCGACCTCCGTCTTGCCCACGCCCGTGGGCCCCAGGAACAGGAAACTCCCAATCGGCCGCGCCGGATTCTTCAACCCCGCGCGACTGCGCCGAATGGCGCGCGCCAGCGCACTGATCGCCTTGTCCTGCGCGATCACGCGCTTGTGCAGCTCTTCCTCCACGCGAAGCAGCTTCTGTGTCTCTTCTTCCTTGATGGAGGTAATCGGCACGCCCGTCCAGCGCGAGACCACATCCTCAATGTCCTCGCGCGTCACAATGCCCGAGCTCGACTCGTCGAGGTGATACTTGTCGCGCAGCGCGCGCAGGTTCTCGCGCTCCTTGCGCTCCTCGTCGCTGTAGAACCGCGCCTTCTCGAACTCGTGGTTCGCAATCGCGTTCTCCATCCGGTGCACGATGAACTTGATGCGCTTCTGCACCTCGGTCAACTCCTCGGGCAGCGTGGTCTGGCGCAGCTTCACGCGCGCTCCCGCCTCGTCGATCAAATCGATGGCCTTGTCCGGCAGAAAGCGGTCCGGAATATACCGGCTCGAGTGCGACACCGAAAATACAATCGCATCGTCCGTGTAGCTCACCGCGTGGAACTTCTCATACTTCTCGCGGATGCCCATGATGATCTTCACCGCGTCCTCTTCATTCGGCGGCGGCACCTTCACGGCCTGGAAGCGGCGCTCCAGCGAGCGGTCCTTCTCAATCGACTTGCGATACTCCGCCGGTGTTGTTGCTCCAATGCACTGAATCTCGCCACGGCTCAGCGCCGGCTTCAGGATGTTCGCCGCATCGAGCGAGCCCTCTGCCGACCCCGCCCCAACGAGTGTGTGCAGCTCGTCGATGAAGACGATGCAGTTCTGGTTCTCCATCAACTCCTTCATGATGGTCTTCAGCCGCTCTTCAAACTGCCCGCGATACTTCGTTCCCGCGACGATCAAGCTCAGATCGAGCGACAGAACGCGCTTCTCCGCTAGAAAGCTCGGCACCTCGCCATCAGCGATCTTCTGCGCCAGCCCTTCGACAATCGCGGTCTTGCCCACACCCGGCTCGCCGATCAGCACCGGATTGTTCTTCGTCCGGCGGCACAGGATCTGGATCACGCGCTCGACTTCAAAGTCGCGCCCCACCAGCGGATCGAGCTGCTGGTCAGCGGCCGCCTGCGTCAGGTCGCGCGAGAACTCCGCCAGCATGGACTGCTCCTGCTGGTTGCCGCGCTGCTTGCCGCTGCCGGCCTGTTGCGCAGGCTTCTCCTGCGTGGTGCGCTGTAATTCTTCGCGGATCGCCGTCAGCCGCAGCCCGCGCTCGGTCAGAATCTCCGCGGCGAAGCACTTCTCTTCGCGCAGCAATCCCAGCAGCAGATGTTCGGTTCCAATGTGTTTGTGGCTGAGCCGTTCGGCCTCTTCCGCCGCGTAGGCCAGCACGCGCTTGCACTCGTTCGAGAGCGGCAGGTCAACCGAAGTCGACACCTTCTCTCGCACCGTGGTGTGCGACTCAATCTGTTTGCGAATGGACTCGACCGAGGCGTGCGAACGCAGGAACCTGTTCGTCAGTGCCTTGTCTTCACGTAGCAGGCCCAGTAAGAGATGTTCGGTTTCGATGTACGGCGACCCGAACTGGCTCGCCTCGTAGCGCGCAAAGAAAATCACGCGCCGCGCCTTCTCCGTATAGCGTTCGAACATGCTCCCCCTTCGAACCTTCACCCCCGCGCTTGTGGGAAATATATGGAAAAACGAGGGCGCGGTCTGCGAATGACGTTTCGTTGGCCACCGCCGCGCTGTTCCGCTGCGGAGAGGACTGACTGCCTTCCGGCATCCAGTGAGTTAACCCTAGTGTATCTGCCCCGGGCCGGAAATCCAAAGCCCCACCCCGCCCGCCGGAACCCGCGCCGAGACTTCTCTGTGGGAAACCGCGCCCAAAACCCGGAGGGAGCAGGGGCCTTCAGGCCCCTGAAATTGATCCGCTTCAGCGACGGGGCTTCAGCCCCGGATTCTTCAGCTACCCCGCCACCAATCTTCCATCCTTCAACCGCAACACCCGGTCGCACCTCGCCGCAAACTCCAGGTTGTGCGTCACCAACACGCTGGCCAACCCATTCTCCCGATGCAACTCCTGCAACAGCGCAAACACCTGCTCCGCTGTCACATTGTCCAGATCGCCGGTCGGCTCATCCGCCAGCAACAACTTCGGTCGCGTGATCAGCGCCCGCGCAATCGACAACCTCTGCTGCTCGCCGCCCGAAAGCTCCCCCGACCGGTGTTCGCCACGGTCGCCCAGCCCCACGCGCTCCAACCACCACGCGGCCTCGGCCAGCGCAGCTTTGCGAGCATCACCCCGCGCCAGCAGGGGCATGCCCACGTTCTCCAGCGCGGTGAACTCCGGCAGCAGATAGTGGAACTGCCACACGTACCCGATCTCGCGATTGCGATACACAGCCGCCTCTCGCGCGTTCAAGCTCGTGACGTTGGTATCGCCGCACCACACCTCGCCCGCGGTTGGCCGGTCCAGCGCCGCCAGCAGATGCAGCAGCGAACTCTTTCCCGCCCCGCTCTGCCCCACCACCGCGACCATCTCCCCCGCCGCCACCTCCAGCGACAGATCGCGAAACAGCCGCAACCCCGCCGCCCCCGCCGAAAGCGGCGGATAGGTCTTTTCGAGAGCTATTGCGCGGAGGATCTGTGAGGTCATATGCTTCGCGCCTTGGGCTGAGAATATATGTCCAACCGCCCAAAGCCACGCTAAGAGCCGCAGGGCTATTACTGATGGGCCTCTTGCCTGGACTCCAGGCGGGCCAGTCGAATGCGCACATCGGTGTAATCATTCAAAGCCTGCATCACGGTGTCGTGCCGTTTCTCCGCTCGACGATCCACATCATCAAGCTTGTGATCAAGACCGTCGAATCGCTTCTCCAGCGCATCCAGTCTCGCTCTGATCTCACGCATTTCTGGTGCGAGAAAATCCTGCAAGACCTTCTGGGTATCATCGATTGCGCCCATGGTCTCTCCTGACCCCTATGCTAGCGGTAGCACTATGGAATCGCAACACAATTTCGATGAAAGCCGATTCAGTCGTTGCTGTTTGTGTGTACTGCCGGCTTCCACTCCACCGCAAACGCAATCCCCAGCCGGTTCCACGCATTGATCTGCGCAATCGCAAAAGTCAGGTCTGCGAGGTCCTTGCCCTGAAAGAACTCGCTCACCGCGGCATACTCCACATCCGGCGCATGACCGTCCTGAATATTGGTGACCACGTCCGTCCAGCGCAGCGCCGCTCGCTCGCGTGGCGTGAACGCATCGGAACTCTCCCAGGCCGCCACCGCATCAATCCGCGTCTGCGGCTCGTTATGCCGCCGCAACTCCGCCTCATGCATCCCGATGCAGAACCCGCACCCATTCAGCACCGACGCCCGCAGATACACCATCCCCAAAAGCACCGGCTCCAGCGCCGTATCGGTGGCCAGATAATGGCCCACCCCACTCAGGGCCTCATAGGCCTTCGGTGCCAGCTTCGTATATGGCAGGCGCATCGTCGTGAACCCCTCGCATCGAGCATAGCCTCCCGCGAATTCCCTGCGCAAAAGCCTCTTCACGGCGGCTATACTTCCCCGCATGAAAAACTTCACGGAGTCGCAGCTTCAGGCAGCCATAGCCCGCGCCGGGCTCGAGCCGGGCATATTCGACCGCATCCGCTCCGCTCTGCTCGCCGAGCCAGAGACCGCCGCTGCCTTCGAGCCCGCCCACATCGCGTATTACCTCGGCGCGCTGCTCATCATCGGCGCCATGGGGTGGTTCATCACCAATGCGTGGGACACGCTCTCCGGCCTCACCATCTTCGCCGTCGCTCTCGCCTATGCGTTGGCCTTCGGGACCGTCGGCGTGCTGCTCTATCGCCGTCCGGCCACGATGATCCCCGGCGGTCTGCTCTCCGCCGTAGCCGTCTGCATGACCCCGCTGGCCGTCTACGGCATCGAACGCAAGCTCGGCTGGTGGCCGTCGCTCGACCCCGGCGGCTACAGCAACTTCCACCCCTGGATCAACGGCAGTTGGGTCCTCATGGAGGCCGTCACCATTCTGGTGGCCGCAGTCTTCCTCCGCTATGTCCGCTTCCCCTTTATCACTGCGCCCGCCGCCTACGCCCTCTGGTACATGTCCATGGATGGCACCGATCTGCTCTTCGGCAAGCAGTGGACCTTCCATCAGGAGTGCTGGATCTCCGTGGCCTTCGGCGTAGTGATGCTGGCCGTCGCCTACTTTGCCGACGGCGAAACCGAGCGCGACTTCTCCTTCTGGTTTTACCTCTTCGGTCTGCTCACCTTCACCGGCGGCCTTTCCCTGCTGGGAGACGGAACCCAAATAGGCAAGGCTATCTACTGCCTCCTTCACCTCGGCCTCATCGTGCTGTCCGTCATCCTGCAACGCCGCGCCTTCCTGATCTTCGGTGCGCTCGGCGTTTTTATCTACTTGGTAGACGAGGCGGAGGGCTACTTCCGCAACTCCTTCGCCTTCACCGTCGTCCTTACTCTGATCGGCATCGCCTTCATCATTCTGGGCATCCTCTTCAAGAAGAACGAATCCCTCCTAACTGCCCGGCTGCGGCCCTTCATCCCATCCCGCGTGCGCCAACGTCATGCCCTGCCGGTTGCCGAAACCCCTTGACAGGCCTATTACAATTAGGTCAATCGAGAAGATCGCGCGGCCACCCTCCGGGCTCTTCTCACTGGCCCAGCGCCAATCACCAATTGTGGATATTTGACAACCCAGCACCCCGGGAGCCCTCACTGAAAACAAAGGGGTTAGTACTCGCCGCCCCTTCCCACCCCAAAAGGGAGTACCAAGGCTAAGTCCTTATTTATGCGGTTGTTGCGAGAAAACAGGGGGGTACCCCCACCGCAAATCGCCTCTACTCGTACCGCAGCGCCTCGGCCGGCAGCACGCCCGCAGCCGAGCTCGACGGGTACAGCGTCGCCAGCAGGCTCACTCCCAGCGACACCGCCGCCACAATCAGCGCATCCGTCAGGTGCGGCGCGAACGGCAGGTAGTCGATGGAATACACGCTGGCGTCCAGGTGGATGAACCGGTAGTGCGACCCCAGCAGGCTGGCCGCATAGCCCAGCGCCAGCCCCAACGCCGTGCCCGTCGCCGAGATCAGCAGCCCCTGCAGCAGAAAGATCCGCCGCACCTGGTCTGCGCTCACGCCGAAGCTCATCATCACGGCAATGTCGCGGGTCTTCTCCATCACCATCATCGTGAGCGCGATCAGTATGTTCAGCGCGGCGACCACGACGATCAGCGCCAGCACGATGAACGTCACCACCTGCTCCAGCTTGAGCGCGCGGAAGAGCTCGCGGTTCTGCTCCATCCAGTTGGTCGCCTGGAAGCCTGGCCCCGCCGCCTGTTCCAGCGCCGCTCCCACCTGCTGTGCGCGGTACAGGTCGTCGATGCGGAAGCTGAGCACGCTGATCAGGTCCGGCTCGCTGAACAGCCGCTGCGCGTCGGCCAGCCGCATGAACGCGTAGCTGGAGTCGTACTGGTAGAAGCCCGAGGCAAAGATGCCCGCGACGCGGAACCGCTGGTAGCGAGGCACCAGCCCCAGCGGCGTGAGCTCGCCCTGCGGCGAGGTCACCAGCAGCGTATCGCCGACGCCTGCGCCCAGCGTCAACGCCAGCTCATTACCGATGACGATAGGCGGCACGAAATCAGGTGACGACAGTTCGGGTGGCCCGTTCATGACGGCTTCATCGTCATGAGCGGGGTGCGAAGGCGCCAGCTCCGCCGCCGAGCCCTGCTGGATGCTTTGCAGCAGGTTGCCGACCCCGAGCTCGTCGGCCGGCACGATGCCCTTGATCAGCGCGCCTCCGGAGCGCGCGCCGCGCGAGATCAGCACCTGCCCGTAGAGCCCCGGAGCGACGGCCGTCACATGCGGCTGCTGCGCCAGCCGCGCCATCAGCGGCCGCCAGTCGCGGATGCCATCGCCGGCCACTCGCATCAGCTCCACGTGGGCGGTCGCACCAACCAGCCGCTCCTGCAGGTCGCGCCGCATGCCGTTGGTGATGGCCAGCGCCACAATCAGCGACGCCACCCCCGCCGCTACCCCGGCGATGGAGATGACGGTAATCAGGCCCACCACCGCATGGCCGCGCGCCCCGGCCTGCCGGCGGCGGGCGCGGAGGTAGCGGGCGGCGACAAAGAGCTCAAATCGCATCTGCGAAAGCTATCCTAGTCGCTCCGGGGCCATGGCCCCTCCAGAGCTGGAAGATGTGCAAAATTTCCTCACCCGGACGGGCCGTTTATGCGATAATTTTGATGCGCCTCTGGTCGGGTCAACCCCCCACCGGTTGCTTCCCTTGATAGGAGGCGCGATTTGAAAGCAAAGGGTCCGCTGGCACCCCCCGGCGGCCCTTTGTGTTTAACCTCGAATTCGACTGGGGCGTGATTTTTTGGCTGACCGTTGCCGCCAAAGACGAAGGCCCAAAGCGCAAGCGCCTCAGGCCTTCTTCATTGGTTGCGGCAGCGTTCTTGGGTCAGACCAGCTTGGCCGTCACAGCCTTGGCCGCTTTGTTGGCGGACTTGACCGCGCCGGTCGCTGCGTCGACGGCATCGTCGAACTGCTCCCGGCTGACTTCGATCAGCCGCTGCGCCTCTTTGCCCAGGCGCTCGGCCTGGTCCTTCAGGTAATCGCCGGCGTCTTCGAGGTTCTCGCTGAGATCGTCCAGCCCGCGCTTCAGCTTCTTGCGGGTCACGTTGCCGGACTGCGGCGCGTACAACAGGGCGGCAATCCCGCCGATGACGACTCCAACACCCAGTGCGATGATCAGGTCTTTATTGCGCATGATTCGCCTCCAGAACTTCTGCTAACTCAGATTCAAGCGGCTGGGCTGAGGTTGCAGAGAAAGTAGGCGTTAGTCTACCGAATCCCGGCGAGGTCCTTGGCGCGAAGGAAGACGCGAGTGAACATCGGGCGGTTGAGCCGGCCGGTATTGGTATTGCGCAGCGAGGGATGATAGCTGCCCAGCAGCGTGATTCCGTTGGGCAGAGCGTACTCCGCGCCATGGCCGAAGACGTAGGCCGAGCGCCGCTCGATGATGCCCAGCCCGAGCAGGTGAGCGAGGTAGCCGTCCCAGGCGATCTTGCCCAGGCAGACAACGACTCTCACCCGTTGCAGAGCAGCGACCTCCGCCGTGAGATGGCGGCTGCAGTTGCGGATCTCCTGCGGCGTGGGCTTGTCGCCCGGCGGAGCACAGCGCACGACGGCCGCGATCCATAGGTTGCGCAGCCTCAGGCCGTCGTCGCGGCTGACCGCCTTCGGCTTGCTGGCGAGGCCCAGTTCGTGCAGCACGGCATACATAAAGTCGCCGGAGGCATCGCCGGTGAAGGGACGTCCGGTGCGGTTCGCTCCGTGCGCTCCCGGCGCAAGCCCCAGCACCAGGATGCGGGCCTGCGGATCGCCGAAGCCGGGAACGGGCTTGGACCAGTACTCCTGATCGCGGTAGGCGCGCCGCTTGACCTCGCCGATATGCTCCCCATAGGCGCGCAGGCGCGGGCAGAGGGCGCACGTAATAATCGCCTGCTGGATGGATTCGAGCACGGGAAGCGCGGCAGAGGGCTTGCGCTGCACCTTCGATTTGGCGCTCAATACGGATTCTGTCCGAGGTAGTTTCCCGGCGGGTTGTACTCGGCGACGATGACGATCTGGCCGCCGCTGCATGTGGCCTGTCCCATACCGACCTGCGTCGTGTTACGCCAGACCATCTGCGTATAGTGCCCGGTCGGGAACCAGTTGGTGCCGTTGAGCACGCCATAGTGGTACTTTGCGATCTCGCTGTACCACGCTTGCGATGCGGTGAGGGCGGTATACGGAGCGCCGGAGCCACCAAAGAGGTTCTCGCCATATGGATCGTTGACCGTATGCACCAGGTTGCAATGCTCGTCGGCTGCCAGGTGATCGGCCCACTTCTGCGCTGCCGCTGCAAGATCGGCAGACCACTGCAGGGGCGGTACGCCAACGTCATGGCGCTTCGCGTTCTGGAAGTCGAGCGCGGCCTGTGCCTGGTCCTGCGGAACCTTCGAGCCTGTACTCGAAGCCACGGCGGTCGACGGTCCTGAGACCTGCGCTCCGCTTGGCGAAAGCGGCGGCGCGCAGAGTGCGGGTGCGCCAAGTGTGGCGCTTACGGCGGAGAGGAGGGTGAGTCTCGTTAGGGTTTTCATTGCGGTGCCTCCCAGGAGGTTTGGCGGGTGCATGCCGATAGCTTCTAGATGATACTGTTAGTCTGCGTTTCGAGCGGTGCGACTGAGATCGCGGGCAGAGCAGGTCGTCGTTGGCGCATGGGAGTTGAGTCGATACAGACTCTGCCGGTGGACTCTGCGTACCCCTCGCACCAAGTACCGGAGATCGACCATCATGAACCTTGCTTCCCGGCTGCACCCTCGTTGGCGCTCGGAGTGGACGCGCTTCTCCAGGTCCGGAAGATGCACGCCGCTGCTCGTCGGCCTACTGTGCGTCTTCCTGGTGGGAGCGACGCTGGAGTTCGGCCACGGACACCTGCACGTGCTGACTGAGAAGATCAATCCGCCGGTGGCCGGCCCGCCGCCTTCCAGCGGGCCGGGCGGCCAGGATGTCCTGCGGCTCAGCCGCGCAGCCACCTCGAACGGCGAAGAGCCCGAGTTTCTCTCCGTCACGCTGCTCCCGGGACGCGGGATGAATGTATTCCAGTTGGTGGCACGAATTCCGGGGCAGGGTGACGTTCCCCTGCTGGCCTCGCCTCCGCTCGCCGATGGTGCCAATGCTCTGAACGGCCAGGTATCGGACTCCGGGGGCGCGGATCAGACCACTCCAGGCGCGTTCCTGATGTTGCCGTGGGCTCGCCGCCTGACCGGCACATCGGTCGCCGCTACAGCCGGTGGCGACAAACTGGTGCAGGCTGAGTGGCAGGGGCAGACTCTGCGGGTTCCCTCGGATCCGCCCGGCAGCAACACCTCCGTGGAAGGGCTCTTGCAGCAACATCCCTCCGACTCCCTGCAGACCGAGGTGCTGCACGATGGGCAGTCGGCGCAGGCTGTCTATCACCCGGCAAGCGTCGCCGGCCAGTGGCCCTCCAGCGTCGAAGTCTTGGTGCAGGTCGAGCTGGAGGCCCAAGATCTGGACCTGACCATGACCGCGAAGAACATCGGAAGCCAACCGATGCCCTTGGGCGCAGGCTGGCAGCCGGCGTTTGCATTGCCCACAGGAAGCCGCAGCAGGGTCATGCTGGTGATTCCCTCCACTACGGTGACCGAGGCGGACCCCGCAACGGCGCGGCCCACCGGGCGCACCGTCTCGGTGGCGCATACCGCATTGGACTTCAGCAGCCCCGTCGGCACAACCCTCGGGAAGGGCGCAATCAATCAGACCTATACCGACCTGCAGACAGCGCCTGCCGGTACAGCCGCAGATCTGCGCGATCCCTCCATCGACCTGCTGTTGCGACTGGTGGCACTTACGCCCAATATCAACAGTCTCCATGTAGTCGCACCCTTGGACAGGGCGTGGGTCTCCATCAGTCCCAACACCAATCTCGATGACCCGCTGGGGCCGGAGTGGACGCAGCGCTCCAGCGGCCTGGTGACCCTGGCGCCGGGCGAGACCATGCAATGGAAGGTACGTCTCGAAATTGCGCGACTGAGCACACTGGGAGAGCCGAAGTAGCCGTCGCGGTTTGACCCTCATGCGCTGGCCTCGTATTCTTAGGTCTGGCAAAGCACGCGGCCCATGCGTCCACTCTGGGTGCGTTTGCAAAGAGCCAATCCTGGCTCACACCCACCGCCAAAACCTTCCGGAAGGCAATCCACTTGACCCCCACAGATACGGCTTCAGACACGGTTCAGGAAACACCCGAACAGACCCTCGATGTTGCCGAGCAAGACACGCCCGAGCACGCCGCTGTGAGTGGTCACGACCACGATCATGTCCACCACGCGCCCGCGTTGAACCCGGAGCTGACCCGTTCCATCGAGGTGGAAGCGCCCGCGGCAGAGGTGAGCAAGGCCTTCAAGCAGGTCATCAAGCGCTACACCAAGCTGGCCCGCATCCCCGGCTTCCGCGCCGGAAAGGTGCCGGAGGCGCTCATCAAGTCGCGCTTCGCGAAAGAAGTGCGCCAGGAGGTGCTGGAGTCGCTGGTCTCGGAGAAGTTTCGCGAGGCGCTGATCGCGCAGAAGGTCCAGCCGGTCTCGCAGCCGCAGGTCAGCGAGATGCAGTTGTTCGACGGCCAGCCGCTGAAGTTCAAAGCGACCTTTGAAACGCTGCCTGAGTTCAGCATCGACGGCTACGACGCCATCAAGGTCGAGCGCCCCGATGCCTCGCTGAGCGAGGATGAGTTCCAGTCCGAGCTGGCCAACGTGCTCGATCATCACGCGGTTGTGGAGCCCGTGGAGGAAGATCGTGCCATCTCGGACGGCGACTGGGCAGAGATCGGCTTCAAGGGCCAGGTGCAGGAGCTGGCTCAGACCGTCGGAGAAGACGGCGTTGAGAGCAAGAGTGAAGGCAAAGAGATCACCGGCGAGGATGTGCTGATCGAGATCGGCGGCAAGAACACGCTACAGGCGTTCAATGAGGCGCTGCGCGGAGCCAGGGTAGGCCAGGAATTGGCGTTTGAGGCAACCTACCCGCCGGAGTTCGGCGATGCGCGCCTCGCCGGCCGCACCGTCAGCTATGACGTTACCGTCAAGTCGATTAAGAAGAAGACCTTCCCGGAGCGCGATGAAGAATTTGCGAAGCAGCTAGGGCCTTACACCGACTGGAACGACTTTGAGACCCAGCTTCGTGAGCGTGCCTCCAGCCGCAAGAAGAATGCGCTGGAGTCTCAAGCCCGCGACAAGATGGTCGAGGAATTGATCGCAAAGTACAGCTTTCCCGTGCCGGAGACCTTCGTGCAGCAGCAGATTGACGCCCGCCTGGAGCGCGGTCTGCGTGCCCTGGCGCAGCAGGGTATGAGCTCCGACGCAATGCGCCAACTCGACTTCGGCCGCCTGCGCGAGGCCCAGCGCGACCAGGCCATCAACGAAGTCAAGGCTTCTCTGATTCTCGACAAGGTCGCCGAACACGAGCACGTTACGGTCTCCGACGAGGACATGGAACGCGAACTGCTCATGCTCTCCATCCAGTCGCGGGAGCCGCTGGACGCGCTGCGCAAACGGCTCACCGAGGACGGTTCGCTAGACCGTATTCGCGAGCAGATGCGCCGCGAAAAGACAGGTGCCGTACTCTTCGACAGGCTGGCGAGCTAAGCTAGAGCCACCAGCCGTCCACCGCAATACCCTCACGCAGGTCTAGAAGCAAAGGAAAGAGAGCAATGGGACTTATACCGATGGTGCTCGAGCAGACGAGCCGGGGCGAACGCTCCTATGACATCTACAGCCGTCTGCTGCGCGACAATATC
>Ga0302319_10021802_pt1 | contig 11526 bp, 9 predicted proteins | sample Bog_T0_2_FD_203319 | JGI IMG/M metagenome (GOLD analysis project Ga0302319, IMG submission 203319) | Peat permafrost microbial communities from Stordalen Mire near Abisko, Sweden - Bog_T0_2 | ecosystem: Environmental > Terrestrial > Soil > Wetlands > Peat | place: Sweden: Abisko, Stordalen Mire...
GCTGGAGTATCGTCCGGCTCCCTTATCAGGGCACCCTGCGGCGCCCTTTGATGCATGGCGGCTGGCGCGCTCGCTTGGCGGCTTAACGCGAAACGATCTCTTCTTTTCGCCGGGTTACAACACTCCGCTGTACTGCGCTGCGCCCTTCGTCTTCACGATTCACGATCTTAGCCACGTTTACTGCCCGGAAAATAGTAGTCTGCCGATTCGGCTCTATTATTCAACGATTATGAGGCGAGCCTGCCATCGTGCCGCCAGGATTCTGACGGTTTCGGATTTCACGCGCGCCCAGATCGTGGAGTGGTCCGGTGTGTCGGCGCAGAAAGTTTTCAACGTAAGCTGTGGCGTTGATTCCGCCTACCGCCTGGAGGGCGACGTTTATGGGCTATCGTTTCCTTATCTTCTGTGTGTAAGCAATCGGAAGCCGCACAAAAACGAATTTCGAATCGTGCAGGCCTTTGCCAGGGCACACATTGATCTCCGGGTACATCTTGTTTTCACTGGAGAATCCAATCTTCCTTTAGCGGACTGGATCGAAAAGCAAGGTGTGACCCTGCGCGTGAATTTCGTCGGGAGCGTCCCGGAAGAGAAGTTACCTTCTCTCTACCGGGGAGCTACGGCCCTGATATTCCCCTCTCTCTACGAAGGATTCGGCCTGCCATTGCTGGAGGCGATGGCTTGCGGCACACCGGTGGTCACCGCAAAGGTGACGGCCTTGCCGGAAGTCGCAGGAGACGCTGCCTTGCTCGCGGACCCCACTTCGGTGGATGAGATAGCTGCCGCGATCGAGAACGTTACCGGAGATGATTCGCTGCGCCTGCAACTCAAGGAAAAAGGATTGGCGAGGGCCCGGAGTTTTACCTGGGCAGGAACATGCGCTCGAGTACACCGGCTGCTGTCTGGAGAATAGGCTCAAACCCCGAATCATCTCCAGTAGAATAGAAGCCCGGGCAGGAGTGGTAACTCATGGAAGAGCTGGCAGAGAGAGTTGCACGCGAGAAGGCTGCGTACGATCACGGCACGATACACGCGGAAAGCTCCAAACTACATCGCCGTTTCCGTCACGTATTTGAGTGCCCCAATTCACAGGGGGCCGAACGGTATCTCGACCAGATCGTAAACCAGTCCGCCGGGGGCAAAGACCTCCTCGACTACGGTTGTTATGATGGATGGATGACCCCGCGCTATCTTAACGCCGGGCCTCGTAGTATAACCGGCTTAGATATTTCGGAGACCGCCATCGCAGCCGCGAACGCTAAGTACAGCAGCGTGGCGACCTTCCGCGCAGGCGATGCCCATGTCTTGCCATTCCCCAGTGAATCCTTCGATATCATTGTCGGCCGGGCGATTCTGCATCATTTAGATTTCGATTTGGCCATCAGGGAACTTGTTCGTGTCTTACGTCCTTCGGGTAAAGCAATCTTTTACGAGCCACTAGGCGACAACCCGGGTGCTAAGTTATTGCGTGTGCTTACGCCGAAGGCTAGAACAATGGACGAAAAACCACTTTCGCGGAGCGAAATCCAGCGCGCCGATGCAGTTTTCGGTCAGCCTTCCCATCTCTTCGTGGGCTTGGTCTCAGTGCCCGTGGCGATGTTGACCTCGCTGACTCCGCTGCATGCCGACAATTTCCTTCTTCATCTGGCGGATCGAGCCGATCGAGGACTCGCGCACACTCCGTTGAAATACTGGATGAGGCAAGTTCTCCTGGTGTGGCAGAAGACCAAATGATTTACGCGCTTCGCCGCGATATTGGCCGGGGCGCCCGCACCACGCATGCTGTTGGCTAAGGCTGCAGATCTCGACTCAATCCGCACCGGCAACCTCAATGCTCTTGGGCCGGAACATGCGCTGCGTCAGCAGACAGAACCACGAGAAAACGTAGATACCGCCAAGTACGTAGAGACCTGAGAAGCCGGCAGTAATGGCTAGCGCGCCGGCGACATTGAGCAGCATGGTCGAAGCAAAAGCCCTCCTCATGGAAGCGGGACGCTGCTCCAAAGCGCGTTTGGTGTCAATATCCACACGCCGGAGAATGATGCCAAGGAGAAGGCCAACCGCAGCCACTCCGAGTAGCCCGAAGTTAAAGAAGCCCTCTCCAAAAATCCCCGGCCTCAGTCCAAACACATGCGGGTCCTTGCCAATCGTCGAAGTTGTCATAGCGCCTACCGCCCAAGTGTCCCGGAACTCGGATGCGTAGCGCGGGATAAACGACAGCAGAGCGACAGCGTAGGTCTTACCGCTCCAAAACACGTGATCCCATGAGGAGTAGACCCAGGCAAAATCCCGGAGGTCCGAGAAGTTATTTCCATAGAACAACAGTGCTGCTAAAGAAACGACGAAGCTGACTAATGAATAGTCGCCAGCCCGGACATTTCCTAAATAGAAACCGACCACGGTGATAAATCCGATCAGACTGATGATTCGAAATAGGCCGATACGCGTTCGCAGTTGTACCAGATAGCATAGGAGCACATTGATATAGATGGCTAGGAGGTTGCCCCGCGAGCCAAAGAAAATAAGGCCAAGGCTGAGAAGTAAGGTGCACGCCATCAGAGCCCGCTCTCTGGTATCGATGAACCGTGCCAAACAATGCGATGCAATGACCACCGAATAGCCGGAGATGAGCAGGGCAATGGGGCGCAACTCGGGATTCGCGAAGGTGTAACCGCGCAGATCGAATGACAATCCGCTCTGCGAGAAATAGTAAACGAGAATCAGTAACTGCAGGAGCATACACACTGCAGCCTGGAAGACCAGAATACTCTGCGACGACATGAGCATCATCGAACAGCGCGGCACGACGTCCAGCACTTGCGCAGTCGCCCTCCGCAGGCCCGCACCAAGTTTAAGCCCCCACAAGCCACCGCCGGCCAGCACTGCCGCATACCCTACCAGCGTGATGAGAAAGATGGTGGGCAACACCGCGATGATCGCGGCCATATCCGAACCGACCACGATTTCGTTGAGCTCGCTCTTAGCAAACGGGAGCATGAGCATGTTAGGAAGAACGCAGATAAGAAATAACTGAGAGTACCAGAAGTCAATCCGGTAACCCCGGCGGTAGCATTTACGGTAATAGGAGAGGACGAATAGACCTATCGCGATGAGGTCGATAACGTAGAGCGCGTTCCACGATATGTTATTGAAGTCGGGCATCAAAGTATTCTTTAAAGAAATTTTGGAACAGGTCAGGCAAGCCCTTTATTCCTGGCTAATCGTTGTCAGAACCGTCTTGGTCCCTCCTTTCGCCGGCTGACGTTGTGTCGCGGTCGCCAATCGGGTCTCAATCCCCTTTGCCGGCTCGAGTTTGTCTCCTAAGTTTTGGGGAGAAGTCTTCCATTCCTGCCCAGACGCTTCGACAACGCGCAAACTGTAGCCGCAAGATTCGCCGCGAAAAACGGATCGCCAAAAACAGAAAACTGGCCAGGCCCGGAGCGGGGGAATAAAGCCGAAGCAACCGCAGACCGGAGGCAGTTTGGTAGCGATCAAGAAGCAGTTTGTTCCCTCCGGTGCTGGCATTCACCTTATGCAAGACCTTGGAATCGGCCGCGGCGGCGATTCGCCAGCTCATTTTGCGCAGGCGCATGCAGTATTCGGTGTCTTCCCAGTAAAGAAAGAAATTCTCGTCAAGCAGCCCGGCACTCTCCAGCGCCTCCCGAGTGATCAGCATGCTCGTGCCGTTGAGGGCGCTGAACCATTCATCTGGCCTAGGCTGCGTGGCGAGCTGGCTGTAGCCGATCCACAGATTGACGCGCGAACCTGCCCATGCTTGCACCTTTGTGGGCGCATCGGCATAGTAACAGATGGAGCTTACGGCACCGATCCGCTTATCACTCAAGGCTTTCGTCACCAGCGCGGAAAGCGCCTCCGCATCCGGCTTGGTATCGTTATTCAACAACCAGACATACTCGGCGCCCTGCGCGAGTGCATAGCGGATTCCTATATTATTGCCTCCGGCGAAGCCCAAATTCGTTTTGCTTTCCAGCAAAACCACATCGGGATGCGCGGCTTTTATTTCTGCCACCGAGTTATCGCTGGACCCGTTATCCACCACAACCACGCTGAGTTCAGGATAGGTGCACTCTTTCAGCGCAGAGAGGCACTCGACTGTGTCCCGCCAGCCATTCCAGTTCAAAACAATGCATGTAACCTTTGGCTTTGAGCTCAACGGAGGTCACTCTCCAAGTCACGCTTGCCCATTCTTCCCATCAATCCATCCCACGTGCCCAGCAGAAAGCTGCGGAATTTGCGGGCGCGGTCCTCTTCGCCAAGAAAACACTTAATGGTTTCGCCCAGAGACTCATTCATGGAGCGCAAAATCCAGCGCGGGAAAGAAGTGAAATATTTGCGATACATCGCAATTCGATTGCGCGACATGTAATAGCGCCGCGCCGGGCTGTGATTAGTCGGACGAAATGTCAATCCCATCATTCGGATGGTTCCGGTCGCCGCGCCTGCTGCATGCATCAGCACTGCGTCTCTTGAATCGGCGATCAGATATCCCGCCGCCCGAAGGCGGAAACAGAACTCAAAATCGACGCAGTCAATGAAATATTCCGAGGCAAAAACTCCCACCTTGTCGAAAATCCATGCCGGCATCAATGCTCCGGAAGTCATCGACACTACCGGCCCTCCGTCCGACGCGCGCCAGACGATAAACTCTGAGCCGGTGGCTGGGTCTAAATACCTGGGATGCATCGCGCCCAGTCTCTCGGGTTTGGGATGGGACTTCCATGCAGCCAATAGATGGGCTACAAATCCTTCAGTAACCTGGCTGTCCTGATCGAAAAAAATTACCCACGAATGGTTTTTGTTTTTGGCCCAACGGACACCCTGATTCAACGCTTGCGCCAGGCCAAGATTTTCCCGGTTCTCGATCAGATGAAAGCCCAGCGTATGGGTAGCTAAGCGTAGCGTGTCAATCTCATTCGCATCGGAACCATTGTCCACCACGATCAAATCCTGCACTTGAGCGGAGACTTTGAACAGATTGTCGACCATCCGAGCGCTGGGATGATAGGTCACAATCACCGCGCACACAGACTCCGCTGACATTACGCATTTCCTCAGGGATTTTGACTGAATGGATTCAGTTGCAAGCTCAAAGGTAGAAATAGTAGCAGAAGATTCGCGCGAGAACGGGAATGCCGGCCCTGAAATCGCGCGGCCACTGAATTGATCCAGGCCGTTGTAGAATTTATTGGTGGACCCAAATTGTTCACGAGGAAAAGCGCTTTATGCCGACCCATGGTGAGTGAAGAGATTAAAGAAAAGAAGATCGTTTCATTCGCCCCCGATCCGCCGCGGCGTTCGCTGGGTAATAAAATTATGCGCAGCGTTGTTTTCGGTGCGCTGCGCTACGTTGTCATTGTTCCGATCCCGTTTGTCATGACTCCGCTGATACTGCACAAAATCGGCGTTGCGGGTTATGGAACATGGGCGGTGCTGCTCGCCATCAATGGCCTAACCTCGCTGGCCGACTTGGGATTGGTGGGGACGCTGAGCAAATTTGTCGCCGAATATTATGCCCGGCAGGACTTTCCGGCCTTAGCAAGACTCTTGAGTTCAGGATTAGCCTTGTTCCTGATTTTGGATTTCGTGATTGGTATCGCGGTGTGGTTCGGGAGCCCGGTGCTGGCGGCGCGCCTGTTCCGGGGCAGCACCCTTCCGGCAATCGAGTTGGTTATCTTATTGCGTTGTTTCCTTATCGTCATTGCAGCCAACATCCTCACCCAGCTTTTCGCTTCGGTCACTTCCGGTTTGCAGCGTTTGGACTTGACCAATATTCTCAGTGCCGTAAACCTTCTACTAAGCGCGCTGTTCGGAGCTTTTCTGCTGCTGCGAGGCTGGGGCATACGGGGCCTGGTATACGGCTATATCGCCTCTGGAATCTTAACGGTCGCTATCTACCTCATCGTTGTTCGAAAGTTGTTGCCCCAGGTTGCAGTGAACCCGATGCGTTTCGACCGAACTGAAGCTCGCAAGATGTTCGGCTACAGTCTTCGCCTATACATCACGCAGGCGGCGGTGGCAGTGCATAACCAGGTGGAAAAAGTTTTTCTCGCCGCGCTTGTCGGCGTAGATTCGGTGGGATGGTACGACATTGCGAGCGACGTTGCGCTCAAGGTCCGCGGCGCCATTGGATTTGTCCTCAGTCCGGTCTTGCCGGCCGCGTCCGAACTGGACGCTCTCGGTGACAAATCGAGGATGGAGGAACTGTTTTTCCGGTCGCACAAATACCTGGCTCTTTGCGGAGTGCCGGCGGTGTGTTACGTGGCGGCCGTTTCCCATCGCTTTGTCGAACTCTGGATTGGGCCCAGGATGAGCATGATCGCTCTGCCGCTGGCCGTTTTGCTTTTGGTGAACTTTGTCAACCTCACGACCGGTCCCGGCTTCTTGATACTCGCGGGTAAGGGCGATATGAGCCCTGGTATTCAGTCGGCGATTCTCGGAATTGTCATCAACATCGGACTCAGCTTTGTGCTGATTTACAAATTCGGTTTTGCCGGAGCAGTGGCGGGGACTTCGGTTTCGCTGATCGTTGCGTCGTTGTACTTTATGTTTCTTTTTCACCGCCGTATGAAGTATTCGTTCTCCCGGGTTGCGCGTGAGAGTTACGTAAAGCCGATATGCTGCTCTTTCTTGGTTATGGGTTTGATTCTTGCAATTCATCCCGCAAGAAAGGACTCATGGTTCGGGTTGTCCGAAATTGCCGTGGTTTTTGGCGCTTTTTATTTCCTCGCCATTCTGCTCAGCCGCTTCTTCGACGCATACGACTGGAACAAGATCGAGAGTTTCGTGCCGGCAATCCGGCGCGCAAGGAGGGTTTGCCGAATTGCTTAATCGCGCTGCACGATTCTTCCCCATTCTGCGAGAAGTAGAATCCCTGGTTCCAGCGGGTGCTGCTGTTTTGGAAGTTGGTTCGGGTTCCTTAGGATTAGGAGAGTTTTGGCCGGGTCGGTTTGTGGGATGCGACGTAAGCTTTTCGTCACGCCCTGTAGACAACATGAGAGCGGTTCGGTGTTCAGGACACGAACTGCCATTTCAGGACTGCGCTTTCGATGCTGTCGTGGTCTCCGACGTAATGGAGCACGTAGCACCCGCGCAGCGGAGACAAGTTGTAGCGGAGGCATTGCGCGTCTCGCGGAAGATAGCTGTGTTCGGCTATCCTTGCGGACCCAGTGCCTTCGAACTCGACCGAAGGTTGTACCGCGACTACCAGAGCCGGAATATGCAACCCCCGATTTGGCTGGAAGAGCATATGCTTTACCCGTTTCCGGATGAAACTCTTTTCGCGAATTCCGCCCCCGGATGGGCGACAAAGGTAATCGCGAACGAAAGTCTAAAATTTCATTATTGGATGATGAGATTCGAGATGTTTCGACTGTTGAATTATTCCTTCCGGCTTGCCTTGCGGATGGCGCCGAAATTCGTGGGGGCATTCTTGCAGCGTAACAACCAGGAGCCATCCTACAGAAAGATTTTTGTGCTGACGCGAGATGGGTCGGGGCAGCATGTCTGATATTCCTTTATTCAGTTCGCTCAGCATCATTATTCCGACTTATAACCGGAAAGCTACGCTGAAGCGGGCGTTAGCGGGGTATTTGGAGCAGTCGGCTCCTGCTCTCATCCACGAACTGCTTGTGGTCGATGACGGATCTACGGATGAGACCGAATCGATGGTGCGAGATTTTAGCGGAGCGTCGCCGTTTCCCATTCGATATCTGCGGCAGCCGAACCAGGGGCCTGCGGCGGCGCGCAATTTTGGAGTTCGGGAGGCACGTGCGTCTCTCCTGCTCTTTACCGATAGCGACATCATTCCCGAACACGATCTGGTCGAAAGGCACATCGAGTGGCACCGCAAGAACCCGGAAACCACAACGGCCATCCTTGGTTACGTGACCTGGCCCAAAGAAATCAACGCCACTCCCTTCATGCACTGGTACGGCGAAAACAGATTGTTCCACTTCGACCAACTGCGAGACCAACGACAGGCTAGCTTTCGTTGTTTCTATACCTGCAATGTGAGTCTGAAAGCGGAATTTCTTCGAACCTGCGGTCCATTCGATGAGGAGTTTAAAAGCGCAGCGTTCGAAGATATCGAACTCGGATACCGGTTGAGCAAGCAGGGCATGCGCCTTTTATACAATCCGGCAGCTATTGCGTATCATTACCAATTCTTTTCTTTCGAAGATGCCTGCCGCAAGAGCCGGAACAACGCTGGTGCGGCCGAGTTGTTCTACAGCAAAGAAGCAGGACGGGAAGTCTTACGAGAGACCGAAACCCGACACTCTCGGCCAGGGTATGGGGTGGCGAAAGAACTGGCAGCGGGACTCGCGAAACTGCTTTTTCCGGTCAAGAGATACCTCGACTCCGCCATTCCGCTGCCCGGGTTCGTTTACGGCCTGTTTATCTGGGATGCCACGCGGCAGCAGGGCCCTCCCCCATCGGGACAGGATCGCCGACTGGGAACCTCAGACAGATAAGCTGGTTGAGACTTCCGCAGCTTTGCGCCGCGCATAAATCAGCCCCCCGCTTACGCCCAGCAATTGCGCGCAAGACCGCGCCGCCAGCACTGCCGGTGCCAGCAGCGCGACCACAGGATCCTGCCGAAAAGCTCGCAATGCAAAAGGCAGGGTGCTCAGCACAAACGCGACTAACACCAACACCGATGCAGGCACCGGGAGCGCTGCTGCCAGGTCGAACGCTCCCCCTGCCAGCAGCGCCGGCACGAATAAAAGCTGCAGCTTCATCAGTTGCGGAGTGTGGCTGTCCTTGATCGCTTTGCTGGGATTCTTGCGCACCGCCAGCACTCGCCAAAAAGCAAATTTATATTTCTTCTTCAAATAACTCAAAAGCTTATCGGGATGCGTGTGATAAACAATCGCATCTGGGACGAACTTCATTTTCCAGCCGCGCGCCGACATACGGTAGGAAAGCTCGACGTCTTCGGCGCAGGCCACGGGGAACGAAGTATCGTACCCACCCATTTCCAGAAACCGGTTTCGGCGAAATGCAGCGGAGTAGGTGTCCACGAAGTCGATGGTCTCAACATTCGCCATCAGCCGGTAGCGATCTTCGTATTCGATCTGCACGAAGCGGGCAATCAAAGACTTTTGCCGCGTGCGATAAACTCCCTTCGCTCCAACAACCTCGGGATCGCGAAAGGGATTGACCATAGCGTCGATCCAGCCGGGCAGGGGAACGCAGTCGTCGTCCGTTAATAAAATGAGGGAGCCCCGAGCTTCGGCGGCTCCGCGATTGCGCGCCGCCGCCGGTCCGGCATTGACCTGCGAGATGCAGCGAACGCCGGGATATTGCCTGACTACATCGACGGTATTGTCGGTCGAGCCATCGTTCACGACAATAATTTCCGGATGTCTAATTTCTGGGTCGCTGCCCGCGGACTGAGCCAGAAGCGCCGCGAGACAATGGCCAATGCGGCGGGCGCCGTTGAAAGTCGGAATGATGATCGATACCGAATTCCTAACCAGGGTCTTCGTAACCGGGGTCTTCGTAACCAGGGTCTCCATCATCGGCCGCCGGTCCCGCCTTGATTAGATGCGGGCAAGCTCAGCTTCTGGCACTGCCAACCGTGGTCGCTACTGGCGCGATGTCGTCGTGGTCATGCCGCTCCGGGGGTTGGGTATCCCCAGCGGTTTTCTCGTGCTGGCTGCCGCGCAACAAATACTTCGAGAGCGTGACAAAGCCTTTCAAATTACGCTGCAGTTCCCGCCGATCTTTGAGCGACTGCTTCATCTTGTACAGAAGATAGGAAGGACTGAGGTAAAAATTACGCCGGGCGCGGTCGCAAAACGTTACCAGTTGCTCGTGAGTAATGTTTGGCAGGGTCACCACGCTGTTGTGCAGACCGTCTTTGGTCAGCCACGCATCCCAGCTTTCAATCTGAATATAGTTGCGCTTCTTCGCTTCTTCGTACGCAGTTGTGCCGGGATAAACCATGATGGGGAAGAATTGCGCGGTGTCCGGCTGCAGCCTCTTGGCGAAGGCCAGGGTCTTTTCCATGCTGGCCGGGGTTTCGTTCAGATTGCCGACCATGAAACAGCCGTGAACCATGATTCCTGATTCGCGGCAGCGCTTCACAAAGCGATGGGCTTCTTCGTGGTACTTGGCATCGCGGCGGTCGTCATTATTTTTCTTCATGCCGTTGATCACTTCAACGTCGCCACTTTCAAAGCCCACGCAGAACAGGCGCGCCCCTGCTTGGTGCAGTGTGGAAAGCAATTCGCCTTCAGCGCCGATATCGGCGCGGCAATTGGCATCAAACGGCAGCTTGTTTCCGCGGCGAATCAGCTCCTGGGCCAACTGCATGGTGCGCGGCTTGCTGATGATGAAGGTATCGTCCTCCAGCATCACGGTTTTGATTTCCGGCATTTCGCGGGAGACAAACTCGAATTCATCCGCGACATTTGACACCGAACGATAACGCATGGTGTGTCCGCTGAAGGCCTGCGGATAAACGCAGAACGAACAGTGGTAAGGGCAGCCGCGGCTGGTGTCGAAGACCACCAGCGGCCACAACGAGTGGCCATAAAAATAATCGGGCGTGTGCAGGAATCGTTTGTAGACTTCCGAGACGAACGGCAACTCATCAAGGTTCTTAATCGATTCGCGTTGCGGATTGGTAACGATTTCGCCCGTAGCGCTGCGAAACACCAGACCCTCGACACCGGAAAGGTCTGCCCCGCAAGCTTTCGCGGCCAGCCAATCCCGCACCGTGTATTCGTATTCACGGATGGCGACAGCCTCCAGCGAAGACGAGAGCGCCAGCGTTTCTTTCGGCAGCGACGAGACGTGTCGCCCCACCAGCAGCACATGCAATGCTGGCTGCGCATGGACGAGAGCGTCGATGACGCTCACATCGTTCAAAATGCTCGGGGTGCAGGTATCGCATACCACGGCCTGTATATTTTTCGCGGCGATGCGGTCGATGACGGCCTGCACAGAAAACCCGGCCGCAGGGGCGTCAACAAAGTCGACCTCGTGACCGTTCTTGATGGCCACTCCGGCGGCGTGAGCCAGCCATTTAGGGTAATAGAGCGTGCCGCTTTTGGTGACGGCGGGGCTCCGTTGTTCCCGAGAGAATCGAGGATGAAAAGGTGGATTTAAAAATAAAACTCTCATTTTTCCTATGGAAGTCTGATTTCGGATGCTGTACCTGGGGCCCTGGGTTGTTAAGCAAATTGTACGCGCAAATGCTTGAATTGTGACATAGCAAAGGAGTTACACCCCTGTGGATTTCGTCTGCCATAACGATTTTATGATGTGGACGCGCTGCCGGTTTTCGGGCAGGTTGAGGGAATAACTCAACCGGTTGCGCAACCAAGTCCAAACTATAGCGACGAAAAACGCGAGCACAGTCGCTCCTGAAATAATCCAAAGGCGGTGGGGAGACGCTTTGCGATCCGGGACCACGGCGGCATCCACCACCTGAACAATAGAACCCTCGCGGGCCTCATCAAGTTTCGCCACTTCAAATTCTTTGGCCAACAATTCAAAAAC
>Ga0302319_10021804_pt1 | contig 11526 bp, 11 predicted proteins | sample Bog_T0_2_FD_203319 | JGI IMG/M metagenome (GOLD analysis project Ga0302319, IMG submission 203319) | Peat permafrost microbial communities from Stordalen Mire near Abisko, Sweden - Bog_T0_2 | ecosystem: Environmental > Terrestrial > Soil > Wetlands > Peat | place: Sweden: Abisko, Stordalen Mire...
CCCGATGCCTTTGGATGACGGCGCTGCGAGCCAACAGTGAGATCGCATTTCCGGCCGATGTGGCGCGCTGGGCAATTGTCAGGCAGCTTGGCGTTGCCGGAGGGCGACGAGTCGGTTTCGCAGCGTTGCAGCGGTTGCATCGTCGAGCGCGAACGCCACACCGAACCTGTCGCCGTCCACGCTACGCACCACGAAAGGCAGCGCAGCGGCCAAACCATCCAGATGCAGCGTGCCGCGCGTGCCGGGGGAAGGCACCAGCGGCCCCTCGATCCTGGCTCCAGCCTCCGACAGGTCCACCACGCGGACGGTCTGCCCACCCTGACCGGCGAAGCTCACGCGACCGGCGAGGTCCACGTCGTGGCGGAGCAAGTGGCGCCGGTCGACCTCGTCAGTCGAGGTGCGGACAACGCGCACGACCGTGCTCTTCAACCCCGCCACCGCGGCAGCCAGGCCGGCCGCGTTCCCGCGCACCAATGCCGCCTGTTCGCCGTTGCCCTCCGCTTCCGCCGACACCTCGGTGATGCGGCTGGTCATCTCATCGGTCGCCTGCGCCGTATGCGCCACGGCGCGGGCGATTTCAGCCGTCGCCGCACCCTGCTGCTCGACCGCTGCGGCGATCGAACCGGAGATTGCGTCGATCTCCGAGACCTTCTCCTCGATGGCCAGCACCGCGCTCACCGACGCCGCGGTCGCTGCCTTCACCTCGGTGAGATATCTGTTGATCTCCCCGGTCGAGTGCGCGGTCTGCGTGGCCAGCGCCTTCACCTCGCTCGCCACCACGGCGAAGCCTTTGCCGGCATCGCCGGCACGTGCCGCCTCAATCGTGGCGTTCAGCGCCAGCAGGTTGGTCTTCGCAGCAATCTCAGTGATCATCTGTGCCACCGTGCCGATCTCCGCGACCTTGCCATTGAGCTCCTCGATCGTCGTGCGCGTACTCACTCCAGCGCTGACGGCGTGACGGACTACGGCGGTGGACCTGTTTACCTGATCGCTGATCTCGCGGATGGACGCTGTCAGCTGTTCGGCCGCGCTCGCGACCGCCTGGGCGTTGGCCGCCGTCTCGGAGGCGGCCGATGCCGCTCCCTGTGCGGACAGGCCGTTGCGGGTGGCCGAGGCGCTCATCGCATCAGCGGTTGCCGCCATCGCGTCGGTGCGCTGGCCCACCTCGGTCAGCGCTTTCCCAACCTCGGCCTCGATCGTGTCTGCCATGGCGCTGAGGGCCGCCCGCTTGTCCGCAGCGGCAAGGCCGCGGTTTGCTTCCTCATCCGCGGCAAGGCGCCGGTTCTCGACCGCCTGAGCGCGGAACACCTCCAATGCGGCCGCCATACGGCCGATTTCGTCGCGCCGCCCGGCGCCCGCGATCGTGACCATGGTATCCCCGCCGGCAAGCCGCTGCATCACGCCGGCCATCGCGACAAGCTGGGCGGAGATGGCTTGGGCAAGCCACAACCCAGCGACCGCAACAATCAGGAGCGTGCCCACGAGGGTAGCAAGGATCGTTGCGTGGGTTGCGCTGCGGCTTGCCGCCGCAGCGTCCCGCGTCGCCTGGGAGCTGTGCTCCAGACGCTCCATGATCCCGGCCAAGACCGGCTCAATCGTCGCGCAGGCCGCCGACAGTGTCCTTGCCTCCTTGACCAGTTCCAGCCGCGCGCCCAACAGGGCGAGGAAGTCAGCCTGGTAGGCGTCCATCCGGGCACCTATGCCGTTACGTGTCGGGCCGTCGAGCGTCGGGTCCTTCGCCAGCGCGTCGGCGAATTGCCGCGCAGTCTGCCGGAAAGCCTCGCCGTATTTCGGGTCCACCCGCGCGAGGAAATCTTTCTCGTGGCGGCGCAGGGTCAGCATAAGAACGTTCATCTGGAGCAGATCGAGGCGGGTGATGTCTGCCTCGGCGGCATGCACCGACCCGCGCAGCGAGCCGAGCAGCCCTTTGGTCTCGTCAAGCCCGATACGCCGCTGCAGGGCGACGAGCCGGCCAAAGCTCGCGGCATAGGCGTCAATGCTCGCGCGCGCGCCGGACAACATCTCGGCCAAGCCCGCTTCGGCGGGTGCTGCGGGTTGCCTTGGATCGCGGAGGATAGCGGTCATCCCGTCGATCTGGACCAGCGCGTCGCGCACCACCGCCCCATTGCGGGCGGCGTAGCCGTCGTCGCCATGCAGCAGAAAATCTTTTTCCGCCCGCTGTGCCTGCAGCAGGTCACGGTCAGTCGCCCGTGCCAAATTGCGGATGGCTTCGGCACGTTCAGCCTCCGCCGAAAGCCGTGCCAGCCGGATGTCGCCGACGAGGTAGGTCGCAGCAACCGTCCCAACCGCAAAAATGCCCAGCAGCGCGATGCAGAGAATGCGCACGCGAAGACTGGGCGCCGGCAGATGAGGTTTCATGGCCGTGGTGTCTCCAGACGTTGATCGGCAGCGTGGCCGTTGACCACAAGCGTATGGGCATCAGATTAACAATCTGTGTGGTTGGCAGGCCGGGCACTGCCGCCGCGTCAGGCTGGGACGCCAGGCCGCCCGGGCTGAACGCGCCAAGAGCGGAGCCATGGGTGTCCGCGTTGCCGATCGGCCGGACGCCGCGCCTATGCCAAAGTGCCGTCAGGCCAAGCTCCAGCGGGCTGGCGCCATCCGATCCGGGTCTGCCGCTGCGCCTCTGTCGGCGTGGGATGCCGAAGGGCAACTGCCCGGCGCGGCCTCCGGCGCTGGCTGGCGCTCGCCTGCCACACCGCCACTCCGGCAAAGCCGCGCCGGGTGGCGTTCCGGGCTTTCCGTGGATGCCATCAGACCGCCTGGCCCTCAAGCGGTTTGGCGGAGGCCGCCCCGGTGGACACGCCACCGGGCGCTGGCCAGGCTTGAGTACTTCCCGAACCTCCCCGCCGCGCCCCGCGGTGGCTAAAGCTGGCATCGATCCCGCCTGCCTGACCGCGCCGTTGCGGGCAGCATTGGGACGCCACCAGCTTTCCGCGCCGCCAACATGGGAGGGCAATGTGCATCACGACAGCAAGCCCGGCAGGCCGACGCAACGGATGCGTCGGCCATGATGCGGAAAATGCCCGCCGCCCCCGGCGCGATATCGCCACAGCGGCAAGCCCTGCTGGCCGCCCTGCTCGACGGCGGCGTGAACTGTGCCCCGCGCGGCCGCGCGGCCCTCCGGCCCCTTTGGGCGAATGAGGCAATGCACCGCGCCCACAGCATGCTCGCCCTCGTCGGCGGACTTGAACGCCATGCGCCGTCCGGCGGGAATGGCCCGCGCGGAGCGGACGCGGAATGCAGGCTCGCGGCCGGGCTGGCAGCGTCGCTGCGATCCCTGGCCGCGGAGGACGACTCCATCATCCTGCCATGCGCCGATGTGCTGAAGGCATCAGTGCGCAGTCTGGCGGATCTCTTCGGTCCCGCCATCGGACACCTGTCCGTCCATGAGCGGGTAGGTCGCCTGGCGCTGCCGGCCTACAGGCGCCGGGCGCTGGTGCTCATGGCGGTCGAGCTGGTCGCCAATGCCATCCGGCACGGGTTTGCCGGGCGGAAATCAGGGCGCATCACGGTCACGCTCCGCCAGGAGGAGCGCTCGCTGGCCAGGCTTGGCGTGACCGACGACGGCTGCGGCATTCCGGCCGGCACGCGGATTGTCGGCATCGCCGCCGATCTGGCCGCGGTCTTCGGCCCGGAATTGGTTTGCCGCGGCGTGCGGTCCGGAGGCACGTCCGTGGAAGTCGTCTTCCCCGCGCACCATCAGATTTGGATGGGATGCGCGGAACAGGACGCATCTCCGCATGCGGAAACAGACATGACATCAGGTTCCGGCGCCACTGGCCTCCGCCTGGGGTGGCCGCCGCCGTCTGCAGCCAGCGGCTCTCCATGCCTTGGGTGGTCCTGGATGGCCCCGTCCTGCAGTGCCGATCAAAGCCAGGCAGTAAACCTACAGGGAGACATTGCATGAATTTCCGACCGCTGCACGACCGCGTCGTGGTCCGCCGCCTGACTCCGGAAGAAAAGACCGCTGGCGGCATCATCATCCCAGACACGGCGAAGGAGAAGCCGATGGAAGGCGAGGTGGTCGCTGTCGGTCCCGGCGCGCGCAATGAGCAGGGCCATCTGATTCCGCCAGACGTCAAGGCCGGGGACGTGATCCTGTTCGGAAAGTGGTCGGGCACCGAGGTCAAGCTTGACGGCGAGGAACTGCTGATCATGAAAGAGTCCGACATTCTTGGCGTTACCGACGGGCATTCAGCCAAGAAGAAGGCTGCGTGACGCCAGCACGGATCGGCTGAACCGATTTCAGACAAAGGTTAAGGTACAATGGCAGGCAAGGACGTACGTTTCGGCACTGACGCCCGCACCAGGATGCTGCGCGGCGTGGACATCCTGGCCGACGCGGTGAAGGTCACGCTTGGCCCGAAGGGCAGGAACGTGGTGCTCGACAAGAGCTACGGCGCGCCCAGGATCACCAAGGACGGCGTTACCGTCGCAAAAGAAATCGAACTGTCCGAGAAGTTCGAGAACATGGGCGCGCAGCTGGTGCGCGAAGTGGCCAACAAGACCAACGAGATCGCCGGCGACGGGACCACGACGGCAATCGTGCTCGCGCACGCCATCATCCGCGAGGGGGCGAAGGCCGTCTCGTCCGGCATGAACCCGATGGACCTCAAGCGCGGCATCGACCGGGCCGTCGTTGCCCTGGTCGACGAGCTTGCCAAGCGGTCCAGGAAGGTCACCACGGCCGCCGAGATTGCGCAGGTCGGCACGATTTCGGCCAACGGCGAGGAGAGCATCGGCAAGATGATCTCGGAGGCGATGGACAAGGTCGGCAACGAGGGCGTGATCACGGTCGAGGAGGCGAAAGGCGTCCAGACCGAACTCGAGGTGGTCGAGGGAATGCAGTTCGACCGCGGCTACGTCTCTCCCTATTTCATCACAAATGCCGAGAAGATGGTCGCCGAGCTGGACCACCCGCACATCCTGATCGTCGAGAAAAAGCTCTCCGGGCTGCAGCCGATCCTGCCGCTCCTGGAAGCCGTGGTGCAGTCCGGCCGGCCGCTGCTGATTATCGCCGAGGACCTTGAGGGCGAAGCCCTGGCCACACTGGTGGTGAACAAGCTCCGCGGCGGACTGAAGGTCGCCGCCGTGAAGGCGCCAGGCTTCGGCGACCGCCGCAAGTCGATGCTCGAGGACATCGCGGTCCTGACCGGCGGCCAGGTGATCAGCGAGGACATCGGCATCAAGATGGAGAACGTCACCCTGGACATGCTGGGAACGGCAAAGCGGATTCTCATCGAGAAGGATGCCACCACGATCGTCGAAGGCGCCGGAAAGAAGCACGACATCAAGGCCCGTGTGGCCCAGATCCGCGCCCAGATCGAGGAGACCACATCGGACTACGACCGCGAGAAGCTGCAGGAGCGGCTGGCGAAACTGGCTGGCGGCGTCGCCGTCATCAGGGTCGGCGGCTCGACGGAGATCGAGGTCAAGGAGCGCAAGGACCGCGTTGACGACGCGCTGCACGCGACCCGCGCTGCGGTCGAGGAGGGCATCGTTCCCGGCGGCGGAGTGGCGCTCGCCCGCGCGTCGCTGATCCTGACCAGGCTGAAGGCTGACAACGACGACCAGCGCTTCGGCATCGAGGTTGTCCGCAAGGCAATCCTGGCGCCGCTCCGCCAGATCGCCGAGAACGCGGGCGAGGACGGCGCCGTAATCTCCGGCAAGGTGCTTGACAATGAAGACTATGAGTGGGGATTCGACGCCCAGACCGGCGGGTACAAGGACATGGTCAAGTCAGGCATCATTGATCCGACCAAGGTGGTTAGGTCGGCGCTCCAGCATGCCGCATCGGTCGGATCCCTGCTGATCACCACCGAGGCCATGGTGGCCGAACGTCCCCAGCCGCCGGCTCCTCCGGGCGGCGGCGGGGGCGGCGGAATGGGCGGTGGCATGGGAGACATGGGCTTCTGACGCCAAACCCGGCCGGATGCGCCGCTCCGGCGCGCTTCCGGCTGGGTATGTCACAGGCCCGTCCGCCGGCAATCGGCGGGACACGGCGGCGGTGTCATGGAGCACCGCCGCCAGCCGGGTTGGCGGCGTCATGGAGATGGCGGCCGGAATTGCGGCATGCGGCTGGCGCGCGCCATGCGATACGGCTGTCATCCGGAGTCCAATGCGGGCAAACCATGCGATCCAACACCAGTTCCCGGCGCGATCAGCCTTTGTCCCTGTTCAGCCCTTCATCCGCCGCCCGCCAGGTTTGACCAGGCGGCGATGGCTGCGACGAGGAACACCGCCGTCACCAGCGCGGCGGCCAGGTGCGGGACAATGCCAACGCTGCCGCTGGCCAGCAACGCCGCGGCGGACGGGGTGCCAACAAACAGGGCGATGCGCCACGGGTGTCCCTCGACCAGCTGGCGAACTGATTTTCCAAACTGTCCCATCCCATGCCCCCTCTCCGGAAACCCCAACGGTAGCGCCCGGGCAGATCCGGGCGCAATGGCCCGGATGACACATTGTGCCGTGACCTCAGGCGGTGCTGCCCCCAATGTCAGATTGCCGCCGACGCTTCCTGACCTTTCAGCCGGGCACCACGGCCGGCAGCCTTTCCGGAGTCCACTGCCAGCCGCCTCTGATCCGGGGGATGGATGTGATGGCGAATCAGGCGGCGGCACAATGGGGTTCGGGAAAGCAATCGCGGCAACCATGTCGGCCAGATTTGACTTGGCGGGCCGCAATGCCGGAAACTGGATGGCGCTGGCGTTCAACGGCTACGCGGATTGACGGCACGGGAAAAACTTCCGCCGCCTTGAGGTGTTCCAATGGAAGATGACGGCATTTGCATGCAATGCCACGCCACCGAAGGCTTCTCCGATGCCTCGGCGGAAGGCGTGGACAGCGGCTACGGATCCAGGCACGACACGTCATCTTTTGTCTGGCTGCGGCAGCGATCTGCCGCGCATGGCGTGCTCTGTGATCAATGCCTCGACCGCCTGGTCGAATCCGGCGATCTCGCCAAATACGCCGACAGGCGCGGACCGCTGGCCCATCTGCCTGACACCGTTCTCGGGGCCGTGTTCGTCCTTGGCGCTGACTACGGGAACCGTTTCGTGGCGGCGGCGCGCCTGATGGACTCCGGAGACACCTCCGCCGCCGCGGCGCTCCCCGCACGCTGGCAGAGGCGCCGGAAGCCATTGCGGACGGAAGACGCGGCGTGGCTTCCGGCGATGGCGCTCGAAAGGTGCTTCGCGTCGGGATTTCCGCCACTGGAAGCCGACCCGCTGCGGGCTGGCATCCTCGCCGCGCTCGCAGCGGGAATCACCACACCAGCCGGACTGGTGGACGGCGCGCTGGATGCGTCTTGCCGGCGTTTTCTTGGCATGCTGAACGCAGACCGGGACGGCTACGCCGACGGATAGGCAATGGGAGCCAACGGCAGGCGCGGCAAATGGCGTTGCGGCAGTATCCACGGCAGGGTCAGGACGCTCCCCACCGCCCGTCAGAGCGGCGCGCCACCGGACCCCACCGCCCATCCATCCCCGGGGCGGCGCGCAACCCGTCGGCCACAGCCTTCAAGGTCAGGCCATGACGCCAGCCGGTGACATCATGCTGGACCGCGTCACCGCGGCGCGGATGCAGGATACATCCACCGCGGGCGGCGACGTTCTCATCTGGACCGTCACCGCATGGCCCTCCGACTATCCGGACAAGTTCGCCGCCCGCCCGTTTTCCGCGCGGACCGGAGCCCCCTTCCCGGCCGTGCTGCTGGCCGGCACGCTGGACGCGCTGCGGGACCTGCTGCCATCCGGCCTGACACTGCTCCGCCGGGACGCCTCCGACGACCCGGTCATCGTGGAAAGCTGGATCTGAAGCGCTACATGCGCGGCAGGGAGACGCCGGTCTGCCGCATGTATTTGCCAGCCCTGTCAGCGTAGCTGGTCTCGCACTCCTGGTCGCCCTCCAGGAACAGGAACTGGCAGATGCCCTCGTTGGCGTAGATCCTGGCAGGCAGAGGGGTGGTGTTGCTGACCTCGATGGTGACGTGTCCCTCCCAGGAAGGCTCCAGGGGAGTCACATTCACAATGATTCCGCAGCGGGCGTAAGTTGATTTGCCAAGGCAGATGGCAAGCACGCCGCGCGGGATGCGGAAGTATTCGACGGTGCGCCCGAGAGCGAAACTGTTAGGCGGAATGATGCAGGCGTCGGTATTGCGGTCAACGAAACTTGACGGCGAGAAGTTCTTTGGGTCGATTGTAACTGAGTCGATGTTTGTGAATACCTTAAACTCGGCGGCGATACGGGCATCATAGCCGTAGCTCGACAGCCCGTAGCTGATGACGCCGTCGCGCTTCTGCGTTTCGACAAAAGGCTCGATCATGCCGTGCTCAACGGCCATGCGGCGAATCCAGCGGTCTGACATGACGGCCATAGCGGTGTCTCCATGCGTGCGGCGGACGGCGGACGGCCAGCCGCGGATTTTCCTTATCGGCGGCAGCACCGTAGCACATGGCCGTCTGGCGGCAAGACAGGAAACCGCCGGGACGGCGGGAAAACCGACATTTCCCCGCCGTCGCTGGAGAGGTTGGTTGGCCAAATTCCTTTTGGCCGCATCCAGGCCCATTGCGTTCCATGGCTGCGCCGGCGGCATAATGGAGCAGGAACCATTCGGTGACACCGGCCATGGCTTTTCCAGCATCTGTCGCGCACACCATGCGGAACTGCCTCAGGTTCAGCGGACGGTCGCCGCCTGCCGAGTGCTGGTGGTTCCTGCTTCTTGTCTGTCTCGCCAGCTCCGCCGCCGGTCTTGCCATCGGCTTCATCGGCCTGGCGAACGGGGCGGCCACAGTCCGTGAGGCGCTCGCGCCGGCGTGGGCGCTGCTGACCGTCAATCTGCTTTCGTCCGCCAGCGTCCTGCTGCCAGCCAGCCTCCGGGTGCGGCGGCTGCATGACGCCGGGCAGTCCGGCTGGTGGTCCCTGCTGTTCCTCCTGCCCGTTGCGGGCGACATCCTCGCGCTGGCGCTGAACTTCTGGCGCGGGACGGACGGGCCGAACCGCTTCGGGCCCGCTCCCGGGTCAGGCCGCGCGCGGCCCGGGCGGAGCCCAAAACCCGGCGACGACGGCTGACCGGACCGCTCCCTTCAGTGAACGCACATCTGCCGTTTCCGAAAATGAGCGCTCCAGGGCCGGCATCGCTTCCCCGAGGTCGAGCGCCTCGTCCGCAGGCAGTCCGTTATCCGACCTGAAGTCGGCCAGAACCGTTTCGATGACGCCGCTGAAATGGCACGCCCGCGGCCGTCCGGCGTGGCAGATGTCGACGCGTGACAGCAGCACGTCAGGCAGGCATGCCAGCGAATTCGCCGTCAGCACCCAGTTCACGGCGGAGAGGTCGGCCTGCGCCATCAAAAACGCGTCGTAGTGCCGCGCCGCGGATTCCCTCTCGAGCAGCGGCAGCATGGCATCAAGGGCGTTGCCGTTGTGACTGGATTCGCTGGCTTTGTCGGCCTCGTCCGCGAGCACCAGCGGGTTCGCCACACCCCGGTCACAGAGCAGCGCGGGCACGTAGCCGGCGCGGGCCGCGTTCCACCCGCGCTCGGTGCCGTTCACGAGGACGGCGCTGCAGGCACCGGCCAGCGACATGCTGCCGAACGGCAGCCCGAGTGCCTCCGCGGCCCGCCGCGCCCACCTTGTCTTGCCCACGCCGCGCGGGCCTACAAGCAAAAGCGGCCGCATCCGGTAGATGCCACCCTTCGACGACAGGGCGGCGGCTTCCGCGAGCTTCCGGTTCGCTTCCCGCAGCCAGGGAAACTCGCGCTGCATGGTACGCCAGATATCATCCGGCCCAGGCCCTGGCCGCAGCTCCATCGGCTTCAGCAGGGCTGCGTAACGGGATTTGATCTGAACAGCTTCCTTCGATTCCGGATCCCCGACCGACGCGAGAACGGTGAGCGACCTGGCATGGACCGGCGCCTCGACAGGCGCTTCATCGCAGCCGGCCTCTTCGGCGGCAGGCGGCAGGTTGATCCGCCTGCCGCCTGCCCATGCCACGACGGCGAGCAGATGGAACGACCCGGTCCGGATTTCCCGCTCGGCTTCCCGCATCGGATCGAGGCTGCTTTCCATGCTGCAGAAGGCGAGCCGGCGCCAGGATTCGGCCAGGCGCACAGCCTTGGTCCGCCTCAGGTCGCTGATCGGCCCGCCGGATTTGAGGAACTCGCCGATGTGCATGGAAAGCCGTGCCATCGCCGCCCGGTCTCCGCAGCAGGCCAGCAGATAGTCCAGGGAACGGGCCAGCACGCCGCAGCTTTCCTGCCCTGGGGCGTATCTTGTCCGCCACAGACGGTCGCGCAGCGCGGCGGTGATCTGCGGGTCTCCGCCTTCCAGGCGGAGCCTCGTTTCACCGACATCACGGTGCAGCGCCCTGGCATCAAGCTCGTAGGCTGCGTGCCTGATCTCGCTGTCCCCGACCTCTCCGAGGACGCGCACGCGGAACTTGGCGCACTGCCCGGGCGACATCTTCCAAAGCGACAGCGCCGGCTCCGCCGGGAGCCACGGTTCGTCACCGGTCGCCATCGCGTTTGCGATTTCCACCAGCGCCGCCGCGTCCACCAGATCATCCCTGCCAGCAAGGACACGGCTGATTTCGTCGGCAAGCAGGGAGGCCGCCTCTGTCCGTGTCACCGCTTCATCCTTGTCCCGCCGCGCGCCGCCGTTTGGCCGTAGCAAGGAAAAGCTACACGGTTCTGCCGATTCGGCAAGCGGCATCAACCGGCCGCTGCCAAGTTCCCGGCCTGGCCTGGCCAGCGGCCTGACACCGCCCGCCGCAACCGGCGCGGGACGCCGCCGCTTCACGGCGGGCGCCATGACAGCAGCGGAAGCCCGCCGGCAACACCAGGATCAACCATGCCACGACAGGATCCCAGCGTGTCCAGCCAAGTTCCATCCACAATTTGATATTCAACCCAGAACGCGTTACTTATGGGGGAAGGCCGTTCTGGCAGCCAATACAACATGCGGAAAACCGACCTGAATCCAAGGGCTTACCGAAGTGCCTTAAGATTGGGCATTTCGTCACAAACCCTTGATACGATTGGCTGTCATGGCTGTTTGAAGGCGGTTGCCAACAAAGTTATCCACACAATCTGTGGAGAGACTGGCCGGACCAGTCTGCGCGCGCCTGTTTGCGGCGATGCGGCCGACTTCTCCGGCGCGCCTGCCTGGCCATGGCCGCACCCGGCCGGGTCCGTCTCCGGCGTGGCGGAACGGACCCGGATTCAGCGGTCCGCCCGCAGCCGGAACCGCCGGCCCGCGGGGTGGCGCCGGGCTCGTGGTGCAGCCTGCCCAGGGAACGGCAGCCACGCCGGACGGACATGGCCGCCGTTCCCTGGGCAGGCGTCGTGATGCCGCCGGCATGCATGCACGGAAAACGGCGGCCGGAGGCCAGGCGGTCGGGGCGGGCTGCTCAGGGTGCCAGCAGCCCCTGGACAACGTCATGCAGTCCCTGATCCTTGTTTTCCTTCGCCGTCAGGTCCGTCTCCGTAGCCATCCGCTGGTTTCCCGCGA
>Ga0302319_10021805_pt1 | contig 11525 bp, 7 predicted proteins | sample Bog_T0_2_FD_203319 | JGI IMG/M metagenome (GOLD analysis project Ga0302319, IMG submission 203319) | Peat permafrost microbial communities from Stordalen Mire near Abisko, Sweden - Bog_T0_2 | ecosystem: Environmental > Terrestrial > Soil > Wetlands > Peat | place: Sweden: Abisko, Stordalen Mire...
TCCCGCAATGAGATTGAAGCTGCGCGCCATGGGGTCCCCGCCCTGGCCGCCGGGCTGCGCCACATCGCCGATCATGGCGTCGGTCGACAGGCCGCGGTAGCTTTTCTTGAGCTTGATATTGAGCACCCCGGTGATCGCGTCCGATCCGTAGATGCCGGAGGCGCCGTCCTTCAGATATTCGACGCTGTCGATCGCCTCCGCCGGAATGCTGTTGATGTCGAACACCGACGCGCCCGTGCTGTCCGGCGAGGCGAAATTCACCGGGCGGTGCCCGTCGATCAGGACCAGGACCCGCTGCGGCCCCAGGCCACGGGGATTGATCGTCGAGGCCCCGCGGTCATAGTCGCCCTGGCCGAATCCGCTGGGATTGTTGATCGTCTGCTGGGATCCGCTGTTGAAGGGAAGGTCCTGCAGGAAGGCGCCCAGGGTCAGGGCCCCGCTCTGCGCGATCGTGTCGGACGAATACTGGTTGACCGGCGCCGGGCCCTCGGCCTCGAGGCGCTTGATGTGCGAGCCGGTCACCTCGTAGGTGTCGAGCACCACGGTCTGGTCGGCAGTGCTGGTTGAGCTGGTCGTCGCGGCGGAACTCGAGACGGCGGTCGTCTGCGCGGACGCGAGCGGCAGCGCGAGGAGCAGACCGAGCAGGAGGATGGAACGGGGCGGCATCATGGGTGGAACGGGTTTGATCGGTTATTGGTACCAAGATGCCGTCCTCCGATTTTTCCGTTAAAAATAATTTTCCGGCGCGCGGCCGCGACCGCGCGAGGCGCATCGTCCCGGCCGCGGCGCTCAAAAATCCTGCTTGATCCTGAAACTGACGAAGCGGCCCACCGCCCAGGCCCCGTAGGTGCTGATGTCGAAGCCGTCGCTCGGGCTCGCATACGCGTTGGGCGGAGGCGGGGTGTTGAAGATATTATCGCAGGCGAGGGTGAGCTGCACGTGCCAGGCGGGGATCTTATACGACAGCGTGCCGTTGAACAGCGTGAGCGGATTCTCGCCCCACACGGCGGTGGGCGCGTTGGCGTTGTCGTCCCACGGGCCTTTATACACCATCGCAGCGCTCGCGCTCGTGCGCCCCTCAATCCAAGTGGTCATGACGGTGCCCGTCCACCGGGGCGTCGCCCCGGGACTGTTGCCGGTCGCATTGTACTGGCCCGCCTTGTTGACCGGACCCTGGCCGGCGCCGGCATCGTAGGCAAAATACATCACGCGCGTCGTTTCCACGTCCACGGTGAAGTTGCCGATGGGGGTGCGCGGGATCTTGTAGTGGCCTCCCAGGTCGAAGCCGCGCCAGTAGTAGGCCGCGGCGTTCACCGGCACATAGTCGAAATACTCGATCGGCCCGGCGGGCGCCTGCGCGGTCGGGGCGCCGCGCACGACCAGGTTGGGAAAGGAGCTTTCGAGCTGCGCGGGGGTGCTGAAGGTCGAGATGACGTTGGTCAGGCTGATCGCATAGTGGTCGACGGAAAAGCTCAGGCCCTTGACGACGGAGTCGAGGTCGATCACCCCTCCCAGGTAGTCGACCTTGCCCCTTTCCGGCTTGAGGCCGGGATTGCCGCCCGACAGCTGGGCGTAGGCCTGCGCCGGCACGAGTGGATTGAGCGGGTCGAGCGTCTGGGTGCTGCTGTAGGTGGTCAGGGGTTCGTTGTAGAGCTGGCCAAGGTCGGGCGCCTTGAACGATTGGGAATAGGAGGCCCGGAGCTTGAGGAAACCCAGGGGCTGGGAAACCGCCGCGAGCTTTGGATTGGTCGTGCCGCCAAACGCGCTGTACTGGTCATGGCGGCCGGCCGCCTGGAGTTCCAGGTACCGGCCCGCGACCGGCGCGCCAAGCTCGATGTATTCCGACGTCACCGTCCGGCCGGCGTCGAAGGGAGTGCTCGTCACCGGGGCGACGACGTAATTGGCGGTGTCCGGATTGTTATCCAGTTGTTCGTGCCGCCACTCGGAGCCCGCGGCCAGCGAAACGGTGTCATCCGGGCCCGCGTCCGCGGACAGGTAACCGAGGTGGAACAGCGGACCCGTCGCGGAGACCTCCCCATCGTAGGCGTCTTCCCGGGCGGTGCTTTGGGAGGTGACGAAAAGACTGTTGACCATCGCCTGGTTCGCGGAAGGTCCGAAGGGATTGAGGTAGCTTCCCGGGTACGCGGCGAGGGTGCCGTCGAGGGCCGCCTGGATGTCGGCGGCGCGGATATTGTTGTTCGCATGGTCGACGACGGCGTTCGAGCCAAGGGAAACCGTGGCGTCCCAGGTCCAGGCCGAGCCGGCATGCCCATCCAGGCCGGCCAGGAAGTCGCCCGAGGCCGAATCGATGTCATAGGTCCGGGTCGGGCCGTAAAGGGTCCGGCCGATGAAACTGCTGCTGGCGCTGCTCGTCCCGCCGAGGGTGCTGCCAAAGGGATTGTAGGGATTGCTGGCCGGAAGCGATAGGTAGGTCGGGTTTGACCCCGCCGTGAGGTCGGAGGCGTTGTTGACCGTGACCGACGTGGAGTTGACCGAGTCGGGCGTGTACAGCATGTGGGTCTGGTCATCCGAAGCCAGGATCGTGGCAAAAGCGGACAGGTTGGCGTTGAAGTCGTGGGTCAGCCGGAACAGCAGGTCCCAGTTGTTCTGCTGGGGAATGAGTTGCGAGTCCGGGGCGTAGTTGTAGCGGTTGGCGTCCGTCGCGTTGTTCTTGCTGCTTCCGATGAAGGTGAACTGCGAAACTGACGGGATGGTCTGCGGGACGCCGCCCGCGGCCACATACCAGCCCGCACCGGTCTTCAGGCCGGCGGTCGCCGCCTCCGCCGCCGTCAAATCGACGCTGAACGGGTAGGTCGAGGTGCTGCTGTCGTTTTCACCCCGGACTCCGAGGCTGCTGAAGTCGGTGTTCTTCGAGCGATCGTAGTCGGCGATGGTGTTGTCCGTCTGCTGGAACCACTTGACGTCGACCAGGTACGACGTGCCCAGGGACGAGTCTCCCGCTATGAGATTGAAACTGCGCGCCAGGGGGTGGCCGCCCTGGCCGCCGGGCTGCGCCACGTCGCCGATCATGGCGTCGGTCGAGGCGCCGCTGAAGCTCTGCTTGAGCTTGAGATTGAGCACCCCGGCAATCGCGTCCGACCCGTAGATGGCCGAGGCTCCGTCCTTGAGGTAGTCGACGCTGTCCACGGCCTCAATGGGAATGCTGTTGATGTCGAAGACCGAGGCCCCGGTGCTGTCCGGCGAGGCAAAGTTCACGGGGCGGTGCCCGTCGATCAGGATCAGTACCCGCTGGGGCCCCAGGCCACGGGGATTGATCGTCGAGGCGCCGCGGTCGTAGTCGCCCTGGCTGAATCCGCTGGGATTGTTGATCGTCTGCTGGGAGCCGCTGTTGAACGACATCTCCTGCAGGAAGTCGGCCAGCGACATCGCCCCGCTTTGCTCGATCGTGTCGGAGGAGTATTCGTTCACCGGCGCCGGGCCCTCCCCCGCCAGCCGCTTGATGTGGGAGCCGGTCACTTCGTAGGGGCCGAGCTTGACCGTCTCCCCATCGCTGTTCTCGTCTGAACCTCGGTGGCGACCGCCGCCATCGGCCGCCGCCGGAACCGGCGCCGCGGGACTTTTCGCGCGCTTGACCGCCAGGGCGCCGGAGTCGGGATCCTCGATGACGACAAAGGGGGTGCCAGCGAGCATCCGGACCAGCGCCTCGCGCGGGGTGAAGTCCCCGGCGACGGCGTTCGTGCTGACTCCGACCATCTGCTCGGTGGGGAACATCACTTGGACATTCGCCTGCTTGGCGAACAGCTTGATCGTCGCGCCGGCGTCCCCCGCATCGACGGTAAACATCCTCCGGCCAGGGACCGCCGTCTGAGCCCGGGCCACCCCCACACCGAGTCCGAATGCCAGTGGGAGCAAAAGCAGGAGTCGGCCCAGGGCGATCAGTCGGTGGCAGGCGCATCCCAGCCCCGAAAAGCCGGTCCGGCGCTTCGCTCGGGTGGGGACGCTTGACCCGCGAGATGCCCCCAGTCGCATGTCCGTCGAGGATATCCGGTCAGGGCGCCTTGCGCAGGATGATGGTGTTGCCTGAGCGCTCGGCCTGGATGTCGAAGCCGCGTTCGAGCAACCGCACGAACCCATCGATGTTGTCCGAGCGCAGCAGCGCGCTGATGCGCGTGTTGGCCAGGGCGGGATCCGCGATGATCAGCTCCGCCGTATTATGCCGGTTGAATTCAGCCACGATTTCGGAGAGCGGGGCTCCCGTAAAATCGAGCGTCTGGGGCCGCCACAGCAGCAGCCGGTCGATCTGCGCCGCCGAGACCGCCTCCACCCGGGGAGCCGCCGCTCCTGGCTGCAGGGAAACGACCGCCTGCTGGCCCGCCACGACGAGCGGGATGGAGCCCACCCGCACCCGCCCCTCAGTGACGAGGACGTCGACCGCCGCGGGATCAAGGCGCACGTCGAACTGCGTGCCCACGGCACGAACATCCACCCCCGCGGCGCTGACGATGAACGGCCGGGAGGGATTCTTCGCCACGGTAAAATGGGCCTCGCCCCGCTCCAGGCGCACATGCCGCTCGCCCCGGGTATAGAGCACAGCGATCTCGGCGCCTTGGTTGAGCTCGACGATCGAGCCGTCCTCCAGGACATGCTGCTCGATCGGCGCGACCGGATTGGTCCCGGCCATGACCAGCGTCGGGGTGGGCGCGGCGCGATGCGCCATAAAAATTCCCACCGCCACCGCCGCGGCGGCGGCGAGCGGCAGCGCCACCAGCCAGGGATGCCGCTCGGGCCAGCGCCGCAAGGGCCGCGGGGCCAGGAGGTCCCGATTGGGCCGGGCCGTGTGCTCGGGGCGCCACTTCACCAGCAGGTCGATCCGCTCCCAGTTTCGCCGGTGCCGGGCGAGGCAGGTGCCGTGGCGGGGATCGACCGCCAGCCAATGCGAAAACTCATCCTGCTCGGGCGCGGTCAGGCCCCGGTCCATGCGGAGGACCCAGGCAGCGGACTCCTGCTCGACCCGCTCCGACTCCCTCGGTTCGTCCGGCGGGCGCTTCATGGACGGCGCCCCCGTCCGTACCAGGCGAAATAGTCGCCGAGCTTGCGCAAGCCGATGGTGCCCTGGGCCTCGACGGTGTGCTCGGCGATGCCCAACTCGGCGGCGACCTCCTTTTGGGACATGCCGTAGATCTTCCGCAGCGTGAGGATCTGCCGGCAGCGGGTGGGTAACGACTGGATGGCTTCGGTCAAGATTTCGAGTTCCTGGGCGCGGGAGGCCGCCTCGGCGACGTCGCCTTGGTCATCCAAGATGCCTGTCACGTCGATTTCCGCTAACGAATCCGCGCGTTCCACCCTCCGATGGCGCAGGTTCATGAGGGCCAGGTTGCGCGCCGTGGCGAAAAGCAGCGCCTTGGGCGATTCCACCTTCCCGGCCCGACGGGCCGCCAGCACGCGCAAGTAGGCCTCCTGCAGGATGTCGTCGATGTCGCCCTGGAGCGGGAATTGCCCCCGCAGCCATGCCCGCAGCATGCCCTCGTGGGGCCTGAGCTGCTCCTCAAACCAACGGGCGTCTTCGGGATCTTGCGGTGGCATGGCAATTGGCGGTTTTCGCCGCCCCTTCGGAGCAGGACCCGTACCGGCCCCGGCCCGGCAACGCAAGCCCGGCCCGAGGAGCGGAGCCAAAGTAGCGCAGGCGTCCCGCCTGCAGCCGTCGATACGGCAGGCGGGACGCCTGCGCTATTTTTTCCGAAACGTAGAAGCTGCATCTTGCTGCTTCCCGATGAGGGACGCGGCGGGACGCCGCGTCTACGTTCAACGCAGGTGGGTCAGGGCAAAGTACACCGCCGCGGCGATCACCGCGCTCTGCCCGAGCATGCACGTAAGGACCCAGCGGGTGAGCCGGCTCTCGAGCCCTTCCATCCTCGACTCGAGCGCATCGACGGCGTCCTTGACGACGTCCCTAAGGTCGCCCTTCGTGGCGAAGGCCTCCACCCGAGCATTAATCTCAAGCTCCATGTCCCGAAGGATCGCACGAGCTTGATTTGCTGGCAACTGGGTTTTTTCGAGGATCTCGAGGCTGATGGTTTTCATGCCTTGATGATAACAAGCGCAGGCCTTCGCGGTTGTTACTCGCGGAAGCCCGTCTTCGCCCCGCTCCGCGCGAGGGAATTTTGCCCGAGGCGAGACTCGAACTCGCATGCTGTTAAGGCACAGGCTTCTGAGACCTGCGTGTCTACCAATTCCACCACCCGGGCGTAAACTAACAAGCTAAACAATAATATCTTACGAAACCAACGGTTTCGTCAGTTAATTTTTCTACACCGTTTTTCTACACTTTCTCGAAACAAAGTTCGAAAAAGAGGACAAAGAACCGGCGATCAAAACAACGACGCAACCGTCAGAAAGTGAGCTATTACGCTCTAGAGTTCCCGTGCAGCAAGCAAAAATCCGCGCTCAGTCGGCATGAACCGTAGGCTCTCTAGACCCCGGCTCTCATCTGTGTTCGTAGGATAAATGAGACTCGCTTGTCGTTGAACACGACTACGCCCCCTCAAGGGTCTATCAGTCATTCTTTCACCCGCCTGGGATGGGCTAAGGGGCCCTGATTCTTAGGCAAAGCACGGTTGATCGCCTGTTGAAACGCAGCCACCAGTTCCTCCGCCTCTTCCACGTTCAGAAATCCCGTGCAGCAAGCAAAAATCCGGGCTCAGCCAAGGTGAGTCGTAGGTTCTGTTGACCTCGGCTCTTACACAGCGTTGTCGTATCGGCCTGATCACGCCGGAACATTTCGGCAGCGTCCGGCTATTCAGAAACCGCGGCCGATGGGGGATCTAACCACAGGGGATGGGATCGCCATGCGGAGGGTAGTCCCATGAGCGAAAGTGGCTGACCTGGAAATTCATCAAACAGCTCAAACACCCGTCGGCTCCATCCGTTGGTCGGCGAAATTTGATTTAACCAATAGCGACAGACTGTCAGGATGACGCCGATCCGATTGTTCGGCAATCTCGGTGCGTGCCAGTCCGGAAATTTTCGTTCTTGCGGAATCAGGATTGGTGTCCCGAGTTCCCAATTCCAAAGACGGGCATGATGGGCGCAGCGGTTGCGGATGGTATTCAATGCGAGCATCCAAGATTGGACCACCCGATCCGGCTGGCCGACCTCAGAGGCCAAGCGTTTTTTGATATCATCACCGATTCCACGAAAGAAAGTGAGGGTCGCGCCAAAATCCATCAGTTCGACCAGCATCCAAATCGGCAACCGCGAATGCTCATTCCCGTATTTGTCGAAGAAGTGGACCACAAATTCCTCCCGGCTCCGCTGACTACGCTGGACCTGATCGTCCAGCTTCCTTTGCCAGGTCGTAAATGCTTCCCGGTCCAGGTTCGGAAAATGACGCGGATCAGTGTAAGCAAAGGGTCCGTGGTTATGAGCAAAGTGGTAGGCCAGCTGCGTGCGAACGTAAACCTCGATAGCCTCGATTGCGTCCAAGAGGATGGTGCGAAGGCGCTGATCGAATGTATAGAGCCGCCAAACCATTTCGAGCGTTGTGCCCTCCTGATAGCGGTCGCCCCCGGGAGCCCGGAAGGGGTAGAGATAGCCCGTCAATCGAAAGTAGCTCGTGGCACGAAGCCGACGGACAAGCTGGTCCCTTTCCGCAATCAGGCCCCGGCCAATCAGCAGATCGGCCTGCTCATCAAACGTCTTGGCGGGCTTATCATACCGCATGGGGCAATGCCTCCTCCGCTGAATCCGGACAAAAAAACACCCACCGAAGTAAGCTACACCTTTCCGAAGAAAGGGAGAAGCCCGGCAGGTTTACTGCCCCAAACAAATGCGCAAGCGCTTGAACTGTCAAGCACCAGGCGGATCTGCCGAAAGAATCGACCGAAACGAAAAACTTCAAAAGATTTGAAACGGTATGGTCACGCATCCGGCATGAGGTTTTAGCTATCACAACCCCCTGGAGCAAATCCATTTCCCCTATTCAGTCGAGATGAGCCGCAAGTTCTCAAGACCTCGGCTCTTACAAGCCCAGGCAAGCTGGTTATAGGGCGCCCGGATGAACCCATTTCCTCGATCTCGGCACAAAGATGGCGGAAGTGGATTGATGGCGGTGTGCGCGTTCGAATTTCAGACTTGCACGCCAAGCCGGCTCGGCGACCAATACCAACGCATCGAAGTGGGGCCTAACGCGGATTTCGTGGCGCGCAATTTGGTCGGCTCGATGACGCGCCTGCTCTGCCTTGGCAGCGGCAAGGCGTTCCGCGACCTTCGCCTTCACATCCTCGCTTGTTCGGGCGTTTGCTCTGGTCTCCAACTCCCGGGCGTAATTGTCGAAGTAGTCGTCAATCCGGCTTAGTTCGCGTGCGAGGCTATTAACCTGGCGGGAGCGGATGCCGCCGATTTCCTCGGCAAGTTCCGCTTCCAGAGCGCTGATGAGGAACCGGCCCCACACGGCGACATCCGGTGACGGCCATAAAATCTCTGAAGCCGGCCGCGGGTCTAGCCGCGCAGAATCGATTTCGCGGGATAGGCCTTCATCGCGCGTGCCGTCCGGAAGTGACAGAGCGATGCGATGGAGCGACCAATGCTGGTCGATCGCTTGAATTTCCGAGCGTGTCACCGCAACCAGCGAAAAATGAAAAGCACGCGCGAAGGCCGACTCCATCCGCCATTGTCTGGTGTCGTCAAATTGGTTTCGCCAAAGCCGTTCCGCCACCGATGGGTCCGGCGACGGTCGATCGGAGTCACCGGCCAGTACCGCCCGCTCAAGGACCAGCGGCGCGGGCCGCAGAGCTTCCGCAATGCGAAAGGTGAGCGGGCATCCGGGAAATACTTCGAAATCCGCGGCGCCCGCAGTTCCGCTGTCCGCAGGGGAGAACCGAAGCTCGCCGGAATGAAGAGTTCCCCTCGCGTTCCAAAGAGCGGCTACCGCGCCCTCCGCCACGACTTGCAGGCGATCATGCCACGGGCGCTCGCACAAGGCTCCCAGAGCCGCCAACGCCTCCTCGTAAAAATCGAGAAGAATGCCCGGTTCATAGGGGAGACGCGCAAGTTTCATAGCTCGTAATCCCTGGCGAAGAGGGTTTCGTCCAGCCGCTTGACCTCACTGTAGCTTCCGCGCGCGGCGGCAAGCTCGTCCCCGAGGCCCGCGATCGACTCGGCCAAACGCCCTTCGCTCTCCCGCCAACGGCGCAGGATTTCATCGGCAAACTCATCGCTGCCATACCTTTCGCCCAAGACCAGGCCGGTCTCGCCCACCACCAGTTCAAACAGGTTGAGCTTCTCCTGGAGAAGCCGCAGCAAGTGCTCCTGAAGCGTGCCCGCCTGCACGAAATTATAGATTTCAACGGGATGGCGCTGTCCGAGCCGGTGGAGCCGCCCGATCCGCTGCTCGATGACCATCGGGTTCCACGGCAAGTCGAAGTTCGCCAGACGATGGCAGAACTGCAGATTGCGCCCTTCGGTACCACTTTGAGTGAGGAGAAGGGCGCCTCCTTTTCGGCGAAACTCCTCGGAGATTCCCTGGCGCTCGGCCGCCGGCGTCGCGCCATTGACCACAAAAACATCGATCTGCGCCGCCCGCAAGAATTCGCCGAGCGCCGCCTGCGTCTCGAGAAACTGGGTAAAAACAACGACACCCCCATCGAGGCGGGCCAGCGGTCGGACCAATTCGCATTTCCGCCGCCAGCTCGCTTCGAGGGGTGCCGCCTCCCGCCACGTCCGGGCACGCTCCTTGTCGGGGAACTTCGCCAATGCCGTTCGCCAGGCGGCAGGGCTGCTGCCCGCCGCCTGCAAAAGAAGCCGACCCCAAAGACTCGCCTGACTGGCGGTCAACGCGGAGAGACACGCGCGAAGCTCCCCCTCCCATCGCTCCCAGAACGCTCGCTCCACGGCATCGGGCTCGAATAGGACCGTCTCGGCGCGCCGGGGTGGAAGATCGATGCCAGCCGTGGAGCGCGTGTTGCGAATCATGACCTGACTCAGGAGGCGACGCAGCTCCTCCGGCTCGCGAGGATGTCGCGGACGCTTGGGGTCGATGAAACGCATGCGGAATTCCCTCGGCGAAGGCAGGCCTCCGGGTTTCAGCAAGGTCACCAGATTGTAGAGTTCCTCGACGGAATTCTGCACAGGCGTCGCCGTGAGGAGGAGCAGGAACTGCCGGGGCAATGCATTGACAGCCTGCCAGGCGAGGGAAGTCCGATTTCGCAAATGGTGCGCCTCGTCCACGATGAGGACATCCCAACGAATCTGCCGGGCGATCTCCAGGTGGGCCGGTTGCTTCAGGGTGTGGAGACTTGCGACTATGCCGGATGCACTTCCCCAAAATCCGAACGGGTCGCGGGCCTCCGGCTGATTGGTCGTGCCGGTCGCCAAGCCGAACTTCTCACTCAGTTCCTCCTGCCATTGATCGACGAGCGACGGGGTTGTCAGCACCAGGAACCGCTTGGCCATTCCGCGCGTGAGCAGCTCCTTTAGAATGAGCCCGGCCTCGATCGTCTTTCCCAAACCGACCTCGTCTGACAAAAGCGCCCGGCCTCGCAGCGAGCCAAGGACACGCAGAGCCGTTCGGATCTGGAAATCCAGCCGCTCGATCCGACAGCTCGGCAGGCAAAGCAGGTCGTCCGATTGGTTCGAGACCCACCAGAGAGCCGCCCGCTCCCGAAGCGAAAAACCTCGAAGATCCGCGGTCGGAAACGCGGTATCCTGAAACTCAAGCACCGGCGCCTCGATGCATATAGGCACCGCTGGCTGTGGACCACGTTCGCGTGGCGGCTTTGGTTTGGCCGCCTCCATTTCCCGGCGGGCTTCGGAAGGTATCCTGGAGGATGATTCTCTCTCGTAGCGGATGCGGCGCTCCTCCGCGAGCCTCGCCATCGCCTCCCTCCGCTTGGTCTCCGCCTCCTCACGCTTGAGTTCCTTGCGTCGCAGCTTGCGCTCATAGGCCTCCATCTCCAGGCGCACGTTGTCGTAAATGTGCGGCGTCGCCTGCCCATGCAGCTTAAACTGACCGCGCAACGCCTCAGCCATCGCCACGAGGTTATCCTCGATCCACGGATACGGCGATTGTCCGGGCTCAAACGGCTCCTCCATGAGACGCTCCTCGCCGGGTCCACCGGGCTGCGGCCGCACCCAGAACGCGGAAAAGGTGTCGAGGTTTGCAGGATATTGATCAAGCCACCGTTTCATCAAAGCCCGGATGGACTCGCGCCGATGTGACGAAATCGCGCGCTTTATGTCGCCGTCAACTTCCAGCACCCAGCTCAAGGCCTCGAAACCGACGCATCGCACCCGGCCGGTCGCCGCCACTTTATTGCCAGGAGGAGAGATCCAAACAAATTCGGCGAAGCCCTTCATCTGGTCGAAGGTCAGGCTTAAATCGAGACCAAGAGTCCGGGGCGTCAGCATCCCCTTGAGAGAAAGCTGCAAATCAGGCGCTTTCGGCGCACGTGGCTCAGCCGATTCAGACATCGAAACCTACGAATGGCGTTTGATGCGTCTGGCCGTCAAGCACGATGCCCCCAGCTGCAAGGCTGGACGAGGTTGGGCGACACGTGACTTTTCTACAC
>Ga0302319_10021807_pt1 | contig 11525 bp, 7 predicted proteins | sample Bog_T0_2_FD_203319 | JGI IMG/M metagenome (GOLD analysis project Ga0302319, IMG submission 203319) | Peat permafrost microbial communities from Stordalen Mire near Abisko, Sweden - Bog_T0_2 | ecosystem: Environmental > Terrestrial > Soil > Wetlands > Peat | place: Sweden: Abisko, Stordalen Mire...
GCGGGACCCTAATCCCTAATCCCTAATCCCTAATAAAAGAGATACTTTCTCCAGCGGTCGTCGCCTCGGCCCAGCATGCGCATGATCTGGCGGCTGGTGTGCAGGGAGAATGGGCGAGGGTCGCGGAGCAGCACCATGTCGTCGATTTCGTGCAACATGCGGTTGCCCTTGCGCCGGTTGCACGCGTGGCAGCAGGCAACCAGGTTCTCCCAGGTGGAATTGCCTCCACGCGAACGAGGGATCACGTGGTCCAGGGTCAGCTCGCTGGACGGCAACACCACGCTGCAATATTGGCAGGTGTTGCGGTCGCGCAGAAGAATGTTTTTCCGCGAGAGGGCGCGCGTCTGGTGGGGAATGCGGCGGTATTCAAGGAGGCGAATGACAGAAGGCATGGCAATGCGGCTGCGCTGCGCATGCAGGGTGAGGCCGTGCTCTTCTTCCGTGCGGGCGATGCCTTTCAGCACCAGCACCAGGGCCCGCCGCGCGCCACAGATGTTAATGGGCTCATAAGAAGCGTTGAGCACCAAAACCGGCAGCTGGAGCATGTGCATGGGCTGGCCAGCATGCGGCCCCGGTCCGTGTTCGGCGGCCAGCGCGGCGGCCTTGGCGATCGACTTCTGCTTGCGTGCATGGATCATGGCTTTTCCCAGCGACATCCTTTATCCCCTCGTCAAAAAGATGGTTGGTCTTGCGATGAATGCTGAATGGCGTGCTGCAGTTCTCCTGTGAATGCGTGCGTGGAAAGTCCCAAGTTCTCTTCCGGCGGGATCCAACCGAGTTCTGAAACATCGCAAGTGCGCCGGGCGCGAGCCAGCGTGGCAACCCACACCGAGGCGGCGCCGGCACGCCGCAGGGCGCTTCCCGCGGCGCGCGCGGTTGCTCCGGTGGTGAAGATGTCGTCGATCAGCAAAACGTCTTTCCCGGCGACCACAGCGGGGTGGGACACGGTGAAGGCACCGCGCACATTGAGTCGCCTCTGCCGCACCGTCAGTCCAGCCTGACTTTCCGTGGCCCGCAGGCGCATGAGGGTGGTGGGAGCCAGAGTCAGCTTCCAACCTGGGTGCGTATGACGCAGGGAGCGAAGCGACCCTTCCGCCAGGAGCCGAGCCTGGTTAAAGCCGCGTTGCGCTTGCTTGGCGCGATGCAGAGGCACGGGAACCACCAGCAATTCCGCCGGGGCATCCGGCGCAAGCTGGGCAATTGCGTGGGCCAGCATTTCACTGAGCCGCCGGGCCGCGGGATGCATGCGGTCGTATTTGAAGGCGTGGATCGCGGCTTTCATCCGGCCTTCATACAAGCCAAAAGCCACGGCGCGCACGAAGGGCGGCGGCGCGGCGCGGCAGGTGCGGCACAGCGCAGGATCGGCTGAACTGGAAGGGGGCAGATCCAGCGTGTCCCCACAGCGGTTGCAAACAGGGCCGGATTGCAAGGGAAACTCCCGCCAGCAGGCCGCGCAGATGGGGACGAACGAAAGCTCTGGAAGAGGGGAGCCACAGAGTGTGCAAGGGGAAGGAAACAGGGCGCAACTCAAGGCATCCACGGGACTTCGCAGGACGCGAGCCACGGCTCGCCAACGGAAAGTCTCCGCGGGGGTTACGTCGAACGTCAGTGAACCGGAGTTCCTGCGGAAGACGCACCTCACTTGAAGGCAGCCCAGTTCAGTCTCGATTGCGGGCCCAGCCGCCTGCGCCCAGTATACCCGGACCGATGCACAGGCGCTACGCTAATCCGGGCTGTGGGGCAAAGCGCACCTTGAGAGTTGCCACCCATGCGATACACTTCATGCCGTGGAGGAGTTCTGTTGCAGTTCCATGTTCGTGGTCTCGTTTCCACCTTTCTGATTGCCCTTCTTTCCATCCCCGGCGCGTCATTCGCTCGGCCGATGCAGGATTCGACCAGCGGCCCAACCCGGCCGCAGGCTCGCAGCGTGCTGGTTGCTGAGACCGTGGTACCCGCTCCTTCACAAGCCGCAGCCACTCCTCAGCAAGCGGCACCGGCCCAGAGCGGCATGGGCGGCATCGCTGGAGGCGTGGGCGCGGCGCCGGTCTACGACGCGCAAAAGCGCCCCATTACCGCGGGCGGCTTCGTCGATACTGGCACGGTGGTCTTTGAAGACATTACCCAGAAGGCAGGACTTGCCGGCTGGGTCCATAAGATGGGCTCGCTGGAAAAGAAGTTCATTGTGGAAACCAACGGCTCCGGCGTAGGCCTGATCGATTACGACAACGACGGCTGGCTCGACATCTACCTGGTCAACGGTTCCACGTTCGATGCGCTAGACGGCAAAGAGCCCACACCCAAGGCTGCGCTCTTCCATAACAACCATGATGGAACGTTTACCGACGTGGCGGCGAAAGCGGGCGTCACCAACGATCGCTGGGGCTACGGGGTGAGCGTTGGGGACTTCGATAACGACGGCTGGCCGGATCTCTACGTGGGTAACTACGGCAAGAACCGGCTTTACCGCAATAATCACGACGGAACCTTCACCGACGTGGCCGAAAAAGCCAAAGTCACGCTGGGGAACTGGTCGCCCGGCTCTTCCTGGGGCGACTACGACGGGGACGGCCTTCTGGACCTTTACGTCAGCGGCTACGTCCATTTCGATCGCGACAACTTGCCCATTGCCGGCACGAAAGCCGTGGGGTACGCGTTTTGCCAATATCGTGGCGCGGCCGTCAACTGCGGTCCCCGGGGATTGAAGGGTGAAGAGGACCACCTGTTTCATAACAACGGTGACGGGACTTTCACCGATGTCACGGTGAAAGCAGGCGTCGAAGACAAGGACAAGTTTTACGGCTTTACTGTCATCTTTGTTGACATCAACGGCGACGGAAAACCGGACCTGGTGGTGGGAAACGACTCCGAGCCTAACTTTCTCTACATCAACAAGGGCGACGGCACCTTCGACGACCAGAGCTACGTCTCGGGCTTCGCGCTCAACAAGGACGGCCGCGAGATCGCCTCCATGGGCATTGCGGCCGGAGACTACGAAAACAATGGCCAGGTCGATTTCTTTATCACCGACTTCGGCGATGACTACAAAGTCCTCTTCCACAACGATGGCGACGCAAGCTTTACCGACGTGAGCTACAAGGCAGGCATTGCGCAGACTACGATCCCGTTTGTCGGCTGGGGCGACGGATTCCTTGACTTCGATAACGATGGCTGGTTGGACCTCTTCATGGTGAACGGCCACGTCTACCCGGAAGTGGACCAGCACGATTGGGGAACCACCTTTGCCGAGCGTCCGCTGCTGTTCCGCAACGTTCCCGACGAGAGCGGCAAGGGACGGAAGTTCGACTATGTTCCGCCGGTCAAGGGAAGCGGACTGGCCGATGTGCTCGCCGCGCGCGGCGCGGCCTTCGGTGACCTGTTCAACGACGGCAAGATCGATGTGGTCATCAACCCCGTCGATGGACCGCCGGTCCTGCTGCGCAACGTAAATCCCGACCACCATCACTGGGTGGAGCTAGCATTGGTGGGCGGGGCCAACAAAGCTACCGGCAAAAAGAGCCCGCGAGACGCCACCTGCGCCACCGTGTACCTGAAAGCCAATGGGATGCGTCAACGCCAGGATGTTCTCTCCAGCGGCAGCTATATCTCGTCGAGCGATCGCCGTCTGCACTTTGGCTTGGGCGATGCCACGGATGCGGGGACCGCGGAGATTCACTGGCCTTCCGGCGCCAAGGAGACCGTGAAACTGCCTGCCGAAGACCGCATTTACACCATTACCGAAGGACGCGGGATCACGACCGCGCTTTGCGGAGACCAAGCTTGCGCGACCGCAGCTCCTGCTCCGGCGAAGTCCGCGCCGGGAAAGCCGCGAAGAAGATAATTCGGACTCGTTCCCACCTTGGATTGACCCGCCGCTGCGAGTCAATTCCAAGGTGAAAACGCGGGGTTGGAATCACCAAGACCCAACCCGCCATCGATTGCCAAGCGGAGCTAAAAGACACCGGCCATGTAGACTTCCGCCGCATGCTCCTTGCCATGGGCGCCATTCGACGCCAGTATGACGGGCGAAAGCGTGAGCACCGGGCAATGCGCGTGGGCCAGCACCTTGTACACCACACCGTGGCGCGTGACGGCCGCAAATGCCGAAGCTCCCTGAGCCCCAAGAACAATCAGATCGGCCAACTGGGCTCTGGCTTGATACAGCAGTTCTTCCGTCGGATCACCGGGCACCACGATGGTCTGAACGGTAATCTTTCCCTGCAGTTCGCTCGGCACGAGGGACAGCAAATCGCCTTCGATTTGGTCGATGGTGCGCCCTTCGAGCTCGTCGTGCCGGTCCTGCGGACGGATCACATGCTGCAAGATGAGCCGTGCGCCATGTTGCGCCGCCAGCTCCGCGGCAAACTCCGCCACGATTTGGCTGGCCGGGTGCAGACTGACCGCGCAGAGGATACTACGGGTGGCAAACTTGCGGTATTCCCCATCCACGGTGTCGGGCCCCACAATGTAGATGGGCACAGGCGCGCTGCGCAGCACCGCCTCCGCAACCGAACCCACCAGCAGCTTGCCGATCGGGCCGGGCGAGTGGGTTCCCATGACCACGCGATCAATCTCGCGTTCCCGCAAAAACGCCAGAATCTGGTCAGCAGGGAGGCCGGGGCGCACCACGATTTCGCAGCGAATGTCCGCCGCGCGTACCCGTTGCGCCAGCGGCTGCAGTGCATCCATCTCCACGTGCGCGGCCGCGGCGTAGTCGTAGTAGCGAATGCCCGAAGCCTCGGACGCCGCCACCACCAGCGTGTCATAGGAGTGAAAAAGAATGAGATCGGCGCCAAACTCCGTGGCTTGGGCAAGGGCAAAGCTAAAGGCCTTTTCGTTGACGGGAATCTCGGTTGCAAAGAGAATGGTGGAGGGCTTGCTCCAACCTGGCTTCTGTGCGAGCGCCATAGGAACCTCCTTGAGGTGCGACCGTACTATAGCAAGTTTCCAGATCGGCGTACCGTGCCCCACAGCACACATCCAAGTGAGCAAAATCACACGAGCGAATGCGCAAATGCACCCTTCGGCGAACCCAAACGGGTAAAGAACACACTTGATTCCGTAACCCGCTCGCTCGCAATACCTCGCGTCCCACCAGAGAGAATCCGCCCCGGTGCGGCGCGATTCAGGCAGCCGGCGAGTTTGTAGCCCGGGCAGCCTGTCCACGGCGAAGGCGCCGCAAAAGACTCGCGGGAAGCTAACATCCGGTCGGCAGGTGACTCAAGCATAGGGTTGACCGATCGGTGCGGCAGTAACACCATCCGGATTTCAAGGTAATCAAACTAAGTGCCTTTTGTGCTAGATAAGCAAAGGTTTAGTCGAGTTTAACTTGCTCCTCAAATTGCAATCCCTATAATTCAACCCATCAAGGGGAGAGTTAGATGACAACTGTATGCGCTACATGTGGAGAGGCGCTTGATTGGATGGGCGACTGCCCGAATCTTTCGGTTCAAGGCCGCGAGAATGAGAAGGCGCCTCGTTTCTGCATCGTGCAAACCGGGGACGGATCAGCCAGGCCTTCCATTACGGGGGTACCGACGACGCCATTCTGGCTTCAGAGTCTATCCAGCGAAGTGAGTCTCAAGCGGTAGGATAGGAGCATTCAACCCGGTGAGAGCCATGGGCACGAGGCGGCACACGGGGAGTGAGTCCTCCTCCGACACTGTGGGACGAGCTTTCGAGCACGAGTTCAAACGGGGCTTTCAATCCTTCACCTCCAGGTAACCTGAAGTTCGAGCTCTGAAGAACGCCACCAAACCATCCATGAACCAGATCTCCACCGAAGAGGTCCCTTCTTCGACAAATTGGTGTTGTCAGGTCCGGTCCGAGGGTCGGCGCAGAGGCGTGGATGCGCGGGACACTTCAAATGGAACGACTTTCGTCGTGAGCGATTGATCGGCTACACGGCTGTCACCCATACACCAACACACTCCAGACCGGATCCGCGCACGCAGTAGACCGTGAGTTCCTTTGGATCTTGCATTCTAGTGATCCCAATCACAGCGCGGACCCCTCGTTCACTGCTCTTCTAGAGCGGAGTCGATGCTCCTGGGTGCGTCTTTCTCGAGAATCGCGTGCTCCCCAGCCCCCGCTTCTCGCCGCCAGCGATCCGCGATTCGATAGGAGGCCGTATGCAACTGCAACCGATGCATAACATTCCCGCGCGCGGTGCTTTGAACTTCGACGAAACGCCCTTTCTGGCCATCTGGGAGGTCACGCAATCTTGTGACCTGGCCTGCAAACACTGTCGCGCCGCTGCCCAGCCGATTGCCCACCCCGATGAGCTCAGCAACGCCGAGGGCAAGAATCTGATCGACCAGATCGCCGCCATGGGCGTGCCCATCTTCGTGTTTACCGGCGGTGATCCGCTGAAGCGCAAGGATGTTTTTGAGTTGATCGAATACGCCGCCGGCAAAGGCGTACAGGTGGCTCTTACGCCGAGCGCGACGCCGCTGCTGACTCGCGAGGCCATCTTCAAGCTCAAGGAAGCCGGCCTGGTGCGGCTGGGCATCTCGCTCGACGGATCTACTCCGGAGATTCACGACACCTTCCGAGGACTGCCCGGAGCGTGGGCGCGGACTATCCAGGCCGTGGAGTGGGCCAACGAAGCTGGCATTCCCATCCAGGTGCACACCACCATCAGCCGCCACAACGCTCACGATCTCGACAGCCTGTGCGCCCTCTTCGAGAAGCTGGCCATCGTGATGTGGAATGTCTTCTTCCTGGTGCCTGTGGGGCGCGGACAGGCCGCCGACCTGCTCTCCGGCGATGAGTTCGAACAGGTCTTTGGCAAGATCTACGAGCTCAGCCATCGCGTCAGCTTCCAGATCAAGACCACGGAAGCCATGCACTATCGCCGTTACCTGCTGCAGCACAATCTGGAAGAGCGCAAGATGAGCCACGGCAAGATGGGCGGCCATCCTGGCGACCGCACCGAAGTGCAAGCCGGGGGAATCGCCTACGAGCCAGGTGCGCCCACCGCCGACGCCAAGACGCGCACCGCCAGTTGGGCCACGCGCCGCGTCAACGACGGCAAAGGCTTCATGTTTATCTCCCACGTGGGCAACGTCTATCCCAGCGGATTCCTGCCCATTCACGCCGGCAACATCCGCGAAACGCCACTGGCCGAAATCTACCGCGAGGCGCCGATCTTCAAGTCTCTGCGCGACACCAGCAAGCTGGAAGGCAAGTGCGGCGCTTGCGAGTACAAGGAGATTTGCGGAGGATCGCGCGCGCGGGCCTATGCCATGACGGGAGACCCGCTGGCCCAGGAGCCGTGCTGCATTTATCAGCCGCGCAACTGGGACCCGGAGCTGGAGCAGAAAGCCGAAGCCTTCCGCCATGCCGACCTCACCCCGCTGGTCACTTTGTAGTCGATTCGCGAGACAGCCCGGAGAAGGCCTTCGCCCCAGGTTGGAGGTCTTTTTCGTTGCGCACCAATTAATCAAGAGCAGCTCACGCCATCAGGTATGGATGGATAGACTGGTCTCGGCATGTGATCCAAATCACATTCAAACGAGGCCCCAGAGATCGATCCTGAAGTTGGGACCGAGGTTGTTTTCCATGGCGTGAAACGCTCGAAATGAGAAGCCGCAGGACTGCGGAGACTTCACACTAGGATAAAAAGGGGTTTGGAGATGCGGACAGCGATCATTGGCGGCGGGATTGCAGGCTTGGCGGCTGCCTTTGAGCTGGAGAAGGCGCGCGCCGGGGGCGCAGCGGTCGAGTACACACTTTTCGAGTCGCGGCCGAATCTGGGCGGCTCGCTGGCCTCGGAAATCGTCAACGGCGCCGTTCTGGAGCGAGGCCCGGATTCGTTCCTAACGGAAAAGCCGGCAGCGGCGGAGCTCTGCCGGGAACTCGGTCTCAGCGCGGACTTGATTCCTTCCAACGACGCCGAGCGCAAGACCTACATTCTGGTGAGGAACCGCATGGTGGCTCTGCCCGATGGCCTCATGTTTCTCATCCCCACCAAGTTGATCCCCACCGCGTTGACGCCGCTGTTCAGCATGGCGACCAAGCTGCGTATGGGCTTGGAGCTCTTGCACCCGCCCCGGCCCAGCACGGAGGACGAGTCGGTTGCGGCGCTGGTGGCGAGGCACTTCGGAGCCGAAGCCGTGGACCGGCTCGCCGATCCGCTTCTCTCCGGCATCTACGGGGGCGACGCGGCACAGCTCAGCGCGCGCACCGTCCTGCCGCGGTTGGTCGAAATGGAGGCCGAATACGGCTCTCTAACCCGCGGCATGCTGGCCGGGCACCGCAAGATGCGCCTGAAGGCCAAAGAGGCCGCGAAGAAGAACGGATCGCCGAGCGGCAACGGCAACCCGGCCTCGACATCCCGTCAACCGGCGCGCTCCATCTTTACCTCGCTGCGCGGGGGTATGCAGCAATTTGTGGATGCGCTGGTCGCTCGACTGGACCCTGCTTCTATCCGATGCTCCACGCCGGTCAGTTCGCTTGAGCGCATGAGCAACCAATGGAAGGTGGAAGCCGGCAATTCGGCGGAACTGTACGACGCCGTGATTCTCGCCACACCCGCCTGGGCCTCCGGCGTTCTACTGGGACCGGTGGATTCCACCCTGGGCGAAGAACTCGGCGGTATTCCTTACTCGTCCTCGATCACTGTGAACTTGGTGTACGACGAGGCCAAGCTGGGCAAGTTGCCGGATGGCTTCGGCTTTCTGGTCCCGGCAAGCGAGGGCCGCACCCTGCTAGCCTGCACCTTCGTGCATCGCAAGTTTCTGGGCCGCACGCCGCCGGGAAAAGCGGTACTGCGCGCCTTCCTGGGCGGCATGAAGAATGAGGCCCTGCTCGCCGAATCGAACGAGAAGCTGGTTGCCGCCGTTCGACGCGAGTTGCAGGCGATCCTGGGCATTGACGCGGAGCCGGAGTACACGCAGGTTTCCCGCTGGCGTCGCGCCATGGCCCAATACGCTGTCGGCCACCAGGAGCGAGTCAAGCGGATTGCCACCCGCGTGGCCAACCTTCCCGGCTTGCGCCTGGTGGGCAACGCGTATGACGGCATCGGAATCCCCGATTGCATTCGGCTGGGCCGGACCGCCGCCAAAGAGCTTTTGGAACGCGGATAGGTTCTTTCTCTCCAATTCCGATTGGCGGCCTTTTCAGCGGGGCAAGACCGGTGTTTCATCGGCTGAAGCTCTGCAGGTTCTTGTTTACAAATTCACCTTCGATGGATAAAGTCCCTCAAGGGTCGATCCGTTGCGCCCCCCCTCGCAATCGTGCCCCGAATGCCTGCGCACGCTCGTAGCCGAACCGGATCAAGGAGAGACTCGATGAACTCTATGCGGAAATCCCGGGCCATTACGCTTCTCGCTTCCATCGCGCTCCTCGCCGTGACCGCGCACGCAGCGCCGCCCAAATACGACGCCGTTTACGTCTTTGGCGATAGCCTGTGCGACGTGGGAAACCTTTCCCTCAGCACCGACGGACTGGTCCCGGCTTCGCCGCCTTATTACAAGGGCCGCTTTTCAAACGGCCCCATCTGGGTGGAACATTTCGCCGGCGCCCTGGGGTTAACCCTGAAGGCTTCGCTTGCCGGCGGCACCGACTTCGCCGTGGGCGGCGCCATGGTGACAGCTCCGGTGGAGACAATCCTGGGGACCATCCCCGATGTGGGGCAGCAGGTGTCCGGCTACCTGGCCAAGCATGGGGGCAAGGCCGATCCCAGGGCGCTCTACATTGTGGAAGGGGGTGGCAACGACATTCTCGATACGACCGGCACCAGCGAAGCCGCCGCCAAAGCTCTGGGCGCGGAGATTGCCACAGACCTGTCTGACAGCGTGACCTTGCTCCGCCGCGCCGGCGCGACTCACTTTCTGGTTCCGAATCTGCTGAACGTTGGCCGCACCCCCGCGGCGGCAGCCTTCCGGAAGTTTGCGAGTGAAGCCGCAGTGGCCGCAAACAACTCCTTGCGCGAACTACTGGGCGCGGAGCCCGACGTGGTGCTCCTGAACCAGTACACCGAACTGGAGGCTTTGTTCACCGATCCCAGCCACTTTGGATTCTCGAATGTCACTACGCAATGCCTGAACACGACCACCAACAAGGTCTGCGCCGATTCCGACCACACCTTGTTCTGGGATGACGTGCATCCTTCCGAATTCGGGCACTCGTTGCTGGCCGTCAACGCACTGGCCGCGCTCGTCCAGTGAGAACGCGGGCGAGGCGGAGACTACATACGCGCTTTTGTATCCGGACGCCAGTCGTAGTTCTCGGGTGGAATAGCCTCGGCCATCGCCACGGTTTGCCGTGTTGTAATTTCCAGTTCCCACAGGAACTTACCCCGGAACCCCGCGATTCGACTCGTCGTGGCCTTGGGCAAAGTTGAACCGGTCCCTGATGAGACCGCGCCTAATTCTAGGGAGCTCCGCTCTCGTCCGCTAGAATCCGCACCTCGGAGCCAAAGCGGCGATAGTCGCGAAACACCACGTCATTCAGGTAGATCTTGGGAGCGCCCTGGTAGTTGGCCCGGGAATACATCCCCTTCGGCGCAGCCGTGTGCGCTTCCAACAGCGAGACGCTCCTGGCCGGACAGGTGTAGCTCTTGCCGCCAATCTCCACCGGGCTGTACTCGATGGCAATCCCAGCGCGGGGAACGAGCCCTCCAGCGGGCATCTCGGCTTCAAGCGTGATGCGCTCAATGGTCCCGTCGGACGGGTCGAAGGCGATGTCGCCGTGATACCCGGCGCGCTCATCGAACACCTGCTGTTCGGCTTGCCCATCGCCCCGGAAACCACCCCCGATGCAACAGAATTTCACTTTGTAGTTGGACTTTTCACCAGGCACCTCGTAGTGGAAGACGGCCCATCTCGTGTTGGGGCCGCTCTCCCACCGTGCCCAGGTGATGCGGCCCTTCAGGGCGTCGGCAAGCACCGTGGTAAGAATGGGGCCGAACTCTCCTGAGGTGACCAGGCCGCCAAGGGAAGCGCGGCTCTTCAGCGCCCTGGTTGCACCTTGATCCTCCACTTCCTTGCGGTCCCGATAGGTAACAGCGACATCGGACCGGCCCACGAAATGGATGGGAAGTTCGCCGAGGCTGACCGTTCCCACCGCATCCACTCGATCTTCGCGGGGGCGATTCTGAAATGCGGTCGTCTCTCGTACTGCCATCAGGTTGGGCAACTGCCGCACGGTGGTATTCACGTAGTTCACAACACGGGTCAACATCTGACGGGTTGCGGCAGCATCGGGAGTTGCGGCCGGCTCGATTTCGTCTGGCGCGGTGGGAAGGAAGATCGACTGATCGGCAAGCAAGAGCAGCGCCTGGCGGGAGTTTTCACCAGGCAAATGGGCTTGGAGGTGCGTCAAGCGAACCGTGCTGAGCCGCTCTGTCAGCTCGAGCGCCGACAAGGCCTGCGCTGTCTGCGCATCGGATTTTGTAGAAGGAATGGAAAGCGCCTGCTCGAGCTGGTCTACGCTGACCTTTTCCATGGGGTTCTTCGCGCCCGATTCAACTTGTCCCGCCTCAAGTTTCCCAGGAGCGGCGAGCAAGGTCAGGCCAGCCATCA
>Ga0302319_10021810_pt1 | contig 11525 bp, 12 predicted proteins | sample Bog_T0_2_FD_203319 | JGI IMG/M metagenome (GOLD analysis project Ga0302319, IMG submission 203319) | Peat permafrost microbial communities from Stordalen Mire near Abisko, Sweden - Bog_T0_2 | ecosystem: Environmental > Terrestrial > Soil > Wetlands > Peat | place: Sweden: Abisko, Stordalen Mire...
GTAGTTGATGTAGTGGGAAAGGTAGGCGGCAAGGAGTTTCCGCCCTTCGGGCTTATCGTCATAACAGGGAAGACGCTGATTGCCGCAGAGGACGCCGCTGACGTTTATATTGTTAAAAGAAGTGCGGTTTACGATCAAGCGTTGGCTTACTTAAAAGATAAATCCACCAGGGATGTTTTTGCGAAATTGGTCACGGCTGTTCGAACCCATCAGAAGATATCTACAAACGTGAGCATCAAAATGCTCGCCGCAGCGCGAGCTGTTGCCGATCCAACCTTGAACGACAAGACTCACGACTGGCAGGATGCACTTTGGGCCATCCAATCGCCGCCCGCACGAAGGGCTGCGCTCACCCGTCTGTTAATCGAGGGAGCCGGAGTGGTTACTGGCGAGGCAATGGACAACATGATGTCGAATGTCATTCATGCAACTCAATCACCTGCTTACGAAGAGGCCAACTTGGTCTTGAAGAAAGCTAAACGCGCATTGGCTTCACCTAGCGCCATCTCTCCCGACGCGCAAATCTTTCTCCGGGGCCTGATCGAGCGTTCCAACAATGTGATTGCTTCGGCTTACCGCACCGAAATACCGAAGACGTTAGCCAAAGAGGCGAATAAGATTTTATTTGACAAGATGACTGACGATACCTTGCCGCATCCTTGAATCTCGCTCCACACCGCCAACCCACCTAGATGATCAAGAATGCAGAACCTAAAAGATCTTAACGTAAATCCAAAATGAAAACTGACACACTCGTTGCGCTGGCTTGTATCTCGTGGCTTACACTACCATCGTTCGCCCAAACCGGAGCGTCAACAATTCCAGAAGACGCGCGTAAACACTTTATTATGGGAGCGACCCTATTCAAGGGGGCCAAATCGACTGCCGATTTCGGCGAGGCGGAAAGGGAATTTAAGCAGGCCACGCGCCTTGCATCCCAATGGCCTGATGCACGCTACAATCTGGCGTTGGCCAAAGAAGCCGCCGGAGACTATTCCGGCGCAATGGCGGACCTAAAAGTTTACCAACAGTTCAAATTATCTGAAAGCGATGCGCGCACGGTCCAGGACAAAATCTACGCGCTCGAAGCCAAGGCCGGAGCAGTGGCAAAAAGACAAGCAGGGCAGGATCAAATAGCAGCAGCAGCGAAGAATAAAAAAGGGCAAACGCGTGAGGTTCTCGTCCGGCTAAAAGCCATCGTAGGAAATGCGGCTTATGATAGAGTGGCCGCTAGCGCTCAAGATATTTATAAGTATGGAAGTTCTATTGGTGTGAATGATAAAGAGTATAATGGAAATAACTGGTATAGCTGTGGCAGCTCCTGTGAACATTATGTTTTTGAAGAAAATAGAGTTTTGATTTGTTTCCAAGGCGATCTCGGCGGCTCGATCGATCCCAACCATCCAGACTTGATTGGAACACCAAATGGTTCAAAAATGGGGGATATTGTCTGGGAGGTTCCAGAATCCAATGGACCAGCAAAAAAGCGTCGAGTCTGGGCCAAATTCAACGAAGAGAACGGCAGTATTACGTGGAGTGGCGACAGGCCAATTAGCCAGGCAGACTTCAATCCAAATGTCCGTTACAACTACTGGCTTTACAGACGACATTAAATTGTATCTTTCGCAAGACGGCGAATCGCCCCCGCAGGTCGGTCCTTGTATTTTACACTTTTCCCGGTGAAACCCCGTTTCGGTCTTTCGCGTCGGGCGCGTCCGCGTTGGTGGGGTGAATATGAGGCTTTATCGTGTGTGGCCTCGGAATCCTTGTTTTTAGAAATCTTCCGCAGGGATACCATACCCCGCGCTGGGCCAAGAGCGAGGAGACGGAAGAAAGGCAGAAGGATGAAAGTAGCGATGGGTGCCCCCGCGCTAAGGAGCGAGCAGGGACGGGAGATCGGCGATGGAGTCGAGGATCGAGTCGGGGGTGATGTGGGCTTTTTCCAATTGATCGGGCCGGAATTTTCCGGTGCGCATGAGGACGCCGCCGAGCCCTGCGCTCTGGGCGCCGCCGACATCGGCTTCGAGATCGTCTCCGACCATGACGGCGTCGGCGGGGGCGATGCCCATGCTGTGCAGGGCGAGAAGGAAGAATTCGGGAGCGGGCTTTCCGACCAAGGTGGCTTTGCGTTGGGTGGCGTATTCGATGGCGGCGGCGATGGATCCCACGTCGAGGCAGAGGCCGTCGGGTCCGTGAAAATAGCGGTTGTGCGCGAGGGTGACGAAGGCCGCGCCGTCGAGGACGAAGCGGAAGGCGCGGTTGAGGGCGGTGTAAGTGAGTTCGTCGCCGAGATCGCCCACGAGGACGGCTTGCGGCGAGGTTTCCACGAACTCGATGCCTTGGAGATCTTCCAGCAGGGAAGATTTGAGCAGTGGATAGCAGCGGGTGAAACCTTGTTGCAGGCAATAGGCGCGGCCGACGACGGGCGCGGAGAAAATGTGCTCCGGCGCGATGTGCAGGCCCGCGCTGCCAAGCTTGGCGAGGATTGCGGAAAGCGGTTTGCTGGTGGTGTTTGTGACGAGCCGGTAGGGGATCGATTTGGCGTCCAGCGCTGCGAGCGCGGCGAGGGCGCCGGGAATCAGCGTGTCGCCCTCGTAAAGGGTGCCGTCGATGTCGATCAAAAAGCCCGCGATGTTTTTCGGCAACGCCATTCGATCAGGGTGCTCCCGCCTTTTGCTCCATGCTCGTCAAACGAATTGGTTTCACGAGGAGTATGATAAGAGCAGACTGCGGCGCGCCCGTCAATCGAGCAATGTTCGTGGGATGGAGTATGAAGAAAGCAGACTGCGCGAGTTAGCTTACAAGCGGCTGGACTCACCGAACATGCAATGACTTATGAAAGCTTATCAACGACTTATGACGAGGGCATCGAGCTGTATGGCGTCATGGCTTCACGAACTCTGTCCGATATTTGGGAGCGAGCTCCCGGGCTTTCTTCCGGAACTCCGTCTCGCCGGCTTCATCGGGTTCGGGAGGGGGAGTCGTCCGGGTGGCGACGGCGACGCCGACTTGCGCGAAGAATTCCTCCTGGCCTGCGGGGGAGCAGATGCAGAGGAGACGCGCCGGGTGTCCGGAGGCATTGGTGAATGAGTGCGGAGCGTTGGCGGGAATGAAGAGGGTTTCGCCGGCGCGCACGACGGATTTTTGGCCGCGGAAGGTGGCTTCGATTTCGCCTTCAAGGATGGTGAAAGATTCTTCAAAGTCGTGGCGATGGGGAGGCGGGCCGCCGCCGGGCGGGATGTGCATATCGACCAGGCAATAACGTCCATTGGTATCGCGGCCACTGAGCAGGATCGTGTAGGTGTCGCCGACGAGGCCGATGTGAGGCAGGGCAGGATCGGTTTCGGGTCGGGCGACCTTGAGGCTCCGGCTGAGGTTGTCGGGCGGGAGCGGCGCGGAGGACTGGGAAGGGACGGAGGATTCGCTCATTTTGATCTTTTCTGTTCGTGGTTTGTTCGAATCAAGCAGTTTCGACCGTTTGCGGACATCGTTTATGAAGTCACTCTTGCTGAGCGCCTCCGCGCTCACCCTGCGGGTTTTGGGAATGAGGGGCAAAAAAGAAGCGGGTTCTTGGACTCTGGCCGCTGCGACGGGCAATCTTATTTGAGTTCCTTCAGCAGCTTCTCCACGTCGGCGATTTCCTCATGCAGCAACTTCAACGTCCCTTCAGTGACTGCGTTCTGTTGATCGATCGGCGGCGGTTCACCCTGGCCATTGGCCGCGCCGATCGCCTCCTGCGCCTGGGCGGGCGAACGGACCTTTCGCTTCGATTCCAATTCGGTTTTCCGAGTTTTGAGATCGGCGAGCAGTTTCGTGACGCGGTCCTTCTTTGTTTCCTTGGGTTGGCCGCCAGATGGAGAGGCCGGGTTATCAGCGGCAGTGGTCTCAATGGCCGCGGCTTTTGCCTCCTCGATGGCCTGGCGCTCGTTCGCGATCACTCTTTCGACCGAGCCGACATCGCGGGCTCGGCGGGCGATGTCGAGATCGTTGGTGATCTTGTTTTCGTCGAGCGGCATTTCCCCGCCCGGTGTGCGATATATCCCGGGCTTCACCAGTTTTACCTCCGTACCGGGAGGCAGCCCGGTGATCCCGTCTTTATTTTCCGCCTTGACCCAGGTGGTGAGGTAAAACACGCCCTCGGGGGCAAGGTGTCTCGGCGGTGGCGTCTCTGGCGCCGGAGTCGAAGGGTCGACAGCAACGGGCTCGGGCTCAGTGTGGAGGTAGAAATAAATTCCGACCGCGGCTGCCACGATGACAAGCAGGATGATGACGTTTTTCATAGGGGTTCTTCGTGGAGCCTGGATCGAATTTGGGCCAGAGCTGGAGGCTATGGCGCCAACGCGCGCTCCAACCTATCGCCTCACTTTCGTGCAGAATAGCGATACCTACCGGCTTTGATTTCCGTGCGCAAGGTCGGGTTTTGTTCCGGATCATTTGATTTCCTACGAGGTATCTTTGGCCGGGAATGCAAACCCCGCGCGCCCGATTCCATGAGGCGGATTCGCTGCAGCCGAGAGAGGTTCACCACGAACGCCATTGAAAAGACATGAGATCACCGGCGATTCGACAATCATCAGTTATGAAGTCAGGGAGAGGAGAACTACGATGAGCTCGAAGGCGCCCATCTTGTCGAAAGCCGGGGCATAGGTGTCCCGGAGTTCCGTGGTGGTTCCGGCGTAGCGATATCGGCAATTAGGGAAGTGGGGTGAAAAGGGAAGGACCGCTCCCTCAGGGCGACCGGCACGACTTTTCGTAAATGTCACACACGTCATTACATTTATGTATAAATCTCGAGGGCACTGAAACACCATGCCCGCGAAAATTATGACCGCTCCTCTTGCTCGCACAACTTTGGCCGCTCTCGTTGAGACCACCGTTCACACACGGGAGGTCCGCCGGGTCATCGGACACCTTTTTAATGTGCAACGAATGGCGCGACTTTCAGCGGATCAAGAATGAGCTCGTCGGCCCGGAGCACGAGGCCCTTCAACTCTTTCCCTCCGAGAGCCGCTTGGTGGATACCGGAAACGAATATCACCTGTGGGTCTATGCAGATCCCAACGTGCGAATGCAACTGGGTTTCCAAGACCGCTTCGTTCTGCGGGAAGCCGCGGGTTTCGAGCGGAAGGGAATCGATCTGCACGGGGCGCATTGAGGCCGCAAAAAGCTCGGGCAGTGCGCGATTCACGGTTTGCGCCGCATGGATGCGATCGATCAGATAACTTTTAGTAAACTATCTGTAAACTTATAGTCAACCGAGTGGATAAAAACATTACGAGTTTGCAAGGTTTCCATTGACTCCGTTGATAAATGATTTACTTTCAAAAAATTAATGTTCGCCTGCCAATCATGAAAACCCCAAAAACAAACGCATTCACGCTGGTCGAACTTCTCACGGTCATCGCGATTATCGCCATTCTCATGGGGTTGCTTTTCCCGGCCATCCAGATCGTCAAGGATCAGGCGAACAAAGTGAAAGCGAAGACAGACATCGTGAATACCGTGGCCGCGGTGAAGCAATATTACACCGAATACGGAAAGTACCCGCTGACGGGGGTGGCGCAGACCGGGAGCATCTCGGATCACGTGTTTGGGGACACCAAATCAGTCGGCACGGCGGGAACGGCAAACGCCAACAACTTGCTCTTCGATATTCTGAGGAACTATCCAAATGGGAACCGGCCCACTCCCGATGGCAATCCCCGGCAAATCGTCTTTTTCGAGGGCAAGAATGGAATCGCGACGAGCGGCATGCCCCGAAGCGGGTTTGCGAGCACTTCGACGGGCGGCACGGGAGTGCTGGGCTGCTTCTATGACCCGTGGGGAGCCCAATACGCGGTCTCGGTGGACGGCACCTATGACAACTGGGTTCCGGTGCCCTACCAGGATTTTCCGGCGCCTTCCGGCGCGAACCTCACTTATCCCTGCGCCGTGAATGTGGGCTGCGCCGCCTGGTCCATCGGCAAGGACGCCACTGTCGGCAGCGCAACCTTTGGCCCGTACTACAGATACACCGGCACGGCCTCGGACGACGTCGTGAGCTGGCAGTAAAATATTGGGAACGAGGGGATCCGGATCGCTATTGCGGCCCGGCAGGTTTTCTTCTCTTCTTTGGCGGCGGGATGACTCCGATTCTCGGGTCGCGGTTGCGGACGAGGCGGACGATCTTGTTGGCGAGGCTCTCAAAAGCCTCATGCGATTCACGGAGATAGAGCCACTTGCTGAGAATTGGATGCGGCGTGAGCGCGGGAAAGCTCTCGATGAGCGAAGGGTGATGCTCCCTGGCGGTGCAGATGAGCATCCCGCGCCAGGGCTCTCGATTCGCGTTGAAGCACAACATCATCCTGCCATCCAGATAGATGGCCTTCGCGCCGAACATGGAGCGCAGGACGAAAGTGGCATCGCTCTCCAATGGTTCCCATAACCAGGCGTAGCGGTGGACGGGCTTGGGCTGGGCTCTCGGCAATTCACGCATTGTGGAGGAAGGATGAGCGATGAAGGATGAAGCACTGTATTTTCGCGATTGCCAAGCCCCAGGGCCGGGAGCATGCTTTTGGGAGCCGGAAGCGTCCCCCCATGAGCGCGCGGGCATCGTGAACAACGAACCGCAACTCTCGCGTTCCGTGCAATGTCACCCCCCCGAACTCTTATGGAAATGATCGAAGCCATCATCAAGCCCTTCAAATTGGATGAGGTGAAGGGGGTGCTCACTGCGATGGGAATTCATGGAGCCACAGTGACCGAAGTGCGGGGCCTGGGACGGCACAAAGGGAATCGTGAAGTGTACCGCGGTTCGGCCTATTCGATGGATTTCCATCCGATGATCAAGCTGGAGATCGTCGTGCCCGATGAACAGAAATCGAGCGCCATCGCCGCCATCCTGAATGCCGCGAAATCGGGCCGGGCCGGAGACGGGAAGATCTTTGTCCTGCCGATCGATGAAGCGATCCGCATTCGCACGGAGGAGCACGGCGTGAGCGCAGTTTGAAGGGGATCCGGGCCGCGGGCGGAGTTTTCACTTTTGGCGTTCCCGCCAGGTTCTGCGGCGATTGACAGGGGCAGTGGGGTTTCCCAGTATCGCGCGTGATGCTCACCCTCCCAGCCACTTTCATGCGTCTCCGGCGCGGGTGTTTTGCGCGGCTTGGGGGCATGACTTGCGTCGTTGTCGCGCTCGCGGGCATCATGGGGCGGGGGGCGGAGCCGGAGCTGTTTCAATATCATCACGAAGGGGTGCTTGGGACGTCGCTGGACTTGCAGGTGCATGCGGCGGACGCGGCGCAGGGGGAACTCGTGGAGGCGACCGTGCTGGAGGAGATCGAGCGTCTGCGCAAGATCCTGAGCACGTATGATCCCGCGAGCGAAATCAGCCGCTTCAATACGAGTTCCGGGCCGGTGAAGTGTTCGGCGGAGTTGCTGGATGTGCTCGGCTACTACGACTTTTGGAATTTTAAATCAGGAGGCGCTTACAATGGCCATCTCGGGGATCTCATCGCCGCCTGGAAAGGCGCGGAGAAATCGGGAGCGTTGCCCGACGCAGCGACCTTGCAGCGTATCGTGCGCGTGCTGGGCTTGCCGGGATGGAAGATCGATCGCGCGGCGGGGACGGCGATGCGCCTTTCGGGCGGATCGATCACCATTGATTCACTGGGGAAGGGATACATCATCAGCAAGGCGGCGGCGGCGGCGCGCGCGAAGGCGCCGGGCGTGCAGGGTTTTCTGATCAATATCGGCGGCGATATGTATGCGAGCGGCGCGCCGGCGGCAGGATCGCCGTGGACGATTGGCGTGGCCGATCCGAAGCGGAACGCGGACAACGCGGCGCCGCTCACGCAGGTGCGGGTCAGCAATCGCGGGATCTCGACGAGCGCGGCTTACGAGCGGGGTTATACCGTGGGCGGGCGGCGGTTTTCGCACATTTTCGATCCGCGCACAGGCCTGCCCGCCGACGGGGTGGCGAGCGCCACGGTCATCGCGCCGAACACCGCGAGTTCAAACGCGCTGGCGACGACGCTCTGCGTGTTGCGGCCGGAGGATGGGCTGGCGCTGGCGCGGCAAATCCCGGATGTGGAATGCCTCATCGTGGCGGCGGATGGACGGCAGTTTCGCAGCTCGCGCTTTGCGTCGCTCGAAGTCCGGCCCGCCCCGACTGCGGGCGCGATCGCCGGAACGCCGGCTGGGACGCCGACTGCGACTCCCGCCGGGGCGCCGGGGCTCTGGCCAAGCGGTTACGAAGTCGGGCTGACAATCACGCTCAAGACTCCGCCGCCGGGAGGGAAGGGCGGACCGAGGCGCCCTTATGTGGCGGTGTGGATCGAGGACGAAAACGCGCAGCGCGTCCGCACGGTAGCCGTATGGGGCAATCGCTTGAAATATCTCCCCGACCTTCCCGCGTGGTGGAAAGTGGCGCAGCAGGACCAAGCGTGGGCGCAGTCCGTGACGCGAGCGACGCGGCCCGCTGGCCAGCACCGGATCGCGTGGGACGGGCTCGACGACAAGGGCAAGCCGTTGCCGCTCGCCACGTACACTGTTTTCCTCGAGGTGGCCCGCCAGAACGGCACGCACGCTCTGGAGAACAGCAAGATCGTCTGCGGGAATCTGCCGGCGAAGAGCACGATCCCGGCGGCTTCTGAATTTAACGCGGCAGCGATCAGCTACGGGCCGGCGGGACAATGACCATGAATGCACATCATCGACGATTACTCTTCAAAAGCTGGACGCGGACGATTCACATCTACGTCTCCATGCTCGGGCTGCTGGCGGTGATCTTTTTTTCGGTGACGGGCATCATGCTCAATCACGAGGAGTGGTTTGGCTTCGCGGCGCCGCGGATCGTCAACAGGCAGGGCACGATCCCCGAGGCGATGACGCGCGAGCCGGATAAACTCGCCATCGTGGAAAAGCTGCGCAAAGACTTTGGGGCCACGGGGGCGCTGGATTCGTTCGATATCGAGGAGGATCGGCTCACCGTTGTTTTCAAATCCCCGGGACGGCGCACCGAGGCGACGCTGCACCGCGGCGACGGGCAGGCCGAGGTGATGCTCGAGACCCATGGCTTCAATGGCCGCCTGGCCGAACTCCACCGTGGCACGGATGCGGGCGCCGGCTGGCGGTGGGTGATCGACGGGACGGCGGTGGTGCTGCTCATCACTTCGGTGACCGGGCTGATGCTCTGGTGCCTTGTGCCGAAGTGGCGCCCGCTCGGGCTTACGGCGCTGGCGGTGTGCGTCGTCGTCTGCGGGGCGGTGTATCTCGCGCTCGTGCCGTAGTTATTGGCGGGCTTTTGTCGCCGCAAGCGGGACGATTTTCCGCGCAAAATGCGGAGTGAATATCGTTGATTCCCAACGCAATCGCACCCATAGGTGAGGCATGGGAATTGTGACCGAAGAATCGTCCGATCGCTTCCCAGCCGGTAATGAAAACCACCCCCTTGCTCCTCGGCGCCGCATGCTTCGCGGCCATCTCCATCGCGGCGGCGCAGGATGCGCAACCCGTGAAGGGCGCGGCGCCGGAAACGCCGGGCGAAACGACCCCGCATCATCCGGACGAAATCTCGCGGCTCCTTCAAGAATGGGCTCCGCCGACGGATGAGCCGCACGCCAGCAGCTCCGGGGACGAGCGTGGTTTTCTCGGGCACTATCTCTCGACGAAACCGCTCCCCGAGGTGTGGACGCACTACGCCACGAAGCTGGGCATGACGGCAGTGAACAATGAGCTTCATTACCAGGCCAATTGCTACACGGAGCAATTCCCGCGCGTGGGTCCGCGAGCCACCGATGGGCATGCGTCTCTCATCGTAAAGAACATCCAGTTTCCCGGGCAAGCGGAGCGCGAATCCACCCTCATCCGCCGGGAGCGCAATGGGAGAGTGACCACGGTGTTCCTGGCGAGCCAGGGCGAACAGACGTTCGTTTCCGTGACGATCATCCCCGCCGATTAGGATGGATGCCAATGCGCTCGCCGCGAATGTTGCGAAGGCGGTGTCCTTCCTGTGCCTCTTTCCCATCGCGCTTCTGCTGGTGTGGCTTTCTTTCAAGCTGGCGCGGGAGAGCCGCGCGGTGGAGACAGGCTGGAGGCGAGTGACGGCGAAGGCGTCGGATGCCGGCGAGGAGGAAAACAAAATCAATCTGGAGTGGTTTTGGAAAGAAGACACCGTCCGGCAGAAGTTCGATCGCAAGGGCAGCTTCTCGGATGTCAAGGCAGGCGATGCGCTGGGGGTGTGGGTGAATCCGGCGGACCTGTCTCAAGCGCGCCCGGCCACGTTTGGGGAGCTCTGGGGCGCCGTGATCGTCACCGGCGGGTTTGCGCTCCTGCTGATCGGCGCCGGCCTGCTGATCATGCGCTTCGTGGGCGCGGAACCGGCCATGATGCCGCCAGGAGGATTTCCGATGGGACCCCTCCATGCGGAATCGTCGCGGGTGGCGCCCATCCCATATTCCGCGCCCGTGGACGACAAGCAGCCGATCGAATTGAGGGAGCCGAGCGAGCACTGGAAGGCCAACATATTCTGGGGGCTGCTCTTCGGACTCCTGCTCGTGCTGCCGCCTTTGCTAACCTTTTCTCCGAGCGAGCCCCATCTCTGGAAACGCCTGTTGAGTATCGCGGCTGGCATCGCATGGATGGTTTTCATGGGCCGAACGGCCATGCAAAATCGCAGCCGGACGGTGCGGTGTGATCGATCGGAGATTCATGTTTCCCAGCCTTTTGGCTCTCTTCGGATTCCCCTTTCGGAAATCAAAAAGGTGACGCGCCGCGACATCACGGAGCATCTTCGCAAAGTGCGTGAGAGCACCCGGAATCGAGGCGGGCTGGATGAGGATACGCTCCGCCCCATCGTGATCTATATCCTCTATGATGCCGCGGGGAAGCGGCTGCTCGACGTGGACAGCGGCATGCAACCCGCGCAGGAAATGAGCCGGTTTCTCACCCGGATGAAGGAGCTGACGGGAGGTCCGATCCCGGACGAGTAAGGGAGGAGTCTTTGAATTGCGGATTGCGGATTGCGGATTGAACTCCGGCGCGAAGTGCGTTGCGGATTGGGGGCGGGTGAGCTGCGCGTTTTTGCGTATGATTGATTGGATACCCGCCTTGCAACGCTGGGTAAGCGGATTCTATGATTCCGGAGCGCGATTATTGAATTATGAACCAGATCAACAGGTTGCCTGTGCAATATCCCGGAGCCGCTTTTCTTTTGGCGGCAGGGCTTCTGTTAACCGCCGGCTCCGGCTTCGCATTCGGCGCCTTGCGCCTGCCGGCGGTCATCAGCGATCATGCCGTTCTGCGCGCGTCGAGGCCCGTCGCCATCTGGGGATGGGCAAGTCCCGGCGAAACGGTCAGCGTCCTATTTCACGCAGCCAGCGGAGTGACGGCAGAGTTTAATACGAAGGCAGGAAGCGACGGACGGTGGAGCGGGCAGTTGCCAGCACTGCCTTCAGGCGCCGCGGGACAGATCGAGGTGAAGACGAATGGCGGTGAAGCTCTCAAGATCGAAGACTTGCTGGTGGGCGAAGTATGGTTGTGCGGCGGCC
>Ga0302319_10021811_pt1 | contig 11525 bp, 10 predicted proteins | sample Bog_T0_2_FD_203319 | JGI IMG/M metagenome (GOLD analysis project Ga0302319, IMG submission 203319) | Peat permafrost microbial communities from Stordalen Mire near Abisko, Sweden - Bog_T0_2 | ecosystem: Environmental > Terrestrial > Soil > Wetlands > Peat | place: Sweden: Abisko, Stordalen Mire...
TAAAGGCAATTCCCGTCCAAGCGCCCCCAGTTCGAAAAAGCTTTTTGGTTTCCCGGGCGGGACGCCTTTTTTTTAAAAAAGAACCTCTTGTTTTCCTCGCCGGCGCGGCGGAGGGCGTTATCAAAATGTTAGGAATTGCCGCTTAAGAATGCGGCACGCACAAGGGCAAAAACGGCACTTGGATCAATCGCGCCTGCGCGATTGACATACATTCTTTACAGGTGACGGAGGCAACGCTTTGCCTGACCAAGCTTTGCCGATGGTGGCATTTTCCGGCGCGGTTGAACTACGGAACATCGAGGACGCTTTCGAAAAAGTTAAAAAAGCCTGCGATGAAGGGTTGGGTTGCGAAATCGACCTTTCCGGCGTGACGGATTTGGATTTGACGCTGGTGCAGCTGATCGAATCGGCGCGGCGCGGCGCGGCGGCGGGCGGAAAAGTTGTGCGGCTGGCGGCGCCGGCGGCGGGTGTGGTGCGGGAAGCGCTGCGGCGGGGGGGGTTTTTGAGCGACCCGCCGGATGCGCGCACGCAATTCTGGCTGGGCCAGAAAGGATCAAACTGATGGCGGCAATACTTCTGGTGGATGATTCCGCGAGCGTGCGGCGGACGGTGAAAATCGCGCTGACCGGCGAAGGTCACAACGTGATGGAGGCGGCCGACGGCGCGGAGGGCCTGGCCAAGGCGGCAGCGGGGCGGTTCGACCTGGTGATCACCGATCTCAATATGCCGGTGATGGACGGGCTGACGATGATCCGGCAGTTGCGGCAAAAATCCGCGCAGGCCGGGCTGCCGGTGCTGTTTCTGACCACCGAATCCGACGCCGGGGTGAAGGCGCAGGCCAAGGCCGCGGGCGCGACGGGCTGGCTGACCAAGCCGTTCAACCCGGAGCAGCTTTTGAAAACCGTGGCGCGGATTCTGGCGCGATGAGCGAGGAGGACGGGATCGCGGTATTCCGCGTCGAATCGCAGGAACTTTTGGAGCGGATCGAGCAGGGGCTGCTCGATCTGGAGCACAAGCCGGGCGATGCGGTGCTGGTGGCCACGGTGTTCCGGGCGCTGCATACGCTGAAAGGTTCGGGGGCGATGTTCGGCATGGATGATCTGGCCGATTTTGTGCACCATTGCGAGACGGCGTTCGACCGCGTGCGCAAGGGGCAGGCCGCGGCGAGTCCGGCGCTGGTGACGGCGGTGCTGAACGCGATGGATTTTATGCGCGCGCTGGCCGAGCAGCGCGCGGCGCCGGCGGATGAGGCGGAAAGATTGTTAGCGGCACTGCACGCGGCGGTGGGCGGGGCGGCTTCGGGTGCGGTGGCCGAAATCGCGGCGGGCGCGCCGGCGGCGGCGGCCGGCGCGGTGCGCTACCGGATGAATTTCAGCCTGGCGTCTGATGTTTTTGTGAACGGCACGCGCCCGCTGCCGATGCTGGATGAATTGCGCGAACTGGGGCCGTGCCGGATCACGGCGGTGAGCGATAACATTCCGCCGCTGGGCGCGCTGGACCCGACGGCGTGTTATCTGGGCTGGGATGTGGAGCTGACGACGGACAAATCGCGCGCGGCGATCGAGGACGTGTTTTTGTTCGTGCGCGACGATATGACGCTGCGAATCGAGCTGGTCGAAGACGCGGCGGCGGACGTGGAAGTGCCGCCGGTCGCCAAGGCCGCGGCGGCGGAGGCGGCGGATGCCAAGGCGGTGCGCGCCGATGCCTCCGTGCGCGTGCCGGCTTTGCGGCTGGATGAGCTGATGGACCGGGTGGGCGAGTTGGTGATCGCGCAGTCGCGGTTGAAGCAGATCGCGGCGGCGAGTGCGGATTTGAATCTGCGGTCGGTGGCCGAAGAGATCGAGCATCTGGCCTCCGAATTGCGCGACAGCATGATGTCGGTACGGATGGTTCCGGTGGCGCAGCTTTTTAGCCGGTTCCGGCGGCTGATCCACGATCTCTCGGCCGAGACCGGCAAGGAGATCGCGCTGGTGACGGAAGGCGAAACCACGGAGCTGGACAAGACCGTGATCGAGCGGCTGGCGGACCCGCTGGTGCATCTGATCCGCAACGCCGCGGACCATGGGCTCGAGCCGCCGGCGGAACGAATTGCCGCCGGCAAGGCTTCGCGCGGCACGATCACGCTGAGCGCGCGGCAGGCGGGTGCGGAGGTGGTGATTTCGGTGCGCGATGACGGGCGCGGGGTGAACCGGGCGCGGGTGCGGGCGAAGGCGGAGGAGAACGGGCTGCTCGCGCCGGGGGCTCCGCTGAGCGATCCGGAACTGCTGAATCTCATTTTTCAGCCTGGGTTTTCCACGGCGGCGGCGATCACGAATCTGTCCGGCCGCGGGGTGGGGATGGATGTGGTCAAGCGCACCATCGAGGGCTTGCGCGGTGCGCTGGAACTGACGTCGGCGGCGGGCGAAGGCTCCAAAGTGGATTTGCGGATTCCGCTCACGCTGGCGATTATTGACGGATTGTTAGTGCGGGTGGCGAGTGCGCGTTACGTGATACCCGTTTCGGCGGTGGAAGAATGTCTGGAGCTGACGCCGGCACAGGATTTGCGCTCGACCGGGCGCAGTTTTTTGACGATCCGCGACGCGCTGGTGCCGTTCGTGCGGCTGCGCGAGCTTTTCAAGACCGGCACGAAGCCGGACCCGTATCAGAAGATCGTGGTGATTTCGACCGGCATGGACCGCGTCGGGCTGGTGGTGGACCAGATTCTCGGGGACTACCAGACCGTTATCAAGCCGCTCTCGCCGTTTCACGCGCAGGTGGGGTCATTCTCCGGCGCCACCATTTTGGGCGACGGCAGCGTGGCGCTGATTTTGGACGTGGCGGCGCTGACCGCGCAGGCGGCGCATCATGATTCCGGGCCGCTGCGGGCGGCGGGCTGAGGAGGCCGGCATGAGCACACAGACGGTTCGCGAGCCGGCCAAGCTGCGCGACGTTTCGGCGTCCCGCCTGCTGGAGGGCAAGGATTTCCTCACCTTCGATCTGAGCGGGGAGACCTTCGCGCTGGAGGCGATACTGGTGCGCGAGGTGCTGGACAAGTCGCCGGAGACCAACGTGCCGGGCGCGCCGGGATTTGTCGATGCGGTGGCGAATTTTAGGGGTCGGATCATTCCGCTAGCGGATTTACGCCTGGCGTTCGGGCTGGGGACGACGGAGGCGACGCAGGATAGCCGGATCATCGTCATCGAGTTTGATTTCGAGGGCGAGGCGACATTGATCGGGCTGCGGGCCGACAAGGTGTTCGAGGTGACCACGATCGCGCCGGATTCGACGGAGCCGGCGCCGCGGCTGGGCACGCGCTGGCGCCCGGATTTCATACGGTGCCTGGCCAAGCGCGCCGGCGAGGTGATCGTGCTGCCCGATCTGGCGCGGATCTTTGCTGTGTGCGGCCAGCCAGAGCGCGCAACATGAAGCAAGCAAGCACTTCTTTTTTGAAAAAAAGAAGCAAAAAACTTTTACCCCGCTTCGCGCGGGATTGGCCCGCAACGGACCAACCCCGCGCGAAGCGGAGCAAAAGTTTTTTGGTTACTTTTTTTCAAAAAAGGTAACTGCTTTCTTACTTCTTCCTGAGCCATAGCGTTCGCAATCACGTGAAATGGTCAGTGCGCAAGCGGAATCATGTTGTCTGAGGATGAAATAGAACATGCGATTTACCTTAAAACTTAAACTCGGTCTCGCCTTCGGCGTCGTCATACTGCTGCTGCTTGGCGCGGCGGGGTATGGGGTATCCGGGCTGGCCGGCATGAATGATACCATGAACGGGCTGATCAGCGGGCCGGTCGCGCGGGTGCAGCTGGCGGGCGATGCGCGGTTTGAACTGCTGCAGATCATCAGCGGCGAGAAGAGCATCATCATCGAAACCGACGCCGGCAAGATGAAGGTGGTCGACGCCGACCTTGCGCAGCATGTGCAAAATTTTGACTCCTTGCTGAGTCATGGCGAGCAGGTTTCGCCGCCCGACGAACGCGAGAAATATGACGAACTGCGCGCGACCTGGGAGACGATGAAGCCGCTGGATGCCCAGTTGCGGGCGCTGGGTCTGGCGAACCAGAACGACCAGGCGACCGCGCTGGCGCTGGGGCCGGTGCATGCGGCGAGCCTGCAATGCCTGGATGCGATGCAGCAGCTGGTGACGCTGGTGCGCGGCCAGATGACGGCGCAGCAGCAGGTGGCGTCGGCGACGTACGGGGCGACGCGCGACGTGCTGGTGGCGGTCGCGCTGATCGCGCTGGTGGTGGCTCTGGGTGCGGCGTTGTGGCTGGCGATGAGCATCGCCAGGGGTCTGGGAAAAATCGCGGTGCTGGCGGAGGCGGTGGCGCTCGGCGATCTGAACAAGACGGTCGAGATCAACAGCCGCGACGAGATCCGGGACCTGGTGGACACGGTCAACCGCATGAGCGCCAATCTGCGCGCCACCGCCGCGGTGGCGGATAAGATCGCGGAGGGCGATCTGACCGAGGAGCCGCGGCCGCTATCGGAGAAGGATACGCTGGGGCTGGCGCAGCAGCGCATGGTGGTAAGGCTGCGCGATATCGCCGGCAACGCGCTGGCGGCGGCGGACAAGGTTTCCACCGGCAGCCAAGAACTTTCGGCGACCGCCGAGCAGGTGAGCGAGGGCGCCACCGAGCAGGCGGCGGCGGCCGAGGAGGCGTCCGCGGCGATGGAGCAGATGACGGCCAACATCAAGCAGAACGCGGATAACGCGGCGCAGACCGAAAAAATCTCCCGGCAATCGGCGATGGACGCGCAAGCCAGCGGCGAGGCGGTAAACCGGGCGGTGGCCGCGATGCAGACGATCGCCGAGAAAATCACCATCGTGCAGGAGATCGCGCGGCAGACCGACCTGCTGGCGTTGAACGCGGCGGTGGAAGCGGCGCGCGCCGGCGAGCATGGCCGCGGTTTTGCGGTGGTCGCCTCGGAGGTCCGCAAACTGGCGGAGCGCAGCCAGGTGGCGGCGACGGAGATCGGCGCGCTCTCATCGGAGACCGTGAAGGTGGCGCGCGAGGCGGATGCGATGCTGGCCAGCCTGGTGCCGAATATCCGCAAAACCTCCGAGCTGGTCTCGGAAATCACCGCGGCCTGCCGCGAGCAGGATATCGGTGCCAGCCAGATCAACGAGGCGATCCAGCAGCTCGACAAGGTGACGCAGTTGAACGCTTCAACCTCCGAACAGATGACGGCGACGGCGGAGGATCTGTCGGGCCAGGCGGAGGAACTGCAGAACGCGATCATGTTCTTCAAGATCGGGCGGCGGGAGCATGAATGGGGCAAGCCGATGGCCACCGAACCGGTTGCGACCGAGCGGGCCGCCGACCGGGGCCCCGACCGGGCCCCCGACCGTGCCCCCGACCGGGCGCGGCCGAAACCAGCGCCGGTTGGCCGCGCCGCGGGCCGGAGCGCCGCGGCGCCCAAAACGGCCCGCAAAACGGCCGAGCCCAAAGGCAGGTTCAAGCCGGGCCAGAAGACCGCCGGCCATGGCTTCGCGCTCGATCTGGCGGTCGGCGGGCCGGATGAGGGCGACGCCGATTTCAAACCTTACAACTGACGGGGCAAGTCGATGGACGGCGGAGATTTTGTGACGTTGGCGCTGGGCCGGGAGGTTTTCGGCGTGCCGGTGGGCTATGTAAGGGAGATCCTGGATTTTCGCGCGCCATTTAAAATTCCCGAGGGGCCGGCCTATCTGCTCGGGCTGATCGATGTGCGCGGGCGCGGCACGCCGACGATCGATCTGCGGGTCAAACTGGGCCTGGCGCCGGTGCCGCCGGACGGCGCGACCCGCATCCTGGTGCTGGACGTGCCGATCGGCGACAAGCTGCTGGGGCTCGGGCTGGTGGCGGACCGGGTGATCGAGGTGGCGGCGTTCGCCGCCGGGGAGATCGAGCGGGCGCCGGAAATCGGGGTGCCCTGGCGCTCCGACTACATCGCCGGCGTGGTGCGCCGGGATGACGGTTTCGTCGTGCTGTTCGATTTGCCAAAGATGCTGGCCGCGAGCGAGGACGCGCTGACGCAGAGCGCGCGGCGGGTGCCGGCTTGACGGTCTCGGCCAGCATCCGAACGCCGGAGCCGGCGTTGCAAACCGCGGCGTCCGCGCTGTATCCGGAGACTTCGGCGGAGCATTTCAGCGCGCGCAATTTCGAGCGGCTATCGGCGCTGATCCAGCAATATAGCGGCATCAAAATGCCGTCCGGCAAGCGCACGATGATTACGGTGCGGCTGCGCGCGCGGCTGACGCAACTGCGCCTGCCGCATCTCGACGCGTATTGCGACTTCCTGTTTCTGGAAGGCGGGCTGGAGCAGGAAATCGTGCATCTGATCGACGCGGTTTCCACCAACAAGACGGATTTTTTCCGCGAGCCCGCGCATTTCGATTTTTTGCGCGAAACCGCGCTGCCGCATTACGCGGCGGAAGGCCGGCGGCAGCTAAAATTCTGGAGTTCCGCGGCCTCGATCGGCGCGGAGGCGTACACGCTGGCGATGGTGCTGGATGATTTCCGCACGCGCCATCGCGGGCCGGATTATTCGATCCTGGGCACCGATATTTCGACCGAGGCGCTGGCGGTCGCGGTCTCCGGGCAGTTTCCGCGCGCCATGATGGAGCCGGTGCCGGACGAATTTCTGGCGCGCTATATTCTGCAGCCGCGCGATCCGGAGATGGATTTCGTGCGCGTGGCGCCGGGCCTGCGGGCGAAGATGGCGTGGGGGCGGCTGAACCTGATGGACGAGCGCTATCCGGTGGAGCGCGACATGGACGTGATTTTTTGCCGCAACGTGCTGATCTATTTCGACCGGCCGACGCAGCACAAGGTGCTGGAACGGCTATGCGGCCATCTGACGGTGGGCGGCTTTCTGATCTTGGGCCACTCCGAAAGCAGCATCGGCGCGAACCTGCCGGTAACGGCGGTTTACAACACGATTTTCCGGAAGGTATAAAACATGCCGCTCGAGAAAAAGCGTGTGCGGGTTCTCATCGTCGATGATTCCGCCTCAGTGCGGCAGGCGCTGGCGGAGGTGCTGGGCTCGGACCCGGAGATCGAGGTGCTGGGCATCGCCTCCGACCCGTATATGGCGGCGGCGCGGATTCGCACCGAAATTCCCGACGTGATCACGCTGGATGTGGAAATGCCGCGGATGGACGGCATCACGTTTCTGCGCAAGCTGATGGCGCAGCACCCGATTCCGGTGGTGATGTGCTCCTCGCTGGTGGAGGCGGGCTCGGAGACGCTGATGCAGGCGCTGGAGGCGGGCGCGGTCGATATCATCTTGAAGCCCAAGGTGGGGGTGAGCGAACATCTGGCGGAGGCGCGCGAGCATATCTGCGCGGTCGTGAAGGGTGCGGCGCTGGCGCGCGTCGGGCGCCGGCGCGAGCGTGACTCGAACGGCGCGCCGGCGAAAAAACTGACGGCCGATGCGATGCTGCCGCCGGCGAGCGGCCACGCGATGGCGCGGACCACCGAAACGGTGATCTGCATCGGCGCCTCCACCGGCGGCACGGAGAGCTTGCGCGAGGTGCTGGAGGCGCTGCCGGCGGATTCGCCCGGCATCGTGATCGTGCAGCATATGCCGGAAAAATTCACCGCCGCGTTCGCGCGCCGGCTGGATACGCTGTGCGCGATGGAGGTGAAGGAGGCGGCCGACGGCGATACCGTGCTGCGCGGGCGCGTGCTGATCGCGCCGGGGAATTTTCATACCATGATCGAGCGCAGCGGGGCGCGCTATTACGTTGCGGTCAAGGAAGGACCGCTGGTGACAAGGCACCGGCCTTCGGTGGACGTGCTGTTCCGCTCGGCGGCGCGCACGCTGGGCGGCAACGCGGTCGGCGTGATCATGACTGGCATGGGCGATGACGGCGCGCGCGGCATGGCGGAGATGAAGCACGCCGGCGCGGTCACGATCGCGCAGGACGAGGCGAGCTGTATCGTGTTCGGCATGCCGAAGGAAGCGATCGCGCATGGCGGGGTGGACAAGATCGTGCCGCTGCAACTGATTGCGCAGGAGATCCGGCGTGCCGCCGCCAGATGACGCGCCGGCGCCGCCGTTTTCCGGCGCCGAGATGATCGCCCGGCTGGAATCCGGCCGGCGCGTGATCGAGCAGAAATTTCTGGAAGCGGGCGACATGCTCGCCCAGGCGATCGACGGCATCGCGGCGCTGGTGGCGGCGCTGGACCAGTTGACCAGCGCGATCGGCCCGGCGGCGATCGCGGAGACGTCGCGCCAGCTTTCCGACGCGGCGGCGCAACTGGTGGCGCTGCCGGGCGCGCAGGTCGCGCGCCGGCGGTTGATCGAGGCGATGGCGGAACAGCATGAGGGCCTGGCGCTGCTGATCCGGGTGATGCGGCGCAACCTCTCCTATATGCGCGCCTATTCGTTCAACGTGAAAATCACCGCCGCCGGCATCGCCGCCGCGGAGTCCGGCTTCGACGTGTTCGCGCAGGAAATCGCCGAGCGGATCGAGGCCGGGCACCAGGAGATGGACGCGGTGGAGCGCGCGCTGCACGGGCTGCTACGCGAGATCGAAGCGGCGATTTTGCGCGCCGATGTGCTGGAGGAGGGCTGCGCCACGCTGATCCCGGCGGTGCCGGACCGGCTGACGGCGAGTGCCGCGACGATGGCGGCGCATCGCGGGCAGGTGGCCAGCGCGGTGACGGAAGCCGGCGCGCTGGCGCGCGACGTGCGCCAGAAGGTGTCCCGGGTACTGGCGGCGCTGCAGGTGGGCGACAGCACGCGCCAGCGCATCGAGCACGTGCAGCAGGGTATCGCGATGCTGGACACCGACGCGCCGGGACTGGACGGCGAAGCGGTGATGCGCGTGCGCGCGGTGGCCGGCGCGCTGCTGAAAGCGCAACTGGAGGCGGCGCTGGCGGATTTTAACCGGGAGACGCAACAAATCGGCATCGGGCTGAACGGGCTGGCGAAGGACGCCGCCGCGCTGGTGCGGCTGCGGGAACTGGCCTACGGCAAGAACAGCGGCGATTCCGACGGCATTCTACGCGCGCTGGAGCAGCGTGTGGGCGACGCCTTGGCGCTGGTGAACGAGATCGAGCAGGCCGCTTCGCTGGCGCAGGCGACCGGCGTGCAGGCCGCGGGGGCGGTGCGGACGCTCTTCGAACGGCTGGAGGCGATTTTGGCGATCAAGTCCGACGTGCTGTACATGGCGCTGAACACCACGCTGAAATCCGCGCGGCTGGGCGAAAGCGGGCTGCCGCTGGGGATCATCGCCAAGGAATTGCGCGGGCACGCCGACGAGCTGGACGTGGCCGCGACCGCCTGCGCGGCGGCGCTGGGGGAGCTGACCACGACGGCGGCGGCGCTGGCGCGGCAGCCCGAAGCGGCGGCGGACCAGAGCGCCGGGACGGCGCTGACGGAGGCGATGGCGCGCATCCACACCGCCGGCGAAAAAACCGAGCGCGACGTGGCGGTGCTGACCGGACAGGGCGAGACCGTGATGGCGCTGCTGACGCGCAGCACGCAGCAGCTCGGCCTGCAGGATGAAATCGGCGCCGCGGTGCAGGAGGTGGTGCGGCGACTGGGGGAGCTGGGCGCGCTGGCGGTGGGATGCGAGGACGATATCAGGGCGCCGGTGGCGGCATTGTTCGACCAGCTGGGCGCGCGATATACCATGGCGCAGGAGCGCGAAATTCAGCAGGCGGTGGCGGAGTCGTTCGGCGTGCCGGCGGCGGTGGCGGACGTGGCGGCGGCGGTGCTGGAGGATGCGTTGTTTTAAGGAAGCAGTTACTTTTTTTGAAAAAAAAGTAACCAAAAAAACTTTTATTACCCCCGGCCTTTGAGTGGCCACGGTATGGCCGCTCAAAGGCCGGGGTTGGTAAAAGTTTTTTGCTTCCCCGGGCGGGGCGCCTTTTTTTCAAAAAAGAAGTTCTTCCTTATCTTCCCCTTCACTTTCTATTAAATCGCTCGCGCTAACCTTCACCCTTCGTGAAGGAGTGTTTCCCATGAGTGGCACAACGACCTTGGACAGAGCCGAAACCTCCAGCGCCGCGGACCGGCGCCGGCATGCGCGCGAAAAGGTTCTGCGCGCGGCGAAGGTGATATTTGGCAGCGGCGATTCGATTTATAATTGCCTGGTGCTGGATGAATCGCAGGAGGGAATTTTTGTGGACATGGGGGCGGTGGTGTCGCTGCCGCCGGAGGTGACGGTGCAGTTCAGCACCGGTGCGGCGTTCCGCGCGGCGCGGCGCTGGAGCACGGGCAGCAAGGTGGGATTTCAGTTCGTGGGGCCGCAGATTATTACGCATGAGATGGCGCAGCGCATGCAGGTGGTGGCGGAGATTTTGCAGAACCACGGCATGACGGCGGCGATGCAGACGCTGCGGGTGGCGCAGTTTTTTGACAACGCCGAACTGCGCCGCGCGGCCGACGCGGCGGATACGGCGATGCGGCGGCTGGCAATGATGCTCTCCGGCGCGGCGCTGGAGACGATGAAGGGCGGGGGGAATGCGTGAGGTTGCGGGTCGTGTAAGGTTCGAAAACGCATATCCGCAGATGGCGCAGATTTTAGATCATTTAGGATGGACCATGATCCATCCGCGTCATCTCGCAATGACGTGGATCGATCGTCGCTAGCGCGGGCTGGTCTGGCTTGTTCTGAGATTGCAAGAATCCGGCACCGGTTGAACCGCGTTTTCCGGTGCGCCGGGCTGGCGCTGATAGACCACGGCGTCTGGGTATTGCTCAAAGATCTTGTAGCGTGCGGTTAGGGTTTTTGTGACTTCGCCGTACACCGCCAGGTCGGCGCCGGCGCTGGGCGGGTACGGGTTGCGCAGGATGAAACTGGGGTTTTGCGAGAGGATCGCGGCGACTTCGCGGGCGGCGTCGATGCCGGCGACTTTTTCGAGCGGGCATTTTGTGAGCACGGAGGGAAACACGTAGCGCGTCGGCGGCGCCGCGCCGGTGAGGGCGTAGATGATGGGCTGGCCGTCAAAAACATAGAGCGTGGCGCCGGCGGCGATGGCGGGACGCAGGGCGGCGGCGATGCGCGAAGGCGTGTCCGGTCCATCCAGGGCGGCGAGCGCGGCTTCGCCGGCGAAGGCCGGAATCGCGAGCAGGATGGCGGCGAGGGCGGCAAACGCGCCGCGGGGGAGGCCGGCGAGGCGGCAGGCGGGGCGCGCCAGAAGCCAGACGAAGGCCAGGCAAAGCGGCGGCAGGATTTGCAGAAAATAGTGGTCGTAGAACGATTTTGCCGAAGCGACGCCGAGCGCGCCGCCGGCGAGCCACAGCATGAGCAGCACCTGGAATTTTTGGCAACGGCGTTTGGCAGGTTCTGTGGATGGCCGCAGCGCCCGCGGCGCCGCCGCGAACAAAATGACCGCGGCCAGCACGAAGGGCAGCCAGCGCGGCAGAATGACGAACGCGGCCTGGTGCAATTGCGCAGGCGAGATGGGCGCGCTGACGCGCACGGCGTTGGCGATGATGCTGCATTGCCACCACAGGCCCAGATGGCCGGTCACGGCGTAGGTCAGGACCGTCAGCGCCGGAATCAGCGCTGCGCCGATGACGGCGCCCAAAATGGTTTTTGA
>Ga0302319_10021813_pt1 | contig 11524 bp, 10 predicted proteins | sample Bog_T0_2_FD_203319 | JGI IMG/M metagenome (GOLD analysis project Ga0302319, IMG submission 203319) | Peat permafrost microbial communities from Stordalen Mire near Abisko, Sweden - Bog_T0_2 | ecosystem: Environmental > Terrestrial > Soil > Wetlands > Peat | place: Sweden: Abisko, Stordalen Mire...
CTCAACAATCACCCCCGCCCTTACCGCTGGACGAAAACGATTTGAATATAGCGATACTTATGAATCGCATCACTAGCTAGCTAGCTAACTATACCCCTCGTCCGCCTGGATTTCAACCCCTATGCGACAGCGCCATCACCACCCGCTCGGTCAACTCCTCAATCAACGACGGCATCGCTGCATCGAGCGCCAGCGTCACCGCTGCCCGGATGGACGCGCGGTCAAACGCATTCGACACTTCGCCCGGCGAGTTCTTGCGCAGCAGCGCACGTTTTTCGAGCAGGGTCTGCACCGTATCCAGCAGACCCGACGCCTCAAACGGCTTTCGCAAAATCGCGTCCGCCCCGGCATTGCGCGCATCTTGCTCGTCGAAGGTGTCCACCGGGGCCGCCGCGAATACAATCGGAATATCGCGAAAGGCCGGCTCCGCTTTCATATAGCGCGCCAGTTCGAAACCATTCTTAATTGGCAGAAAGAGATCCGTGATAAACAGATCCGGGTTCACATCGCTCAAGCGCCGCATTGCAACCGCGCCATCCGTCACGCTCACCACTTCGATTCCCTGCGCGGTCAGAATCTGCTCGCCTAGCCGCAAGGCTTGCGGGCTATCGTCCGCCAGCAGAATACGGCTCATGATTGCGGAGAGGGCGTCGTGGTTGCAGCGCCAGCCGCCGGCGTGGTCGCAGCGGGCGTTGTCGATGCGGGTGAAGGCGTCGTCTGTTCCGGCTGAACTTTCTTCTTCTTCTTCGCCGCTTTGTCTTGCAGTTTCTTTTGCCGCGCCTTCATGGCCGCAATTTCCTTGTCGCGATTCGTCGGCAAAGGCTGCTGCGCCGCGGCATCGGCGGTGGGTTTGCTGCCTTTTTCGAGTCCAGTCGTCGGCTCAACGGTCACATCTGTCTTGGTGGGCGTCGCCGTTCCATTAGCGGCCGTCGCTGCCGCTTCACCCGCCGCGGTATTCACGATCGGAATGCTGGCCGGCATCGTCTTCTTAGGATCGGTCATGGTCGGCTGTCCCGACCGAGCCGCATGGCTTAGATCGGGGCCGCCTTTAACGATACCCATCGTCTTTGCCATCAAACCAAGTTTCTTAGCGTTTTCCTGTTCCCACTTCGCCCGCTCCAGCGCCGCTTGGCTCGCTGCCGGCACCGGCATCTCCAATTCCTGCAAACGCTTCGTCGCTTCCTTCACCTGCGGGCTCAGCGGATAATCGCGCACAATGCGGCTAAACATGTCGCCCGCGTTTTTGCGGAACCGGGGACCCATTTTCGAATACGAATCGCCTGCCTCGAGCAACGCCAAACCTGCGCCGCTATACAACGGAAACTGATCCACCAGCGCGTTCAAGCGGTTTGCCGCCGCCGGATTCATTTGCCGGCTGTGGTAATAATCGCCCGCCGCAAACTCGTGCGCCGCCAGCGATTCCTGAATCTCCCGCAACTCCTGCGTCGCCTCCGGCACAAACTTGCTGTTCGGATACTGGGTAATCAAATCCTTGCACTCCGTCTCCGCGCGCAAAGTCTGGATAATGTCCCGGTCGCTCTTATCCATCTGCTTATAGTGGATGTCGCAAATGCGCTTCTGCGCTTGCGCCGATTCCTCCATCTGCGGATAGAAGAGCTGGAAATCTTTGTATTCCGCTTCCGCCTGAGCCAAACCGTTGCCGCCGCCTTCGCGGAACCAACTGTCGGCAATCGCCAGTTTCGCCTTGGCTAGAAACTCGCTCGATTCGTAGGTATTCATCAGCGTCTGCAGCGAGATGCGCGCGATTTCGTAGCGCCCGCGCTCGATATCGTGCATCGCCGAATCAAACAGAATCTTGTCCGGCTGCTGCGTTTGTTTCGCAATCGGCGTCTCGTACTTTTTGTGAACGCAAGACGAAAAGAGCGCCAACGAGAATGCCACGTATAACGCGCGTTTCGGCATGGAAAATGATGAAGACATATGAGAGCTATACCTTAACTGACAACGCCTCTTCGGCGGTTTTGAGCATATCGCGTATCGCCAGCGCCGGATCGGCCGCGCGGAACACATGCGTTCCCACCACCGCCCAATCTACCCCTGCCTTTGCTACTTCGGCAATATTCTCCGGCCCTACCCCACCATCTATTTCAATGGCAAACCCCAGGTTCCGCTCAGCGCGCACCCGCGCCAAATCGCGAACCTTACTTAGTGTATTCGGAATGAACTTTTGGCCGCCATAGCCCGGATTCACGCTCATGACTAGCACATAGTCCGCCACGTCCAGCACATTCTCCAGCAGTCTAACCGAAGTCGCCGGATTGATCGCCACTCCGGCCTTCGCGCCGTGATCCTGAATCATATGCAGCGTGCGGTCCAGATTGCGGCACACTTCATAATGCACGCTCACGCAATCGGCCCCCGCTTTAATAAAGATGGGCGCAAACGTATCAGGATCTTCAATCATAAGATGATGATCCAGTTTGACGTGCGTAAAGCGGCTTAGGGATTCAGTAATCGGCGTGCCGACCGTAAAATTAGGCACAAAATGCCCGTCCATCACGTCCACATGCAGCATTTGAATGCCGGCCGATTCCACACGGCGGACATCTTCACCCAGACGTGTGAAATCGGCGGCGAAAATGGATGGAAGAATCTGCAACACGCGGGTACTATCGAAGACTCAGGGCGCTACCACGCCTGGAATTTGCTGGTTAAGAAGCTTGTTCGGTCTTTATTTGCCGCAAGTTCCAGACACTCTTTTGATGGTAACACGCGCCGCCGCCCGTAACAGGCCCTCCTTGCCCGGTGCGGCCAATTCTCAAAGCCCTACCATTTGTTTCGTTCGGCCAGCGGGCTCTTGCGTGATTAGTAACCAGATCGTGGGCCGATTGCGTCCGCAGCCAGTGGCTCGCGTTCGACCATCCTGCCTTTTCCAAACGGACTGCCATTTCAGGAGATATTCCCGCCTGTCCGTGATGGCCCGGGATAAGGTCGTCGGGAATGGTATTGACGCACCAACAGTGGGTTAGTGATTTGTGGGTTCTTAAAGAAAATCGGGGCTGAGGTATCGGACGAAAACTGCTCGCGAGGGGGGAAGCTGAGATAGCCAGCCGCGGTTGCGCGGTATTCCGCCTTCGCGTTGCCAAATCGAATGCATCGGCTGTAAATTTCTACCCGCAAAATTGTTGGAAAGTGGAACGCGAATTCCCTCATGAGGAACGGCCAATCACCATGCTGGAGATGACCAAATCAGCGCTTTCCCGAAACGCTGAGGCACAAACCAATGGCCATGTTGCCCGGCCGTTGTTACTTTGAGGCGGTGATTGCCTGCTCAAGAGTTTCCCGAATGAAACGAGTATAAGGAATACCGCGCGCTTTTGCCCGCGCCTTCACTGCGGTAAGCAATCGCTTCGGTATACGCATGTTGATCTGATCCTCTTTCTTTTCGAATTCAAACTGGATAGATTTGAACTGCGAGTAATCAAGGTTAGAAAGATCTTGGGCTAGAAAAGCCTCGACCTGCTCATCAGTCTTCAACTGCGGAACTCTCTTTTTCATAAGCGGCGACCTCCTTCGCGTGCATATACCGGGCCGTAAGCGGGCGTATGAACCGGCCTTTGTTCTTCGCCCGTATGGTAAACGCCACAAATAGCGCCCGCCCCAAACTCGTTCTCCCTACGGCAATCATCCGATCCTCTTCTTCCGAGTGCTTTGGACTGGGTGCGATCCGCGGCGACTGTGCAAACAGGTCTTCGATCTCTTCAATCGAAACCGCATGCTTCTGGCATTTCGCACGATTGCCATCATCCCAATCAAACCCGCTGATCTGAAGTTTCATTCTAGCAAAGGCCTATACAAATGTATATACGGGATCTCGGGTGACACCGCAACCCTACCTCTGAATCACCTCCACCTTCCCCGTCACCACTTCCAGCGCTATCTTGCGTGTCCCCGCCGGCGTCACCAGCGTAATCTCCTGCGTCTTCGGAGCCGTCGAAATCCCCGCCGCCACCAACCCCTTCACTTTCAAACCATCCGGCGTCAATTCCGTGCTCAGCTTCTTCCCGTTGAACCGCACCGCCAGGATCGACTTCACCGTGCCGCCCACAATCGTCGCTTCATCCGTGTACGTCACAATGCGCTCTTGAAACTTGGGCGCATTCTTCGCTTCCGCCGCCGCTGCCGCGCCACCGGCCTCGCTCGCCGGCGGCGCACTCAGCCCTACCATAAACGGCTGCCCCGTTGGCCGTTTCAGGACTAGCGTGCTCGATTGCTTGGCAAAATCCAGCGGCATTTTGACGAGCTTCGGCGAGTCCGCGCCGGTTGGCGTCAGCACCTGCGCGCCGCTGCTCGCGGGCGGCCACACCACCTCTAACTCACTTAAGTTATGCCCAAACAGCAGATAGGTCGCGCTGTCTTTATCCTGCGTCAAATAAACCAGCTTCTCCTGTTCCAACTTGTCCGGAAATAAATTCAAAGTGCGCATCTCGGGCGCGATTCCATCGTCATCCACCATCAACGCGTTCAATCTCACAACCGGGTTGGATGTCAGGAGCCCGCTAGGTAAAGTCACCGACAGCACGCAGCTATTCGTAGTGCTCGAGCAGTCTCGTTCAATCGGCGCATCGGAGTAGCCGTACACTTTTGCGCCAATTACCATCACCGGCGGCACGTCCTGGCTCGCGTCGAAATTGCGGATAGGAACCCGCAAGAGAGACGTCCCGTTATCCAACTCGTTCACCGTTACCAGCGACCGGTCCACCGTAAAATTATTTCCCGCTCCACGCTGAATCTTAAGCGGATATTCCGTGCCGTCCCGCGAGATTATAAAGGTCTTCAACGTCGCCAGATCCGCAATGCTCGCCACAAAGCGCGTCGTCTTCAAGTCCGCGGGCAAGCCGTTCGCGCCCGGCTGAATGATAGTCGATCCCACCCTCAAATAAGTTCCCGGCAATAAGCGCCCTTGCAGCTTGATCAACATCCGGCCCGTGCCCAAATCCTCCATCCAAGTTGGGTTGAACGCTGCCACCGCGCCATACTCCTGCCGCATGTCGTAGTTGGGAATTGGATTCACCGCATTCTCCGCCAGCGACCCCGGAACCACTTCTCGTAGCACTCCGGTCTTCGGATCGACCCGCCGCCAATACGTGCGCACGCGAATCTGACCGAACGATTTCACGCTCACACTGTCGCGCCCGGGGAACGCCAACTGCACAAACACCTGGCGCGATCCCGCCTCCACGAAGTTCCGCCCCAACACCGGCCGGAACTGCCATGAAAACGACCTCAACCGCTGCGTATCCACTCCCTGCGATGCCAATAGCGCCTTCTCCGCCTCCGAAGGTTCGAATTGCACTCCAAGCGTATCTTGGTCTTTGACAATGAAATATTGCTTGTGGCCCCACAAGAAAGTGGCCGACACTCCCGCCAAGCCCGACGCGATTCCGGTACCGAGCGACAGGCTCTTGTCCGAGATAGACGCCACATTGTAGGTCTTCTCCTGTGGTAGCAGCGCCGTAATCGAGGGTGGCTCTCCGCCCACGCTCGCGTCATTTGTTCTGCTCGTCTCGGCAAACACCTCCACCACTGCTACCGCGTTCCGATACCGTCTGGCGGGTGTAATCACCACCGGAAATCCGAGTGTCACCCGGGGCTTGGCAAATGTTTCATGGGCTCCCGTCATGATTTGATCCGAGAGCGATCCTTCCAACAGCAGCCGCAGATTCGCTATCTGCGAAGTAATCTGCAGTTGTTCATTCAAAACATCCGAGGCCGAAGGCGCTTGCGATGTGGGCAGGGCTGTGGTGGGCGCGGGCGCCCCCGCGGAGGGCAATGTGAAAGGAGATTGGGTCGTCTCGGTCGCCGTTGTTACTATAGGAGGTTCCACACCTCCCGACACGCCGAATCCCGAGATCTGTTGAGTGGCCCCGGTAATTGCTCCCAAAGACCGAGTGAGGGTGCCTTGGTCAAACCCTTGCAGCGATGCCAACTGGCTTTGCGCCGATCCCAGCATTTGCTGGAGCAGGGCATCATCGTAAACCTTAGGTTGGTCCACATAGATACCGTTGTTTGAAGCCGCTCGCTGATCGATCAGTTGCTCCGCATTCGTGTCACCAACCGGCCGGTTGCCGTGAATATCTGGCGGAGCATGCAATCTTCCCGCGGTAATTGCCAGCTTGGCGTCCATCTCCATCTTCTCCGCATAGCTGAGTAGTTTCTGCGCTTTTTCAGGCGTCTCGACCACGGGACCGGCGCTCTGGCTGAAGCCCAGCGTGCAAGCAACTAGCAGCGCTGTCGGCAAGCGATGCGTCTCCGTCACTGGCGCTTCCTTTGCGCCTTCTTGGCGGTCGACTTTGTTGGAGGCGCTGTCTGCGCCGGCGGTGCTATCGGATCGCTCAGAGCTTCTACGCTCCCGTCCGTTGTATCGTCAGCCATCGCGGCTGCCGCTGTCTGCGCGGCCCATTGAATATTGGTCACAAACACGACGCTGATATTATCCACCGTCCCCGGGTCGCCGGTCACCGTCACTGGCTGCGTTTGTCCCCACCTGGCAAATTGTCCGGCCGCCGTGGCGATCGGATTTGGCCCGCGCACCGCCAAGATTGGGCCGTCCTCTATCGAGACCTGGGCATTCTCATTAATCAACTTGCCGGTGTATGTCATGGTGAACTGGAGTCTCTATCTTATTCCAAGTTTTTTTGCGCCTGATACGGAACCGGCCTCGGTATGAACTCATCCGCCTTCAACCACAGCACTTTTCGGCTCGGGTAATAGCGCATCAACTCCTCATTCTTCTCTGCCCCCAGATCGTGTGCCCAGACCACGCGCGCCGAATCAATATTGGCATCGTTCCACACCCACTCATTCTGCTTCAGATGCCGCAGACCATAGCGGACGAAAATCAGTAAGGGGCCGTTGATCTTTTCCAACTCCCGACGCACCAAATTTCGCCGTTGCTGATTGCCCTGCCGCACCGAACCAGCCGGTTCGTAAGGCAGAAACAGAAACTGCGCCACACAGAGCACCATCAGTACGCGAACAATCTCGCCTCCCAAGGTGCGCACGCGGCTTATTTGCCGCAAGCCCACCACGCTAATCAGCACAAACAGGCATGTCAAACTCGCCAGCGCGTTTGGCTGGTACCCTGGAGAAATGCTTGCTGCCAAAGCGCACGCAGCGACCGTCGCGGCAACCCACCTCATCCTCATCTTGCGCAACGAGACAGCGAAGCTCGCCAATGCCAAATAGAGCGGTGGCAAGAAGAAAAACCGGTAAACCGCCAAACTCGCCAATGTTGGGACATGTGACAGCGCATTTTTTGACGCTACAATCAAAACCAGGGGCGTCATTGCCGCTAATGCCCAAAGAGCCATCCGCCATGGTGTTCTTATTCTCGAACTTAGTCTCGGCAGCGCGCCAAATACCACGCAACCTCCGATGGCAGTCATATAACCTCCCGAATACGAGTTCGCCCATCGGCACAAGGGACCAAACTCCATTACCGCCAACATCCCTCCTAACAGCGCCCACTCCGGCGAAACCCATCCTCGCAGCATCCAGTAGCACCCGGCACAGAACACTCCACTCGCGAGCAACACTCCCGCCCACGGCTCGCCCGTAACGAATCGTCCCATTGCGAGCGTCAGACCCATGTCGAGCGAAGACGGAGGCCGTTGTGTCTCAAAGAACTCCGGCAGCGCATGCGGCGGATTGGTCAACCTCCCATGCAGCAATGTGTCCGCCATCAGCATATTGCTGAAGTCTTGGGCACTGTCGGGTACTGGCTGCGGATCGTTCACCAGCAGCGCCAGCCGCAGCACCATCGGCAGCACGAAGAACAGCCCGGCGCAACGGTAACGTCTCTCCGCGAAGCGCTCAAAACTTTGCTGCAGCCGGGCGTTCCAGCCAACCGCCAGAAGGAACAACCCCGTGACAAAAAATAGCACCCAATCGGCGGCAGCGAATCCCACCGTGCTATCGGGAGGCATCAATGTACCGTAATGAAGGGGCTCGTCTCGCTGGCATAGGGATTTAAAGTGGGAGGCCGCGCGTCCGGCTCTAACAGCCACGCTGTCCGTTTTGGATAATAGCGCAGCAATTTCTCATTTTTTTCGGTACCCAAATCGTTGGCCCACACAATGCGCGCTCCATCAATATCCGCTTCGTTGTGAATCCACTCTTCAAAACGGTGCGCTGCCGAGTATCTCACAAAAACGAGCTGCTGCCCCTGATTCTGAGCCAGTTGATCCTCCACTGCGGTGCGCCCCTGTGGGTCGCCCCAATTGATATAGTTCCAGCTCTGATAAGTTGTAATCGAAGACGGCGGCAGCAGGTAAACTGCAAACCAGAAAACGAACGAAGCCGCACACAGCAGCCACACAAACATCCTCGGGCCTTCCGCCAGCCTCGCGAGTCCCTCCACGCTGAACAACAGCAACAGGCAAGTCATCGCCGCTAAATATTGCGGATAAAAGTATGGATAGAAGTTTGTTCCCAGCGCGAACAGAACAGTGGTTCCCACCGCCCAAACATATCGCCAATCTCTCAAACTCCGCGCAAACGGCAGCAGCGCAAAATACAGTGGCGGCAAAAGGAAAAAACGCAGATAGCGGAAACGGTAAGCCAGCCTTCTTAGATACATTCCAAAACTGTCCGTTCCCGGTCCGTGAATTTTTGATTGCGCCTGATAATCCAGCGCCTGTTCTGCCGTCATTTGCCGGTGCGGCACCGCGTTTGCCTGGAATGTCAGCGTTGCGGGCACGCCGTATTGATAGCGGCTGAGCATGTAGGGCATCGTCAACCAACTCTGTGTCACCGCCTTGTTTTGCAGCAGCGTCAAACCCAAAGCCGCCGCTACGATACACAGCGCCGCCGTCCCTGGCTTGACAAACCCCCGCCATTCGTCTCGAAACGCCACTGCACAGTACGCCAACACCGCCACACCCAGGAAGACCGTTTCAAACGGCCGCGTCAATATCTCCAAGCCAACGCCCAAGCCCAGCAGCAATCCATCGCGTATTCGCTGTGACTTTCTCAGTCGCGGCAGCGCCCCGAACACCAAGCACCCCGCGCTCGCCGAAGCCGACCCTCCCCAATAACTGTTCACCCATGGATTCAAGGGCCCAAATTCCATCACCGCGAGCAGCCCTCCGGCCAGCGCCCAGATCGGTGCCACCCACCCTCGCAGCATCCAGTAACACAGCGCGCACAATACCCCGCTTGCGAGAAGCACCCCCGTCCAATAACTCCCAAAGACCAACTTCCCGAACGCAAGCACGATACCTTGCCCCAGCGGATAGATCGACGCATACTTCGGCTGCTGCAAAATGAACACCGCTTCAAAAAACTCATGCAGCGGATGCATGGCATTCGCCAGCCTGAAATGCGCCAGCGTATCGCCCAAGAGAAGGTAGCTGAAATCATCCGCCCCGCTCGCCATCGGCACGGGATGCCGCGGCAGCAGCACAACTCTCAGCACTACTGCGAGGCTAAACAAAAGCCCCATGCAAAGCCCCGTGTGTTCACTCATCCTTAGCGCCAACGACGCGGCAAGCTTCCTCACAGCCAGCAACCCAATCAATATGATTGCCAGCGAAAAAACCACCCAGTCACTCCCGTCAAAACCCAACGCAGCGCCCATTCTGCAATCTTAAGCGAAACCGCGCAGAGGCCCCGCGAACGCGTCCGTCACTTTGAATATTCGATGTGAGTATCCACCGTGGCGCGCCGGAAGTCCGTATTCTCGGTCGACTCAGTGAAGGTCCGGTTCAGGAAAAAGAGGGCGTGAACCGCGAATTCCGTTCCGTAGGATGCCGGGAACCAGATGTCCTTATCCACCCGCGTGTATTGGACATTGAAACCAAGGCCGTGGACGTCCGTGCCCAGCATGGCTCGCACGGCCAGCGGAAGTTTGCGCGAAAGCTGGGTGTAGACATGAACCGGCTGGAATTCCTCCTGATCGATCAAGGCCTCACCGGTCCAGCCATAGTCGTGCCGGTCGATGGGATGGAATTGGATCTCATAAGCAGGGCGTCCTTCGATGATTCGTTTGCCTACCCGTTCGAAAGTGTATTCCTTCTGCTTTTCGCGAGTGAGTGGAAAGAGATCCGAATCAAGGCCGTCACGCGCGGATTTATCGTCGTCATCAAAAACAACGTTTAATAGACCTGCCTCGGGAACAGGTTCCCCTTCGAACGATAGGTATTTACCGCCCTTCAGATAACGGCCCTTTACTGAGATGAGCTTCTTCTCCGTTCCCTTCGGGTTTGGGACAACCGTATATGTCCAAAACTCCTCCTTGATCAGCTCGCCGTTTTTGTGCCGCTCTGTTCGGTGGATTAGCTGCTGATAGATGAAGTGATTACGCTCGGCTTGCTAACGGTCTTGATTTTCGGAAACGCGCTGCATGATCTGAGCCGCGCTGAGCGCCGGTGCGACCTCAGCCCCAGGCGCAAAGAAAAGCGATAGCAGCAGAGACAATACCGGCGGCATATAGCAGCAAATACGAAAGAACCAGCCGCCAAGATTCAAAACTTTGTAACTCTGATCACTTTCTAGCCGCCGGATCGCCCGTCGCCTCCGGCGGTTGATCGGCTTCCGCCGGCGGCCCCAGTAAATCCTTGAAAAGCGGCTTCAATGCGTCCGCCCAAATTTGATACGCCTTCACCGTCGGGTGCAGCCCATCCTGATTCATCATGCCCTCAAACAACTTCCCGTCGGGGCCAGCGAGTTTGTCGTTGATGTTCAGATATCGGATCTTATTGGAGTCTGCAAACCTCGCCAGATTTTGGTTGACAGCGTTTATCAGCGGCATCGCCGCCATATTATCGTTCCTTGGAAAAATACCCATTACGATGATCGTCGCCCGCGGCACCCTGGTCTGAAGGAGATGCACGATGCTGATGACACCTTGCGTGAGTTCTACTCTTGCCCCCACCGCGCTCTTCTCAGCTAGGTCGCCAATGTTATTCGTTCCCGCAAGTAGCACGACGACCTTCGGGTTCACGCCGTCCAACTCGCCGTTCTCTAAGCGCCACAGAATGTTCTGCGTTTGATCGCCGCCCCATCCAAAATCGGCCGCGTTCCAACCAAAGAAATTCTTTTTCCAATTGGCCCGCAGTTGTGGATAGTCGAGCGCATCCCAGCGCCGCGTGATGGAGTCGCCCTCGAAGTAGACGTCAATTCCACCATGCTTCGCCTTTGCGAGCAATTGGGAATGTGCTACCAGCGAGTTCGCATCCGTTCTGAAAACCGGCTCATAAGGCGGCAGTTTCCAGCGCGTCGGATGATAGTCGAGCGCCTTGTCCGCCCAAGGGATGAAGTACTTCCAGTTTGGCGCGTCGGTATGGCCTCCATCATGCTGCCGCCACGCGAGCCTGCCGGCCAGCAGCCCGCTATTCACCGGCGGCATCTTCGCTGTCTGATAATCCTCGCTTATTCCGAGGTCTTTTGCCTCCAATAGCCGGAACACAGCGCCCGCCGCCACCGTCGCCATGAAGCTTCCTCGCTGGTCCAGCCATGGGGCGTCTCCCATCTCGGGAATCCCATAGCTGATGAAGGTCGC
>Ga0302319_10021816_pt1 | contig 11523 bp, 6 predicted proteins | sample Bog_T0_2_FD_203319 | JGI IMG/M metagenome (GOLD analysis project Ga0302319, IMG submission 203319) | Peat permafrost microbial communities from Stordalen Mire near Abisko, Sweden - Bog_T0_2 | ecosystem: Environmental > Terrestrial > Soil > Wetlands > Peat | place: Sweden: Abisko, Stordalen Mire...
TTTCTACGCACAGCATGATCTTCGCACCGCCTGCATGGTGACGGATCTCGAACGTTATGAGTGGAGTGATGCGGCTTGGATGGAACACCGGGCAAAACGTGACGCCTACGCCGAGCCGATGTCGGTCTATGAAGTCCATCTCGGCTCCTGGCGCCGCAAACCCGAGGATAAGAACAGACCCCTCAGTTATTTGGAGCTCTCGGAGGAACTGGTAAGCTATGTGAAGGAGATGGGCTTCACCCATGTGGAACTGCTCCCGGTCATGGAACATCCCTTTGACGGATCCTGGGGCTATCAGGTGGTGAATTTCTTTGCACCAAGCAGCCGCTTCGGATCTCCCGATGAATTCCGTCACCTTGTCGACAGCCTTCATCAGGCGGGGATCGGTGTTATTCTTGACTGGGTACCGGGACACTTCCCCAAGGATGCCCACGGGCTTGCGCGTTTCGATGGCACCGCACTCTACGAACATGAAGACCCCCGCCTTGGCGAGCACCGTGATTGGGGAACGCTGATCTTCAACTACGGGCGCAATGAAGTGCGAAATTTCCTGATTTCCAACGCCCTCTTCTGGCTCGACCAGTATCATCTCGACGGGTTGCGCGTGGATGCTGTCGCCTCGATGCTCTACCTCGACTACTCCCGTGAGGCGGGAGAATGGATTCCCAACTGCTTCGGGGGCCGAGAGAATCTCGAAGCCATTGAGTTCCTCAAGCGCTTCAACATGCTCTGCTATAGCCGACACCCCGGCGTGATGACCATCGCCGAAGAGTCAACTGCATGGCCTGGCGTTTCCAAGCCGGTCTACGATGGCGGTCTTGGCTTTGGATTCAAATGGAACATGGGATGGATGAATGACTCGCTCCGCTACATTGCCCGTTCCCCTATTCACCGGAAGCATCATCAGGGAGAGATCACCTTCTCCATGCTCTACGCGTTTCACGAGCACTTCATCCTTGTGCTCAGCCACGACGAGGTGGTGCACGGAAAGGGATCACTGATGAACAAGATGCCGGAGGACGATTGGCAGAAGGCGGCAAACCTGCGGATGTTCCTCGCTTGGATGTGGGCTCATCCGGGGAAAAAACTTCTCTTCCAGGGTGGCGAGATCGCCCAGTGGCGTGAATGGGATCACGAGAACAGCCTCGACTGGCATCTTCTCGAGCATCAACCCCATCGCGGCGTTCAAAAGTTGGTGAAAAGCCTGAATGCCATGTACCAGAAGGAACCCGCTCTCTTCGCACTTGATGACAAGCCCGAGGGATTCCAATGGGTTGATTTTCGTGATTCGGAAAACACCGTCTGGTCCTTCCTTCGCAAGGCACCTGCAGGCAGCGGGTCGCCACATCTGCTGGTGATCGTCAACGCCACGCCCGTCGTAAGACATGACTATCGCCTCGGCGTCCCTCATGCAGGATGGTGTGAAGTCATCCTTAACTCTGATGCGGAAAAATTCGGCGGCAGCGGCAGTTTGAGCACCCTGGGAGCACAGGCGGAAGCAATAGGTTCCCATGGATTCGACCATTCGATTGTTCTGAATCTTCCTCCGCTTTCCGTGCTGATCCTTGCCCTGCGCGCCTAGGAACCTTAGAGTAAATCGGACAAAAAAGCGGCGAAAACTTCAAATGAGCACTTGACCTAGGCACTATTCAAGGACACTTTTCCTAAGACAGTTACTAAAATCAACAGAAGCACCTAGAAAAAAACCCTATGAAACAAATCAAAAACATCACCACCCGGTTTGCGGCATTCACCCTAATTGAGCTTTTGGTCGTTATTTCGATCATCGCAATCCTTGCCTCGCTTGCCCTTCCCGCAGTGACCGGAGCCCTCGTCAAGGGACAGATCGCGCAGACAGTGAGCAACTACCGCCAGCTCTTTGTGCTCACCCAGAGTGCCTCGCTTGATAACCAGACGGCAGGTGGACCTGGTGCTTTCCCCGGAGATCTTTCCAATAGTAGTACCGCTTGGAGCAACGCCTTGGTTCCTGCTTATTGCTCTGCTGCAACATTTAATTCCATGGGCTCAGTGAAGGGTGTGGCTGCCAATACAAGCGTCTGGAATGTGAAGTCATCCGATGATCCAGCTACCATCTTTTTGTCCACCACCGGCGTTGCAGGTAGCGCATCGAATGTCACCGTTGCCATCACCGGACCTTATGGATCTAAGGGCGCGGCTTATGTCACCCTTGGCGGATCTGCTGTCAGCATCAATGGAACCAACTCGCCCAACCTGACCAACGGCTCAGCACTCATCTCCTCCAACAGTTTCACCGCTTTCTAAGAAAGCAGTATTTCGGTATTTAAAAAGGGGAGCCTTTCGGCTCCCCTTTTTTTTGTTAGAATTCCTAACACTTGATGGTTTTTGACTCATAGGCAGCAGAATGTTTTAGGATTAATTAAGGAAATATAAGTATTAATTTGCCGAATTATGTTGGCACGCCAGAGAAAATCGGTCATATCATCTGAATGAGGGAGTTCCAATCACGGGCATCTCAAGGAAATATCAGTAATTCGCCGATGCGAAGAAGGAAGGGATTTACCCTTTTTGAAATCGTCGCGGTGATGTCGATCATGAGCCTGATGATGTGGTTCACAATTCCCGCGTTACAGAGTGTCGATGGGGCAAAAAATCTGACGGCCAATGCAACCGAGATTCAACAGATTCTCTCCCAGGCAAGGGCTCAAGCCATGCTTAGGAATTCCTATGTCTATGTTGGGTTTTATGAGTCAGATGCTTCGCAGCCGGACACCGTACGCCCGGCACCGGGTGGTACTGGACGTCTTTGGGTGGGAGTCGCAGCCAGCAAGGATGGAACCCAGGGTTATGATGTGACAAACAGTGCTGCCTGGAATGCCACCAATCTCACCCCTGTGGATAAATTGCGTTATTTTGACAATCTCCACCTGACCACAAACGCTTCTTTCTATTCCCCGAACATGCCGGTCAACACCCTGAGTCCGGCGGGAGATCCCTCGGCCACCAATACCCCGTTTGGATGGCCGGTTGAAAACTCCAATTCCATCACTCAATTTTCCACCGGGATCATTCAGTTCACTCCTCAAGGCACTGCCATGCTTCCAGGCTCTTCGACGACTTCGGAATACCTTCAGATCGCCCTGATCCCGACCCACGGGAAACTTCTGCCCAACAATAGTCCCAATGCAGCCGTCATCCAAGTGGATGCCATTACTGGATCAGTCACCACATACCGTCCATAACTTCAAAACCAAAAAACTATGAAAATTGAGAAAACGAAACCGTCAAAGGCTTTCACTCTCGTGGAAGTTTCGGTCGCCATGGGGATCGCAGCCGTCTGCATGTTTTCCCTACAGGCGCTGATTCCCTCCACGCTCAAACTCGCCAATAACGCCTCAGATCAAACTGCGGCGACAACCATGATCTCCTCGATCACTCAGGATCTACGCAATACTCCATCCGGCAGCAACGTCTCTCCCGGATTCGGCATCCCGATGCCCAATCTCAACAGCACCAACTCCACCCTGCTGACCTCGACCAACTTCTACCTTGCCGAAGACGGACTTGGTGTCCTTCTTCCCACCCAGGCCAGATATGCCGCCTCGGTGACACTGAGCAATGCTGCGGCGGCCACGGTCACCTCGCTGACAACAGCCCGGATCAAGGTTTACTGGCCCGCTACTGCCGCCGCAAGCAATGCCCAGGGTTCCGTGGAAACGGTCACCTTCTTTAACAGGCAATTCCAGCGTGGCGGCACCTATGTGGCGAAAAACAGCTCTACCGCCACCACGCTGACCGGAGGACCCTTCACCTGCAACGGGTACAATCAGTACGGCTATAACTGTAACGGTTATGATTGCAACGGTTATGATTGTGACGGCTATGATTGCCATGGCTATAACCGGGACGGCTTCGATCACAACGGCTGCGATAAAGACGGCAATCACGAGGGTTGCAAAAACTCTCGCGATAACGGCGAGGGGGATGACGACTGAGCGGGATACCCGCTCGGAGGAGGGCTGCCGAGGATTTACCTTGTTGGAGATGGTCGTGGCCCTGGCCGTGATGGCCGTGCTGGTGGTTCTGTTGGTGCAAGTCATCAACGCCGTCTCGGACGTGGTCACCAAAGCCAGTGACCGTGTGCAGTGCGATCTGGAAGCCCAGACGGTCTTTGACAGAATTTCCGATGATATCGCACAGATCATCAACCGTCCTGACGTCGACGCGCTGTTTCTTGGTCTCCCCACCAACTCGACCGGAACCGACAACAATGACCAGATCTATTTCTACACCCAAGGATCGGGGTTCTCGACCAACACGACAAATCAGAGTCCGGTTTCCCTGATCGCCTATCAGGTGAATAACACGCATCTTCAACGCCTCGGCCTCACCAGGGGATGGGATGATCTTCCCTATGTCACCCCATCCAATGCCCAAACCACGTTCATCGCGACGGCTCCCTTGCAAAATTTTGGGACTGCCTCCAACTATTTCCATACCATCGCCCCTTCCGTCTTCCGCATGGAAATCACGCTCCTGATGAAAGCAGGGACCATCAATGCCGATGGTACCACCAACTCGATGAACTCTTACGCCAACCTGACCAACAGCACCAATCCCTGGCATGGACTGACCAATGTCATGGCTGTTGTCGTAGCTCTTGGCCTGCTGGATCAGACAAGTCGCCAGATCGTAACAACTCAACAACTGAAAGCCCTGGCTCTCACCCTGCCTGATGCAAGCACCAATGGGGGGATTTCCATTTCGACCTGGACCAGCATGGCGATGACTGCCACCAATATCCCGCCTGCTGTCCGTTCAGAAATCCGTATCTACCAGCGTTCTTTTCCCGTGAAGCGATGAAGAGGAACCTAGTTCCTAATCCCCGAAAATTTTTAGGATCCTCGCGCGATGGGGTAGCCCTGATCATCGTTCTGGTACTGCTCGTAATGCTCTTCCTTCTACCGCTTGCATTTTTTTTGCAGAGCACGGTACAGGAGAAAATTTCCAGTGACAGTTCTACCACATCGCTGGAATCCACCCTGGCCGAGGGAGCCATCGAAAGCATCATGAGCGATCTGGCCCAGGAGATCACTATGGGCTCCACGGCAAGCAACAACGTGGTCACGAATCTCGTGCTCGGCATGGTTTATACCAATCCCATCTACTACCCTTTAACGAGCACGAATGCCGTCCCTGTACTCGCAGGATCCTCGGGCACCAACGGTTTGGAAAATCTGCTAAAGAGAAGCGCCTACGGTATCAGTAATTATCCCGGAGGCACCTGTTGGGCGGTTCCCAGTTCCACAACCAATCAATCCCTGAATGGATATTCTGTCCCACTGGCCCGATGGAACAAGCATCTGCTCATCGCCCGCGCCAATACCAATAGTGCCACCGATACCACGCCAACCAATTCCTTCACGCCCCCCGACTGGATTTTGATCGGCCGTGATGGCTCGACACCGACTACCTGGAGTAATTCCCTGCTCTGGTCGGCAACGAATGCCGCGACCGTGATCGGGCGTTACGCCTACGCCATGTATGACGAGGGAGGATTGCTGGATGCCAATGTGGCTGGCTATCCGGTCGGCCTTGACACTCTTTCACCCTCACCGGTTCCCGGAAAAGATGGTCCCTATTTCGCAGATCTCACGCAGATCGGCCTGACCACCAATCAGATTAACGCCCTGGTGGGATGGCGAAATTATGCGAGCGCCAATGCAAGCGGCGACTTTCCCAACTACACGATCGCCGACAGCGGTACCAGTTATGCCCAGGGAGCGTTGGAAAATGACAACGGCTTCATGCAGACCTGGAATACCAATGTCTCCAGCGTCAACACCAACAGAACAGACCATCAGTTCTCGAGTCGCCAGGAACTCATCTCCCTGCTGATCCAGAGCGATCCCGCCAATGTGCCGACCGCCCTGAACGCGCTCCGTTACCTTGGAAATTTTTGCAGGGACATTAATCAGCCTGCCTTTGCTCCCGCCACCAACAGGCCGAGGGTCGGCACCAATGACGATACGATCAATCCCCCTTTCTTGAGCATTTCGGTAAACACCACAAACTTCACCCGGGATGATGGGGAGCTTGCAACAGTGGGAGACCCCTTGGTCAAATACCGCTTCCCTCTCGACACACTCTCCTGGATTACTTACGCGGGGCCGAGCAGCACGGCCCTAGCAGCAACCAATGTTACTAATGCTACCTTGAGGAATGCCTATCTCGCCAATGGCATTTCCCAGAATTTTCTCAATTACGGCACCCCCTACAACATCACCAACTATTATGGACTGACTTGGAACACCAATGGTTACTGGATTTATGGTGTTCTCAGCACCAATCAATCCGTCACTAATCAGTTGGTCACCAATCAGCCGATCATGACACTCGCTCAAGTCGCTGTCGCCGGACGCGAGCCCAACTTTTTCGAGCTCTTGAAAGCCACCATCACGTACGGATCCCTGGGCGTGGCTTATTCCACCAACACGAACACCACCATTCCGGAGGGATATAACGCAACCTATGACAACTGGACGGATGCCCAGATCATCCAAATTGGCGCTAACATCATCGACCAGTTTGATTACGATTCCTATCCCACCAGAATCCGTTTCTGCGACGGCATCACCTTCGGCACCAACACCAGTGTGGAAATTCGGGGCATCGAGGATCTTCCCTACCTCTACCGGGTGCGGGAAGGAAAAATCATGATCACCAATTCCTCTCCATCTGTCACTGCTCTGCCGATGACTACCAATGGTTGGTCCACGACCAATGGCGGTTCCGGAGTGGTTCTTCAAGAGCCGGAAATCTGGAACCCCCATGCCATGCGCTCTCCAACAAACAGTTATCCAGGGCCAACCAACTTCCGGCTGCTGGCCATCACCACCGATCCTATCACGGCATCAACCAACAGCAACACCCCTTCGGTGAACTACACCCTTGGCGCAGCTTGGATCACACAGGGAAACCACACGATCAACTGGACCAACAGCACCGCGACCAATCTGAACACCACCAATTCCAAACTCACCTTTAATATTCCTACGAATTGCCAGTATCTCTTCCGGGAGCCGACCCTCCTGATCAAGCCGAACATTCCAACAAACTCCAGCAATTCCTGTTCTGCAACATACACATTGGGCCCGACAAATATCTTCACCACCGCCTATCAGTATGGAGCGGTTGGAATTCCGGACAACCGTTCCTACATTGGCATTCCCATGGGAACGGTTCCGATGGCTCTCGCAGCAACTTTCTATACGAATGACATAGGTACAAATATTCCAACCACCAACGGAACGCCAGGCATCGCCCCAACCGGATATGTCTATTATCTGACCAATGGCATTGCCACTGACCCGCGCGTGACTTATTTGCTCCAGTGCCAGGATGCCAACAGCAACTGGATCACCTATGACGAGAAGTACACCTATGTAGCCAACGCCACCAACGGCTACAGCATTCCCAACACAGGGACAAATACGAATTTGGTCACTTTCCAATACAATCAGAACAAGACATTCCTGACCGACTCCAACACCACTACCACAAACTGGTCGAAAAATGCCATCGGCAGTGAATGGTGCGTCATGGCCGTTGACCCAAGAACAAGCCGTTTTGGGATGCTTTTTGCAGGCGCAAACGGGAGCACCAATTCGAGCTATTCTTTTCCGCTAGGAGCGGCCCTCGGTCTCTACAGCACAAATTATGCACCCCTCTACACGGCCGGATGGGCCGCTCCGATTGGCACTGGAGCCACCAATCCCACCATGCAATATGCGGCGCAACAGAATGCGGTGCTAACCGCCCGTCCCGATGCGTATGCGGGGATGATTCTAAGTTCGAACAACTCTCTCCCTGCGACGAACAGCTGGTATCCGACCAACAACGGCGTGATACGCCCAGGACTCTTTCCCCAGAATAACCCTAATATCACGACTGCCTCCACCAACCGTTTCAGCCGCGATCCGCAGTCACCCAGTTTTCCACAACAGTTCTTTGCCGATGATGACGGCGTGGTCAGACGCGGGATGAGCGCCTTTGTCCCGTTCAGCAATTCTGTCTCCGCTGCGCCCGCCGCCACTCCCCCTCCCTCCTCAAACTTCCCCTCGGGTCTGCCACTACTGCCCGCCTATGCCTTTAACAGTTCGGGAATCGCCTCCGCGATCAGCAGCGGTAATGCCGGCGACAACGAATACCTGGGACGTCCCGTCATGCTGAACAGGCCGTTCCATTCGGTTGCCGAACTCGGCTCTGTTTTCTCGGGCACTCCCTGGAGGAATCTCGACTCCTCCACTCCGGAAAGTGGAGGGGCCGCTCTGCTTGATGTCTTCAGCGTTAACGACACCACGGATTCCCTGGCACTCTTCGCAGGCAAGGTGAATCTTAACACGCGCCAGATTCCCGTGTTGCAGGCCATCCTGGCCGGAGCCTACAAGGAGGAGTTCAATCAGACCAACCCTCTGGTCAATTCTGTCATGAGTAGCACCCTTGCCAATGCCATGGCTCAGGCCCTGGTTCTCCGCACGCATGGAACTAACTCCTCGGCAGGCCCCTTGGTCAACATCACCGAACTGGTTGGCAAATGGTACTCCGCCAATAAGGTCAGCGGCACCTCCTACACGAATGGCAGCACTTCCTACATCGGCTTCAGCGATGATCAGACCACAGCGATCACCAATGATATCTCAGCGGTTCTCAGCAACGCTGCTCTCGGCACCGATCCTGAAGTGCGTGTCCAGCGGCTTCGCGACGCCACCATCCGCGCGCTTTCCTCTTCGGGCCAGACTCGCGTCTGGAATCTTCTGATCGATCTGGTTGTCCAACCGGGACGCTATCCCAAGAGCGCCACGGGATTTAATAATTTCTCCGCAGATGGCGAGGTACACCTCTGGATTCACCTCTCCATCGACCGTCTCACCGGGAAATTACTCGATCGTCGGGTGGAAACGCTTAAGGAGTAACGTGGAGTAAGCTACCTCTTGCGCGAAAATAAGCCGCGCAGACCCTAATGCATTTCCTGCATGCCGCTGACAATGCCGATGAGCGGAAGGAAGAGCGCAACGACGACGGTTCCTATCATCAACGCCAGAAACACGATCATGATCGGCTCCATCAGTGATGTCAGTCCCGCGACCACAGTATCCACCTCCTCGTCGTAAAGATCCGCAACCTTCAGCAGCATTCTTGGCAACGATCCGGTTTCCTCCCCAACCTGCACCATTCCCACCACCATGATAGGATAGGCTCCAGAGGCGGCCATGGCATCACGAATGCTTTCGCCTCCTTTCACATTGGTGTAAATCAGCGAGATCGCATCGGCGATCACCCTGTTCCCGGCCGTTTCCTTCGCGTTGTTCAATGCCTGCAGAATCGGCACGCCACTCATCATCAAGGTGCCGAGCGTTCGACAGAATCGGGAGATGGCACTCATGCGTACTAAACTGCCGAACATCGGCATCCAATAGAAAAACCGGTCAAGCACAGTCCTCACGACTGGATTTTTGAGCACCGTGGCGATCAGGGGCTGCGCTGCCGCGATGAGAATCAGGATCAAGACGGCGTGATGTTTCAGCATATTGCTCCCATCCACCACCATTTGGGTGAGGAGTGGTAACGGCCTGCCGCCAAGCATGTCGGCAAAGATTTTCTCGAACTTCGGAACGATAAATATCAAGAGTCCGAGCACGATGGAAAGCGTAATGAAGAGCACGATGCACGGATACATCAGGGCGCTTTTGATTTTCCCATTGAGTTTCTGGGCTTTTTCGGTGAATTCAGCCATCCTGTTCAGGATCACATCCAACACACCACCCAACTCACCCGCCTTCATCATTTGCACATAGAGATGATTGAAGACTTTGGGGTGACGCTCCATCGCTTCACTGAGGGATTCCCCCGACTGGATTCCGTCCCGAATCTGGATCAACACATTTTTAAACAACCCCTCCGGCTGCTGACTTTCCATCATCTCGATCCCTCGGAGCAGCGGGAGCCCGGCATCCAACAAGGTTGCCATCTGACGCGTAAAAATCATGATCTCCTTGTCCGGAACCTTCCTTTGCTTAAAGAGCCCGAAGAAAAGGACATCTGTTTTGGAGGACTTTTTTTTGTGCTCAATACCAAATCGGGAGTCCTGCAGGACCTCGATTTTTTTCGGGAACAAGTTCAGCTTTCTAAGTCCGTCGATCGCCTCCTCTTCACTAAATGCATTGATGGAGATGTGCTCCTCGATACCGGAAGAATTCAGGGCCCAACATGAATAGAGAATCGGTTGCATCTACCAGCCAACCTTTCTCTGTGGGTGGATGAAGAACCAGAAAAAAATCAGCCTTTTGTCCTGCAGCCGTCATCATGGGATGAAATCAACGGTTCCCTAGCTTCACTCACTTCAGAAAAGCACTCCTTTCTTGTTTTCCAGTTTTAGTGTAGAGTTCGTGCTCTTAACTTCCAATCCCATGGCCTCCACATCAAAATCCAAGTCCAAAACACGCAAAATCTCCTCTCCTCAAGAGCGTGGTGTTGTCATGAACGGGGCGGAAATTGTGGTCGCCTCCCTGGAGCGCGAGGGAGTGGAGTTCATTTTCGCCTACCCTGGCGGCTGTTCGATGCCTCTCCATCAGGCCCTCACAAAATCAAAGATCCGCACCATCCTGCCACGTCATGAACAAGGCGGAGGTTTTGCCGCCGAGGGCTACGCCCGCGTGACTGGCAAAGCAGGTGTGTGCATGGCCACGTCCGGACCAGGAGCCACGAACCTCGTGACCTGCATCGCCGATGCCTACATGGACTCCGTGCCGTTGGTGGCGATCACCGGGCAGGTTCCCCAGGCAATGATCGGACGCGGTGCCTTTCAGGAGACCGATTTCTTCGGCATGACTCTCCCTGTGGTGAAGCACAGCTACCTCGTCTGGGATATCAATGATATCCCGCGTATCATTAAGGAGGCATTTTACATCGCCGAGTCTGGCCGCCCCGGTCCCGTGCTCATCGATATTCCCAAGAATATCCAGATGGCCACTGCCCACCCTGTCTTTCCCAAGAGCGTTTCCCTGCGCGGTTATAATCCCGTGCGCCATGCTGATGACCTTGCCCTTCAGGAAATGCTCGGCCTGATCGCTTCGGCAAAAAAGCCGATGATTTATTGTGGAGGCGGTGTGATCTCTGCGGAGGCTTCCAAGGAACTTCTGGAGTTTGCGGAACGCACCCAGATCCCGGTGGCCACCACACTCATGGGCATTGGCTGCTTCCCCGAAACCCACGATCTCTCGCTCAAATGGCTTGGCATGCATGGCACGGTCTATGCAAACAATGCCGTGAACGAGGCAGACCTGCTGCTCGCCATCGGCGTGCGCTTTGACGACCGCGTAACCGGCAAAGTCGAGAAATTCTGTGAGCACGGCACGATCGTCCACATCGATATCGACAACTCGGAGATCAACAAGAACAAGGCTGTAAAACTTCCTATCCTCGGGGATGTGAAGGATGCGTTGACCCGCCTGAACCGAGAACTCGACCGCGTCGGTGAGAAAC
>Ga0302319_10021819_pt1 | contig 11522 bp, 3 predicted proteins | sample Bog_T0_2_FD_203319 | JGI IMG/M metagenome (GOLD analysis project Ga0302319, IMG submission 203319) | Peat permafrost microbial communities from Stordalen Mire near Abisko, Sweden - Bog_T0_2 | ecosystem: Environmental > Terrestrial > Soil > Wetlands > Peat | place: Sweden: Abisko, Stordalen Mire...
TTGACTGGAGACCAAGACGCACCCCCAGCGGCAGAGTCACCGCCGTAAACACGATACAATTTCTGCCCAGCAAAAGGGGCCGTATCCGCCGCTGTTGTCTCTGCGGCTGGCATGGGACCGATAAATTCCAGATCGCCAGGCAACGGCACCTTCGCTATGCCTCCCGCCGCACCATCTGTTAATCCGGCGGCTTCCAATTCCTCCGGCAACGCACCTTCCGTGTCCGTCAGCACCGACAAGGCGATCATGATGCCTGCCTCGGCCAGTTCCCCGCCGCTGAGGGATGACGACGGCTCTGGACTGTCGAAGCCACCCAGGGGGCCGCTGAACCGGATGTCTCCGTCATTGTCCCCCACCGCCCCCAGCCCAAACGGATCAAGGTAACTGACCGGATTCCCGTTGGCGTAGGCATACCAGTTCAATCCGCCACTGAATCCACTCGGGTCCGCGCTGACAAACCGGCACAGATACGGATTATAATACCGCGCACGCATATTCAGCAGGCCGGTGGCATCGCTCTCCACGCCGTACCGACCGTTAAACAGAAACGGCGTGTCGTTCGTCCCAACGCGATAGGTGGTCAACCCATAGGCCGCGTATTCCATCCGGTCGGTCACCAGACCGTTATCCGCCGACAAGGCAATCGTACTCCCGCGATAGTCATAGTGATACGTCAGCGTGTTGGTTGCTGTGGGTGCCTCCGTGACTTGATACAGCAAACCAGCCCCGTAAATATAATAGGTCGGCACGCCATTTTTGATTCGCAGCAGCATCTGCGGCAGCCTGGCGTTGGGATTCACCACGAAAACCGTCTGGTTGGTGCCATAAATCATGCCAATCCGGTTCCCGGAGGAGTCATAAATATTGGTCACCCCGCCCACATTCAGCAGCCGGTTGCGGGCATCATAGACATGCGTGGCGAACCCGCCATTCGTCAGCGGACCATAGGTCAGGTTGCCATCGTCATCCAGCACCACGCTGCTGCCATTTACGGTACTGAGCCGGTTGTCGGCATCATAGGTCATGGTGCGCGTCGGCACCGTGGTTGAATGTGGCAGCGGGGCGGCAAATTCCCAGGAAATATTCCCGGAGTTCGTCCACCCAAACCGGAACATGGCAATCGGCAGACTGTTGCTCAGCTGCTCCAGAATGTTTGTCATCTTACCGGACGCATCATACCCCATGCTCCGCAGGCTGCCATTGGGCCGCGTGATGCTGATGAGATGCCCGGCCAAGTCATAGGCGATGCCCGTTTTCCGGCCCGCCCAATCCGTGACATTGGTCAGGTGGTTCTGGTTGTCATAGGCGTAAAAGACGCTTCTAGTTCCGGGATAAATCAAGTTGGTAAGGTTCCCGTTGGGATCGTACCGGTACTGAATCAGATTGCCATACACGTCGGTATAGCTGGAGGCCCGGTTGTAAGCATCATAGGTCCACGCACGGGTCAAGCCGTTTTCGGTGACATTGGTCACGTTATTGTTGGCGTCCAAGGCGTAGAGCGTCGTGCCCACATTATCCGTGCGGTTCGTCAGCCTGCCCCTGGCATCGTAGTACAGCGAGGTCGGCTGTTTCAACGGGTCCAGGATGGTGGCGGGCAACCCTTGATGATTGAAGGTGAATGAGGTTGTCTTTCCCAACGGCGTGGTGTTGGTGACCAGCCGGTTGGCCGCGTCATATTGGAACTGCCATGGGTTATTGTTGCGATTCGTCAGAATCACCAGGTTTCCGGCTCCATTATAGACCCTTTCGGCACAACGCCCGGCACCATCGGTCTGCTGTACCGGTTTTCCCCGCGCGTCCCAAGCCTGGCGGTTCGTCTCATTAGCGGCATTCGCGGTGGAGAGCGAGTGGCCATCGGCGTCAAACGCGAAACGCGTGGTCCGCTGCAACGGATCCGTCACCGAAACCATGCGCCCCGTCAGGTCATTGGTGCAAAGCACGGAATGCCGGAGCGGGTCCAGCATCTGCACCAGCGCGTCGCGATTGTCGTAAATATTGGTGATGACGGGTGCCCCCGCGGGAATGCCGGGCAGCAGGGTTGCCAGCAAATGCTGGGTGGCGCTCCAAATGTTGGTCGTCGTGTTGCCCCGCACGTCGGTGGTGCCGGCCACGTTGCCCACGGCGTCCAGCTTGACCTTCACCATGAGGTTGGTCGGGGCAAGGGTGTTGGTCAACTGGCGGCGGTTGTTATATTGGTAGCCCATGGCAAATCCGCGCGCGTCCACATGATTGGTCACATCGCCCAGCGCGCTGTTGACAAACGATTCCGTGCCAAGACCGCCGGGATAGGTGATGCTGTTTAACTGGGCAAAAGTGGCATCATAGCCATAGCTGGTTGTGCCGCCCGCATCCGTGCGGGATTTTAAGGTGCCGTCCGGGTTGTAAACGAGCGCCACCCAATCCCCCGCGCCGTTGGTCTGGCCGATCAGGGAAAACTGCGGGTTGTAGCCGTAAGTGGTCGGGTTCTGGTTGGCATCCAGCGCGAGCAGCAGATTGTTGTTGGCGTCATAGAAAAACTGGTTGGAGTAACCCAGTGGATCAATCGTGGCCAGCAGGTTGTGGTTGCCATCGAAAATGAACTGGTTCGTCTCGCCCAGCGGCGTCACTGTCATCACTACATGGTCCTGCCCGTCATAAACGCTCTGGGTCAGATTGCCCAAGGCATCCCGTTCGGCAGAAGGCCGGTGGTGATCGTCATAAAAATATGCGTGCTGGGCCCCGGCCGGGTCCTGCGAAATCGTCTGCCAGTCCGACCGGAAAATGCGCCAGGCTTTATTCGTGTTGCCAACGGTATATTGCGTCGTCACCCGGCCAAAACTGTTATAGATATTGCTGGCCACCAATTGCCCCAGCGCGTTGAACGTGGCCGTGACCTGATGGTTGGTGTCGTAGAGAAACGTGTTGGTGCTGCCTTCGGGATCAACGACGAAGTTCAGGTCGTTGCCGCTGTAGCCAAGCGACACCTTGCGCCCGGTACTGTCCGTCACGCTGGCCAGCCGGTACGGGGAACTGTTGTAACCAAACGTCAGCGAGCGTCCCTTCCAATCGGTTACCTTGGTCACAAAATTGCTGGTTCCGTATGTCAGACTCAAGGCCTTACCATATTGATCCACAATATTCGTACACCAGCCAGCGGCGTTGAATTGGAATACCCGCCCATGCCGTTCTTGCAGGGCAAACACCCGGTTGCTCTGCGTCAGGGTCAGCGTGCAATTCGCCGGCGGTGTGAACGTTCCATCCGGCTGCTGGATGAATTGAATGGTGTCATTGCCGAAGCTGATCGAAACCGCCTTCGCAGTGATTTGGTCAATGGCCCACTTGGAAATCAGTGCCGTGACCATCCAGTCTTTGGGGTCCGGCGCGCTATTATAGGTGTAGGAGGCGGTCGTGGTGGCGACCAGCAAGGCCGCAGCCTGAGCCGGGGTAGTGCCGCACAAGGCGGTTTGCGGCGCGCTGTTCGTGGCCAGCGTGATGTAGTAATTATGCAGCCAGCCCGGCGCGATGCCCGCCAGATTGCTGTTCCGGCGGCTGCTGTTGTAATAGTGGGAAAATTGCAGGCCGCGCGGCTCGGTTCCACCCAGGGTCAGGTCGGTGGCTTCCACCTGAAACGTGCCGTCGGCCATGTCCACCGGGTCGGCTCCGGTAATGCTGGGCACGGAAACCGGAGCGGAATTGTAGAAGTCGGACTGGGAATAATCCAAGAAATCCACGAAGGAGGGACTGACCGTCGCTCCCGGATCGGAGGCAAAACCGCCAAAGATGCCAAAGCCGACCGGCGTATTGATGCTCGTAAGTTGGCGCTCCAAGAAACCATAGCCCGACCAACTGCTGGTGACCGGGATGTCTCCACTTTGGGGAATCAACAACGTGAAGCCCTGACTGATACATCGGTTAGTCAGATCACTAATGGTGTAGTTGGAAAGATTGGTCTGCACCGCGAACCAATTTGTGCTGCTAGCCATATAAATCGCCTCATGATCGGCATTGGCCAATTGAAGCATTTTGATGGAGGATACACCCACTAGTCCGCTGGACTGAAGCTGCTCAATCAGGCCATGCTCCATCGAGCTGTTAAAGTAACCGAACAGATCACTCCATAACACACGTTTCCAGTCGGTTGATGAATCGTAATTTAATCCGACGTTATTGATTGGTGCTGTGAGATTCGCATACAAGTCCACGAAATATCCGGCGCCACTAATCTGCGACATCCGGCCGACATTTTGGTAGTTGAATGGCAGCACCCCGATCTCGGTGCCCAGCATTCGCGCGGCGTATTCGGTTTGCAAGGACCAGTTCATGCCCATGATGTTCAAAGTCTCAGTGATGACCTGCCGCGACGAGTCCGGCAGTCCCTGCTGCCGGTAGGCTTCCAGTTTATTCTGCCGCACCTTTAACCAGCCCCAGTCTGGATCGTAGGAGTAGAGCAGGGTGTTATAGGAGTTGGCTGTATATTGGGCCGGAGAATTAATCGCATAGCCCCCGCTTGAATAGTAGTAGTTGCTGGCGGGATCCCACGTACCTCCATATAGATGATGGCCAATCGCGTACACAGTATCGGAGCCGCCGCCAAACGATCCCGAAGCAATATTAGTGTCATCCTGCCATAGTTGCACAGATGAAGATCCATAGTAACTGTTCAGGTTCTGAAATGAGACCGAGGGAGTTTAGCGGATCACGGGGCGGCGGCTGGAGGCAGGTTGGGCATGAAGGGCTGGCCGATGATCAGTTGATGACAGGCGTCCAAAAGGTTGTGGCCTTGTTTGCGGCAGGTGGAGAGATAGCCGCGAATCCGGGCGAAAGTTTGCGCCCCGGGCAACGTGCGAAAGCAGCCTGATATTTTCTGCTTCACCTTGATCATGCGAATGTCCTGCTCGCCTTGATTATTGGTGAAAGGAACTTGGGGATCGACCAGAAAGGCCAGCACATGCAGGTCGTAGTCATCCAAGCGGTCCAACAGATTGGCGGCTTTGCCTTGGCGGGTCCGCCCCTGGCCTGGCCGGCGGCGGGGATGGAGTTGGCGGCCCTGACGGACAATCGCCTTGTACCCCGCATGCGCTTTTTGGAACTGCTCCTCATCCAAACCCAGTGGGGTGATGGGGTTGTCTTTCCAATCGAGCAGGAAGCGGCTTAATTGGGCGGCCCAGTCCTGATGGTTTTCTTCGGCTAGGAACTTGAGTTCGCGCAGCAGGTGCTGGTTGCAGAGCGCGTGCAGGGCGTCATATTTGTAGTAGGGTTTCCAGTGATCATGCACCAGCCAGTGGCGGCATTCGGGCAGGATGCCCAAGGCGTCCATGGCCTCGGTGCCGCGTTTGCCATGCACGCCATAGAAGGTCAAATCCGCGGTGCTGGCGACATGGATCCAATGCAGGCATCCGGCCACGCGCAAACCGCTTTCATCGACATGAACCACCGGGGCCTGTATCAAGGCGCGGGCGATGGCTGCTTCCACCGGCGCGAGCGTTTGATAGGCGCGCTCATTGGTCTGGCTGACGGTGCCCAGGCTCAGGGGCTGGCCAAACAAGTCCAGACAGGTCTGGCGCAGGCGGTCAAAGGGCAGCAGTTGCTGGTGGAACAGATAGAGCGTCAAGCCCCGGAAGTTGGGGCCGTATTGGACGGGGGCTTCCACCCCGGCGGGGAAGGCGGCTTTGACTTTCAAACTGGAGACGGGACAGATTTTAATTTCGGCGCGGTGCTCCGTCACCTCCAGGCACAAGGGCGGCAAGTCAAAGACTTGACGGCGTTCGTAATCAAGCACGGGCTGGCTTTGCAAAGAGACGCCGCCGCATTGGCCGCAGGGACAGCGGTCAAGCAGATGCACTTTTTGATGATCGGGGGTTTTGACCGGCTCCAAGGTGTGGCCGGGATGGCCGGGCTGGCCACCGGGTCTGCGTCCGGTTTTATTGCGCAGGCTGCGCGGAGCCGGTTTGGCCAGGCCGTCGCTCGACGGGGGCTTGCCGCTGTTGCGGCTGTTGAGGGATTGACTCTCCTCCAGCTTGCGGACCTTTTCCAGCAACGCTTTGTTTTGTTGTTCGGATGCGAGCAACTGGTCCACCACCGCCTCCGGGTGGCGGCGGGCCTGGGACAGGAGTTCCTCCCGGCGAGTCAGGACGCGCATAGAGCCTGGCGAAAGTCTTTCCGCAACGGATAAAGCCACACGGCCTTGGGGGGCGCTTGCGGCGTCATGGTTTTGTTCTGCCGGGTGCGTCCGGTGGTCTGCCCCACCTCGGTCCAATTGGCTGCGCGGTAGCAGGTTCCCCGGAAACGGCTGGTATCCACAAACGTCTCCAGCAGGTGGACCGGATGGCCATACTTGCGCTGCCAATCCCCGGAGAGTTGCCGGGCAATGCGCCCCAACACATGGCTGGCCAGATGGGGAACCTGGACCCAGGGAAGGATTAGAAAACGGGTGTTGTTGGCCACATAGCCCAAGTGGCGCTGGCGGGTGGGGGCATCCCAGCCGATGTGTTGATCCCGCGCCTTGCATTGCCAGGCTGGCGCTCCAAATAAGACACAGGCCAGCGGACGCCCTTGAATATCGGAAATCAGATATTGAAGATTTTCACCCACGGTGCTGCTATGGCTCAAATAGTGGTGCTGGCGCAAAAGAGCATTGAAGAGGGCGCGCTGGCCAGCCGCCGCTTTGCGATCCAGGGAGCATTCGCACAAGGTCAACGGGAGCAGCGCGTTCAGGGGTGAAAGAATGGGCGTCCGGGACACCGCCACATCCAGTCCGGGCATCTGCATCTGCGCCAGCTTGGGCCTCATGCGGTTTGGAGGGACATGCCGGCGCGGTGGCAACACGATTAAGCCGCGCTGTTCCAATTTGAGCAACAGTGTCCGGGCAGCCATATCCTTGAGCTGTCCGGCCCCGTTGCGCCAGTCCCACAGGGTGGCCAACAGTTTACTGATGCGCCAACGGCTCCAATCCGGATGCCCGGCCAAAACCTCGCGCACTTGCGCCAATTCCGCCGGGCCGATGGAGCGGCCTTGAATAATCGAATGCTCGAACACGGGCGGGAGTATGCGAGGGAAAAGGGACGGAGTCCCGAACAAAATGAAAAAATCTTGCGCCCCGTTGATCCCGCCCATCCCGCCCAAAACTATCAAAAATTACCGTTGACCTAATAAATCGCAGGAGCTACTCTGCATTCAGATTAAAACGACCTGAATAGTTACGATCCATACACCAAAGCCAGGCGGCATCCTTGCAAGGCCGGCGTGTACCAAAAGTAACTTGTTCCACCAAAGTTGAAGGTCAACGTGGACATGTAGTTGGTCGGGATATTGACAAAATTGGTCGTCAACGGTCCGCCGCTGGGATTGACTTGAGCCAGAAGTGGGCTTTGGATCAAAGCCGTGTTGGTGGAGGGAACAATGTACTGGCCGCCGACAATTTGTTGCACGCTGGCGTTCGGAAAATTGCTTGCTAGATAACCAATCATGCTCGTGGTATAGCCGGCCAGAACGCCACGGAGCGCTGTTTCATTCAGGTTGGTGACGTAGAAATTTCCATTGGGGCTGCCAAAATCCTGCCCGGCCGCCGCCGTCATTAAAGCATTGCTGATAAGGTTCGGAGTGCTCCCCATTGCCGTCGCCAGCGAAATCCCTGCAATCGGTTCGCTCACCTTGAACGAGGGATCAAGATAATAGGTGGTTCCGGCGTTGGTCAAGGTGACCCAAAGGTGCAGCAGGGCGACCGAGTTGTTGGCTAAATTCACGAGACTGCCGCTGGGATATTCCCGATAAGTACGAAGGCCATCCAGATAATTGTAGGTCGTTGACCAGTTGGTATTTGGGAAGTTCAATGAAAACCAGTGGTGGATATCGCGGTGGCTGCCATCGGAGGCATCAAACGGCAAACTCACCAACCCCATTTGATATCCGGTGTTGGTGTATCCGGCGGCCCGCAGCAACGCCACTAACAGAGCCGACTGATCAAAGTCGTTGCCACTCTTTTCCATGAACGTGACGGTGGACCCTTTCTTCGAGCCAAAATACACGTCAAAGCGGATGTGATCGTGGACATAGTTAAAGATTTGCACCGGATCATCCTGTAAACTATCAGCCAGATCCTGAAGGTCCGGCGTGATCGCCTCGGCGATCACCGGGGCCGCAGTTTGGGCCGCAGTTTGGGTGGTCAGGTTGGCGGTGTAACTGTGGCCACTGTTTCCAACCGAGGGCGTGTTGGTAATGAGCAAATCATAATACCCAACCGAGAATGAGCCACTGTTCGTGATGACCAGTTGTGCGCGCACGGTGAACGCAACGGCAGCCAGCAGACCGATGATAAGAAATCGCAATGTTTTCATGTTTTCCTCGCTGATTATTGTGACACAGTCTTGATGTTTCCCTCGGAATCCGGGTTGACCGCACCGGCATGGAGGCCGGAAACAGTTTGGAGCCAATCCCCCGTATCGTAAATGTAATTCAGCCGTTGGGCTGGCAACGTGCTGGCGTCCATATTGGGGTTTAATCCAGCCTGATACTTTTGCAAGTTGGTCAAACCGTCACCGAACAGAATCGCATTGGGATTCACATTTAAGGTGCCAAAATAATCCATTTCCCAGATGTCCCCCATCCCATCACCGTTGCTGTCCTGGTTTACCAAGATTTGATAATTGCTGGCAATACAGGTGGCTGTTAATTGATAGTTAAACGTCTCCATCTCATCAAACGCGCCTTGCGCCTGATTCGTTCCATTGGAATCGCTGCCAATTTTGAAACCATTGACCAGCTCGCCCGCATTGGGATAATAGATGGAACCACTGCCATTGGTTGCCGCCATGCCATCCAAATACAATGTGGAACCACTTGCGGAATATGTGAGCGCGATTTGATGCCAAAAATTTGAAGTCCAAGCAATGGGCGCGACCAGATTTGTCATCGCCAACCCGTTGGTCTGGGAGCCAAAGGTGAGTTGTGTGCCGCCGGGGTTAAAGGTTAACGCCCACCAACCATTGGTCGTTGTCTGGTTTCCCAGTTCGATCAGACGCCCCGCCCCGCTTAACCCGAAGCCTCCGACATTGGTACTGGCCCAATCCGGTTTGAACCAGAACCGCAATGTTCCTTCTTGGCAACTGATGTTGGCATTTCCATTTGTTTCGGTGCTGCGATAAACCAACCGGGCTCCATTGGGGTTGTCCACCTGAACGGCGTTGGTACTCCAACTGGGAACAGCCGCCAATCCGTTGGTCAAGATTGGCAATTGCTGCTCCTCGCCTTGCCAGGTATTTGTGTGGTCAAAACGCCAGTAAGCCAGCCGCACACCAGGAATCATGGTTAATACTGCGTTAGAACTAACCATACTGCCACCGACATTGTTGATGGTGACAAAATAAGTGCCTATATTTGCTGATTGAACATTGGTGATCGTTAGCGAGGAATTGATTGCTCCGGGCAAATTCGTCCCGTTCATCGACCATTGATAAGTGAAGGGGGCTAATCCCATCACCGTGACACTCAAACTGGCAGTGTCTCCCTGAAGGATTGCCTGGCTCTGCGGTTGCGTGACGATAGCCGTGCTCCAAGGAGTTTCTCCTGGGTCATTCAAACCGTTCCCATTGGCATCTTCCAAGTAATCGGGAATGCCATCGCCATTGGAATCCAGCGGATCGCCGTACCCATCAGTGGCGACGTAGTGATAGCCAATGTCCACCACGGAATTGGTCTCCGGCACTTGATTGGTCTGCGTGGTGAAGTGATACAGCCCCACCTGGTCCGCCGTCGTGCTGCCGGCGTTAATGAGGGGACTGTTCGGGGGCAGATAATATTTGCCAAACCAACTGGTTTGATAAGCTGGAGACGCGCTCAGAATAATGTCGCTGGCGTTGGTGGGATTTAGCAAACCATAATTCGTGGTGACGTAGGCGTTGTGGCCGCCGTTGTAGGTGGCCAATCCCCAATCCACTATCCAATTAAGAACGGTGGCACTGTCAAATAAATTGTCTTTTACCACCGCATTGGTTGCGCCCCCGGGGGCATAACCAAACGTGCCGCCAAATACGAGATTATTGCGGAAGCCGGGAATGTTCGTGTCACCCATTTCGATATCACAATTCACCCGCTCCAACAAGCAATTGGTGAAGCTGAGCGTCGGTCCGTAGCTTTCAATCAACCCTCCATGGAACTCGCAATTTTGGAAGTTATAAGGTCCAAAATTGTTGTTCATTTGCAAATGAGCCGCTTGCTGGGCCATCACCGACCAGTCGGTAAATGTGGCGTTAAGCGTGGTATTATCGGCGAACACGCTTACGTTCACATTACAATAGTTCCCAGCTATGCCATGCTCTTGAACGGTATTGTCGAGAACGACATGCACTGGATTGTTCGCCAGACCAGAACAAGTCAGACTGGCGTTGTCATACAGGATCAAACCATATTGATTACTGTTGGTCCCGTGAATGCCAACGGCTGTGCCAGCGTTGAGAATAATGGCGGCGTTGGTCAAAATGATGGGGTTGAAATCATAATCCAGCGGGTCGTAGTGATAACCCAGATCCGGCGAGGCATTGGTGTCGCGTTGTGCTTGGGGATACAAGTTCAGACTAGTCCCAGTGTAGAAACCTGGAACAGTGTAAGCGATTGGAGGATAGGTGGTTCTGGTGGCAATGTCGGCCAATACCGCGGGGTTTATATTGGCTGAGCCAACAAGGCGATAGGGACTGTTGTTGGCCAGATAGTAACCTCCAGCACCCACGGTTTGAAATATCGGCAAGGTGGGGCTGGTCGTGATTACGGAATTGCCAATGATGGTCGCCGTCGGCCCAATGCTTTCCAGCACGATGGAGTTGGTCATCCAGGTGGGAGCGGGCGGAACCCCGAACTCCGCCACATCGGCTGTTACTTGTTCCGCAATAATAGTGTTGTCGGGCTGAAAGTCATAATTATAGATCGGCATTGAGCAATTCGCGAACAAGACGTTGTGCAGGCCGAGATGCAGGCCAGAATAATCGCCGATACAGATGCCGACTTGTAAGAATTGGCAGTTCCAAACATCCATATAATAAGGGCCCGCATCCTCGGAAAGCCATCCCAGGCCGCTGTTCATGTAACAAAAGCGCAAATCGTGAGCCACGATGTCCGTGGTGGAACCACTCATACTGCTGTCCATGACAATTTCGGAGCCCTCCGCGAAGGTGGGCGTGCCGGTGCTGCCGGGAATGGTTTCGCCAACGCTGTTATCATTCATCGAAGTGAACACGGCTGGGTGATAAGGTGAGGTTTGACAGTTAAATCCTCCGGAGTTCCAGATATAGGCGTTCGGATTAAACTTGATTACTGCCCCGCCTTCGATGGTCGTATTGACATGGCTGCCAAAGGAGGAACTGATATAATAAGTGGTATCACCTTGAAAAGTCAGCGGAACATCGTAATCGGAATTGATCTGCACGTAATCCAGGACAAACCCTTTACTCGATGCTGGCAGACGGGCCAGTGTTAGCGGTTTTTTAACGTTCTGGCTGGCCGGAGTTTTGGGCAATTGCCAGGATTTGGAGGCCAGCATCAACGGCTTGGGTTGG
>Ga0302319_10021821_pt1 | contig 11522 bp, 12 predicted proteins | sample Bog_T0_2_FD_203319 | JGI IMG/M metagenome (GOLD analysis project Ga0302319, IMG submission 203319) | Peat permafrost microbial communities from Stordalen Mire near Abisko, Sweden - Bog_T0_2 | ecosystem: Environmental > Terrestrial > Soil > Wetlands > Peat | place: Sweden: Abisko, Stordalen Mire...
ATAGGTTACTCGCATGGCTTCCCTACGGGGCAGCCATCGGTTGGAAGCGCAACCATGCAGTCGCTGGTATTCAGCTATTCCCAGCGCCAATACGTGAAGTCGGCGCGCGCGGCGATTGATGCAGCCAACCTGAGCCTCAAGGATGCTCGCGAGCAGGTGGCCCTGGATGCGTCGACAACCTATATCGAACTTGATACCTTGAACCGTGAATTGGAGGCGGCCGTTCAGCAGGGATCATTCACGGCCAATCTTGTCCAGATCGAGCAACAACGCGCGGAGGCCGGCGTCGATTCCCATCTCGACCTGTTGCAGGCCAACCTGACCGCGGCAAACCTGAAGCTGCACAGGCTTCATCTTGAAGCCCGCGCCGCGACCCTGTCGAAACAGATTGCTGTTTTGACCGGACTGCCGGTCGGCTCCGTTCTCCCGGACCATTCCAGTATTCCGGAGATTCCTGCCGTCGGCGCGGATGAACTGCCCCGTAGCCCCGCGGGAGTTGACGCCGCAGGCTCGCTTGCTAACTCCAAGCGACTCCAGGCGAAGGGAGACGATCTGTTATGGCGCCGACCTCAAGTCGGATTCGGTGCAGTGTACAACTACGACTCGAACGAACTGAATAGCTACAGCACGTACTACCAGAACTTCACGCCGAACAACGTCAGTTTCGGCATCCAGGTCACGATTCCTTTTTTTGACTTCGCGCTTCGCGCCAAGGCGAAGGAAACAGCGGCTGAAGCGCTGCGTGCCACGGTGGAAGCCGAGCAGGCGCAGCAACAGAGCGACGTGCAGGTGGCGACTCTCACCGGTCATTTGCGCGAGTTGGACGCCCAGGCTGAGGTCGCGGGCCTGAAGCGTCAAATAGCCAGCGAGCAGCTGCAGTCGGTCATCGCACAACTGGAACTGGGCAATGGGGCTCCCAGCGGCCCGGGAGCCCAGCCCCAGACCACCCCGAAATCCGAGCAACTAGCCCGTATCGACGAACGTCAAAAGTATGAGGATGCTCTGGATGCGGACCTTGACCTTGCCAAAGCCCGGCTGGGTTTGCTGCGCGCTCTGGGCCACATGGAAGACTGGCTGCGGGAGTTGCACGGAAAGTAGACATGGAGCAAAAGAAAGCCGCCCAAAACCCGCTGAAATGCTAAAATAGAAGGGATGCCTATGCCCCTGAAAACGCTATTCCTGAATCCGCCTTCGTTCAAGAACTTTGACGGTGGCGCGAGCTCGCGCTGGCCCGCAACGCGCGAGATTGAGTCTTACTGGTACCCGGTTTGGCTGACCTACCCGGCCGGCCTGCTGGAGGGTTCGCGCGTGCTGGATGCGCCTCCCCACCACGTCTCGGCAGAAGAGACTATCAAGATCTGCAAGGACTTCGAGTTCCTGGTGCTGTTCACCTCGACAGTAGGCTGGGAGGGCGATCAGCGTCTGGCCGAAACGATCAAGGCGGCCAATCCAGCCATTCGCATTGCCTTCGTGGGGCCGCCGGTGACCACAGACCCGGACCGCGCCCTGAACGAGTGCGCAGCGCTGGACTTCATCTGCCGCCGCGAGTTCGACTACTCCGTAGTGGAGTTTGCCCAGCGCAAACCGCTCAGCGAGATTCTGGGCATCAGCTACAAGCTCGACGGCAAGATTCTCCACAATCCCGATCGTCCGCAGATCGAAGATTTGGACGCGATGCCGTGGGCCACAAAGATCTACAAGCGGGACATGGATGTGACACGCTATAACGTCCCATTCCTGCTCCATCCGTATATCGCGCTTTACTCCACGCGTGGCTGCCCTGCGCAGTGCACCTTCTGCCTGTGGCCCCAGACGCTGAGCGGGCACGCCTGGCGCAAGCGTTCTACCGATGACGTTGCAGCGGAGCTGAAATGGGCGAAGGAGAACTTCCCTGAAGTGAAGGAGTTCTTCTTTGACGACGACACGTTCAACATTCAGAAGGTCCGGACGATCGAGCTGTGCGAGAAGCTGAAGCCGCTCGGCATTACGTGGAGCTGCACTTCGCGCGTGACCACCGACTACGACACGCTGAAGGCTATGAAGGAAGCAGGCTGCCGGCTGCTGATTGTGGGCTTCGAGTCCGGCGATCCGCAGATTCTGAAGAACATCAAGAAGGGCGCCACGGTTGAGCGCGCGCGCGCGTTCGTCAAGGACTGCCACGACCTGGGTCTGACCATTCATGGCGACTTCATCCTGGGCTTGCCGGGGGAGACCAAGGAGTCGATCCGCAACACCATCAACTTCGCGAAAGCGCTGGATGTGGAAACCCTTCAGGTTTCGATCGCGCACGCCTATCCGGGGACCGAATTCTACGATTACGCCAAGGCCAACGGGTTTATTACCAACGAACGCATGGAAGACGGCGGCGGCCACCAGATGGCCCACATCGAGTATCCCGGCCTGCCTACCGACTACGTGATGGAGATGGTGCACAAGTTCTACGACGAGTATTATTTCCGCCCCAAGGCCGCTTTCCGCGTGGTGTGGAAGGCCTTTGTGAATCGCGATCTGCCCCGGCTCTACGTCGAGGCCAGGGCGTTTCTGAAGCTTCGCGCACAACGCAACAGGATGGTGAAGGTCGCGCGCAGTCACCAGGCCGATCCGCCGGCTCCTGCAAGCGCAGGCGCATAGCCGTTTCTCGAACGCATCCCATCGAGGGCGGACGCACATGCGCCGCCCTCGATTTGCATCCGATCACTGACACGGATCACAAAGATATTGATGGCACATGCAAGACTATCGGCGCAACAGTACATGGTCCTGGGGTTGGTTGCTGTGTGCGCTCCCCTTGGCGATACATGCCTTTCGCGCGGCATGACTGGCCTGCCGGGCATCTCGCTGGCCCATCCCTTTACGCTCATTGCCGCGGTCTTCACTCCCTGGATAGGTCTTGGCATCGCGCTGCTGATTGGATTCTTCGCCAGCTATCTGACCGCGCTCTCCTGGGCGGATCTGACCTATGTGCTTCCAGCAACGGCCTTCGGCAACGTGATTGTCGCGCTGCTCTCCCGCTTCTGGCTGCATGAGCCGATATCTCTTGAACGCTGGTCGGGCATTGTCCTGATTACCCTGGGCGTGGGCTTTGTGGCGAACGGACCGTCGTTGACGGAACGGCCCGCCGCGACCGTCGATACGGAAATTGCCGTGGCCGTCGAACAGGAGGCGACGCGATGACCGTTCCCTTCCCCGCCCCGCATCTGGATCCCTGGTCGGCAGCAGCCATGATCGCCTGCGTCGTGCTCTGCTCCACGACCGGAGAAGTCCTGACCGCTGCAGCGATGAAGTCCATTGGCGACCTCGACGACATTCGTGCACACTCCGGCCTGAAGGGCGCCATTCGCGCCGTACTCACATGCCCGCTTTTCTTTGCCGGAGTGAGCTTTCTGGCGCTGGCGTTCTTCTCGCTGCTTTTTGCCTTGAATCACCTGAACCTGAGCCTGGTTGCACCAGCGTCAGCGTCACTGACGCTGGTGACGAATGCGATTGCCGGGAAGATTTTTCTGAAGGAGAATGTCGACCGTCGGCGCTGGAGCGCGGCGGTGCTGGTTTGTATCGGGGTTTATTTACTGGCGCATTGAAAAACAGGGAATAGGGATTAGGGGATAGGGATTAGGATCAGCATTCCTGCGGGGCTATTGTACTTTCGATCCGAAAGATTTTCGGGCTGTACCGCCCCATTTATGCATTTGCAATTCAAGGGATACAGGACGGTTGGGAATTATCTGCTTTTGTAATCCCTAATCCCTATTCCCTGCGCTCACCCATCTCATCAATCCTGTCGGCTTGAGATCTGCATCCAGCATCGCTCGCGGCTCGCCAATCGCAGCGCAGATTGCTTCGGCAGCCAGATGGCCGGAGCGTGCTGCGCTCTCCATGGTTGACGGCCAGCCGGTCGCCGTCCAGTCGCCGGCCAGAAAACAGTTGGTCCAGGGAGAGACTGCCGTCGGCCGTGAAGCATCGATCCCGGGCGGCACGCCGAAGGTGGCGCGCATCTCTTTCACAAGTGCGGCCTTCTCAAGCTTTGCCTCAGCGACGACGGGAAAATACTCGGCCAGCTCGGCGAGTGCACGTGCAATGGCATCGTGGCGATCGAGGGCCGCGAAGGCCCGTGAGGCGCTCACCACCAGTTCAACATAACTTCCCTTCTGCCGACGCCAGGGCTGCAGCCGGCTCTTGTTGTACATCCAGTGGATGTCGCGATCGAGCAGAACTGCGTGATCGAGCGTGGTAATTTCGCGATCGAACCAGAGATGCACGCTGCAGATGGGCCAGTGCACCAGATGTTCCAACTGCAAGGATAGAGCGTCCGCCGCTTCAACCGGGGGCATGCGGGGAAGCAGTTTCGCCGTAGCCTCAAACGGCAATGCAAGGACCAGAAAATCGGAGAGCAAAAGCCCGTTGCGCGTGGCAAGCACCCACTGCGAGGTTTCTTCATCCCACTCCGCAGCTTCGACATTGGAATTGAAGCGGATATCGGAATGGTGTGCCTCAAGGAATCTCTGCGCTCCTCCGTAGAGTTCGCTGAGCGGCACGGTGCTCATGCCCATTCTGCCGGCAATTGCCGAGTTCATGAACAGTTCGCGGATCACCTTGGCTGCATACGGCAACGCAATCGAATCGATGTCCGCATTCAGTGCGCTGGCGATGACCAGGCGCCAGAAGCGATCGAGGACGCCGCGCGTTTGATTGTGGCGCCTCAGCCAATCGCCCAGGCTCTCACGCGAATCCCGCGGCACCGGTCGGATCAAGGCACGAAACGCGCGAGCCAGCGCCAGCTTGTCGGCAAACGAGAATGCCTTCGCGGTCATCATCTTCGGCAATCCGTGTAACGGCGCCGGCAAGAAGGACGGCCCCAACAGCGACCTTCGTCCGCCGGGCTCAATCATTGTCATCTCGCTGGTCCAGTGGATCTGGTCCGCGACGCCGATGCGCTTGTAGAAGCCAACAAGATTCGTGCAACAGCCGAAGAGCACGTGCTGGCAGTTGTCGATGACCTCGCCAACGCCGGGATGCAGATAGGAGCTTGCGCGGCCGCCGAGGTAGCCGCGGCGCTCAACGAGTTGGACGCGAAGGCCCGCCTCGGCCAGCGCGCAGGCAGCGCTCATGCCGGCAACGCCGCCGCCTATCACGGTGACGGACCTTCCAGGGATTTGTGCGGTGCCGCTCAACCTGCAATCCTCACCCAGCTCATCTTTGCGATTCCTATCGCCAGAATTCTGAGCTTTTCGACGGTGGGAACGCTCGCCCTCTTCGTAAACACGTCCCAGTCCGCCGCTTCAATCCGCTTGAGCAGGCCGTGATAAATGTTCACGAGTACTTCAAGCGCAGGCCGGCTCTCTTTATCGATCAAGGGCAAGAGCACCTGCGCGGATTGATAATATTTCTCCGCCCGCTCTGCAATCTGTTTGAGCAGCGCCCGCTCGCTGGGCGTGGGGGGCACAGCGTGCTTCCGGTGTAGCAACGAGTCTACCGTTATCCCGTGAGCCGCGAGGTCCTGAAGGGGAAGATAGACGCGGTTGCGCTCCGCGTCCTCGGCCACATCGCGCAGAATATTGGTGAGTTGGAAGGCGATCCCTGTTTCCTCGGCGAGTTGCTCGGCGCGCGGATCGGTGTAGCCGAAGATGCGGATGCACACCAATCCAACCACTGAAGCTACCAGATAGCAGTATCGGTAGAGATCGGTAAAGGTTGCGTAAGTATCGGGGATGTTTCCGGTCAAAGAGTCCAGATCCATGGTGACGCCGGCCACGAGTTCGTCCAGGAGCGTCAGCGGGATCGCATACCGCTCCGTTGCATCGCGCACAGCGGCGAAGACAGGATCATTCGTCTCGTTACCGGCGCTGGCCGCGTGCCATTTCGCGAGCCACGAGGCCAGGCGTTGGCGACGCACTTCAATGGAAACACTTTCATCGTCGGCAAGGTCGTCAGCCTTGCGCATGAAGGCGTAGATGGCGCAGATGGCATTGCGCCGCGGCGCGGGCAGTGCGACAAAGGCGTAATAGAAATTCTTCGCTTCGCGTTTGGCAATTGCCCGGCAGGCTGCGTACGCTGCCTCCAATTGCCGACCGTCCAATGGATTTTCTTGCTTCAAGCCGCCTTCTCAGCGCGCCGTCCGCCCTTGCCGAGGCTGAGAAACGGCAACAGCCTGGCGCTCACGGCCCTTAGAGCCAGGCCGATCTTGGTTCCTTTCGATATTGCGGGGCGGGCAGTCAGCACGTCGTAGTCCCGCTTCTCGATGGCCCGCAGAATCTTGAGTCCGCCGCGGCTGAAGAGGTCCAGATCAAGCGCCAAGTCGCGATTGACCATGCCGATCAGCGGCAAGCCTTCTTCAAAAAGGCCGCGCGCATATTCCACCTCGCAACGCATGAGGCCGCGAAACTCCGGAGTGACGATGCGATCCGCAAGGAACTCCTCACTGACGCGGAAGAATTCCATGTCCTTTTGAGGAAGATAAATGCGGCCTCGTGCGTAATCTTCGCGTACATCCTGCCAGAAATTGGCCAGTTGCAGCGCGGTACAAGTTGCGTCGGAAAGGCGGAATTTTTCTTCGTCTGCTTCGCCGCATGCGTAGAGCACGAGGCGGCCTACGGGGTTGGCCGAGTAGCGACAGTAACCGAGCACATCCTCCATGGTCGCGTAGCGGGTTACGGTCTGGTCCTGGCGAAATGCGGTGAGCAAATCCGCAAAGGGCTCTTTGGGAATTGCGCATTCGCGGATGGTCTCCGCGAGCGCCACAAACACGGGATGGCGCGATGTCCCCTCATAACAGGCATCCAGTTCGGCGCCCCAGAGCTCCAGCAGCGCCAGGGCCTGCTCCGTGTTGCCCACCTCGTCGCCCAGATCGTCGGAGATGCGACAGTAGGCGTAGATGGCATGAAAGTGCGGACGCAGGGCCTTGGGCAGAAACCATGTGGCCACATGAAAATTTTCGTAGTGCGATTCGGCAAGCTGTTTGCAATAGGCACGAGATTCATCGAGAGTGGGCGCCACATCCGGAATGCGATAACTCTCGGGCAGCCACGCCCAGGCGCGCGTGATCAGCAGTTGCTTGTCCAGCCCGTCCGATTCGGTGGTGTTATGTGCCGTGGTCGTCATCGCTTCGCCTCAGGGCACAATGGCGGTCTTGATTTCGCTGCCCCGGTTCATCAGCTTTTCAAAGACGCGGTTGAGTTCGTAGAGATGAGCGTGACCGGTGATGAAGGCTCCTGCCTGGAACCGTCCGCCGGCAATGAGGTCGAGCGCCTTGCGGCAGATAGCCGGGGTGTGATGGAAGGTGGCGCGCAGCGTGATGTCGCTGTAGTGGATGCGGTTAGTATCGAGCGTCACGTGCGTTCCCAAGGCGCACCCGCCGAAGAAATTCACGGTGCCGCCCTTACGGACAAGTTCCACGGCCTCCTGCCACGATTCGGGAACGCCAACGGCTTCAATGGCAATGTCGACGCCACGGTTCCTGGGAGTCAGGGCGCGGGTCTCGCGGATGGCTTTGCGGATGGTGGTGGCCTGCACAACGTGGGTTGCGCCCAACTGGCGCGCCGCTTCGACCTGGCCGTCATGCTTCACGATGGCGATGGTCTCGCAGCCTGCCAGCGCGGCCACGTGCAGAATCATGAGGCCCAGCGGGCCGCCGCCGATGACGGCTACCGTGTCCCCGGGCCGCGGGTGCGAGTCCTCAAAACCATGCACAGCGCAGGCCAGCGGCTCAGTCAGCGCGGCGTGTTCCAACGGTACGTGGTCGGGAACCTTCAACGTATTTTTTGCAACGATGCGAGCGGGGATTCGAATGAACTCGGCATAAGCGCCGTTGTTGAACAGCAGGTCGTCGCAAAGGTTTTCCTGAGCACGCGCACAGAAGAAGCACTGCCCGCAGGGCGCGGAGTTGAGCGCAACCACACGATCGCCGGGAGCAAAATTCGTGACTCCCTCGCCGGCTTCAACAACCGTGCCGGCGAGCTCGTGTCCAAACAGCGCCGGAGGCACGATCATGCGCGCGTGGTAGCCGCGGCGAAACACTTTGAGATCTGTTCCGCAGGTGAGCGCGGCGCCTACGCGCACGATCAACTCGCCCGGAGCAGCTTCTGGGATGGGAACACGTTCGATCCGAATATCTTCGCGGCCGTGCAGGATTGCGGCCTTCATGGTTGTCGCCATCAAGTCCTCCCTCCCGTGCCCAGAACTGGCTCAATCATAATCTTCATTGAGTCGGCCTTGGGATGCGAGGCAACGTCAATCGCATCAACCGCCTGATCGAGCGAAAAGCGGTGCGAAATCAGTTGAGTCAAATCGAATCCGTTTCGATAGCCGCCGAAGACCAGATCCGTTACCTCGTCCAAAATGGGAAATGACGACGAATAGGAGCCAAGAAGAGTCTTTTCATCCATGCAAACCGCGCCGGGGTCGAAGGTGGCTTCGCCGTGCTGGGTCTGCGCAAAAAGCATGACACGGCCACCGGGCCGGACGGCATCCATCGCAGTTCGGATAAGCGCGTTGCCGCCCACAGCCAGGATCACGGCATCGGCACCGCGGCCATCGGTCTCCGCAAATGCGCGGTCTACAACATTTTCCGTGCCGGCATGAATCGGATTCTTCAAACCGAAACGGGCCGCAATCGCATGGCGTTCCGGATACAAGTCCGAGGTGAGCACATGCGCGCCGGTGCGGCTTGCGAGGACAGCATGCATGAGGCCGATGGGGCCCTGGCCAATTACCAGGACTGTGTCGTCGGCCGCGAGGTTCAACAGCTTCACGCCCTTCAGGACGGTGTTCACCGGTTCTACAAACGCCGCTTGCTCAAAGGGCACTCCATCGGGAATCCGCACGACACCGCGGTTAGCCACGACAAAGTCCATTACTCGAATGTACTCCGCAAAGCCGCCGCCTGAGGGCTCGAACCCTGCGGTGACGCCCACTTTCTTGTAGAGGGGGCACTGGGCAGGTGTCTGCTTGCGGCAGTAGTAGCAATCGCCGCAGGGAACGTGGTGGAACACCATTACGCGCTCACCCAGGGCAAAACGCGTGACGCCTTCACCGACTTTGACGATGGTTCCGGCCATTTCGTGGCCAAAGATGCGTGGCGCGGAGTGCGACCCGGTGTGAATCTTCTTGAGGTCGGTGCCGCAAACGCCGCAGGTGGCCACCTTGACCAGCAGTTCACCCGGGCCGATTGCCGGCACGGGCACGGTCTCCACGCGCATGTCGTTCACGCCGCGATAGACCACGGCTTGCATGGTGGCAGGAATCTTCGTTGCTTCGTGTGCGAGATTCTGTCGGCTTTCAGCGTTTGCGATTTGGGTAGCCATTGCGTTCTCGGATGTAAGCCCTTTCGTCAAGAAAATCGAGCAGGGACTCCATGATTCCCTGGGCTGCCTTTCTGCTATTCTCGCCCATTCGCACCAATGCAGGCCAGTACCAAGGTCGAAGAGCGGCAAAAACGATGAACCGGGCCAGTCGGAATTGGCCGCTTTGCGAGATAAATCGATTGAAATCAGGAAGTTGATCGCTGTAGCCGTCGCTGATTCCTTTTATGCAATAAAAGGGAATGCCACGCATGGCGGCGAGTCGGGCGATGGCTGAGGCTTCCATGTCAACGAGGGACGCGCCGTAGGCGGTGGCGAGGCGCTGCTTCTCGGTGGCGTCGGCAACTGTGGGGCTGGTGACGAGCCAGCGTTCGACGGTGCAATGTGCGACCTGGAAGCGTTCGCCGGTGCGTGCGTCAATCACGCCGGAAGCCGCATAGGCCTGTCCTGTCGCCAGGTCGGCGGTCAAAGCGCCGGCCCAGCCGGTCGAGATCACCAGATCGACGGAGCCATCTCTTTCGACTTCAGCAAAGGCTCGCGTTGCCGCCTCCACACCCGCACCGGCGCTGGCGGCGACCCACTCGCCCTGATCGAATTTCCAGCGCCATAGATGGATACTCGCGCGGCGTTCGTGTTGCCAGCCGTGCACCAACGGATTTAGTTCGCCGGGCATGGCGGCGATGATGGCGACTCTACTCATGAGCTGGCCTTGGGCGCGTACCCATGCGCAAGGAACCACTCGATGGCAGCACGCATCGCCGGATAAACGGGCACAATGCGGAAGCCAAGCTCCTGCTGCGCGTGTGCACTGGAGGCAAACATTTTCTTGCGGCCCATGCGGACTTCTTCGAGCGTTGCTCTCGGCTCGCGTCCGCGGATACGTCCCGTGATCCACTCCTCAAAAAATGCGTAGGTTGCCGCGACTGCGAAAGGAATCTTCACCGTCGGCGAAGGAATGCCTGTAATGGCGGACATCTTGTCGAGGATCTGCTTGAGCGTCAAGTTCTCCCCGCCTAGAATGTATCGCTTTCCCGGCGTCCCCAACGTCAACGCTGCTACATGTGTGCGCGCCACTTCCGCTACATCCACCAGGTTGAGCCCGGTTTCCATGTACGCGGGAAACTTGCCGTTGAGGAAGTCCACAAAGATGCGGCCTGTCGGCGTGGGTTTGGCGTCGTTGGGGCCGATGGGCGTGGTGGGGTTGAGAATGACGACGCTCTGGCCGTCGCGCGCGGCTTTGATGGCTTCCTGCTCGGCCATGAATTTGGAGCGCTTGTAATGGCCCACCATGTCCTTGAGCGAGACCGGCGTGTCCTCGTTGATGATCAGGCCGTCGGTGCGGAAGTGCATGGTGGCGACGCTGGAGGTGTAGACGACACGCGGCACATCGGCTTCGCGCGCCATCCGCAGCAAATCGCGGGTACCGTCGACGTTGGCGTGATACATGGTCTTGGGATCGCGAATCCAGAGCCGGTAGTCCGCAGCAACATGGACCACTGCATCACAATCGGCAAGCGCGGGCCTGATTGACTCGGGGTCGCTGAGGTCGCCCAGATGCGTTTCGCCGCGGATGCCTTCGAGGTTGGCGAGATTGCTGGTTTTGCGCACCAGCATGCGCAGTTCCGCGCCCTCCGCAGCCAGCGCCTGCGCCACATGATGCCCTACAAACCCGGTGGCGCCTGTGAGGAAGACTTTCATGGAAGGGATGATAGCAAGTTAGCCAAGTTTTAGATCGTGATGGAGGGTTGGCGAGTTAGCTGCGCTTCGACGTGCGATAAGGGTTAGTCGCAGCAACTCGTTCAATCACCCGCAATGGGTTCCGGGTTTGGGATCGGTTGGTTGCCGCGTTTCCATAGGACGCAAAAGAAGCGCCACGCCGTCGGGCGCTACATCGATTTCATAGATAGCACCGGGGTAGAGGCCTGTCTGCTGCTGGAGGTCTTCAGGCAGCGCAATGCACCCGCAATCCTGTACACGGCCAAGCATGAATCTAATCCAACGCCTCGGGATGCAGCGCAATTCCCTTTTCGCCGGCGGCCTTGCGCTCGTTGTATTTCTTCACCCAATCTTCCCAGTGCTTGCCCGCGGCGCGATCCTTGCCGAACTCAAGGCGTGCGATCTCGGCATAGGTCACCTTGCGCTTTTCCGCCACCTTGGGCGTGAAGTACTGGACAAAGGAATCGGCCAGCGTGGCGCCGGTATACCTGTTGAAGATGTATGCTTCGATGC
>Ga0302319_10021822_pt1 | contig 11521 bp, 8 predicted proteins | sample Bog_T0_2_FD_203319 | JGI IMG/M metagenome (GOLD analysis project Ga0302319, IMG submission 203319) | Peat permafrost microbial communities from Stordalen Mire near Abisko, Sweden - Bog_T0_2 | ecosystem: Environmental > Terrestrial > Soil > Wetlands > Peat | place: Sweden: Abisko, Stordalen Mire...
CGCGAAGCCGGAACGGCGATCACCGCGATAGCCCGATCTGCGCCCCGGCCGTTCGGGACGCGAAGCGTCACTGGCAAGCTGGCCCTGTTTTCGCTGGCCTTGCTGACTCTCGGTTCTCTGCAGGCGGCCACTCCGGTGCGGTTCGCGGGCGCCGTCAGCGGTCTGGTGACGGATTCCGTTGGCAGGCCCCAGCCGGGCGCTTCCGTAGCGCTCTTCAACCAGCAGGCGCGGCTTCTGCAAAGAGCCTATACCGATCTGTCGGGCAATTTTTCCTTCGGCGATCTTCTTCCCGATCTCTACTCCGTTCAGGTTTCGCTCGCCAGTTTCGTGCCCGCCACGCGCGACCGTGTACCGGTGCGTCCCGGCATGCGAAGCCTCCTCGAAGTCAACCTCTCCCGGATATTCAGTTCCATCCAGGTCGTCTCCACGGTTCCGGCGCCCGGCGCGCTTATGAGCGATGACTGGAAGTGGACTCTGCGCACGGATTCCGCGCTCCGTCCCGTTCTGCGCCTCCTGCCGCCCGCTCCCGTGCCGTCGTCGGCGTCGGTCTCGGCTAACTCCGCTCCCGGCGCGCCCGCCGGTACCAGAACCGCCGTTTTCCACGACTCCAGTGCGCTCGTCAAAATTTCCGCCAGTGACGCCGCGCTGACCGATGCGGCCGCGGACGAGGCCGATCTGGGCACGCAGTTTGCCTTCGCCACGTCGATTTATTCCGCCAGCCAGGTACAGGTCAGCGGCGATCTGGGCTACGCATCGGTCACCGGCCAGCCCGCGGCGGCGCTCCGAACCACCTTCAGCCATGAGATCGCCGGCGAGACCCCTTCCGTTTCCGTTACCATGCGCCAGATGAACGCGCCCTCGCGGGTCGGTCAGAGTATGCTCGGCGGACCGGCCGGCGAAGGTCCGCTGCCCACGCTGCGGACGTTGTCCATCAGCATGAACGACCGCGCGCAGTTGAGCGACGCGCTGTCGGTCGTTTACGGCTCCGAACTCGATACCATTACTTTCCTCAACCGGCTGCAGTACTTCAGTCCGTGGGCAAAAATGACTTACGCTCTGCCTCGCGGCCACCTGGATCTGGTCTTCACTTCCGGAAACGCGCAGTTGGGACTCGATTCGAGGGATCGGGGTTCCGCCTACATCAACGACGCACTTCAGAACGAACTGGAGGCCCTGTCGATGCTTCCCCGGCTGAGCCAGCTGGGCGGGCAGGTCAAAGTGCAGCGTGGCGACGATTACGAGATTGGCTATTCCGAGGTCGCGGGCGCGATGGAGTATCGTATTTCCGGGTATCACCAGTACGTGTCGAACGCGACTCTCACAATCGCCAATCCCGACGCGACTTTGTTCAGCAACGATCTGCTTCCCTCGATGTTCAGCTCGAGCGCCCTGTTCGATGCCGGCAGTATTTCGTCGTCCGGTTACACTCTGTCCGTCACCCGGATACTGAGTCCGAACTACAAGGTCACGGTCTCCTACGGTACGCTCGGGGTGATGACGCCGGGTGCGGGAGGGCAGCCCGTCCTCGACGCCGAGAGCCTGCGCCAGGCGATTACAGAGGTCAACCGGCGCGAAGTGACACTGCGCGCGGGCGGCCGCGTGAAGGCCACGGGCACTCGTTACGTGGCCAGCTACCAGTATGCGGATCTGAAAGCCGCCGTCCCCATGGCGTCGTATTCCACGCAGCCGGATCGCGCCGAACCGGGCCTGAACATTGCCATCCGCCAGCCGATTCCTTTCTTGCCTGGCATGCAGGGGCATGTGGAGGCCACCGCGGAAATGCGCAACCTTCTCGCCCAGGGATATCTTCCGCTGGAACTTGCCGATGGCCAGCAGATACTCATCGTCAACACTCCCCGCGTTTTCCGCGGGGGACTGGCCTTCACTTTCTGAGTCCCCGGATCTCTATGCGATACCTGCTGGCTGTCCTCGTCGGCATGGGATGCCTTGCCGCCCTGCGTCCTTTGCGACTTCTCGCGGCGGACCCGCCGGTCACGTTCAACGGGCAGATCGCCGCCATCGTCCACAAGAACTGTTCGTCATGCCATCGCCCCGGTGAAGCCGCGCCGTTTTCGTTGCTATCGTACCGGGATGTGGCGACTCACGGCGATCTGATCGTCGCCGCCACATCGGCCCATATCATGCCGCCATGGCGGGCCGAACCCGCATCGTACCCGTATCGCGACGAACGCCGGCTCAGCGACGCCGAGATCGCGCTCATCGCTTCCTGGGTCGGTCGCGGGATGCCCGAGGGTTCCGGTAAACCGCCCGATCCTCCGCAGTTCCCTTCCGGCTGGCGTCTGGGCGAGCCCGATCTGGTGATCGAAATGCCCGCCGCGTATCATCTGAAGGCCGATGGCCCCGACGTTTACCGCAATGTCGCGGTGCCGCTCGGCCTCGCGGAAGACAAGTGGATCACGGCGATCGAGATGCACCCCTCCGCGCGGGCCGCCGTGCACCACGTCCTGTATTTCGCCGATCCCAACGGGCGCGTCCACCTCAAGGAGAACGACGGCGCCGAACCGGGATTCAGCGGCATGCGGGCGGGTGGCGCCACGTTGCCCCTGGGCGGTTGGGCCGTGGGTGCGCAACCCCACTTCTTCCCGGAGGGTCTCGCGCTCCGTCTGCCGCAGGGCTCGGACCTCGTCATCCAGTACCACTTCCACCCCACCGGCAAGCCCGAAACGGAGAAGTCGGTCGTCGGCCTTTACTTCGCCAGGGAGCCGCCCAGCCGCAGCCTGATTGCCATCCAGCTCCCGCCCGTATATTCCCTCTTCTCCGGTCTCGACATTCCCGCGGGCGAGAAGGACTTCGTGATTCGCGATTCCTACACGCTCCCGGTGGATGTGGACGCCGCCGGCATCAGCGCTCATGCCCACTATCTCGCCACGAAAATGAAGATGACCGCCACGCTGCCGGATGGCGAAGTCAGAACCCTGCTCTCGATCGGCGACTGGAACTTCAACTGGCAGGATCAGTACTTCTTCCGCGACATGGTGGCCCTGCCTCGCGGAACCCGGCTCGACGCGGAGATTCACTGGAACAACTCGGCCGATAATCCCAACAATCCGTCGAATCCGCCCGTGCGCGTAGCATGGGGCGAGCAATCGAAGGATGAAATGGGAGCGCTGACTCTGATCGCCGTGCCGCACCGGCAGATGGACTACCGCACGCTCCAGCAGGACATCATGCGACGGCGTCAGGCGCTGGCGCAACAGCGCATCTTCGCGGACCCGTCGCTGCTCAGAAAGATCTCGGAGCTGCTGGCGCAATGAAGCCGCTGGCGCTCCTGGCTCTCGGCGCCATTCTGCATCCTTCCCTCGTGGTGCGCGACGTCGATGGTGTCCGCCGCGAGCCATTGAAAGTCGACAAAGGCCATCTTGCAGCGCTCATTTTCGTCACCAACGATTGCCCGGTCTCCAACTATTACGCAAACGAGATCCGGCGCGTCTGCGACGAATACGCCCCGCGCGGCCTCCAGTGCACGCTCGTCTATACCGACCCCACAATGAAGGACGATGCCGCGTTGCGCCATGCCCGCGACTACGGCCACGGAGACTATCCGAAAGTGGTGGACCGCGACCGCGCTCTGGTCGGGGCCACCGGCGCGACGATTACGCCTGAAGTAGTGGTGATCCGGCCGGACGAATCGATCGCCTACCGCGGGCGCATCGACAATTACTATGCCGATCTGACAAAGCCCCGCGCTCAGGTGACGGAACACGACTGGCGGGACGCGCTGGATGCAGTGCTGTCGGGCAAACCGGTGGCAAAGCCGGAGGTTCCGGCGGTCGGGTGCTATATCCCGGACAAGAAGTTTTTCCGCTAGCCTTCCGGCGACGGCGCCCCCGTTTTCCACACGGTCACCTGTTGTGGAGACGGTGGAACGGAAACAAACGCCTTGGGCGGTCCCCGTTCGTCAAACCAGGCCGGAGCGACCCGGAGCGACCCCGTAACGCGCCGCTTCCCCGCCCCCTGTTATATGATGAGGGCAATCATGAGCTACAACTTCTCCAGACGGTACTTCTTCTACGGCTCTTTGCTGGCAGGCGTGCCACGCGTCGGCCTCGGCGCCACGCCCTCCCTGTCCGCCGCGGGATACAAGTCGCCCAACGAGAAACTGAACATCGCCTCCATCGGCGCGGGCGGCAAAGCCTCCAGCGACATCGATGGCTGCAAAATGGAGAACATCGTCGCGCTGTGCGATGTCGACGATAAACGCGCGGCCGACAAGTACAAACAATACCCGGATATCCCGAAGTTCCGCGACTTCCGCAAAATGCTCGACGCGAAGGGCAAGGACATCGACGCCTGCATCGTCACCATCCCCGACTTCATGCACGCCACCGCCGCCATCGCCTGCATGGAGCGCGGCAAGCACGTCTACACCCAAAAACCGCTGGTTCACACCGTGGCCGAAGCGCGCATGATGCTGGAAGCCGCGCAGAAGTACAAAGTCGCCACACAGATGGGCAACCAGGGATATTCCAACGAAGGCACGCGCCAGGCGGCGGAAATCGTGTGGTCCGGCGAACTTGGCAACGTGACCGAAGTCCATGCCTGGACCGATCGCCCCTGGTGGCCGCAGGGACTCACCGAGATCCCCGCCCCCAACGCTCCGCCCGATACGCTCGACTGGAGCCTCTGGCAGGGCAGCCTCGAGAAGCGTCCGTATACGACCGGCGGCGCTGGCTATCCGAATCAATATGGAAACTTCTACCAGCCGTTCAACTGGCGCGGCTTTTACGATTTCGGTTGCGGCGCCATCGGCGACATGGCCTGCCACATCCTGGGCGCACCCAATCTGGCACTGCACCTCGGAGCGCCGACCAGCGTCGAGTGCATCCTGAAGGAAGGCGCGAGCAACTTCATGTACCCGAAGAAATCCATCGTGCGTTTCGATTTCCCGGCGCGCGGCAACATGCCCGCGCTGAAACTCTTCTGGCATGACGGATTGAAGGAAACGCCGAAAATCGATGGCGTCCCTGCCGGCGAACTGCTGGGCGATCTGCCTTCCGTCCCGCGCGCTCCGCGCAATCCCAGCGATCCGCCGCGTCCGCCCGCGCCGCGCACAGGCTTCGTCGGCGGAGTCTTCAACTGGGACAACTTCCAGGCCGTCTCGGTTCCCGGCATTAAGCTGCCCGATCCCAACGGCAGCCTCTTCATCGGCGACAAGGGAATGATGACCACCGGCACCTACGGCGAACAAACGCGCCTGATTCCGACCGCGGAGAAGATGAAGGACTACAAGTTCCCCGAGCCTCTGCTGACGCGTTCGCCGGGCCACTATCAGGACTGGATTCGCTCCTGCAAAGGCGGCGATCCGTCATGCTCGAACTTCAATGTCGCCGTGCCGTTCGTGTCCTGGATGCTGCTGGGCGTGATCTCGCTGCGCGTGGATGGCAAGCTGGAATGGGACGCGGTGAAAGGCGAGTTCTCGAACAACAAGGACGCCAACAAGTTCCTGAAGCCGCCGTTCAAAGTGGGGTAGGCGCCGACGCTCGACCCGGTGCGGTCCACATGAATCAGGAAGATTCCGCCGATATCGCGCGGCTGATGCACGAAGCCTTCCGGGCCGACGACGCGCCTTCCGTTCGCCGGCTGCTCGGCCAGTATCCCGCGCTGAAAGCGAGGATCGACGATCCGGTCTGGGATTTCGATTCGCCGGCGATCACCTGCGTGCGAAGCCGCGACATGCTCGACGTGCTCCTCGACGCCGGCGCCGATATCAACGCGCGGAGCCGCTGGTGGGCAGGCGGATTCGGCCTTCTCGACACCGCCAGTCCCGAACTCGCCGCTTATGTGATCGAACGCGGCGCCATCGTCACGGCTCATGCCGCCGCGCGTCTGGGCATGCCGGACAAACTCTCGGAACTGATCGGCGCCGATCCGTCGCTGGTACACGCGCGCGGCGGCGACGGCCAGACGCCGCTGCATTTTGCGTCCACGGTGGAGATTGCCGAATACCTGCTCGACCACGGCGCCGATATCGACGCCCGCGATATCGATCACGAGTCCACGCCCGCGCAGTACATGGTGGCGAAGCGTCAGGAAGTCGCGCGCTGTCTGGTTCGCCGCGGCTGCGGGACCGATATCCTGATGGCCGCCGCGCTGGGAGATCGGGACCTGGTCGGCCGCCATCTCGACGCCGACTCCGAGTCGATCCGCATGCGCGTCAGCGACGAATATTTCCCCATGGTCGGGGGGGACAACGGAGGGACGATCTATCAGTGGCTGCTGGGATGGTACGTCTCGGCCGTGCAGGTTGCCCGATCGTTCGGTCACGCCGGGATCTTCGGGTTCCTCAACGAGCGCAGCCCCGCCGACGAAAAGCTCATCAACGCCTGTTGGTTGCACGACGCGGCTACGGCGAGAACTTTGCTGGGACAGCAGCCGGATCTCGCCGCCCAGGCAACATCCGCCGGCCGGCGTCAACTCGCCCACGCGGCACGCAATAACGACACTGCCGCCGCCCTGCTGATGCTCGAGGCCGGACTTCCCGTGGACACCTGGACACAACACCACGCCACGCCGTTGCATTGGGCCGCATGGCATGGCAACGTAGATCTGGTCCGTGAGATCCTGCGCCGCAACCCACCGCTCAACGACAGGAGCAACGATTACAAGGGCACTGCCGTCGACTGGGCCGTTCATGGATCTGAAGACGGCTGGGAGCGGGAGAAAGGCGACTACGCTGCGACGCTGAAGCTTCTGCTGGACGCCGGCGTTCCCCTCCCCGCGCGAATCGGCGGCGCGGAAGCTGTCCGGCAGGTTCTCCGGCTCCACGGAATGCCAGCGGCGTAATTCTTTCACTGAAACCGAACGCTCGGACCCTGGAACGACCACAAACGCAACGGCCAGCACCGGCGCCGTCACGATCCACGGCCAGTTTCCTGGGATTGGCAAAGGTATCAGGACTGGATACGCTCCTGCAATGGCGGCGAGCCGTCGTGTTCGAACCTCGTTTCTTAGATGCGGCCGGGCGTGACTCGTTGCGCGTGGATGGCAAGCCGGAGTGAGATGCGGTGAAGGGCGAATTCTCGCGAGGAGATGCACCCCAGGCCGACCCTCAACGGAGGACGATGTTGAAGCCTTCTTGTGTAAAATGACGGTCGTTCGTCAGGATTTCCAAAATCGAACAGCGCCTCATCGTCGTCATGGAAATGCAGTCTACAAGGCTGTAGCCCTTGTCCTTGCGTTGCTCGTACAGATCCAGACCCGCCAGAAACGATTCACGCGACTGCGGATGAACGGTCACGCGCCGATGATTCAGGATCGTTCGGACCGCCCGTGTGGCCGCCTCCCGCAGGTGTGCGCTACGCTGTGCGAGTCCGTCCTGAAGTTCGGTCAACACCTCGTCTGTCGTGACCAGATGGACGTCTCCGAGGGTCTCACGCGCACGGATTGCGCGCGCGATACTGATTGAGTGGATTGAGTACCGCTCCCCAATAGAGAGTGTCCGCAAAGACCGGGCTCACTTCTTTTTCGGCGCGCCGTGGAGGTAGTGGTCGAGGTTTGTGAAGAAGTCGTCGGGCACTCCAGCCCACTCTCGGGCGGGCACCGCCTTACCAATAGCCGACAGCTCGGATTCGAGCGAGCCAGCAGCGAACTCCGAAGCAGCGCGCGGATTCGCCCCGTTCTTACGTCTGGCCGCCGCTGCCGGGCGCGGTCGTTGTTTGGTGGCGGGAGGCACGATGTAGTCTCTTCCCGAGTATACGCCCCAAAATTCGGCACGGGCAGTGAACGGCCGTGACCCCCGTGCCCCTTTTCACTGAAACCGCAAGCTCGGGCCCAGAACCGCGACAAATCCGACTGCCAGCACCGACGCCGTCACGATCCAGGGCCAGCTCCTCCGGATCGGCAAAGGCTCCGGCTCCGACCAAAGCGGTATTCGGTCGCCCTTGAGCCACTCCATCATCCAGAGCAGTCCCGAAGTGCCTCCAAACGTGGAGGCCGCCGCCGACAGCGCAAGGAGAATCCAGCCCGCCGGGTTCAGAGATCCCGCGATGCACGCCAGTATTCCCCCGGCAAAGTACGGTAGTTTCGAAAGCTCCACGGCCCGCGCGAAACGCAGTGTCTTGTCGCTGCCGATCAGCGGCCGCAGTTCCAGCAGACTAAGGAACGCCGCCGCCATGTACGCCACCGCGCCGAAGATCGTCATGCCGATTCTCCACGCCCATTGCGGTCCGAGCCCCCGAATGAACACCGCCCAGTCGCCGAATCCGCCGATCCCCGAAAACATAAAGTAACCGGCCGCGGTGAACAGATTCACCGTCATCGAAATCCAGCAGAAGTATTTCAGGCGAGGCGATCCGCGACCCACCACGCGCCCGAGCACAAAGAAAAACGCCACAGCCACCACATTCATGATCGTTCCACCCGCCGTGACCAGCCGCGTATCCGCGCTGCACTCCATACTCACCGACGAAACCGATATCGGCCTGCCGCCCGAAAGGAGACAAGCGCCGCCGTGCCCCACAGCCTCGTGCACCACGTTGCCGAACATATAGGCGACGATCGCGATGGCGACGATGGTGAGCTTATCCGAATGCATACCCGTCTGTACCCGTCTGCCACCATGGTACCCGAACTTTCGGTTAGACTGAATTCAAATGCGCACCCGCAGATACGTTCCGCGCGCACCGCTCTCGGCGTTCGTGCACTGCTTCTGGTACGCGGAAGGCACGCAGCAGCCGCACAGTAAAGAAAAGCTGCTGCCGAACGGCGAACCCTCCCTCGTCTTCAACCTCCGCGACGACGCCATCCGCCTCTACGATCCGCACGACCTGAATCGCCGGACGACCTACAACGGCGCCATCCTCTCCGGCGCGCGCTCCGACTGCTTCGTCATCGATACCGACCAGCAGGAACGCGTTGCCGGCATCCAGTTCCGGCCCGGCGGAGCGTTCCCTTTCTTCCGCGTCCCGGCATCGGAAACCGAAGGTCTCACCGTGAACCTCGGCGATCTTTGGCTCGGCCGCGCCGCCGAACTCCGCGAACGGCTGCTCGCGGCCGTCACCGTTGAATCGATGTTCGCAACCCTGGAGCGTTTCCTGATGGAGCAACTGGTGCGGCCCCCCGAACTGCATCCGGCGGTTCATTACGCGCTCGAACGGTTTCAGCAGCCCGGGTACGCGGGCCGGGTCGATACGGTGATCGGCAAGACCGGATTGAGCTCGCGGCGCTTCGTCGAACTGTTTCACCGCGAGGTCGGATTGACTCCGAAAGTCTTCTGCCGCGTGCGCCGATTCCAGCACGTCCTGCAGACTGTCCATCTGCGCTCCGATATCGACTGGGCGCGCGTGGCCGTCGAGTGCGGCTATTACGACCAGGCTCACTTCATCCACGATTTTCGGTCGTTCTCAGGCCTGACGCCGCGCGCGTACCTCGCCGCCGCGACGCCGCACCTCAACCACGTTCCCCTGATTTAACGGCGGCGGTCATTTTCTTACAATCCAGAAACCCGCGATGGAGCGACAATCGACCATATGGCAAAACCGATACCCGACGGATACCACAGCGTACAACCCTACATGATGCTGAAAAGCTGCGACGAGGCCATAAAGTTTTACACCAAAGCCTTCGGCGCAAAGGAGAAGTTCCGCATGCCCCGCCCCGACGGCCGCATCATGCACGCGGAAATCGAAATCGGCGACAGCGTCATTATGATGGCCGACGAGGCCCCGGAGATGGACGCCATGAGCGTGCAGCATTTTGGCGGTTCTCCGGTCAGCCTGCTGATCTACACGGTGGATTGCGACGCCGTTTATGCGGCCGCGCTCGCGGCCGGAGCGAAGAGCCTTCGCGAACCCACCGATCAGCCGTATGGCGACCGCATGGGCGGCGTCCTCGATCCCTTCGGCTACAAATGGTGGATCGCAACCCATATCAAAGATCCTGCGTAGCTCCGGGTCGCACCCGCGGGATACACTAAGAGCCATTCGGAGGCTCATGGCACGATCGAAACACACCGCCGCGGCGACGGCGCTTCTGACCGCTCTTATTCCGCTTACGGCGTATGTCGCCGACACCGCGGCGCAGCCACCAGCCGGCGCAATCGGCGCATCCGGCGCATCGGGAGGCCGTGGGCGCGGGTCGCGCCAGCCCGACCCCATCGATTTCTCCGACCACACCGGCTGGTCGGAACTGTTCGACGGCAAGACACTGACCGGCTGGGATGGCAGCCCCGACGTATGGAGGGCCGAGAACGGCACCATCGTCGGCGAATACACAGCGCCCGCCGGAACCCGTAACGGCGAAACGTTCCTCATCTGGAAAAGCGGAGAACCCGGGGACTTCGAGCTGAAACTGGAGATTAAACTCGAAGGCCCCGGAGCCGACAGCGGCATCCAGTACCGCAGCTACATGACGCCGCCCGCTGCGAATCCCGCACCGAATGCCAAGTGGAGTCTCAGCGGCTACCAGTTCGATTTCAACTTCCCCAACAACTACACCGGCCAGGTTGTCGATGGCGGCCGCGGCAATCGCGGAATCGTGGCCTTTCGCGGACAGATGGTCCGCACCGAACAGGGAAAGAATCCGCACCTGCTGAGCACTCTCGGCTCGCTCGAAGAACTGGGCGGCTACTTCAGAATCGACGACTGGAATCAGGTGCACCTGATCGCCCGCGGCAACACGCTGATTCACACCGTCAACGGACACGTGATGGCCATTCTGATCGACGACGACTCGACGAAAGCGCGGTCGAAAGGCCTGATCGGCCTGCAATGCTCGGGCAGCGGCTCGCTGAAGATTTCCGTGCGCGGCATCTGGCTGAAGAATCTCTGACGTTGCGGTGGAGCGGAGGAACTCCCCTGCCCTGCTGCAACCGGTCGCCCTCACGCGGACGCCCGGCAGAGCAGGAGAGCCTCGTCCGCAGGTTTGCCCCACACTTGCAGGGTGGGAACGGTCCCCGCGTTCGCTATACTTACCGTGACCCTCCTGCACTGGCCCGACCTCATGGACCCCACCCAACTGGCATTCGGTTTTCTCGAATACGTCGTGTTCCTTCTTTCCACTACCTGCCATGAGGCGGCGCACGCGCTCGTGGCCAAATGGGGCGGGGACATGACCGCTTTCGAAGGCGGCCAGGTTTCGCTGAACCCAATACCTCATCTGCGGCGGGAGATTTTCGGCATGGTGATCCTGCCGCTGATCGGAATTCTGAGCGGCACCGGCCTGATCGGCTACGCCAGCGCGCCGTACAATCCCGAATGGTCGATCAAGTATCCGAAGCGTTCCGGGCTGATGTCGCTCGCCGGGCCCGGCGCCAATTTTGCGCTGGCGATCGTCGCCGGAATCCTGATGCGCATCGGTCTGTCGGCGGGTATCTTCATACCCGGCGCTATTTCCTCCGACGGGATCGTTCAGGGGGCGTCGGACGGCGCGGTAGCAGGCGTGGCGACCATCCTGAGCGTCTTCTTTTCGCTGAATCTGTTGCTGGGCTGTTTCAATCTGCTGCCGATTCCGCCGCTCGACGGTTTTGGCGTTCTGGGTATCTTCACCGATTCCGCGGGAGCCG
>Ga0302319_10021824_pt1 | contig 11521 bp, 10 predicted proteins | sample Bog_T0_2_FD_203319 | JGI IMG/M metagenome (GOLD analysis project Ga0302319, IMG submission 203319) | Peat permafrost microbial communities from Stordalen Mire near Abisko, Sweden - Bog_T0_2 | ecosystem: Environmental > Terrestrial > Soil > Wetlands > Peat | place: Sweden: Abisko, Stordalen Mire...
TGGATTGCGACACCACCGGCATCGAGCCCGACATCGCGCTCGTGAAATACAAACTCCTCGCCGGCGGAGGCATGCTCAAGATCGTGAACCAGACCGTGGCCTCCGCGCTTCACCATCTCAATTACGAGCCCGCGCAGATCAAGCAGATCATCGCGCATATTGACAATCACGACACCATCGAGGATGTCACCGGCGAGGACGGCTCCACCATTTCCAGCGGGTTGAAGCCCGAGCATCTTCCGGTGTTCGATTGCGCATTCAAGCCGCACAAGGGCACGCGCAGCCTGCATTACCGCGGCCATATCCGCATGATGGCGGCCGCGCAGCCGTTCCTCAGCGGCGCGATTTCCAAGACCGTGAACCTGCCGGAGACGGCCACCGTCGAGGATATCATGAACACCTACATCGAGGGCTGGCGCCTCGGGCTCAAGGCAATCGCCATCTATCGCGACGGCTCCAAGCGCAGCGCCCCGCTCAACGTGAAAAAGACGAAGGACATGGGCGGCGCAGCCACCGACATTGCCGAAGCAGAGATTTCGTCGAAGGAGCAGCTCGAGGGCCGCATCGTCGAGCTCCAGGGCGAGATGGAAGACCTGCGTATCCAGGCCGGCCAGCCCGTGCGCAACCGCATGCCCGACACGCGCCTCGGTCTCAACCACAAATTCGAGATCGCCGGCCACGAAGGCTACATCACCGTCGGCCTTTACGAGAACGGAATGCCCGGCGAAATCTTCGTCAAGATGGCCAAGGAAGGCAGCACCATCGGCGGCCTCATGGATACCGTCGCGACCGTCACCTCCATGGCGCTCCAGTACGGCGTGCCGCTCGAGAGCCTCGTGAAAAAATTCGCCTACCAGCGCTTCGAGCCCTCCGGCTTCACGAAGAACCCCGACATCCGCAACGCGACGTCCATCACCGATTACGTCTTCCGCTGGCTCGGCTGCCAGTTCATCAAGGGCTACAAGGAAGCCACCTCGCCGAATTTGCATCAGCCCGATCTCCCCATGAAAGGGATCACCGAGATGGAGAAGAAGGCGCTCAATCGCCCGGTAAGCGAGCTCTCGCGCACCGCCGACAAGGAAATCATCGACGTCATCACCAGCCGTGAAAATTCCGAGGGCGGCGCGCCCCGCACGAATGGCAACGGTCACGGCAACGGCAACGGCCACAGCGTTGCCAAAGCCTCCCATGCCGACACCCATGCCGAGCGCCTCAAGGAAGCCTTGAGCAACGTCTTCATGGACATCGTCTGCTCAAACTGCGGCAGCAACAAAGTCATCCGCGCCGGCGCCTGCGGCTGCTGCACCGAGTGCGGCACCAGCCAGGGCTGCAGCTAACGAAGATCATAGGTGGATCGTGACCTCCGGGCGCGATGCGAACAAACCCGCGCGCAGCGCGCCAACCAACTCTGAAATCACGCATGAAAAAAAGACCCATCATCCGCTCCGGAAGCCGGGACCTCGGTCCCGTGCTTGCGGATTGAGTGAGCGAGCGATAGCATTACTCCTAGGCTGCGCATTACGTATTCGCGATAATGGGAGGCATGTCTGGCCAGGTAATTTGGAGGCAAGCGTGGAGTCCGGATGCAGAGTCCACGCTTGCACAAGCATTGGCATTTCAGCATTGCTCAATACGGGAGTTGTCGTCTCAGCGGTGGGACGCCAAGACAGCCAGTATTGGAGGAGTCAGGGATCATATGACTTCGTATCTCGCACCTGTGTCCGCAGATTGGAGTTCGGCGATGTTGCACCTCAATACGTCAATCGGAAAGTCACTGGCCTCGGAGCTTTCCCGTTTGATTGCAGGCCCTGCCGTCGTGTTTTTAGAGTACGATCAGGCAGCTTGGGGATATTGTTTATTCGAGGGCGGGACTTTGCTCGATCAGTTTTGGAATAATCCGAAGATGTTCGAGACACTGCCCCAGGAGTGTGCTGGCAATGTTGCTGTTATGAGTCGCGTATTTGGTGTCTCAGTTGCCTCAATTGCCCCATATTTACGACACCCCAAGGATTCCTGCGCGAAGGCATTTGATGATGACAAGTTCACACTTGCCGACCATTGGGTTCGGGTGGATTTTATGCGTCGGATCGGGTTAACGTACCCAAATCCTGGGCAAGTTGACGGAGCTCGATTTGTGAAGATCGAAGAATTGAGACGTTGATTGGCATAATATGAAATTTCCCTGATGGTCAATGACGAGGCAATCCTCAACGCGAAGGCATCACGGTAGGAATCACCTGCCGGTTGCCCTTGCGATAGATTTGAAAATCTTCGTCCAGTGTGAAGACCATGCCCTCCTTGTGAATTTCAGCCATGCGAACCAGGCAGGCATCAGCCAGCGACATCGGGATGTTTCGATAGCGATTCATTAACTTCCCGATAGCCCCCGCCTCTTCACCCAATGTGAATGGAATACTGATGCTTCCCGTCGCAACCGCCGCGAGCAAGCCTTTTCGGGCGTCCAGACGGTCACGCAACAGGTGGCATGTCTCTGCAAGCACCGCCTCGCAGGTGATCAACTTCCCCTCACGGGCTTTCAATGCCGTAACCGCCCAGGAATGGAATTCGTCCCGCTCCCGAAGAAAGGCCACGAGAAAACTCGTGTCCAGGATCAGTAAATTCACTTCCCGAAATCCTTCATATACTTCGGGTTGGTGGACACATCGGCCGGTCCATCCTTGATGATGCCGCAAAGATCCTTCACCCGGTCAAAAGCCGTTTTGCTGCGCACATCCTTGCGGTGCTTGAGGGAACGCTCCAGCGCCTCACGCACCAGCACAGATTTCGGCAGCAGCTTGCGCGAAGCCTCCGCCTCGAGCTGTTCGTTCAACTCATCCGGGATTTTGCAGGTGATCGTGGTCATGCTAAAATAGTAATACGCCAATGTGCAGTAGTCAATACCGCGAAGATGAACGAAATCAGCAATCCTGAAACAGGGAGTTTCAAGCAAGAAATCCTTAACCAAAAAACACGACTCGCGTGGAGCCGGGACTTGAAAAGACCGTGCCTTCCTTGTAAGTAGAGTTCGTCCGCGCCAGCATTTGTTAAACAATCCGCAACCCTCTTCGAAAATATGACCCCTCCCACCCTCCTCGCCACCAGCGTCCAGAATGAAACCTTCGCAGGCGTCACCTATCACCTCGAGGGTGAGCTGGTTCCCGTCCTGACCGTGGAACTCACTCCCGGCCAGTCCGTTTATTTTGAGCACCACATCCTCCTTTGGAAACATCCCTCCGTGGAGGTCGGCATCAAGGCCATGAAAGGCGCGCTCAAGCGCATGATGGCCGGGATTCAAATCTTCGTGACCGAGGCGCAGGGCAGCGGGCAGATCGCCTTCAGCCGCGACGGCGCCGGGCATATCGTCGCCATTCATCTCCCGCAGGGCGCGGAACTCCACGTACGCGAGCACCAGTTCCTGGCGGCCACCGGCAACATCGAGTACACCTTCGAGCGCGTGAAAGGCTTCTCAAACATGCTCCTCGGCGGCACAGGCTTCTTCATAGACAAATTCTACAGCCACAAGGGCGAGGGCATCCTCTGGCTGCACGGCTACGGCAACGTATTCGAAAAAATCCTCGCCCCCGGCGAACAGATCGACGTCGAGCCCGGCGGCTGGCTCTACAAGGACGCCACGGTGACCATGGAAACCAACATCCAGCGCCTCTCCACCGGCCTCTTTGCAGCCATGAACCTCGTCACAAACCGCTTCACCGGCCCCGGCCGCATCGCGATCCAGTCGATGTACCTCCACATGCCTACGGAGGGGTAGAAATTTACGAAGAACAGTCTTGTAAGGCATCAAACCTCACGGCTTTTCCGCGACGATCTTCCCATCCCGCCAGATGTGAATCAGCGTGCCATGATCCCGGGCCGTCTTGCGGGCGTCCTTCGCTGCGAGACGTAAAGCACGGCCGATGTCGGCGACGTGTTTGTCGGGTTTTACGTTTTTTGTAGGTTTCATCGCTCGGCCTCCAGTAAGAGAGGACTGTCTGCCGAATTATCATACACAGCCCACGCGTCCGCAAGGGGTTTGTAAACTTTTTCGAGTTTGCCCAGCCTCGTGCAAACCGTCTCAGGACATCCGCGTGGGGGACATGATGCCCTCCCTGCTTTACCCGATCTGCAATGCGGCGAATCGCAAGGCCGGGCGATGGCAGCCGCAGGAAAACAATCTCGATGCGATATCCGGCCTTCTTCCAGCGCTTCAACCGCTCGCGATAAACAAGTCCACTTAGTGTCGTCTCGAAAGCAAAGTCCACGCGCGCTTTCGCAAGCCGGTCAAGCTCCGCAAGAAAGATCCGTCCTGCTGCGAGGGTGACCAGTTCCGGCTTTAACGGCGATAGTCCGCTTGCAATGAGATCCGCATTAACAAAATGAACGATAGACGCATATATGAGCAGATACCGCCGCGCAAACGTCGTTTTCCCCGCGCCATTGGGACCGGCAATAATGATGCAGCGCGGAGCTGGAGCAGCTGGTTTTTTCATGGCACGCGGAGAGCCTAGCCTTTCGCGCCCATCGCATCCAATAAAATACCCCGTGACTGGACGAAATCAGGAAACTTTGAACCAGAAACTGCGACTCGCTTCGAGTCGAGGCTTGAAGACACTGCGCCTTCGCTGTATCTAAGTGGTTGCCATCCATGGAGACAGACCTCAACCCCGCCGAAAAACGCATCCTTATTTTCATCGTTGCCTACAACGCTGAAAAGACGATCCACGAGGTGCTGCACCGCATCCCGGCGAGCCTGCGGAATAAAAATGTCGAGGTGCTGGTGATCGACGATTTCTCGAAGGACGAGACTTTTTCCAAGGGGCTCGCGTATGAAAACCCTGCGGAGGATTTCCGTATCACGATCCTGCGCACACCGGAGAACCAGGGCTACGGCGGCAATCAGAAGCTCGGCTACCGCTACGCCATCGACCACGGTTTCGACATCGTCGCCCTCGTGCATGGCGATGGACAGTACGCGCCGGAAAAGCTTCCCGACCTGCTGGAGCCGTTTTACAAGGACGAGGCGGACGCCGTTTTCGGCTCGCGGATGATCAACCGGCAGGATGCGTTGAAAGGCGGCATGCCGCTTTACAAATGGGTGGGGAACCAGGTGCTCACGCGTTTCCAGAACGCGCTGCTCAGAACGCATTTCAGCGAATTTCATTCCGGCTACCGGCTCTACTCCACCCGCGCGCTGCGGCAGATCCCGTTTGAGCGCAACAGCAACGATTTTCATTTCGACACCGAGATCATCATCCAGCTCGTGATGAAAAAATTGCGCGTGAAGGAACTCCCCATCCCGACATACTACGGCGACGAGATCTGCCACGTGAACGGGATGAAATACGCGTGGGACGTCGCGCGCACGATGCTCAGGGCCTGTTTCCACGACCGGAACCTGCTCTACGACCGGAAGTTTGACATCGGCCCCGTGGAGGAGACTTACGATTTGAAGATGGGGTTCACCTCCTCGCACACCATGGCGATCGAGCGGGTGAAGCCCGGGGCTGACGTGCTCGATATCGGCTGCGGACGCGGCTACGTCGCGGAGGAATTTGCGAAATCCGCGCGTCGCGTGGTGGCCATCGACCAGTACGTGCCCGCATCCAGCGCGAATCCCAAGGTGGAATTTTACAAGCTCGATCTCGATTCCGGCGAGTTCCCGGTGGACATCTCGCAGTACGACCAGATCTTCATGCTGGATATCATCGAGCATCTCAGCGATCCCGTGGCATTCATGGAAGGGCTGCGTGCCGCGACGGGCTACAAAAAGCCCGACATCGTGCTCACCACCGCGAATATCGGGTTCTACGTCACGCGGTTCATGCTGCTGTTCGGCTTTTTCAATTACGGCAGGAAAGGCATTCTCGATCGTACGCACACGCGCCTGTTCACCTTCGAGTCGCTCAAGGAATTGCTCGCCGAAACCGGATACAAGGTCACCGAGGTGCAAGGCATCCCCGCCCCGTATCCGCGCGCCCTCGGCAACAACGCCTTCAGCCGCGCCCTGGTCGGCCTGAACAACCTGCTGATCCGGCTGAACAAGGGATTTTTCTCCTACCAGATCCTCGTCCGCGCCCAGGCGCAACCCACCGTGCCGAATCTCCTGATCGAAACCATCGGCAGCAGCGACGCCCTCAAGAAAAAAGTCACAACCGCTGCCGCGGGCGTGTAAGCATCTGCCGGTATCCTCTAAACTTGACTGCGCCTGCGCCAGTCCCATACTGGAAGCTGTCTTCGTGCCATGATTAATTACGTCATCGACAGGGGCCTCCGCCTGGTGAAAGCGAGAATGACCGGATCGACCGGGCTCGTCGGGCTGGTCACCCATATCGCCAACCTTGCCAAGGATCCTGAGTTCGATCCCTCTTTTAATCTGATCTTCGAGGTCGATCGCGATGCCACTTTTTCGATCCTGCCTGTCGAACCTGAATTACGCAGTTTGATGAAACAATGGACAGGCCGCCGGAAAGGCGTGAAATGGGCTTTCTGGGCTCCTTTTGGCGTCGCCTATGCTCACCTGGAATTTGCTCTCAGCGTGTTGTACAAGGGTGACGTGCGGATGTGTCTCTTTGATAACGAGGAAGCCGCGCTGCAATGGCTCAACGAGCCGGATCAAAGCACTGCGACAGAGCAGTGACAGAAATCGTCGGCAGTTCCCTGCCCGCTCGGGTTCATCCATCACTCCTGTGCCAGGGCTAATCAACCTTTGCCAACCCTTACCAACCGTCAGCTATCCCGTACCCCTGCCAAAACGACCCGCCCGATGGATCACAAACCGGAGTGCATTTTTACAATGTCCAGCGACTGCGTCAACGCGCCCGTGACAAGTTCGTAAAGGCGGTGCTGCACGAACATGATGTAATATTGCCGCAGGTCATAAGCGCAGAGCGCCACCGTGCCGAGGACAAGTGCGGGCGTCTTTCGCCGGCCTGCGTGGTCGCAGATCATGACGAGCTGGCAGAAAGCGAGATAGCGAATCGGCATGTCCCACATGTTCGTATAGCGCAGGTTCATGCCGTATTTCACATTGCACATGATGACGTAGCTGAACCCGATGAAGCCCAGGAGGAAGAGCTGCGCTTTCTTGTCGCGGGTGAGCTGGAAGACCGCGCCGATGGCCAGTACGAGGACCACGGGGTTTACGAGCATCATGTCATAGAGATACCGGTACCACGGCCCGTCGCCTGTCTTGATCGAGAAGGGGAAATGCGAGGCGCTTTTCATCAGCACAATGTAGACCTCCATGAACTCCGCAAGGCCGCCCGAAAGCGCCGCGAGGATCGCCACGCCGAGTGCTCCGCCCGCCACCGTGCAGCATACCAGGGAGAGATTCACCGTGCCGAATTTTGCCCATGGATTGACGGCTGCGATGCCCACGAAAGCAGCGAAGACAAAAAACGAATTCTCTTTCGTGATCACAGCCAGCGTGAGCCCGATGGTGTAGGCCGCAAGCCAGACAAGCTTTCCCGGGTTCCGCAGATTTTCCCACAGCAACCAGAGGCAGAGGACCGCCCAGAATCCAAAGAACCCGTCGATAAGCGCATGGCGCGAGACGTAGATCTGCATCGGTGAGAATGTCGTAAGGGCCAGCACGCCCACGGCGGTGCGTTCGCCTCCGAGCCGGAATGCGAATACGGCCGCCAGCGGCAGCATGAGGATGCTGAAGAGGCACGAGATCGCATGCAGGGATTCCAGCGTGGGTTGACCAAATGTATTCTGCCAGCAATAGCCGAGGAAGATGTAGAGGAAGCGGGTGGGAGGCAGCTTGGTGGTGTTGGTGGTTTTCTGGTCGTTGATGTACACCTGCACGATTTGCGGGAAGGAGGCTTTGTCGATCATCTCTATGTAGCCCACGTACAGCACCTCGTCGTAGCCGCTCTGCTTCAATGCCGGAGGGCCGAAGAGCCGCAACAAGGTGCCTGCAAGAGTGATGAGCAGCATGAGTGCCAAGGCGCGCGTGCTGATATGCCACGAGCCTTCCAGCGGTGCGCTTGCGGGCGCATCGCCACCGCCCGGGGTTTTGGAAACTGGAGGGATGCCGGTCATTTGAGGATGTTCACGGCGTTCAGCAGTTTGGCGGTCGGCAATTCATAGAGATCATGCTGGACGAAGAAGATGTTGTATTCGCGCAACTCGACCAGGCATAGCGCGATGGTGAGGAGCACGATGATACGGTTCTTCCGGTCGCCGAAAAAATTGCCGATCCGGCAGAGCTGGCAGAGCGCGAGGTAATGCATCGGCATGTCCCACATGTTTGCATAGCGGAGGTTCATGCCGTACTTGATGTTGCACATGATGAGATAACTGGCGGCGACGAAGAGGGTGAGAAACCAGCCCGCTTTGTTATCCAGTCTGAGCTGGAACAGTTCGCCCAGCGCGAGGAGGAGCACCACGGGGCTGATCAGCAGCAGGTCGCTGAGATAGCGGTGCCATGGACCGTCGCCGGTCGCGATCGCATAGGCAAGGGTGTAGTTTTTCGAGACCGATTGCTGGTAGGTTTCCATGGTTTGATGCACGCCGCCAGCAAGTGCGACGAGCGCAAGCACGCCCAGCAGTGGCCCCAGGAACATTGCTGCGAGGAGACGCGGGGTGACCGTTCCAAACCGCATCCAGCGGTTTGCGATCACGATTGCGCCCATGGCGACATACGCGAAGAACGCATTTTCCTTTGTCATCACCATGCACGCGAGGGCGAGTGCCCACACGACGAGCCAGCCCGGATGGCCGGGGCGTTGCAGGTTTTCCCACAACAACCACAGGCAGAGCAGCGCCCAGAATGAAAAGACGCCATCCACCATCGCGTGCTGGGACATGTGAATCTGCGTGGGCGCGAAACTCATGAGCGCCAGTACGCCCAGCCCGGACCATTCCCCGGCGAGGCTGCGTGCAAAGACGTAGGAGACCAGCAAGGTGAAAATGGTGAACATGCAGGCCACGCGATGGAGCGCCACCATGGCCTCCGCTCCGGTTGCCTCGCACCAGAGATGTGAGACGAAGATATAGAGGAACCGCATCGGGGGCAGCACTGAGTAGCTTAACTGGCGCTGGTGCTCGATGTATTCGGACACGATCCCCGGGTAGCCTGTGAGACCGACCGTATTGAGAGTCAGGACGTAATGCTCGTAAAAATTCTCATCAAACCCGCGCTGGTTGAACGCTGAGGAATGATAGATGCGCAGCCCGATCCCGGTAGCCAGTACGATCACCAGCATCGAAAAATAGAGGAGTCCGTGCTTGGCCGGTTGCCGGGAGGTCATTGCGGATGAGAGTAAATAGTTTCCGTGTTACGGAAAGAGGAAAAATGCCTCGCGCCCGGAATCGTGTCTCCGCTCCGCAGCTATTGCGGCGACGCCAGCTTGAGGGTATCAATCTTCTGCCCCAGCGCCTGGAATTCGGGCTGTCCCGGCTTGAGTTGCAGCGCGCGATCAATTTCAGTTTTTGCCTCTGCGTTTTCGTTGAGTTCCAGTTTTACCTCGGCGAGAAGGTAATGGGTCTTGGCGTCATCCGGCTCAATCCGCAGGGAACGCGTGAAGAATGTCTCCGCGGGTTTCCAGAGTTTTTCCTGCATGGCGAGAACACCGAGATTGTTATAGGCGCTGCTGTGCCGGCCGTTGATGTCGATCGTGCGTTTGTAGTATAGTTTTGCCTGCGTGCGGTCGCCTTTTTCCAAGGCAAGATTGCCAAGCGCAAAATTGATTTCGGAATTATCCGGCACGTAGGCAAGGGCGATATCCAGATCCCTTTGGGCGCGCACAAGATCGCCGGTGTCGATGGCTTTGATCCCGGTATTATAATAATCGAGAGACCAGAGTCCCGGGTCGGATGGCGGTTGGGCGACAAAAAGCACCGACGCAGCGGTGGCAGCCACGTATGCCAGTCCGCGCCCCCACTGGGCTGTCACGATGAAGGTCCAGAAATCCCACAGCCCGATGGCTGCCATCACGAGCAGGCCGGGCACTGCCGCCAGGCGATAGCGCTCGGTGATAAATACCGGCATCAGAGCCGCCATGTGCAGGAGAATGGCTGCAACGACCCAGCGCGAGCGCCGGTATTTCCACGCTCCGATGAAAATGCCCGGTATGGCAAGCGCGGCCACGAAGCCAAATTTGAAGCCGGGCGTGAGGATGCCATCCTGCTCGAACAGCGTGATCAGGCTGAGATCGTCATATTGATACGAATTCCAGAAGTTTTTGAATTTCAAAGCCATCAGTTTCAACCAGTCGCCGAAATGTTCGTGGATGTAGGCGTTCGCCTTGTCCGACCAGAAGCGCGAGACCTCGGCGCGTTTCAATTTGCGGCCTTCGGCGGCTTCCGCCATGGTAATGGAATCCTTGAGCATTCCTTCCTGTCCGGCCCTGAGGCCAGGGGGGATTTTTGGATAGCCATTTGCGAGCGGGTTGTTGCCGATGTAAAAATTCACGCCGCTATGCGCTGAAAGGAAGACGGGCTCGCCGGCCACGAAATAATTATGCAGCCAGCAAGGCGATGCCCCTGCGATTACGCCGCCGAGCAGGAGCGCGATGGCTGCCGCGATCCGGCACAGGCGCAGTTTCCAGTCGGTTTCCAGACTGGAGCGGAGGATGATCGCGGCTATGATCAGCGGGATAAGAAAGAGTATGGTGGCGATCATTGTGGCAAAAACGCCCAGGATTAATCCCAGCCAGAGCCACGGCTGCCACACGGAGAAGGAGCGCATTTTCAAGACCCAGAGAACGCAACTCCAATAAAGAAAGACGAGCCAGCATGTGGGCATCAATATCACGGAAAATGCCTGGGCGGGTTGGAACAAAACCCAGCCCATGGCAGCCACCGTTCCCACGACTTGCGGATGAAAAGTAATGGGCGTTCCTGTGATTTGCTCTCCCTCTTCAGTTTGCCGGGCGAATATTTCCAGGGAAATCTTGAAGACCACCACACTGGTGAGAGCCTCTGCTGTGATCTGGAGAAGTCCGACAATAAATGGGCTGAATCCCGTGATACTATATATCCCCGCAAGGAAAAATGGATATCCCGGGAGCCCGTAAAAGGCCTGATGATCTGTCAACTGCCCTTTCAGGATGCGGAGAGCCCAGTCGTTGTAAAACTTCTCGTCGCCGCCGGTCGGGAGAAAGTGAGGGGACGAGGAGAAATAGGTCAGCACCATGAGCCGCACCCCAAGGGCTGCGAGAAAAATCCAGATTGCCGGGGAGGTTTTGATTTCCCCCTTGGAGTGAGTATCAGTGGAAGGCATTTGGAATCATAGGTTCAAAAAAGGGAAAACCGGGCGGTTTTCAGTGTAAATCAAAAACTGTGGCAAATTTCTCGATATAGGTTGTAGCTTTGGCACTACATCTGCTATAATCTTTATCCGTTACTGGCTACAATACACTTTGTGGCAAGTGACTTAACAACAAAACAACAAACGAAATAATACATAATCATATGCTACAGAAAATAAACAAGAACCGCGGGGGCTTTACCCTCGTGGAAATCATGATCGTCGTGGCGATCATCGCGCTTCTCGCGGCGATTGCAGTGCCAAACT
>Ga0302319_10021825_pt1 | contig 11521 bp, 6 predicted proteins | sample Bog_T0_2_FD_203319 | JGI IMG/M metagenome (GOLD analysis project Ga0302319, IMG submission 203319) | Peat permafrost microbial communities from Stordalen Mire near Abisko, Sweden - Bog_T0_2 | ecosystem: Environmental > Terrestrial > Soil > Wetlands > Peat | place: Sweden: Abisko, Stordalen Mire...
GCGCGCTGTCGCTGACTTTCTTCTGGAACGGTCAGCAGGGCGACGAGGGGGCGATGGTCGGCAAGATGCGCACGGGCCAGCTCGATGGCGCCGCGCTCACGGCGACGGGGCTCTCGATGATCTACAAGGACGTGCTCGTCCTGCAGCTGCCCGGACTCTTCCGGACGTGGGAGAAGCTCGACGCCGCCCGCGCGGCAATGCGCGGTGGCTTCGAGGCGCACCTCGAGACCGCCGGCTTCCGCCTGATGGGCTGGGGCGATGTCGGCATGGCGCACCTGATGACGAAGGGGTTCGAGGTCCACTCGCCGGCAGACCTGAAGCACAAGGGCTGTTTCACGCTCGCGGGGGATCCCATCTCGCCGATGTTCTACACGGTCGTCGGGGACATCACGCCGCGCCAGGTCGGCGTCACGGAGATCCTCACGGGGCTCACCGCGAGCACCATCAACGTCGTGAACGCTCCGGCGCTCGTGGCGGAGCAGCTGCAGTGGGCGCCGCGCCTCGACCACATCAATGTCCAGGTCAGCGGCATCGGCATCGGCGCGCTCGTGTTCGCGTCGCCGAAGCTCACGAGCCTGCCCGTCGACGCGTACACGGCTCTCGTGGAGACCGGGCGCGTGGCGAGCGAAGCGCTGACGGTGCGCATCCGGCGCGAGGACGCCGCCGCGTTCGAGCGCCTCAAGGCGCGCATGACGCCGTACGACACCACCAGCGCCGAGCAGGCGCAGTGGGCCCAGGTGTTCACCGAGACCTCGCAGCGTCTTCGAGGGACCACCTTCGATGCAGCAGTGTTCGATGCCGCGGTCGCGCACTCGCGCGAGTGAGCGATCGTCGACTCAGCGCACAAGCTTGCTCACCCATCGCGGAGGGATCCAACCCTCCCCGCGTCCATCACGACGGACGTCATGGAACTTCAGATCCCATCGATCCGGGGTCCGATCCTGTCGTCGCTCGTACCGACAGAGCTCGACAATGTTGACGACCTACCGCGCCGGGACCCGATCGTATTTCGCCTGCCAGCGACTGAATCGGAAAAGGTTCACGACCCATCGAGTGGGGACTCGATCGTATCATCGTCGATGACCACCGAAGAGAACAAGGTTCATGACCCGTCGCGCGGGGATCCGATCGTATGTCGAGAGATAGAGAACGATCTGAACAATGTTCATGACCTATCGCGCAGGGATCCGATCCTATTGTGATCTGCGACGAACGACATCAACAAGGTTCATGACCTATCGCGTGGGGATCCGATCTTCTCGCGTTTGATGGCGAGTGACCACAACAAGGATCATGACCTATCGCGTCGGGATGCGATCCTGTTGTGTTGTGTCGCGCTCGATGTGAATAATGTTGTCGACCCGCCGCGAAGGGTCGCGATCTTCTTCCGGTTCGACGTCAACAACCTCAACAATGTTGAGTACCCGTCGTGAAGGGATCCGATCTTCGTTGGTTCCATCGCGACCAACATCAGAAAGGTTGATGTCCTGCCTCGAAGGGATCAGATCGTATTTCGATTCATTGCGATGGGCCTCAACAATGTTGAGTACCCTTCGCGCGGGGCTCAGATCCTCATGTCCTCCATCGCGCTCGACCTGAAATAGGTTGATGACCCAGCCTGAAGGGATCGGATCAAATCGCGCACGGGAGCGACGAACCTTCGAAACAGTCACGACCCGTCGCGCTGGGGTCGGATCAAACGGCTCGTTCAACCGATGAAACCGCGTGAGGACCGTCACCCATCGCGCCGGGTGAGCGCTGAAGTGCACGGAGGGCTGTCAGCGCGGCGGAGCGGACGACGCAGAGGGCGCAGGAGCGGTCACTGTCTTCGCAGAGGTCGCTCGTCCCTGCGTCCACTCGCGCGTGTCGAGCACGAGCGGAGCCGAAGCAGGGCCGTGCGCGCCAGGTCTCTCGAGCTCGAAGCGGGCTCCGTCCGGCTCGATGGTCACGAGGCCAGCGAGGTGCGCCTTGACCTTCCCGAGCGTGATCGTGCCCGCGTCGATGCGCAGCGGCTTCGACGTGTCCCCACCGAATGCGCCTTCGATCACGAGGTCGGTCGCCGTCGCTGCGCCCCCGACGTTCGTCACGCCGAAGAGGCTCAGCGCTCCGCGAGCCGTCACCGGCTCACCTGTGGGCATCTCCTGGCCCTCGAAGGTGAGCTGGATCTCGAGGTCCGCCCCGGCACCGAGGACGTCGACGGGCAGGCCGATCAGAGCGGCCTTCGACCGCGGAATGCTGGCCGAGAGCAGCACGCCGAGCGCGGGTCGAGTCAGCAAGGTCAGGTTCGCGGGCGCGTCGGCCTTCGCGCGGTCGAAGAAGACGGCGCCCTTCGTCTCCTCGGTCGTCGACTCGAGGTGGGTGCGCCACGGGCCGAGCGTCGCGGGCACGCCGTCTCCCTGTCGCTTGCGAGGAGCCGTCGGGAGCGTGACGCTCATGCTGGGCGCGTCGATCACGAGCGAACCCTCACCGGAGCTGCCGGAGGCCATCGACACGTCGAGCCCCTCGACCAGGACGCCCGGACTGAGCACGTCGGCCCACACGAGGCGACCCGCTCGGGCCTCGAACGCGAGCGGCAAGTGGGGAGCGTTTCGCCAGGCCGCGAAGCGTGCAGCGACGTCCTTCGCGCTCCCGCGCATCGACAGCGTGTATCCGGGGATCGTGATCTTTCGGAGGTTCCCCATCCAGTCGACCTCGACGTCGATCTCCGGCGCCGTCATCTTGAGGTCGCTGACCGAGGCGAGCGTCATGGCCGCGCCGGTGAGCGTCGCGCCCCCGCTGCGGAGCTCGATGGAGGTCGCCGACAGGAGGACGCCACGACTCGCCGCCGCGGCTGTCACGGCGGACATGGCGACGGGGCCGCCGAACTGAAACAGAGCTCCACCCGTTGCAAGCAGCGCGAGCAACACCGCGAGCGACGCGCGCCCTGGCAACGAGGAGCGTCTCCGAGCGCGCGGCAGCGAAGCACGCGACACGCCGGAGGATGCGCGTGCGTCGCTCGAGGAGGTTGCGACGAGGGCGGGGCGACGGGAGATCGCGCCGCCGAGCGGCATATCGAGGTCGAGCTTGATGTTCGAGACGGGGTCGTCGAACGCGCTGTCGAGGCTTGCGGCAGGAGCAGGAGGCGGGGCGCGCTTGTTCGTGGCCTGCGGAGTCGGCTTTGGTGCGGCCTTTGCGACAGGCGCCGCGCGGGAGATCGGGAGGTCGGGGATCGCGAGGTCCGGCACCGCTTCGACCGCAGGCGCCGTCGGCTCGAGGGAGCGGCTCAGGGCGTCGGGGGCCTTCCCGGCTTCGACTTTCTCCAGGTCGGCGATGAGCCGTTCCATCGACGCGTACCGTCCGTCGACGCTCTTGCTCAGGCACTTCTGCACGACCGCGTCGAACCCGGCCGACACCTTCGGCGGCGGCTCCAGCGACAGCAGCGCCGCCGGCGCGCGGTACATGTGCTGCGCAAGGATCGCCATGAAGCTGTCCGCGTCGAACGGCACCTTCCCGCTGGCCATCTCGTAAAGGATGACGCCGAGCGCGTAGATGTCGGCGCGGTGGTCGACCGCCGAGCCCGACGCCTGCTCCGGCGACATGTAGTGGGGAGTCCCGAAGATGCTCCCGGCCTGCGTGATGCGTGAGCCCTCACCGCCGACCTTGGCGATCCCGAAGTCGAGGATCTTGATGAAGTCCTCGCCGGTCGCGTTCGACCCCGAGCCCGCGCGCTGGAGGACGATGACGTTGTCGGGCTTGAGGTCGCGATGCACGATGCCCGCGTCGTGTGCCGCCCTGAGGCCAGAGGCGATCTGCTTCGCGATCGTCACGATGCGCGCGAGCGGCATCGGGCGGGCGTCGGCGATCACGTCCGTCAGGCTCTTGCCGCCGAGGAGCTCCATGACGAAGTACGCCGAGCCGTCGGGCAACGTGCCGAAGTCGGAGATGTCCACGATGTGCGGGTTGCCGATCGACGACGCGGCCTTCGCTTCCTGCAGGAAGCGATCGGTGACCTCCTTCCGCGAGGCCATCTCGGTCCGCAGCACCTTGATGGCGACCTTCTTGTCGATGACGGTGTGTCGCGCCTGGTACACGACCCCCATCCCCCCTTCGCCCAGGAGGGACTCGACGAGGTACCGCCCGTCGATCGTCCTCCCGATGTACGGGTCGACGGTCGCCGCGGGCATCTCCCCGGTGTTCCCCTCAAACACTGCCACCCCACAACCGTAGCGGAAGCGCTCATCGAGCGGGCTCTTTCGGCAGCGCCGACGGTCGTCACGTCGGGAGCGGACGGAGGCGTGCGACGTCGACGTCAACTCGACAGAGTGCACCTGGCATCTTGAGGCGCACGAGGGCATTCTGGGGAGGTGAGGCTGCGAGCGCGAGCGAAGATGGGTGGCGTCGTGTTCCTGCTCCTGCCTGCCGCGTGCGCATCGCTGAGCGGTCTCGACGACGGCAACGGCGCCGATTCGGGTCACGCGATCGACGCGACGCGGGATGCTCCGGTGCGCACGGACCGAGCCGTGATGGATGCGACCGATGCGACCGCGCATACCGACGCCCACCCGGGAGACGCGTCGACCGCGGATGCGCGCCCGACCGCGGACGCGAGAGACGCGCCGGCGCCCGATGTCTCGACGAAGCGCGACGCCGAGGCTGGCTCTCCCCACGACGCGCACTTCGCGTGCACGCCGTTCGTCGTCCCGGACGCCGCTCCCGCGCCCGCATGCCCCGCCGCGGAGGCCGGGTCGTGCTCGCCGCAGACGCTCTCGGGGTTCTCGCCGAGCTGGGTCCCACCTCAGACGTCTCGCGCGTGTACGGCCTCGCAGATCACCAACCTGATCAGCACCTGCTTCGGGGCCTCCAGCTCCGAGTCCGGGTGCCAGGCTCTGCTCACGTCGACGGCGGACCAGACGTGCAACGAGTGCATGATCACGGGGTCGACGGCGCCTGCGTGGGGGCCGCTCGTCTACCACGCGACCTCCGGGTATTACGTCCCGAACGTCGGAGGCTGCATCGCTCTCCTCGCGCCTTGCCAGATGGAGTGCGCCGCTGCGTACGAGGCGAAGCTGTCGTGCGAGTTCGCGGCCTGCGAGTCGGTCTGTCTGAGCTCGGTGGCCGGGTTCAACACGTGCACCGGCGTCGCGGGGGGCTGCGAATGCGCGCCCGACGTCGCGGCGGTGGTCGCCTGCGAGAGCGCCCTTGCGGTGGGACCGCAGGCCGAGTGCTTCTTCGACGCGAACAACTTCCTCGAAGCCGCGCAGAGCTTCGGCACGCTCTTCTGCGGCGGGCTGCCGTCGGACGCAGGTACCGACGGCGGCTGAGGGGCTCTCGAGGCTAGTGTCCTGAGTCCATGATTCAACGGTGTCATCCTGACGCCGAAGGCGGAAGGATCCCGCGAGGACCGCGCCCGGTTGGCTCGGGGGATCCTTCGCGACGCTCCTAATGACACCGACGTTTCGCGGACCTGGGTCGCTAGCCCGCCAGCGGCTTCAGCTTCTTCTCCGCGTTCTCGCGGTCCGAGTAGCGCTCCAGCGCGACCTCGTACGTGATCCGCTTCTGCTGGACGAGCCGTTCGAGCGCCATGTCGTTGGTCTGCATGCCGACCGCCTGGCCCGCCTGCATCGCGCTCGGAATCTGGAACGTCTTCCCCTCGCGGATCATCGCCGCCACGCCGGTCGTCCCGATCAGGATCTCCTGCGCCACGACGCGGCCCGAGCCGTCCGCGGTCTTGAGGAGCTGCTGCGCGACGATCCCCGCGAGGCTCTCCGCGAGCATTCCGCGCACCTGCGGCTGCTCCCCCTCGGGGAACGAGTTGACCATCCGGTCGATGGTCGCGGGCGCGCTGTTGGTGTGCACCGTCGCGAACACGAGGATGCCGAAGCTCGCGAGCTGGAGCGCGAGCTTCATCGTCTCCGTCCCGCGGAGCTCGCCCACGAGCACGACGTCAGGATCCTCCCGACCGGCGCTGCGGATCGCCGTGGCGAAGCTCGACGCGTGCGGCCCGACCTCGCGGTGCGTCACCTGCGCCTTCATCGGCGTGTGCACGAACTCGACGGGGTCCTCGATCGTGAGGATGTGGCACGCGCGGGTCTCGTTGATGTGACGGATCATCGCCGCGAGCGTCGTGGACTTGCCCGACCCCGTCGGCCCCGTGACGAGAATGAGGCCAGTCCGCCGCTCCGCCAGCTTCTTCACGGCCTCCGGCGTGCCGAGGTCCGCGAGGCTCGGAATCTTGGTCGGGATGGTCCGGAAGACCGCGGCCATGCCCGAGACCTTGTAGAAGTAGTTCGCACGGAACCGGGCGCGCGTGCCGTAGGCGTACGCGAAATCGAGGTCCTTCTCGGTCGTGAACTTCTTCTGCTGCTCTTCCGAGAGGATGGGGAAGAGGAGCTCCTCGATCTCGGCGGCGTCGAGGAGCCCGTCGCCGAGCGGGACGAGATCGCCGCGGACGCGCGTCATCGGGGGGTAGTCGATGCTCAGGTGAAGGTCGCTCGCGCCGCGCGTGAGCAGCGCGTCGAACAGCTTGTCGATCGGCAGCACGGGCATGGGTCAGGCTCGCGCCCCCGGCGTGCGCAGCGCCTTGATGAGCGAATCCAGCTCGGTCGTGGACTCGGCGACCGCCTTCGCCGCCTCGAGCGTGATCTTGTCCTCCACGACGAGCCTCGCCAGCGACTCGTCGAGCCTCACGATGCCGAGCGCCTTGCCGCGCTGCTGGAGGCTCGGGATCTGGAACGTCTTGTTGTCGCGGATCAGCGCGGACAGCGGCATCGACCCGGGGAGGACCTCGAACGCGGCGTGCATGCTCGATCCATCCTTTCCGGGCACGAGGCGCTGGCTGACGATGAGGCGCAGACCTCCGGCGAGCGTCAGGCGGATCTGCGGCTGGTCGCCGGGAGGGAAGAGATCGACGAGCCGGTCGATCGTGCGCGCGGCGCTCGGTGTGTTCATCGTCCCGAGCACCAGGTGGCCGGTCTCGCTCGCGGCGACCGCCATGCGGACGGTCTCGACGTCGCGGAGCTCGCCGACGACGATGACGTCCGGGTCCTCCCGCAGCGACCCCTTGAGCGCGCTCCCGAAGCTCGCGGTGTGCGTCCCGACCTCGCGCTGGCTCATCAGCGCCTTCTTCTTCGGGTGGAGGTGCTCGACGGGGTCTTCCACCGTGATGATGTGGTGCGACGTCGTGCGGTTGATGAGATCGACGATCGCGTTCATCGTCGTCGTCTTGCCGTGCCCGGTCGGCCCGGTGAAGACGATCAGCCCTTGATGATGGTGCGCGCCGGCGCCGATCCCCTCGGGCAGCCGCAGCGACTCCACGGTCGGCAGCTCCTTCGAGACGAGCCGCAGGCAAGCCTTGTAGCCGGTCTGTTGCCGCGACACGTTGACGCGGAAGCGACCGTGCGTGCGGTCCGACAGCGCGAAGTCGCACGAGCCCTGCTCCACGAGCACGTTCACGAGGCGGTCGGGCACCTTCGGCAGCACCATGCGCTCGACCTGATCCGCGGAGACCACGGGCCCGTTCGCGCGGAGCTCACCCGCGATCCGATACAGCGGAGGGCGCCCGGCGATGATGTGAAGGTCGCTCGCCTTCGCGGCCCGGGCGTTCGCGAGGAGCGTCTCGAACGTCGGCGCTGGCGGCGGCGGCGCGGGTGCGACGGCGGGCGCAGCGGCAGGACGAGGCGGGAGCGGGGGAAGAGGCGGAAGGGGCGGAAGAGGGGCCGGCGCGGTCGCCGCTGCTTGTGGGGGAGGTGGAGGAGGGGGAGGAGGGAGCGGCGGAAGAGGAGGGAGGAGCTGAGGGGGAGGGGGCGCGTGGGCCGGCCTGGCGATGGGCGGCGCCAGCGGCGACAGCGGAGAAAGGTCGAGCTCGATCGACGGCCCAGCCTCGATCGCCTCGAACAGCAGCGGCGTGGTGTGGTGAACGGGACGCTGGATCCGCGTGGGGGTGTCGACGCGCAATGACGGACCGCGCGTCACGGAAGGAGGCGCAACCTCCGACGGCGAAGACGGGGGCGGGGGCGGCGGGCTGGCGGGAGCCGACGGGATGACCCGCTGCGCGGGGAGGCGGCTCGTCTCGAACGGCGGCGGCGCAGTGAGCACGGGAAAGACGGAGTCAGCCTTCGCGCTGCGTGCAGGACCCTTGAGCTCCTGCGGCGGCGCTGCCTTCGCGACGGGCTGCGCGAGACGGAAGCGCGCCTCTACCTTCTTGCGGACTTGCGTGGCAGAGACCGAGATCGTCCCCAGCCCGACGACGCGCGCCGTCCAGGTGCGCGGCGTGGACGAGAGCTCTTCGACGTGGCGGCTCCCGCCGAAGCCGACGAGCGCCCCCAGGATGGCGTCGGTGTCCCAGACCTCGTCGGCCAGCGGGGTCTCCATCGTCCCGCGGACGCCGCGCGGAGCTGTGCTCGTGGCGACGATGATCTCTTCGAGATCAGGCTGCTCGAAGGTCCAGAGGAGCTGCTCCAGCGTGTTCATCGGCCTCGGCCACCCTACTACGACGGACGCCGACCGCGCCCATCTTCAGACGTTTCAGCGTGCGGCCGGCGTGGCCTTGGCGCGGGCGAAGGCGCTCTTGCCTGCGTAGATCGCCCCCTCGCCCAGCTCGAAGCCGATGCGCAGCAGCTGGTTGTACTTGGCGACACGGTCCGACCGCGAGAGGCTGCCGGTCTTGATCTGGCCGGCGTTCGTCGCGACGGCGAGGTCGGCGATGAACGGGTCCTCCGTCTCGCCCGACCGGTGGCTGATGATCGACCGGTAGCCAGCGCCCGTCGCCATGCGGATGGCGTCGAAGGTCTCGGTGACCGTGCCGATCTGATTGAGCTTGATGAGGATCGCGTTGGCCGCCCCCATCTCGATGCCGCGCGCGAAGCGTACCGTGTTCGTGACGAAGAGGTCGTCGCCGACGATCTGGATGCGCGAGCCCATCGCGTCGGTCAGCGCCTTCCATCCGTCCCAGTCGTCCTCGGCGAACCCGTCCTCGATCGAGATGATCGGGTACGTGGAGGCGAGCCGTTCGTAGATCGAGATGAGCTCCGCGCTCGTGACCTGCTTCTTGTCGAACGTGTAGTTGCCGGTCTTCCGGTCGTAGAACTCGCTCGCCGCGCAGTCGAGCGCGAGAGAGACCTGCTTGCCCGGCTCGTAGCCCGCGGCGGTGATCGCGGAGAGCACCAGCTGGATGGCCTCCTCGTTCGTCCCGACGCGCGGCGCGAAGCCCCCCTCGTCGCCGACGGCCGTGGTCAAGCCCTTCGCCTTCAGGATCGCCTTCAGCGCGTGGAAGATCTCCGCGCCTGCGCGCAGCGCCTCCTCGAAGCTCGGCAGGCCGCTCGGCACCACCATGAACTCCTGGATCTCGAGGCCGTTGTCCGCGTGCTGACCGCCGTTGAGGATGTTCATGAGCGGCGTGGGCAGCACCCGGGCCTGCGCGCCGCCGAGGTAACGCCAGAGGGGGAGACCGACCGCGTCCGCCGCGGCGCGCGCCGTCGCCATCGAAACACCGAGGATCGCGTTCGCCCCGAGCTTCCCCTTGTTCGGTGTCCCGTCTGCTTCGCGCAGCACGCGGTCGATCTCCGCCTGGTCGAGCGAGTCGAGGCCGATGACGGACGGGCCGAGCGTCTGGTTCACGTTCGCGACGGCCTTGAGGACACCCTTGCCCGCGTAGCGCTTCTTGTCCCCGTCGCGGAGCTCGATGGCCTCGTGCTCGCCGGTCGACGCCCCGCTCGGTACGCCGGCGCGGCCGCGTCCGGTCTCGGTCTGCACCTCGACCTCGACGGTCGGGTTCCCGCGGGAGTCGAGGATTTCGCGGGCGTGGACTGCGGTGATCTCGCTCATGGTCGATGCTCCTCCGATGGCGTGGACGGTCGCCAGCTTCGTGGCGCGGGGCATAGCACGCCTGACGGTGCCGGGCGCGTCGCCCGCCGTCGCGCTGTCGAGAGCCGGTGGCTCGACCGCCGCACACCTTGGCGACGGGAGCAATGAGCGAAACAGCCGAGATTTACGAGAGAGAGCCCATTTTCGGATTTGAACCGAAGACCTGCGCTTTACGAAAGCGCTGCTCTACCGCTGAGCTAAATGGGCAACGGCCGCCGTATGTAGCAAGCGCGTGCGCGTCTGCCAAGCTGCAATGCACACCGCAAGAGCTGTCGTTCTCGCGAAGGGCACGACCTCTGGCTCAGCGCGCGGCGCGAGGACGTCGCGCCTTCGGGCCCGCGGGGCGCTTCTTTGTCCCGCCGTCGTTCGATGCGGTGCGCACCAGTGGCGCGGCGGGCGCGTGCCGCTCCTGCCATGCCGCGTCGACCGCCTCGAGCTCGCGACGCACCACGGAGCGCGCGAGCTCGCCGTCGCCGCGCGCGACCAGCTCGATGAGGATCGGGTAGTAGACGATCGCCGCGTCGCAGCGATCGAAGAGCACATGAACCAGCTCGGGGTGCTCGTCGGGGAAGCGCGCGAACGTGTTGAGGAGCAGCTCGAGCGCGACGTTCTTCGAGGCGTGAACCATCGCCCGCACGAAGGCGACGTCCCCGCGCGCGAACGCGATGGGATCCCTCACCCTGTCTCGCTGCTCGTCGGCGCGCGACCGCATCGCGTCGAGGTCGGCCTCGGTCCTCCGCGTCGCGGCGAGCCCGACGGCCTCGGCTGCGATGATCCGGCGGACCTCCAGGAGCGAGACGATGAGCTCGCGCCACGACGGATCTTCGGGGCGAAGGCAGCCGATCCACGTCGCGAGCGTGTCGAGCCCCGCACGCTCGCGCCAGTCGGTCACGACCGTGCCGGAGCCGTGGCGCGTCGTGATGAGGCCGAGCGCCTCGAGCCGGGCCAGCGCCGCGCGCAGCGTGAGTCGGTTGACCCCGAGGGCGAAGGCGAGCTCCCGCTCGGAAGGAATCTTCACGCCGGGTGGCAGGCGACCGGCGAGGATCTCCCCGCGCAAGCGGTCGGCCACGGCGTCGACGACCGTCGATCGGGCGACCGGAACGAGGCTGGCGAGAGTGTCTGTCGTCGAGGCGTGAGGGGTGAGAGGCGGGGTGCTCATACGGTCCTTGAGTGGTTCAACCACTCTGCCCACAATCGCAGGACGCGCAACGAAATTCGCGGGGCGGGTAGTATCGTGCTTCGCGAGATGACTCGCCTTTGCCCGTCCTTCATCGACCTTCGCAGCGACACCGTGACGCGCCCTACGCTGGCGATGCGCGAGGCGATGGCGAACGCCGTGGTCGGCGATGACGTGTACGGCGAGGATCCGACCGTCCAGGCGCTCGAGGAGGAGGTCGCCGCCGTCATGGGGAAGGAGACGGCGCTGTTCGTGACCTCGGGGACGATGGGGAACCAGCTCGCGATCGCATGCCAGACGCGGCCCGGAGACGAGATCATCATCGGCGAGGAAGCCCACCTGGCGTTCAACGAGGTCGGCGCGGCAGCAGCGCTGAGCGGCGTGCAGTTCGTGGTCGCTGGTACCGGCGGCTTCTTCGGGGCGGCCGACGTCGTCGCGCTCGCCAAGCCCGACGCGTACTACTACCCGCGGACCTCCCTCGTCGCGCTCGAAAACACCCACAAT
>Ga0302319_10021826_pt1 | contig 11521 bp, 8 predicted proteins | sample Bog_T0_2_FD_203319 | JGI IMG/M metagenome (GOLD analysis project Ga0302319, IMG submission 203319) | Peat permafrost microbial communities from Stordalen Mire near Abisko, Sweden - Bog_T0_2 | ecosystem: Environmental > Terrestrial > Soil > Wetlands > Peat | place: Sweden: Abisko, Stordalen Mire...
GGCTGCGCTGTGCCAGTCGTACCATGGGGTGATTTGCTGCGACCAGTCGCATGTGGAGACGGACGAGTGCGGCGCGCCGGAGTTTTTCTCGAATGGATCAAAGCTGCTGGTAGCACAGGGTGTGGATGGGAAGCTGACGCCGGCGTCGATTCATGAGCTGGCGACGAAGCGGCTGGACATTCACTATCCCAAGGCGCGTGTGGTCACGATTACGCAGTCGACGGAGACGGGCCGGGTGTATTCGGTGGAGGAGATCAGGGAGATTGCCGCGGCGTGCAAGGTGCGGGGACTGTCACTGCATATGGATGGAGCGCGGTTTGCAAATGCCTGCGCGGCGCTGGGCTGCACACCGGCGGAGATGACGTGGAAGAGCGGCGTGGACGTGCTGTGCTTTGGCGGGACCAAGAACGGGATGGCGGTGGGCGAGGCAGTGCTGTTCTTTGATAAGGCGCTGGCGACGGACTTTGACTATCGCTGCAAGCAGGCGGGGCAGTTGGCGTCGAAGATGCGGTTTTTGGCGGCGCCGTGGGTGGGACTGCTGGAGACGGGGGCGTGGCTGAAGAATGCGGCCCATGCGAACGATTGCGCGCGGTATTTTGCGGGACGGGTGTCGGAGATTGCGAACGTGACGATCGCTTCCGCGGTGGATGCAAACACGGTGTTTCTGGCTGCGCCGGAGGCGATTCTGGATGGCCTGCGCAAGCTGGGATGGAAGTTTTATACGTTTATCGGCGGCGCGGCGCGGTTTATGTTTGCGTGGGATACGGATCGGGCAAGGATTGATGCGCTGGTGGCAGACCTTGAAGCTTGCTCGGCGGATTACGTGGGCTAGGTTCGGATGTCAGAGGAGCGCTTGCGGAACATGACTCTTAGATCGCGGCGCCAGTGCTCGGTGACGGCGATGAGCTCCCACTCGATTTGCGGGGAGAAGTAGCGCAGGACGGGCTCGTTGGCAGGGTGAATGCGCAGCGCGGGGGCGGCGAGGAGCAGGCGCGGGGGGAGCGGTGAGACTTCCGCACCGGGAAAGTAGCCCTGGCGCTCGAAGGCGGATAGTGGGCGGCCGCCGGGGTTGCCGGGGACGGGCTGACGGTCTGCATTGAGGGAAGAGACGCGAATCCAGTAGTCGAGAGCCTGCATGGGCAGGTGGAGATCTTCCTGCGCCTTAAGCTCGATGACGGCGAGGCGGCCGTTGCGGTCGAGGGTGAGCAGGTCGAGGAGTCCGCGGTCGCCGGTGGAGAGCGCTGGAACCTGGTTGTAGAGCATGTCAGCGCGAAGTCCGGGGAAAAGTTCGGCAATGCCAACGCGGAGGCGCGCTTCAAGCCAGCGTTCGGGCTGCAGGCGGAAGAGTGGATCGGTGTGGGCTCCGTCAGGGTGGCGGCTCTCAAAGAGGCGGGCGCAGAGGTCGCGGCAGAGGGGCTCGGTTTCAGGGGTGAGAGGCGTCTCGTTGGCCCCGGCGCCAAAGGTGATCTGGTCCTGGCCCGCGAAGGAGTGGGCAGTGGCGCCGCGGCGGACGCGAGCGAACTCCAGGCCATGGAGAAGCAGGCCAACTTCGGTGGAGGAGCTGGAACGCAGCTCGACACGATCGACGGCGGCGGGGGCCATGAGGGCGAAGAGAGCGTCGATGCCTTCCTGGCAGCGCTCGATGGTGGCCTTGGCGGAGAAGGCGTGGACGAGGCGGGCATCGAGGTTGCCGATGTCGCGGAAGTCTACGGCAGTGAGCTCTTCGCTGCGCTCATCGAGGGTGAAGAGTTGGAATTCAGCAGCGGCGTGGTTGAGGTGGGCCATGCGCTCGGCGGTGGTGCGCCAGGCTCCCACCGGAACCACGACTTTGAGGCCGCCAAAATGGCGGCGCGCGTCTGCATGCTGGCGGCAGTGGTCGAGCCAGAGGAGGCCGAGGGTGAGGATGCCATCGACGATGGGGCCGGACTCGGCCTGGCTGACGCCGATGACGGCTTCGGCCGCGGTGCCGCGAAGGAGGCGGCCACGGACATAGGCGGGGCCGAAGCTGTGTTCAAGATCCATGGCGGAGCGGAGGCCGTCGACCTTAGCGCCAAGGAAGGCGCGGGTGAGGGCGCGCTCCAGGACGCGCTGGTAGGTGCGGCGGGCGGCATCGCGAGCGGTGGGGGTGCGCCGGTCGCTGGTGGGGACCAGCTCAAGAGATTGCGGCTTGGGCGCGCCCATGCGGCGGGTGCTGAGACGGAGGCAGTGGGCGCGCCGCTGCACATCGAGGACGGTGCGGATGAGGTTGCGTTCCTCGCTCCACAGTTGGAGGAGGCAGCGGCCGTGGGAGTCGGAGATGGCGTAGCGGGCGGAGCGCATGTCGAAGAGAACGCGACCGTCTTCAAGGACGGCGGCAGCGGGGTGGTCGGCGATGTACTCTTCGATTTGCCGGGTGAGGGATTGGGCGGAGGCAAGTTCGCCGGCGGCCATGGGGCAGCTACCAGCCCATGCGAGCGCGTAAACGGGTCACGTGCGCGGTGTGATGGCGGGAGTGCCACTCGTAAACGGCGAGCGCCGTGGCGAGGTTCTGGCGGCCGCTCTGCGGGTGCACGTAGCCTTTGTGGAAGTCGTCTTCGGTGAGCGATTCGAGGAGCGCGACCCAGCGAGCGTGGAGAACGTCAAGCATAACCAGCGAGTCTTCTATGGGCAGCTTGCTGTCGGCGAGGTTGGCCCAGGTGGCTTCGTCGTAGGGCTTGATTGTGGGCCAGTCTTCGGTGAGGGCCAGCTTGAAGCGAATGAAGGAGTTGGCATGGCTATCCGCGACGTGATGGACGAGCTGGCGGACTGTCCAGCCGCCATCGCGGTAGGGGGTGTCGATTTGGGTTTCAGAGAGGCCGGCAACGGCGGCACGCAACCGCTGAGGAAGATGGCGGATGGTTTGAATGTGCGCGGAGCGGATGCTGGGGATGCTGGTGGCCGGGGCGCTGAAGCGGCCGACGGGGAAGCGGAGGTCGTCCAAATCTGTCAAGGCACTTACCTGGAATTGCCATAGGTTAAATCGGCGCCGGTCCAGGGGCGAAATTGCTGCGCCGGGACCGGCGGCCGGGTTCTACGCGTGCGCATGCGCGTGATGGTGGTGATGGCGGTGATGATGCTTCGAGGCGGCGAGCGCCGGGCTAACAAACACCATCAAAAGCAGTGCAGCGGCAAGAATCTTCTTCATGGCCTGAATGTAGCACGCAAGAGAGAGAAGGAACAATGGAAGTATTGGAGTGCACCAAGAGAGGAACGGGGAGAGGAACGGGCTGGCATTGGGCGCAGACCGGCGTAAACTGAAAAAACGATGACAAATACCGTTGCTTCCCCGCAGAAGAGCCACAAACGTTATTTTTTTGAGAAATTCGGCATCACCGAGCGCTTGCTGGAGCGCTGCCTGGGCGAGGCGCTGGCTGCCGGCGGCGACTATGCCGACTTGTATTTTGAGTCGGTAACGGCGACGGCGCTGGGCGTAGATGAGCAGATTGTGAAGTCGGCGAGCCAGGGGACGAGCGCCGGTTGCGGGATTCGGGTGCTGAGCGGGGAGCGAACGGGGTATGCCTACACGGACAATCTGAGCCCGGAGCGGCTGCTGCACGCAGCCCGGACGGCGGCGCTGATTGCATCGGGACCGGCGAAGCAGACGGTGCAGGGCTTTACCGAGGCGCCGGTTGCGGACCTTTATCCGGTTCCGCTGGGCGGGTTTGACCTGGATCTGGCGGCACGGCTGGAACTGATTCTGCGGGCGGACCGGGCGGCGCGGGCTTACGATCACCGGGTGGTGCAGGTGCGGGCGAGCTACTCCGAGGAGCTGCGGCGGATTTTGATTGCGGCTTCCGACGGGGCGTTCGCGAGCGATACACAGCCATTGTGCCGGCTGAACGTATTTGTGATTGCCAAGGAAGGGGCGTTGACGACCAAGGGGTCGACGGGTGCCGGAGGCCGGGCGGGGCTGGGCCAGTTTGTGGGGTCGAAGAGCCCGGAGTGGCTGGCGCAGGAAGCTGCGCGCGGAGCGATTTTGCAGCTCGGGGCCGTGGCGGCTCCGGCGGGCGAGATGGAAGTGGTGCTGGGACCGGGATGGCCCGGGATTCTGCTGCATGAGGCCGTGGGACATGGGCTGGAGGCCGACTTTAACCGCAAGAAGACTTCGGCATTTGCGGGGCTCATCGGGCAATCTGTGGCCAGCTCGAAGGTGACGGTGGTGGACAACGGGACGATGGCCGGGCGGCGCGGTTCGTTGAACGTGGACGACGAGGGGTCGCCGACGCAGGAAACGGTGCTGATTGAGAACGGGGTTCTGAAGGGGTATTTAACGGACAAGCTGTCGGCACGGCTGACGGGCGCGGCGAATACGGGGTCGGGACGGCGGGAGAGCTACCAATGCATTCCGATGCCGCGGATGACGAACACCTATATGCTGGCCGGGGACGATGCGCCGGAGGATATTTTGCGCAGCGTGAAGCGGGGGCTCTACGCGGTGAACTTTGGCGGCGGCCAGGTAGACATCACGAACGGGAAGTTTGTGTTTTCCGCTTCGGAGGCTTACCTGATCGAGGACGGCAAGATTACCGCGCCGGTGCGGGACGCGACGCTGATTGGGAACGGACCGGAGGCGCTGAAGTACGTGTCGATGGTGGGGCATGACCTGAAATTGGATGAAGGCATTGGAACCTGCGGCAAGGATGGGCAGAGCGTGCCGGTGGGCGTGGGCATGCCGACGATCAAACTGGATCGGATGACGGTGGGGGGAACGGGGAGATAAGGGCACTCCCTGACCCAGTCAGGTTATCTCAAATTTGAGATATAATTCGCTATGAACTGGACAGTTGAAGTTCTGAACGAGACGGTTGCAGCTGAGATTTGGTCACTTCCAGCAGATATGCACGCCCGGTTCCTTCGCATTGCGCTACAGATTGAGCAGGCAGGACTGGAGACCATGCGTGAGCCGCATTGTAAGCATCTTGAGCGCAAAATCTGGGAGATGCGACTGATTGGCAGGGATGGAATTGCACGAGCACTGTACGTTACAAGGCTTGGCAGGCGCGTAGTGGTGTTGCGAGTGTTTGTAAAGAAATCGCAGAAGACACCGAGGTCCGAGATCGACACTGCGTTGCGGCGAGCGAAGGAGATTGTATGACGATTCCCTTGAAGGAATTTATGACGCGCTCCCTGGCTGACCCTGAAGTCAAGCGCGAATTCGACGCATTGGAAGCCGAGTTTGCCATTGCAACGGAGTTGATCAAAGCACGCATGCGCGCTGGGCTATCTCAAGCCGAACTTGCCGAACGCATGGGCACGAGCCAGTCAGCGATCGCGCGGCTGGAGAGCGGACAAACATTGCCAAGCACGAAGACCCTGCTGCGCTTTGCGGAGGCTACGCGCTCGAAAGTTGAAGTGCGATTGTCCGCGGCCTAACCGATCAGCCGGATTCGACGAGGGTCGGTGCATCCACTCTTTAGCGTTTCTTTGATTACCGGCTTGTATAGTGCGATTGGGCCACTACCTTTTAGAGCGGATAACGGTCTGCCTGGACGCATTGATTGGCCACAGCGCGGCTCAGGGCTACGGCGTCGGCTGGGGTAAAGCGGGCGAGGCGGCGGAGGATGGCGAGCTGGGTGCGGAGCAGATCCCCTTCGGCGCAGGCGGCGAGGACGCGGCGAGAGGCTTGTTCCGCCAATGCGATGCTTTCGTCGGCGAGGAGCCCCGTCATATTCGCCGCGGCTTGCGCGGCTGTGGCACTTTTTCCGGAGGCGGCCAGCTTGCGGGCGCGGAGCAGCGCGGACTCGAGGGCATAGACCTGGGCGATGATGTCGGCAAGGTCGGCCATGATCTCCTGCTGGTCCTGGAGAGCGGCCATGTGGCGCTGGCTGGCGACGCCGGCGGAGAAGAGGGCGATTTTGCGGACGGCGGCGAGGACTTCCGCTTCGCGGGCGAGAGGCTCGTCCGATCCGGAACCTGTATCGAAGCTGGGGGGCTCGGTGACCTCGTCCATGATGCGCTTGATGGCGGCGAGCAGGGGGAGTTGGCCAGCGAGAGCGCGCTTCATGAGCCAGCCGGTGATGATGAGGCGATTGATCTCGTTGGTACCTTCAAAAATTCTGTTGATGCGGGCGTCGCGGTAGATGCGTTCGGCGGGGTACTCCTCGACGTAGCCGTAGCCGCCCATGGTGGCGACCAGTTCGTCGGCGACGAGGCTGAGCATTTCAGACCCGTAGACCTTGAGGATGGAGCACTCGACGGCGTACTCCTCGATGCGGCGCTGCGTGTCGCGGGGGGTGAGGGCCTGTTCGGGGGTTTGCTGGGCGAGGCTGGCGTCGATCATGCCGACGGTGCGGTAAGCCATGCTTTCGGCGGCGTAGAGGCGGGTGGCGCTCTGGGAAATTTTGCGCTGAATGAGGCCGAACCCGGCGATGGGCTTGCCGAAGGCGGTGCGCTGCTTGGCGTAGCGGATGGTCTGCTCGAGGGCGTGCCGGGCTCCGCCGATGCAGGCGACGCCGAGCTTGAAGCGGCCGACGTTGAGGACGTTGAAGGCGATGTGGTGGCCTTTGCCGGGCTCGCCGAGAAGGTTGGCGGCGGGGACGCGGCAGTCTGCGAGGACGAGGGGGCAGGTGGAGGAGCCGCGGATGCCGAGCTTGTGTTCTTCGGCGCCGACAGTGAGGCCGGGGGTGTCGCGCTCGATGAGGAAGGCGGAGAATTTGTCTCCGTCGATTTTGGCGAAGACGGTGTAGAGGCCGGCGATGCCGCAGTTGGTGATCCACATTTTTTCGCCGTTGAGGATGTAGTGGGATCCGTCGGCGGAGAGGGTGGCCCGGGCGCGGATGTTCATGGCGTCAGAGCCGGAACTGGCTTCGGACAGGCCGTAGGCGGCGATCCACTCGCAGGAGGCGAGCTTGGGCAGGTAGCGCCGCTTCTGGTCCTCGGTGCCGTACCAAATAAGAGGGAGCGAGCCGATGCCGATGTGGGCGCCGAAGGTGGTGGAGAAGCTGGCGAGGACGGAGATGCGGTCGGTGATGAGGGTGGAGGTGATTTTGTCCATGCCGACGCCTCCGTATTCTTCGGGGATGTCGACGGAGGCGAAGCCCAGGTCGGCTGCCTTGCGCATGAGATTGGCGAGGACGCCGGGCTGCTTGGCCTCGATGGCGTCAGCGGCGGGGAGGATTTCGTCGCGGGCGAACTGGGCGGCGGTGGAGGAGATCTGGCGCTGCTCCTCGTTGAGGTCTTCCGGGGTAAAGATTTCGGCGGGAGTGCGGAATTCGAGGAGAAAGCTGCCGCCGGGGGCGGCGAGGATGGGAGAGATAAGGATTGCGGGCATGATGATGCCTCCGATTGCAAGAAAACGGTACGCCCACGGGGTGGTGGAGGGCAAATGACGGGGGCGGGCATCTGGATTGCAAACTATGAGCGCCTCGCCGGGCCGGGCCGTTCGGATATGATTCTTGCTTAGGACCAGCGGACCAACGAAGGCACTTCCCCAATAGAAACTTGCGGAGCTTCTGCTGCGCAGCCAGGAGGATCGACTGTGGATTTTGAGTTGCCCAATGTGTGGAAGGCTTCAAACGAACAATTGGCCAAGCTGTGCGGCAAGGTGGCAGGCGCGGAGCCCGGGGACTTTACCGCGGCGCTGCAGGAAGAGGCAAAGCGGCTTTACGCCATCTGGGTAGATTCGTTCCAACTGCCGGATAAGCACGACTCGAATCACTTTGAAGAGCAGGAGCGAAAGGCCGGCATCCAGGCAAGCCTGCGCAAACGGACGATCGAGGTCCTGGTGAAGGCGGAGCAGCAGTCGAACGCCTGAGAGGGCGCTGCGGACGGCGATCGGGCTGGGCAGCTACTCGCGGACGCTGATGCCGAGCGCCTTCATTTTGCGGTAGAGGTGGCTGCGCTCGAGGCCGAGCAGCTCTGCGGCGTGGCTTATGTTGTTCCGGGCTTCTTCAATTTTCTTGAGGATGTACTCGCGCTCGTAGGCGTCGCGGGCCTGCTGGAGGGTTGAGAATTCCTCGGTGGAACGAGTGGTGGCCTTGTGGGTGAGGGGCGGCAGGTGCTTGCGCTCAATGCGCAGCGCGCGTGGATTGAGGATGAGGACGCGTTCAATGACGTTGCGCAGCTCGCGCACGTTGCCCGGCCAGTGGTATTGCCCCAGGGCCTGTAGTGCTTCTTCTCCGATCTCCATGCGGGGGCGGCCATACTGGCGGCCGAACTCGGCGAGGAATTCGCGGGCCAACAAGGGGATGTCCTGCTTGCGCTCGCGGAGCGGCGGAACAAAGAAGGGCACGACGTTGAGTCGGTAGAAGAGGTCTTCGCGGAAGTTGCCTTTGGCGATTTCCTCTTCGAGGTCTTTGTTGGTTGAGGCGATGAGGCGCACGTCGACGCGGAGCTGCTGGGTTCCGCCGACGGGGGTGAACATCTGATCGTCGAGGGCCGAGAGGACTTTGGCCTGCGTCTTGAGGCTCATGTCGCCGACTTCGTCGAGAAAGAGCGTTCCTTCGTCGGCGCGTTCGAGCGTGCCCCGCTGCTCCAGCGGGCCTCCGGGCTGGGCGCCGTGGCGGTAGCCAAAGAGCTCCGCTTCAATGTGGGCTTCGGGGATGGCGGCGCAGTTGAGCTCGACGAACACGCGATCGCGACGAAGGCTTTCCGCATGGATGGCGCGGGCAATGAGCTCTTTGCCGGTGCCCGACTCGCCATAGATGAGGACGCGGCCATTGGTGGGGGCCATGAGCCTGATCTGCTGGCGGAGCGCTTTGACGGGGATGCTTTCGCCGGTGAGCACGGAGCCAACGCTGAACTGGCGCTTGAACTCCAGATTTTCAGTGCGCAGGCGGCGGGCTTCCACGGCGTTCTTGAGGACGATGAGGGTGCGATCGAGCGAGAGGGGTTTCTCAAGGAAGTCGTAGGCGCCGAGCTTGGTGGCCTTGACGGCGGTTTCAATGGTGCCGTGGCCGCTGATGATGACGACTTCAGGCCGCATTTCGGCGGCGAGTTCGCGCATATCGGCGAGGACGTCGAGTCCATCGCGGTCGGGGAGCCAGATGTCGAGCAGCACGACGTCGTACGGGGTATCGCGGATGAGGACCAGGGCTTCAGCCGCGGTGGCCGCGGTGGCCACGCCGTAACCCTCTTCGCGCAGGATATCTTCGAGCGACGTGCGAATTTCCGCTTCGTCGTCCACAACCAGAATGTGATTCATGGGAGCATGGCTTTCGAGGATGCGGCCGCGATGGCAGCGACTGGCTCTTCCGCGGGCAGGACAGGTTGCGAACCGAGAACGGGTTCCATGAGTGGCAGCCGGAGCAGGAAGCGTGCGCCCTTGGGGCTGTTGGCTTCGGCGCTTATGGAGCCGCCATGTTCCTGAACGATTTTGGCCGCGATCGAGAGACCAAGGCCGGTGCCGCGGTGTTTGGTGGAATAGAACGGCAGGAAGAGCCGCTCGCGGATTTCATCGGTGAGCCCGTGACCTGTGTCAGAGACCGCGACCTCGACGCTTGTGCCATCTTCGCTGAGGGAAGATTCGACGCCGAGGACGCGGAGAAGGCTACCTTGCATGGCCTCGGCGGCATTGTCGATGAGATTGGCCAGGGCGCGGCGAATGGATTCCGGATCAGCGTGGACGGCGGGGAGGCCGGGCTCGAGGTTGCGCTGGACGGTGATGCCTTCAAGCCGGCCGGCGAACAGGGCAAGGGCCTCTTCGGCCACCTGGTTCATATCGCAGGCGCGGGGCTGGGGAGCGGGGAACTGGGCGAGGGCGGAGAACTGGTCAACAAGGGTGCGCAAGGTGCCGACGCAGCCGAGGATGACCTCGCTGCACTTGCGGATGACGGTGGGCGAGTCGGCGGTGCCGCGGTCAAGGTGCTTGGCGATCCGCTCGGCCGAAAGGGCGATAGGGGTGAGCGGGTTCTTGATTTCGTGGGCGACGCGCTGGGCTACTTCTTTCCAGGCCAACTGGCGCTGGGCGCGCAGCAGTTCGGTGGTGTCTTCAACCACCAGCACGCTGCCATGGAGGCCGCGCGCCAGCTCAAGGCGGGCACTGGTGACGGCGAGGTGGATGGTTCGCCCGCGGGCGTTGAAGTCGAACTCAGTGGAAGCGGCTCCCATGCGATGGCTGCGGCGGATGACGCGCGCCAGCTCTTCGGCACACTCGGAGGGAAAGATCACTTCAATGCTCTCACCGCCGAGGCCGATGTCTTCGCGGCGGCCCATGAGGGCGGCAAAGGCGCGGTTGGACTGGAGGACGAACCCGGCGCTGTCGAGCGTGACGACGCCGCTGGGGATAGTTTCGACGATGGTCTCAAGCTCGCGGCGGCGCTCTTCAATGGACTGGTTGGCGGCGGTGAGCTGGGCGGACGAGGACTCCGCGAGCGACCGGCTGGTTTCAAGATCGGCCGCCATGTGGTTGAAGGCGCGGACCAGATCGCCCATCTCGCCGCTGGCAATCAGGGCGACGCGGTGGTCGACCTTGCCGGCGGCGATTTCGTCCATGGCGACGGCCAGGGCTTCAACAGGGCGCGTGATCTGCTTGGAGAGAAAGAGGGCGAGCCACACGCTGGAGAAGAAGACGAACACCGTGATCAGCAGCAGCATGAGGAAGAAGATGGTGCGGAGCTGATTGCGGGAACGGAACAGCTTCCAGTAGGCGTCAGCGCCGGCGCGGATGCGGGCGGTGGTCTGGCTGAGGCCCTGCGGCATCGGGAGGGCGGCGATCACGATCTTGCCCGACGCGGTGGCAGACATGCCCATGGCGTAGTCCTGACCGGCCACCTTGAGCACCGGCTGATCACTGCGCTGGGCGGCGGGCAGCAGGACCGAGGAGAGCGGACCCTGCATGAGCGGGGGAGCCTTGTCTCCTTCTTCAAGCCAGGGAAGCAAAGTGGCTTGAGTGGACTCGGGCGGGGCGAGAAAATCCGCAAGGACTTTTCGATCCTTGTCGTAGACCACGATGAAGCCGCCGACGAGGGTGATGCGATGGGAACCGAGGAGTTCCTTGAGGACGGGCAATGACGCGTCGGGAGCGCCGGAGGCGGCAACGGACTCTGCTTCGCTGCGGGCGTTGCTGGTGACGTATTCGGCCAGTTCGCGAACCACGCGGGTCGAGTCGTCGCGCAACTGCGAGGTGTTGGGCGAGAACCAGCGGTCGATGGAGCGGTTCATGAGCTGAAAGCTGAACAGGAACATGAAGACGGCCGGGGTGAGGGCAATGAGGCCGGCGCCGAGCACCATGCGGGTCCGCAGGCGAGCGCCCAGAGCGGTGCTGCTCTGGTCCGCATAGAGCTTGAAGATGTTCCTGAGCAGGAGCATCAGCAGGACGATGAGGAGAAGGAAGATGATAACGGTGAGGCTGGTAAAGACCAGGGTTTCACCGGAGGTTTCAGGATTGAGAAAGCTGACGCGGGAGGTGTTCCACCACTGCAGCGCACCCAGCAGGACAAAGAACAACAGCACCCCGGCACCAAGCAGGGCAAGCGACCGGCGTCGGGGATCGCCTGAGAACGGCATGCCGCGATTATAGTGCTATCGGGTCGAGTCGAGGGCAAGGCTACATTCGAAGTTGCGC
>Ga0302319_10021830_pt1 | contig 11520 bp, 4 predicted proteins | sample Bog_T0_2_FD_203319 | JGI IMG/M metagenome (GOLD analysis project Ga0302319, IMG submission 203319) | Peat permafrost microbial communities from Stordalen Mire near Abisko, Sweden - Bog_T0_2 | ecosystem: Environmental > Terrestrial > Soil > Wetlands > Peat | place: Sweden: Abisko, Stordalen Mire...
CCAAGGCATATCTGCTCCGACTTGCGCCGACGCCGCGTACGCGCTGATGGCACACGATACAATGAGCGCCCGCCGTATGATAGATGGGGTCACAGGGGTTTGTGTTGCAATACAGAGACTTGCCCGGGCCGCCTGGACTATTTCGCCTGCCGATACTTCACCGTCACCAGACTCCCGGGTCTGCATTTCACTGGTCTTCCAGAAACGAGAAAGGTGCGGACGCGCGAATTCGATCTCGCGGAGGCGACGGTCACCGAGGTTTTCGTAATTTTCATCCGGAAATCGTCCCCCTTGTAAGCGAGATGAAACTGCAGGCGTTTCCATTTCCGACAAAGCCGTGGATTGATTGCGATCCTTTTCTCATCCGCCTGCACACCGCCAAAACCTAGGACCGCCGTCATCCACGCGCCGCCGTTCGCGGCTGGGTGTGATCCGCCCATGAAAACACTTCCCACATACACCTTGTACTTGGCCTCTAGATCAATCTTCGCCGTCTTCAGAAAATAATTGTATGCGAAATCGAGGTTGCCGAATTCGGTCGCCACCATGGCGTACGCGCATGCGCTTAGGCTCGACCCATGCTCGGTGCGCGGCTCGTAGTAATCCCAGTTCGCCTTCTTAATCTCCGTGGAGAAGCGGGTCCTGAAAAGGTTGAGCATCATCACCACGTCAGCCTGCTTGATGATCTTGGTCGGCACCGCCAATCCCTGTCCGGCGCCAAGGTATTCATTCGGATGGACCATTCGCGCCTTGAGCTCGTCAACCGTGGATTCTCTCAGGCCCAAGTAGCCGTCAAACTGCTCGATGACGCCCGTCTTAGGGTCCGGTTCCGGAACAAACAGCCTGCGGGCCACGTCGCGGAAGCCGGGTAGCTCCTTTTCAATGCGGAGCTTTCGAAACAGTGAGCGCATCTCCCGGGGATGCTTTCGCCGCAGATGTTCCACGGTCTCATTCGCAATATTGAGAGTCTCCCTCGCAACCATGTTCGTGAAGGCGTTGTTGCTCACACGCTCATGGTATTCGTCCGGCCCGGTGACATCCAGGATCTCGTAGCGCCGCTTGTCCTGCTTGTAATAAGCCAATGAGCAGTAGAATCGTGCGCATTCCAGGATCACCTCGGCTCCCCCTTCAAGCAAAAGCGAGTCGTCGCCGGTCAATCGAAAATAATCCCACATCGCTATGGCCACGTCGCCGCTGATGTGCACCTGCTTGTCGCGGAAGTATGTGCGCAGCTCCCGGCCGGTGGACGGGTCCCCGATGTTGAAATAGGTGCAGGCGTCGTCACCCGTGTCTTGGCTCTCCCATGCGTAGAACGCTCCGCGGTAGCCCAAGCCCTCGGTCTTCGCCTTCCTCCTGGCACCGTCGAGGGTCTTGATTCGGTAGCGCATCAATTCGATCGCCTTCTCCGGCTGGGCGTGGAGGAAAAACGGAAACATGAACATCTCGGTGTCCCAGAAGATCGCCCCCTTGTAGACTTGGCCCGATAATGCACGCGCTGGGATCGAATTTGCGCTGCCCTTGACCGGAGCAACCATCAGCAACTGGAGAATGCTATAACGCAGGGCAAGTTGCGCATCGTCGTCGCCGTCAATCGTGACATCGCTCCGGTCCCACTTCTTTCGCCATTCGGCATTGTGCCTCTCCAGGCAGGCCTCGTAACCAAGCGACCTAGCCTTTTGCACCGCCCCTATCGCCGCCTCCGACAATGGCGTTCTGGTGATGTCATTGTCGGTGAACACGGCGAAATACTTGTGGAAAGTATAGGCCTTCCCTGCCTCGGCCTGGAGGCTGATCGCGCGAAGATTCCGGTTTCCCTTCAGCTGGTGGGACACCTCGCCAAAGCCGGCGTCAATGGCTTCCGCGACGACCACCCTCTTTGAGGCCTCGCTCGTCCGACCCTGAACCAGCAGTACCGACTCCCGCCTCTCCGCCGATAGTTGGACCAAGTGCGGACCGTTCAGGTCCCAGATGTTGTAGTCTATGCCGGTGCGGACCGTGATCTTGGCAGCCCTGTTGCACGTGACGCTGTACCTGATCACACCGAGGTTGGGCGTATCCGCACTGAGAAACCGCTCCGACCGGACCGTCACAACGGCGCCTTTGGAGGCAAATTCCGACTCCCGCTCAAACACAGCATTGGCGAACCGCAGCGTCTGGCGATGCCGCTTAACCTTCTTGCCCAGGGCCGAGAGCTCGACGCCACCGATCGTGACACTCGTGTAGCCGCCGTTGGGTGCATTGACCGGCTCGCGCCAGGCCGAGCCGACGCGGTCAAAAATCCCCGCTAGCGTTATCCCCACCAATTGCTGCGGGCCGAACTCGTCCAGGGTTCCGCGATAGCCCATGTAGCCATTGGCAATCTGAAAGACGTTGCCACGACGCATGATGCTCTCGTTGCCACCGGCAAGCTCGGCTGTGCTGACTGACCAGAGATCCTTCATAGTGTTTCACACCGTTATCCGCTCGTCCTTGACCCGCAGCATGAGCACCGCCGCCAGGATCATGGAGATCCCGCCCATTACGATCGCGTCGATCGCATGCCCATGGAACACCGTCCGGACCAGCAGGCCCAACAGGGCTGCGGCAAGGATTTGCGGAATAACGATGAAGAAATTGAACATGCCCATGTAGACTCCCATCTTTCTATAGGGCACCACGCTGCTGAGGATCGCGTACGGCATGGTCAGTAGGCTGGCCCAGGCGATTCCGAGGGCCCCCATGGATATGATGAGCAGTCCAGGCGCCTTGAACAGGTACATCGAGGCCAGCCCAAGCCCACCGATGACTAGGCATATGACATGGGTCGTCACACGGCTGGTGCGCTTGGCCATAACGGGCAGCAGGAAGGCAACAAGTGCCGCCACGCCGTTGTAGACCGACATCAGCACCCCCACCCAATTGGCGCCAGCGTTGTAGGCCTCGCTCCTGGGATCGCTGCTGCCAAAATGGTAGCTCGTTACGGCTGCGGTGGAGTAAATGAAGAAGGCAAAGAGAGCGAACCACGTGAACATCTGGGCCCATGCGAGCTGCTTCATCGCCCCGGGCATGTTGTCGAGGTCGTACACCAGCTCGGCCAGCCCTCGTTTCTTGCCGGCCCCGCACCTCCGCGCGGCCACCAATTGCAGGACCCCGTAGAAGGCGGCGCCAAATGACAGGATATAGAGAGCCTTGTCCCACAACAGCAGGCGGATCGCAAAGCTTACGGCCACGCCTCCGAATAGCAGGAGGGCGCCGGAGCTGTAATACCTCTTCGTGTCCAGCGTGAAGTCCGTCTCCTCGGTATTATCGCAGTTGCCTGTCTTCCCATGGAAGGCCTCCTGCTCCTCCGGCGAATACTCCTTGACCGAGAATATGGTCCAGAGGACCGCGAGAAGGTACACCACGCCACCAAAGTAAAAGGACCACTTCACCGACGCGGGAAGGCTCCCCTCGGCCGCCGTGTTGGCGACATGGAACCAATTCGTCAGAATGTAGGGCATTACCGACCCTACGACGGAACTGGCACCTATGAAGAATGTCTGGACGGCAAATCCCGTGGTGCGCTGCTCGTCGGGCAGCATGTCGCCCACAAAGGCCCGCATCGGCTCCATGGTGATATTGATGGAGGCATCCATGACCCACAGCATGCCGGCGGCGAACCACAGGGCGGGCGAATTGGGCATCACTAGCAGAGCCAGCGACGCCAATATCGCGCCGACCAGGAAGTAGGGTTTCCTGCGCCCTAGCCTGTTCCAGGTCTTGTCGCTCATGTAGCCTATGATTGGCTGCACCAGCAATCCCGAGACGGGACCCGCGATCCAAAGGATTGGGATTTCGTCCACTTTCGCGCCGAGCGTTTCGAAGATTCGGCTGACGTTGGCATTCTGAAGCGCGAAGCCGAATTGAATGCCCACATAGCCAAAGCTCATGTTCCAGAGCTGCCAGAAACTCAGGAGGGGCTTCTTCTTCACGGGTTTCCTTTCCGCCCCGGATCGCCCTGCGGCTGGGCCCGGCCACAGTTGCGCTTGGTTAGCACCCAATGGTCAATTTGATCGACGCTCGCTTCGGCCAGGTCCCGCACCACGACATCAGCTCCGTGATCATACAACTCGCCGGCGTTGTTCAATCGGGCAATTCCTATGACGAGCGCAAAACCGCCCGCAGCCCCAGCCCGCACGCCTGTGGCGGCGTCCTCCACAACCACGCTCCTCCGGTAAGGGACGCGCATATTGTCGGCCGCCGCTAAAAAGATGTCCGGCTCGGGCTTGCCTTTGAGCCCAAGCCTTTCGGAAACGTTGCCATCGACGACCGTGTCAAAGAGGTTTGTGGTCCCGGTGGTGCTTAGGATAGCAGCCCCGTTCCTGCTGGATGTCGCCAGGCCCACCTTGATCCCTTTGCGGCGGAGGTTTCGCACCAGGGCGATTGAGGAATCAAATATTTTGATGCCATCCTCGAGCAGCCGGTTGAATAGGCTGTTTTTCTGATTGCCCAATCCGCAGATCGTTTCGAGGCCCGGTACGTCACCAGATGAGCCGAATTCCAAGTTGATCCCTCGCGAATTTAAGAATGCTTGCACCCCCTTATAACGGGGCCTCCCATCGACATAGGCCAGATAATCAGCGGAGGTAAACTCCTCGAAGGGCTGGCGAGGCACATGCTCGCGGCTTCGGAGGTACGCGTCGAAGGTTTGCTTCCATGCGGCCGCATGCACTGAAGCGGTGTCTGTGATCACCCCGTCCATGTCAAAAATCACCGCGTCGAACTCGGAATTTCGATTCACGGTGAGGTTCGCGATCTTTGTTCGTCCATAGGTGACGTTCCACCCATGGGTCTTGGAAGGATTTGCTCGGAATATGATGCCACTGTTGTCGCCGGGGCTGATGCCGGGCGAAGGCCGACTTGAAATGTTGGTTTGATTTAGTCTCACGCGACCGCGGGAGGATGCTCTGTCGACTCCGATTAATGAAAGTCGCCAGCCTTTGAAATTGGCTGGCGACTGGTACTATCTCCTGATCGTACCTACCTAAGCACTAAGGGATCAGAAGCTGAATACGTTCTTGACCGTGAACTGCTCGGTCGGACCGATTCGATAGAACGCAGGGCTTGCCACACCGTTTATCGGTGCCTGATAGCTGATCGGAATCAGGTAATTCCCTCTGCCGACGTTCTCGACGTTGAGCTGAATGTTCCATAGGATCTTGTTGGTGATCTTCCGGTGATAACCAACCCAAAGGTCGAAGTAGGTCTCACTCCCGAGCATTTCCGGCGCGGATAGGTTGGGGAGGTACGGAGGCGGAAGCGCGGGATTGCCAGTCGGGGGATAGCCGAGGATCTCGGGGCCAGTATAACGCACGCCGCCACCCACGTTAACACCTTTGATGAAGCCGCGATCGAACTCATAGTTCGTCGTCAGGTTGAAGCGCCATTTGGCCATCTGCGACGCCGCAACGCCTTGCTGCTGCTGGAGTTCAGCGTAAGCGCCACCCACCGCAGGAAGGCCGTTGTAAGCGATGTAGTAGGCTTGGGCGACGTCAGGAACGCTTGGCGCGATGTCCTGCCCCCAGAACCACTGCTGAGAGCCGCCGGGGCCTTTAACATAGGCCGCCGTCTCCGCCATGAACTTGGTCAAGGCTGCGTCACCGATTTGCGTGATGACCGCATTCGTTTCTGTGGCGTTGAGGGTAACGCGCCAGTTCTTGGTGGGATTGGCGTCGAGCTCAAATTCCCAGCCCTGGGACACCGAGTTTTCGGTAATCGCGAAGTTTTGTTCGCCTGGGGTGCCCTGCAACTGGCTTCTCGGGACAAGGCCGGCCTGCACTTGAGACAGGCTACCCATGCCCCAATTCTTGAAGAAGTTGGGGAAATCGGTGTCAAGCTGGCTCTCCCATGCCCGCGTGGCTGCGGTCGAGGCATTCTGTAGGTCTTCCATCGCCTGAGTGTGGTAGTTATTGGCATCGAAGTACCAGCCCGAGCCCTCGCCTCCAACAGCTAGACCGGGCGTGCCCCCGTCGGGGCCGATGCCCGGATTAGCGGACTGAACAGACGTGGGTCCCGCTTGGAGCGGGGTGGACTGGTCAGTGTGATAATAAAAGACGTTGCCGTAGTACGCCGAGTTGCCAACGAAATTGGCCAGCTCGGCGGCGAAGGCAGTACCGTCGGGGTTCGAACCGTTCGTGATGCCGGTCACATAGCGATTGATCTTGAGGGCCAACTTGCCGTTACGACTCTCGATCAGAATGCCGCGCTCAATGGTCTTGCCTGACGGAGGCGCGACGGGATCACCGTTAATGTCGAGGCGGCTTGAGTCCGGCTGGAAATTGGTCGATGTGCTGTAGGACAGACTGACATCGAAGGGTAGCTTGCTGGCAAACCCTTTCACGACAGGGAGGTCCCCGAGGTGAGCCACAAGGCTATAGGAGCGGGATTGAACTTCTACACGGCCCTGTTGGCCGTTTGAAAAGTTGACGTTACTGAGGTTGAGGCTTTGGGGGTCGTTCGCATCGCCGAGGGTGGCGGAATCAGCATTGCTCGTGTTGATGTCTTTGCGCCAGCCATAGATACCCACAAGCGCGTTATCCAGCCACGTGCCCTGGTAGACCAACGCCTGAGTGGTAGTCACCGAGCGCGTAATGCTATCGGAGGTCGCCAAAAGGTCGCGGTTGACGGAAGGGTTGGTTTCAGAATTGGTAACTTGCAAGGTCTGCTCGCCCGTCCAGCCGTTGTAGTACGCAGGGTTGGTGGAGCCCAATGATGAGTTCGCCGGGTTCGGAGTGAAATCGAAGTAATTGATCGGTTGGTTACCGATCGTCGGGTTGCCGGTGACCCTGGGAATATTAGCCCCAGAGAGCGACTTGCCCACCAACGAGGGCCCCAGATAAATGACCTGTTGCGGTGCTACACTTTGGAAGTTACTACCGCTGTATCCGCCGTCGAGAGTATCGGCGAGAGCGAGATTTGCGCCGAGATAACCATACTGCTGCCATGCCATGGTGTTGGTAGTTTGCTTCGCATCTTCCGCCAAGCCGGTCAGGGTTTGGATGCCAAGGATCCTTGCCCACCATTCAGGGCTGTCCTTCCTGAAGTCATGTGTGACAAAGCCCGTGGCGCGCGAATCTTCGCGATCGCTGGTATATTCGTTATTGGTTGAGTAGTCGCCGTTAACGATATACGGGCGGCCATAGTTCGGATTTGGGCTGGCGGTTGCAAGCGAGGTTCCGTCGTTGTTGGTAGACATGACGTCAATGTACAAGGGGACGGCACCGCCGAAGGGGTTGATCTGGCCGTCATTGTAGTGCTGTTTGTTGTAAGCAATGTCGAAGCCAACCTGGTCATGGAGGAAGGTTTGCGAGAGATCCGCCGTCATTGTCCAGAAACGTTGCCATTCCGATTTCATGTTTCCGTCGATCAAATTCTTGTAGAAATTGAAGGCCGAAGGATCGGTCAGCGAGACATCCGTGAAGAGGCCAGCGTTGGCGTAAGGCAGCCCCGCATAGATCGGTTCCTGCGCTGCGCCGTTAATATTGAGCCAGGAGCCGGGAAACGCGCCATAGAGCGGAACGAGGCCGGTGGTCGTGGCCAAACCAGGCTGAGGCAGGGAGGTGAAGCGGTACGTGCCCGCAGAACCGACGGTGGTACCGTTCTGGATAACATTTAACGGAAAACTGGAATTGCCGACCGTGCTGTTCGTAAACCACGGGTCGGTATTCGAATTGCCGGCACGGCCGGCACCTGCATAGCCATTAGCAGCGTCGGCGATGTAACCCGCGGGAAGGCTGGTTGTCCACGAATTCAAGCCATTCAGTCCCGCCTGGTAAGCTCCAGTATCGGCGGGGTTAAAAAACGGAGTAATTTGGTCCTCCGGAGGAAGCGCGCGAGGATTGTCGGAATCGACCTGGCCGGATTCGAAGTTCGCCTTGAAGACGGTATGATTTCCGTTCTTGTTCAGGAAAGCAGGTTCGACGCGGAGTGCACCGGATATGCGCTGGTCGTCATTATAGGCTGGCCGCTGTTCATATTTTTCGTCGTCGTGCAGGACGTCGAGCCGGAAGGCGACCTGGTCAGGCACGATCTGGAAATTGTAATCCAAGCTCGCGCGTTCGCTGCCAAAGCTGCCAAAGCGCAAGTCGAGGTTTCCGGAATTAGTGAATTGCGCACTCTTGGTGCCGGCATTGATGATTCCGGCGGGACTGCCTTCACCAAAGAGAATCGCATTCGGGCCGCGTGAGATATCGATGCGGTCGACATTATATGAGTCCCATGGGATGTCTGAGACAAAGAAATCGTGGGTATTATCGGCAGCAGCGAGACCGCGGATACGGGTGTCCTCGCTCGGATGGATGGTGTCTTCGGTAAGGAGCGCACTGCTGCTACCGGGACCGGGACTTGCAAAGTTACCATTTACGCCACCCACTTCAGCACCGCCGATGCGTTGGAGCAGCGAGGTGTTGTCGGTCGCTCCGGTGTCCGAGAGGAGCTGCGAAGTGACCACGGACACGGAAGCGCCGATGTCGCGCAGATCGGTGCTGAGTCGGTTGCCGGCCAGCGTGGTCTCCGCAGTATAACTATCTGAGCCGCTGGTGGCTTTGACTTCGAACGGGGACAGCACGAGAACTTCGTCTTCCGGGGCAGCCGTCGTGTTCGGTACAACCTGCGCGTTGTCGGGCTGGGCGGGCTGGGCGGGACTCGGGGCTGTCTGGGCCTGGATACTCGCGCTGGCGGATATCGCGGCGAACAATACGGCTACAAGCCGTGGATGCCTTGGTGTGTACTTCATAGTTTGGGGTGTAGTTTAGGGTGTAATTTTGGGGTATAGTTTGGCTGGTATGGAAAAGGCCACGCTTCGCCTGGGCCAGAATCTCCGATCAGGCGACGGGGTGAATGGGGTCGTTTGCGGGGTAGAGCGATCGCTAGGGTGAACCCGATCGCTCAGGTTGGAGCATGATCAATCCTGGGGGTTGCTTCTGACGGGGATGTTTCTGATATCACTGATTGACGGAAACGATCTGCCACAAGCTGAGCGCCAGTTCGATTTCGTTCGCATGCAAACGTTGCGGAGTCACGGTTGCGAGAGAACCAACGACGACGATCCGGGAGGAAAAGGATGCTGCGTTGTCATCCCCAATGGCCAGCGAACGCGGACTTGGCGCGGCGGATTTGTATCCGAATAGCCAAAAAAACAGGCCGAAGTGGATTGGCTGTAGTAGCCGGAACCGGCGTATACTTCGCTGTTCCTGGTCGAGCCATCCGTCAGTTCGACGGTGATCCTTGCACCCACTCCGGCAGGATTGCCGGCCGGCCCACGCAACATGATGCTCACGGATTTGCGGCCGGCTACGCCGTTGTTCCGAAAGGCGAGCACATCGTCGTTGTTTCTCGAGACGAGAAAGTCGGGCCAGCCGTCGTGATTGAGATCAAGCACGACGAGCGCTTTCGCGTCACGCGGCACCACCAAGCCGCTCTCGGCGGGAGGCACCGCGGTGAAGTGGCCCTGGCCATCGCCGCGCAGCATCTGGCTAAGGCCGCCGTCGAAACGGCCGACGGCGGGAATGGGTGCGAACGAATTTTGCACTGCGTAGATGCCGGCATTGCCGTCGCCGAAAAAATCTCCGGCGACGATCCCCTGCAGCGGGGCGATCTGGGCGATCCGCGGCAACGGTTCAAAGCGGTAGGTTCCATCGCTCTGGCTGAGGAACACGCCGCTGCGCAGCTCCGTGGCCGCGAAGCGCTGGGCTTTCGCAATTTTATCCTCGCCGAAAATATCCCCCACCGTGGCCCGCGCATAATCGTTGTTGAGGGGGAAATGTTTCAAAATGAACGGGAACTCGGCGCCAAGATCGCGGCGCGCGCGCCAGGGATAAACGCGGTCGCCTTCGTAATAGGCTTCGACCAGCTTCGAGGAACCGTCGCCGTTGAAGTCACCCGAGTAAATCAGGGCCGGATGCCGCGCATCCGCGTGGTACTGCGTATTCAAACCCAAATTGCCCAGCACGTAGTCAGGCCGGCCGTCGCCGTTGAAATCCGCCGCCGCGATCGATGTCCACCAGCCGGTGCCCGCCGCGGCAAAGCCCGCCTTTTCTGTCCAGTCCTCGAAGCCTGTGCCGCGATTATTATGGAAATATTTCACGTGGCCCCACTCCAGGGTCAGCAGCAGGTCCGGCCACCCGTCTCCGTCCACATCGCTCCATAGAGCCGATGTGACCATGCCGACTTCACGCAGCCCGGGAGCTAAAGTGTCGGTGACATCTTCAAACTTGCCGCCGTGGTTCTTCAGCAGGGCGCTTTGCGGCGCGTATGGGTACTGCCCGGAGCTGATGCGGCCGCCGATGAACACATCCAGCCATCCGTCCCGATCGAAGTCCGCGGCCGCGATCGCCCCCGCATTGATCGACAATTGCGGCAAGGCGTCCCCGCCGGCAGGTCGCAAGCCGCCCTGGCCATCGCCAAGGTAGAGACGGGGCTGGTACTCCGACATCCCGGCGGGGAGTGAATTGCCCCCCATAGTGACCAGAACATCGTCGTTGCCGTCGCCATTCGCATCGAAAACCAAGATCGGCCCATTATCGACCGGATTGGCGGAAACTCCCGCAAGGGGAGCGACCTCGAACTTTGCCCCGCCGATGCGGCGGGCGATTGTCGGCAGATCCTGCGTGGTGCCTCCGATCACAATCGATTCCCGTTCTCCTCCCGCCAGTTTTCCCACTGCCAAGGCCGGACCGCGGCGATTGAAGCGAAACGGCACCAAATGCTGCAGCGAGGCTTCATCGACGGTCTCCTCCCGCATGCGCACGGCAAGGCCCAGGTCATGGCTCACCTCCTGAAACGACGTGCGGGGCGGTGAAACCTCCGCCGGCTGGGAAACGGAAGCGGGCGCGGCGGGTCCAGCGGGTTCGGCAATCAGATAACGCTGATCCACCGCCACATTTTCCCAAGCCTGCACGCGGCCACTGGGCCAGGTTACAACCAGACGCTCGATCACCGTATCCTCTCCCAGACCGAATTGGAGCATGGGCTCGCTGCTCGAAAGGTAGCCCCGTGCCAGTCCCAGCATGGACACCTGCACCCCCAGCGCGCTTTCGATTCGAACTGTGACCCCAATGCCAAAGCGATTCGACGCCGTCCCGCGGAGATCAAAAATAACCCGATGCCCCGTTTGGCAATCATTCCTCAGGACGGTGACGCCGCCGTGGTAGTTGCTGTAGACGATATCGAGGTCTCCATCCCCATCCAGGTCGCCGTAGGCGGCGCCAAAACTCACCGCCCGTTGATCGAGGCCCCAGTCCGCGCTGACATCTTCAAACTGGAGATTCCCGAGATTACGCATGGCAATGTGTTTTTCCGCCCTGATCGGACTCCCCGTCATGATTCGAATGGACTCGGACACGCTTTCGGCGCTCATCTGACGTTTCACGACGTCGACGTTAGGATCGTACGGAAATCCATTTGTGACGTGCAGGTCGAGGCGACCATCATTGTCCAAATCCACCAGACGGATCGACCAAGTCCAATCGGTGGCGGCGACTCCCGCCAGGAACGCCGCTTCCT
>Ga0302319_10021833_pt1 | contig 11520 bp, 12 predicted proteins | sample Bog_T0_2_FD_203319 | JGI IMG/M metagenome (GOLD analysis project Ga0302319, IMG submission 203319) | Peat permafrost microbial communities from Stordalen Mire near Abisko, Sweden - Bog_T0_2 | ecosystem: Environmental > Terrestrial > Soil > Wetlands > Peat | place: Sweden: Abisko, Stordalen Mire...
GCTCGCGACGCAATACGGGGCGCAGCCGCTGAGCAACGAAGCGATCATTGCCGACGCCTCCATCGACGCCGTGCTCGTCGCCACCTCGACCAACACCCATTCCGAGTTGATCGAGGCCGCCACGAAGGCGGGCAAGGCGGTGCTGTGCGAGAAGCCGGTCGATCTGTCGCTGGCGCGGGCGCAGGCGTGCTTGCGGGCGACCGCACCGAACGGGCGTCCGGTGATGATCGGCTTCAACCGCCGGTTCGATCCCAACTTCGCCGCCTTGAAGGCGGCCGTCGACCGTGGCGAGATCGGCAAGAGCGAATTGCTGTCAATCACCTCGTTCGACCCGGCGCCGCCGCCGGTGTCTTACGTCAAGGTGTCGGGCGGGCTGTTCCGCGACATGATGATTCATGACTTCGATATGGCGCTGTGGATCATGGGCGCGACGCCGGAGAAGGTGACCGCGATCGGCTCGTCCATCGTCGACCCCGAGATCGGCGCCGCCGGCGACGTCGACACCGCCGCGGTGACGCTCAGCTTCGCCGACGGCCGCATTGCGGTGATCAAGAACAGCCGCCGCGCCGCCTACGGCTACGACCAGCGCGTCGAGTTGCTGGGCTCGGAGGGCCTGCTGTCGGCGGGTAACGTGCTGGAAAACACGGTGGCCAAGTCGACGGCTTCAGGCGTCGTCAGCGCCAAGCCGGAATTCTTCTTCCTCGAGCGCTACATGCGCGCCTATCAGATCGAATGGGCGGCCTTTGTCGACGCGGTCACGAAGGGTTCGGCGGTCCCGGTGTCGCTCGCCGACGGCGTCAACGCGCTCGCCGTCGCCGAAGCCGCGACTCGCTCGCTCAAGTCCGGCGCGACCGTGACGCTGGCGTCCATTCTCGGCTGATTGCGGCTGGGGTCTCCGGGCGCCGCGTAAAACAGCGCCCGGATGAGGCCGCGCGCGTCAGGCGGCCTGCATATCCGCGAGCACGTGGCGCTCGATCTCCCATACCGGCATGCGGGTGAGGTCCTTGTGCAGTTCGAGGACGACGCGCGCCTTCACGTCGGCGTGCAGCGCCGCGCGGATGTCGGCGAGCGCGCGCGGCGGGGCGACGATGGCGAGCGCGGGCGCGCCGCGTTCGCGCACCAGCGCTTCCAGCGCGGCGGCGACGCGATGCGCGAAGCGATGCTCCTCGATTTCATGCCAATCCGTCGGCTCCATCGCGCTGCGCCGCGTCCCCTGTGCGCCTGGGGCGTTGCGGCCCGGCTTGTCGCTGCCTTGCTCGTGAGTGGAAGGATTGTCGTCGACGAAAACCCGCTCGGTGACGAAGTTGGCGTATTGCTCGTCGCCCGCGTTGCGCAGGAACAGCGCCTTGCGGCCATCGCCAACGAAGATGAAAGCGTCATGGGGAAGAACGGGCTTGCGCATTATTATCTCCCGATTCCGTTTGCCCCCCTGAGGCGAGCTTCGCGCCGCGGCGGCGCCGACGCGTTGACGCAGGACAACGCCTCGAACGCAAAAAAGTATTATTTGATAAGGACCTAACTAAGCGCGAGGAGAACGGTCGTGTTGAAGATCGATCCTGAACAGCGCTCGATGCCGGACATCGATCCACGCAAAGTTTGTTTCATCATCGAGAGGGCGCGCCAACTGATGAGCGAGGAGGAGGGGCCACCGAGCGACGACGGCGGCCGCTTCGCGCTCAGCGACGCCGCCAATGCGCCGATCCGCAACGAGCTCGGACAATTCCTCGAGGACCTGGACATTGACGAGCAATGCGCACTCGTCGCGCTCGCCTGGATCGGCCGCGGCGATTTTGAGGCGGAGCAGTGGCGGGACGCGGTGACGCTCGCCGCCGGGCGGCGCGACGGAGCGACGTCGAACTATCTGCTCGGCCTGCCTTTGTTGCCCGATTATTTGGAAGAGGCGCTGTCGGCTTTCGGTTGCTCGTGCGAGGATTTCCGGTCGGCGGCGTGACGCGGTCGCGCCGCCCTCACCTACGCCCCATCAGCGCCAGGGCCAGGGCCATCGACCACAGCGCGGCGGCGAACAGGATCGACAGCCCCACGGCGGCCGATCCCATATCTTTGACGCGCCCGATCTGCGTGTCCTGTTCGGTGGTTACGCGGTCGCAGAGTTTTTCGATGGCGGTGTTGACGAGTTCGACGATCATCACCAGCAGCGTCGCGCCGATGAGCGCGGCCCGTCGCCATGGGTCCGCCGAGAGCAGCAAGGCCGCCGGAAACGCTAACACCAGGACAACGACCTCTTCGCGGAACGCCGCTTCGGTACGCCACGCCGCCGCCAGTCCGCGCCATGAGCACTTTGCCGCCCGGATCCACCTTTCCATATCCCCGTCCCGCTCCTCGACGCGCCGCCGGCTCAGAGTCCCGTCACCGCGGCAGGAACATCTGTCGGACGGTCGATCAGCACATCCGCCCCGGCTTTGCGCAATTCCTCGGCGCCGCCGTAGCCCCACAGCGCCCCCAGCGCTATGATGGCGTTGTTGCGCGCGCCGATCATGTCGTACTCGCGGTCGCCGATCATCGCGACGGTCGCGCGCTTCGGGTCGAGGCTGTGGATCGCCAGCACGTGATGGAGGAGTTCCGTCTTGTCGGCGAGTCCGCCGTCGTCGCGTGAGCCGTGGATGGCGGCAAAGTAGTCGGCGAGGCCGAAATGCTCGAGGATCTTGCGCGCATAACGAACGTTTTTGGATGTCGCGACGTAGAGGCGCGCGCCGGCGGCTCTGAGGTCGGCGAGCGCCTGCGGGACGCCTTCGTAGACCTCGCTCTCATAGAGGCCGGTGTCCGCGTAACGCTCGCGGTAGAAGGCGACCAGCGCATCGACGTTTTCGGCGCCGCCGAGACGGGCGAAGCTCACGCGTAGCGGCGGCCCGATCATCCAGCCCAGATCTTCGTCGGCGGGCAGTTGGTAAACCTTGCCGTCGCGCTCGCCCAGACGCCGGAAGGCATGACGCAGCGTGCGCAAAATGCCCGGGCGGGAGTCGGTGAGCGTGCCGTCGAGGTCGAACAAAACTGTGGGCGGAGACGTCATTTCAGCAGGACGTAGATATCGACCTGCAGGTTCGGGTCGTCCGACGTCTTCACGTCGTTGAGATATTCTTCGACGAACACGTCCTGGGCGTCGATACCCTTCTCGTCGAGATAGGCGGTCAGCGCTTCGTAGGTGGCGTCGATGTCGTCATAGGCGCCGCGATGTTCGAAGCGCATCGCCTTGGCGACCGGGGTCTGTCCGATCTTCACGTTCGGCGAGAGTTGCGTCTGCCCGGCGGGCGCGGCGTCCAGCGGAATTTCGGCGCGATAGCGGAAGTTTTCGTCGTCAGCCTCGAGAAACACGGCCAACGGCCGGCCGGCCGGCTTGAGATTGGCCTTGTCCATCTCGGCGCGGATGGCGGCGAGCGAATTCTGGATCGCGGCGAAAACCTCTTCGTGAGACGTTTTGCCTTCGGTATAGGCCGCCGGCCGCGCGACGAGGTCGACAGCGTTGCTCGCCGGCGCTGCGCTCGAATGGTCGGGCGGCGGTTGCGGCGACGGCGTGGGCGCCGCGGACGGCGTCGCCGTGGACGACGGCGCCGGAGTTGGCGAAGCCGGGGGCGCCGGTTTGAGCGTCATCGTCGGCGCCGGCGGCGCGGCGACAGAGGGCGTCGGGCTCGGCGTCGGCGCGGTTTGCGCGAAAGCGCTCGCCGTGGCCAGGAAGCCTAGCGCCAGAAGCGCGGGGAGGAATTTCGCGATGCGACTCGCCGTCATGGTTCAGCCTCCATAACAAGCCAGATACCCCGGAGCGCCGCCGCCTCACAAGCCCATTTACGCCGGCGCCGGCTTCGTCCAGCGCAGCGTCGGCTGACGCGCCGCGCGCGTTTCGTCGAGCCGGCGCCGCGGGGCGTGCGTCGGCGCGCTCGTGAACCGCTCCTTCTCCCCGTTCAATGCGCTGCTCGCCAAGTCGCGCAAAGTCATGATGAACAGATCGAGACTCGCCTTCGACTCCGATTCCGTCGGCTCGATCAGCATGGCGCCATGCACCACCAGCGGGAAGTAGACGGTCATCGGATGATAACCTTCGTCGATCATCGCCTTGGCGAAGTCGAGCGTGGTGACGCCGGTGTCCTTCAACCAGCGGTCGTCGAACAGAACTTCGTGCATGCACGGCTGATCGCCGAACGGCGCGCTCATCAGGTCCTTCAGGCTCGCACGTAGGTAATTGGCGGAGAGAACGGCGTCTTCGGAGGCCTGCTTCACCCCTTCCGCGCCATGCGAGAGGATGTAGGCGAGCGCGCGCACGAACATGCCCATCTGGCCGTGGAACGCGGTCATCCGGCCGAAGGCCTGCGTGCCCTGCGCATGTTCGACGAGCTCCAAGGCGCCGTTGCGCGCGACCACATAGGGAACGGGCGCGAACGGGGCGAGGCGCTGCGAGAGCACGACCGGACCCGCGCCCGGGCCGCCGCCGCCGTGCGGCGTCGAAAACGTCTTGTGCAGGTTGATGTGCATGGCGTCGACGCCGAGATCGCCCGGCCGCGCTTTGCCGACAATGGCGTTGAAATTGGCGCCGTCGCAATAGAAATACGCGCCGGCGTCGTGGACGGCTTGCGCGATCTCGACGATTTCTCGCTCGAACAGCCCGCAGGTGTTGGGGTTGGTGAGCATGATCGCGGCGACGTCGGGTTTGAGCGCCGCCTTGACGGCTTCGGCGCTGACCGTGCCCTCAGCCGTCGTTGGAATGGAGCGCACGGAAAAGCCGATCAGCGCCGCGGTCGCCGGATTGGTGCCATGGGCCGACTCCGGCACGAGCACGACCTTGCGCGTGTCCGCTTCGCCGCGCGCGGCGATCGCCGCCTTGATCGTCATCATGCCGCATTGTTCGCCATGCGCGCCGGCCTTGGGCGACATCGCCACCGCGCTCATGCCGGTCATCGCCAGCAGGTTCTCGCTGAGCGTTTCAATGAGCTCCAGCGCGCCTTGCACGGTCGAGACAGGCTGCAACGGATGCGCATCGGCGAAACCCGGCAGCCGCGCCATTTTCTCGTTGAGGCGCGGATTGTGCTTCATCGTACACGAGCCGAGCGGATAGAGCCCGGAATCGATGGCGTAGTTGTTGCGCGACAGCCGCACATAGTGACGCACCGCCTCGGGCTCGCTGAGGCCGGGCAGCGCGACCGCGTCCTCGCGCGCCCCCGCGCCGAGGCGGCTGGCGAACGGCACGGGCTCGTCGATGTCGACGCCGGTCGCATCGAGCCGGCCGGTCTCGAAGACCAGCGGCTCTTCCATGTCGAGGGCGCGGTTGCCGGTGAAGGTTTCCGTGCGGCTTGCGCTCGCTTGGCCGGGCTGGGTGGGACGTCCCTGTCGGTTCATGGCGGGTCTCAAATCTCTGTGACAGTTGGCGAAGCGTCGCGGTTTTCCTGTTCCCTCTCCCCGCGTGCGGGGAGAGGGTTAGGGTGAGGGGCTGTGCGCCAAGGCGGGTTGATTGTTTGACGGACGGGTAACCGTTAGGATTTCCAGCCCTTCGACCGGCCCCTCTCCCCAGCCCTCTCCCCGCACGCGGGGAGAGGGGGTCACCGGCCTTCGCGAAGTCAAAAGCAGCCTCGCCATCTCACAACGCCTTCGCCAGCGCCGCCGCGAAGGCGGCGCGGTCGTCGTCGCTGTTGATCTCGGTGCTGGCGACGACAAGGAGATCGTCGAGCCCGGCGCCGGGCAGCAGGCGCGAAACCGGCAGTCCCACGATGATCCCTTGTTGCGCCAGCGCTTCCACGATTTCGGCGGCTGCGTGGGGCAGCCGCAGCGTGAACTCGTTGAAGAAGGTCTCGTTGATCACTTCGACGCCGGGGATGCGCGCCAGCCGGCTTGCGAGATCGCAGGCGTTGGCGTGATTTACACGCGCAAGTCGTTGCAGCCCCGCGCCGCCGAGCAGCGTCATATGGATCGAGAACGCGAGCGCGCAGAGACCGGAATTGGTGCAGATATTGCTCGTCGCCTTCTCGCGGCGGATGTGCTGTTCGCGCGTCGACAGCGTCAGCACGAAGCCGCGCCGCCCGTCGGCGTCGACGGTCTCGCCGGCGAGCCGTCCGGGCATCTGCCGTACGTGTTTCATATGCGTGGCGAACAGCCCGACATAGGGGCCGCCGTAACTGAGGGCGTTGCCGAGCGACTGTCCCTCGCCGACGACGATGTCGGCGCCCATCGATCCCGGCGAGCGCAACGCGCCGAGCGAAACGACTTCCGTGAACACCGCGATCAACAACGCGCCCTTGGCGTGGGCGGCTGCGGCGATGTCGCTGAGATCGCGGATATGGCCGAAGAAATCGGGGTTTTGGACGATCACGCAGGAGGTCTTGTCGTCGATCGCGGCGATCAGGTCTTCGCGCGCGAGCGGATCGGGCGCCAGCCGCTCGATGAGTCCGCCGCTCATTTTGGCGAGCGTTTCGGCGACGTCGGAATATTGCGGGTGCAAGCCGCCCGACAGCACCGCGTTGTTTCGTCGCGTCAGCCGATGCGCCATCAACATCGCTTCGCCGCAGGCGGTCGAGCCGTCGTACATCGAGGCGTTGGCGACCTCCATGCCAGCCAGGGTCGCGACCTGGGTCTGGAACTCGAACAGGGCGTGCAGCGTACCCTGCGAGATCTCCGGTTGATAGGGCGTGTAGGAAGTGAGGAACTCCGAGCGCTGAATGAGATGATCGACGCTGGCCGGCACATGATGGCGATAGGCGCCGGCGCCGAGGAAGAATGGCGCCGAACCCGCCGCGATATTACGCGCGGCCATTCTGCCTAGCCGCCGTTCCACCGTCATTTCGCTGGCTCTGCGCGGCAGATCGAGCGGCGCCGTAAGCCGTTTGTCCTCAGGGATCGCGGCGAACAGCGCGTCGACGTCGGCGACGCCGATCTTGTTCAACATCAGACGACGATCGGCGTCGTCGAGCGGCAGATAGCGCATGAAAGCCTCAGGCGATCGTCTTGAGGTAGTCGGCGTAAGCCGAGGCGTCCATCAACGCCTCGATTTCGCTGGGGTCGCCGATCTTCAACTGGAACAGCCAGCCTTGCCCCTGCGCGTCCTCGTTGACGAGCGCGGGTTGGTCGGCGACGGCCTTGTTGGCGTCGACGACCTCGCCGGAGATCGGGGCGTAGACGTCGCTGGCCGCCTTCACGCTCTCGACGACGGCGGCGGCGTCGCCCTTCTTCAATACCCGGCCGATTTCGGGCAGTTCGACGAACACGAGGTCGCCGAGTTGACGCTGGGCGTGGTCGGTGATGCCGACGGTGGCGATATCGCCGCTGACGGAGACGTATTCGTGATCTTTGCTGTAGCGCATGTTCAAACCCCCGAGTGGAAAACCAAAGCGGCCTCAGCCGCGATAATAGGCCGTGCGGTGGAAGGGCAGGGCGACGACCCGCGCCGGCAAAGCCTTGCCGCGTACGACGAGGCCGACGACGCTTCCCGGCGCGGCGTGGGCGACGACGACATAGCCCAATGCAATTGGGGCGCCGACGCTGGGGCCGAAGCCGCCGGAGGTGACGACGCCGATGGTCTCGCCCGCCGCATCGACGATTTGCGCGCCGTCTCGCGCCGGCGCCTTGCCCTCCAAGGCGAGGCCGACGCGTTTGCGCTTCACGCCCTCGGTGAGCGCCGCCTGGACCCGCGCGGCGCCGAGGAAGCCGCCCTCCAGGCGACGGCGCTTCTGGATCGACCAGCCGAGATCGGCTTCGATCGGATCGATCGCCCCGTCGAGCTCGTGGCCATAGAGACAGAGCCCGGCCTCGAGCCGCAGCGTGTCGCGCGCGCCCAGGCCGACGGGCGCTACTTCGGGCTCAGCCAGCAGTGACCGGGCGAACGCCTCGGCTTGCGATGCGGGCAGCGAGATCTCGTAGCCGTCTTCCCCGGTATAGCCCGAGCGCGAAAATTCGACGGCGAAACCTGCGATTTCGAGCGTCCCCACACTCATGAAGGATTTCGTCTCGACGCCCGATCCCGGCGCGAGCCGCGCCAAAACGCCCGCCGCGGCGGGACCCTGCAGGGCGACGAGCGCGCGTTCCTCGCGCGGCGTCAGCTTCACGTTCTCGGGCAGATGGGCGAGCAGGTGAGCGTAGTCGATGGCCTTGCGCGAGGCGTTGACGACGAGGTTCAAGCGGCCGTCGGCGCCGACCGGGCGCGACACCATGAGATCGTCGATCGTCCCGCCTCCAGCGTTGAGGAACTGCGTGTAACGCTGTTTGCCCGGCGCGAGATTGAGGATGTCGGCGGGAACCAGCGCTTCCAGCGCGCGGGCGGTCGCGGCGTGATCGGGGCCGTCGAGCCAAGCCTGCCCCATGTGCGAGACGTCGAACAGGCCGGCGCTGGCGCGGGTGTGCAGGTGTTCGGAGAGGATGCCTCTGGGATATTGGATCGGCATCGCATAGCCGGCAAACGGCGCGATGCGCGCGCCCAATTCGACGTGGAGCGCGTAGAGCGGCGTGCGCAGCGGTTCGGATTCGGACATCGGCCACCGAGAGGAACGAGTACGGCGATTCGCGATTTTTCCCGACGATAGCCGCCGGAAATTCCCGCGTCGCCCCCTCTGTCCGGTGACCTGAGAGATTTCCCGCTCGCGCGGTTACCCCCGTCGGTGGGCGCTACCAGAGCGCCGCTTTCCAGAGTGTCATCACCCAACGGTCCATTGGCCTGAGCGTTTCCGGGGCGGTTGCGCCTTCGGCGCCGGCTCTCGCGAACCGGACTCTTCCGCTGGGTGTCTTCAACTGACGAATCGCACAAAGCCGGAAGCGGCGGGGTTTGTCAATCGGGCGGCTGTGCAAAAACACCGCCCGATCGCTCGACGCCGCCGCCTGGCCTAGCCCTGGTCGGTCTTCGGCTTTTTCTTCCCGGTCGGCTTCTTCACCACGGTCTTCTTCTCCGCCGGGGTGTCCGCCGTTTTCCCGAAGCCGATGGTCACGTCGTACAGGTTGTCGAGGTCCGTGCGCGTCATCGGCAGCGGGATCGGGTCGGCGACGAGCTGGAACGGAGCCTGCGCTTCGCCCTTGGTGTCGACCGTGATCTTGTAGGACTTCCGGTACAGCGGCTTCTTGTCCTTGGAATCGGCGACGACGATGGCGAGGTCGGTCGAATAGGGGCCGGGCTTGCCCGCCGGCCCCATGAGCAGCAGACCGGAGATTCCCACCTTGAGATCGAAATTGTCGCCCTGCGGGACGCATTCGCGCGCCTGATCGGAAATCGTGAACTGATAGCGCACCGAAGCGTTGTCCGGACCGCCGACTCGCACCATCGAGCCGCCCTCGGCGATGCCGACGCTGGGGCAATCGAGTTCGTCGGAGGAAATCGGGCGCACCTTGAGGCGCTCGGAGGCGGGCAGGTTATCGGACATTGCCGGCGCAGCCGGATGCTGGGCGCTCTGCAACGGCGCCGGCGATTCGCCCGAGAACATATTGCAGCCCGCTGTCGCCGCGGCCAGCGCAGCCGCGAGGACGATCTTGCCGGGAAGACTGTTCTTCGTCATCGATCCGCAAACTCCCAGGTCACGCAACCCCAGCGAGATAGAACGCCGGGGCGCTCATGGCAACGCCGCAAAACTCTCTTTGAAGCCTTTGAGCGGCGTGGGTACGCCGACTCCTTCCTCCGGCGTCTCGAACAGCACGAAGGTCGCGGTCTGGCCGTGCTGCAGGTGGTCGAGCAGCTTGTCGTCGATGAACACTTCGGCGACGCAGCCGTTGCTCTGGCAGCGCACGTAAGTCATATGCCCGAGATCGTCGTTGTCGATGCGTAGCCCGAGACCTGAGGGCAACAGCACGCCGAGCGGCGCCACGACGCGCAACAGCCGGCTCTTGCGATCGGCCGTCTTGAGCACGATGACGACCAGCGAGATGTTCGGCCGCTCCTGATCGACGACCGTCTGCACCAGCGCGCACTGCTCCTGCGACGCCCCGGGTGGGGTTTCGCAACGCGTGTCCCAAACGCCGGTCCGGCTCTTGACGGCCCCCTGCGCCGCCGCCGGCGCCGCCCCGAGCAGCGTGAGCGCGGCCAGTGCGGCGAGGCCGAGGGCGGCGCGTAAATGTCTGTGAAAGAACATACCGGCCTTTGTCGCTGGGTTGCGGTGTCGAGGGCGGGCCGGCGTAGCAAAACAAAATGGCATGTCAAGCGCGGACCGGCGGCGCTTTTGTCGCCTGCGCGGCTTTCGGCGGGCGTCGCGCCCGTGTAAGCAGCGCCGTCCGCCGTCGGCGGGCAAGTCCGAGGGGCAAGCGAGACGAATTCCGATGAGCAAACCCACGACTGGCGCGCCGCAGGCGGCGAAGATGGCCTATGGCGTCGATCCCTGGCGCGAAGAGCGCTACAGCCTGCGTCAGGCCCGCTATGACTGGCTTGCCAAAGTCATCGACGTCTGGGCGGGGGAGGCGGAGGCGGAGGGGCGCAAGTTGAGCCTCGTCGACGTCGGCTGCGGGCAGGGCGTGCTCTACCGTTATCTCGAGCCGCGACCGCATCAACCCAACATCGAGATCACCGGCGCCGACTTCGAGCCGATGGACCGCTACAAGCCCGAGCGCTACGCCGCCTATATCATCGACGAATTGACGGAGGGGAACCCGAACACGCCGTCGAACGCTTACGACGTCGTGGTCTGCGAGCAGGTGCTCGAACATCTGCCGCGCGTCGACAAGGCGATCGCCGCGCTGGAGCGCATGGCCAAGCCCGGCGGTCGCGTCTGCGTCGGCGTGCCGATCTTCCTGCCGCCGCTGCATATCCTGCGCAATCTATGGATCGCCCATTCGCTGCGCACCAACCCGGAAAAGACCTGGAGCCATATCCAAACCTTTTCGATGCGCTCGTTTCTCGACGCCATGCGCCGCCATTCGTCCTTGAGGCTCGTCGAAGTGCGCGGCTTCCGCATCGTCTCCGGCGGCGCGCTGCGCAAGCTGGAAAATTACCAATGGTGGTGGCGCCTGCATCAGCGCATCGGCGCGGCGATTCCGTGGGCGTGCATCGAGGTGCAGGGGGTGTTCGTGAAACCGGAGTGAGGCGCCCGGAGCGTCGGCCACCAGGCCGACGTGTCGACTGCGTCCCCCGTCAGCCTGGAGGCTGACTCTCCTCACACCAGCCGGCTCTGCGCTTTCGCCGCCTCGATGAAACTCTTGAACAGCGGATGCGGCTCGAACGGCCGGCTCTTCAATTCCGGGTGATATTGCACGCCGATGAACCAGGGATGGTTGGCGAGTTCGACCGTCTCCGGCAGCAGCCCGTCCGGCGACATGCCGGCGAACACCAGCCCCTTGTCTTCGAGGCGGGAGCGATAGGCGGTGTTGACCTCGTAGCGGTGGCGGTGGCGCTCGGAAATCTCGGTCGCGCCGTAGATGCCCGCGATCTTCGACCCAGCCTTCAGCGTGGCGCGATAGGCGCCCAGCCGCATCGTGCCGCCGAGATCGCCGCTCTCCTTGCGCGTCTCCAATTCGTTGCCGCGCATCCATTCCGTCATCAGGCCGACGACGGGTTCGTCGGTCGGGCCGAATTCGGTGGAATTGGCGTGGGGAAGCCCGGCCAGCGACCGGCAGGCT
>Ga0302319_10021834_pt1 | contig 11519 bp, 7 predicted proteins | sample Bog_T0_2_FD_203319 | JGI IMG/M metagenome (GOLD analysis project Ga0302319, IMG submission 203319) | Peat permafrost microbial communities from Stordalen Mire near Abisko, Sweden - Bog_T0_2 | ecosystem: Environmental > Terrestrial > Soil > Wetlands > Peat | place: Sweden: Abisko, Stordalen Mire...
CAGGATCGGGGGTGGGAGCGCCGGTGACTTCGACCTGGGAGGATGTTACGATTCCGCATACATGGAATGCCCTGGATGCGCAGAAGGGGAAGGCGGGGAATCCGGGGTTGCCGGAGGGATATTTCCGCGGGCCTTGCTGGTACGTGCGGAAGCTGGATATCCCGGCCGGCTGGAAGGGGAAGCGGGTGTTCATCCGGTTTGAGGCGGCATCGCTGGTTGCGAAGACCTACCTGAATGGGCAGTTGCTTGGGGAGCATCGCGGGGCGTTCACGGCGTTTTGTTATGAGCTGACGGGCGGGCTGAATTACGGGGGGAGCAATGAGTTGCGGGTCGAGGTGGATAACTCGCACCGGGAGGATGTGCCGCCGCTGGCGGGGGATTTTAATGTGGATGGCGGTATTTACCGGCCGGTGCATTTGATCGTGACGGACCCGGTTTGCATCACGCCGCTTTATTTTGGGTCGCCGGGGGTTTTCCTGGCGGAGAAGGCAGTGGGGAGCGACGCGGCCACGGTCGAGGCGCAGACGCTGGTAAGCAATGGAGGCCCGGGGCCGCAGAAGGTGGCCGTGAGGACGCAGGTTGCGGACGCGGCGGGGAAGGTGGTTGCGACAGTCGCAGGGGACGCGCAGGTGGCGCCGGGAGCGACGAGCCCCGTGACAATGACATTCACGGTCGCGCACCCAACGCTATGGCAGGGGCGGATCAATCCATATTTGTACACGGTGACCGTTGATGTGCTGCGGGATGGGAATGTGGTGGATGAGGTGACGCAGCCCCTGGGGCTCAGGACCGTGGCGATAACGAGGGAGAATGGCTTTTTGCTCAATGGGCAGCGCTACCCGATCCATGGGGTGGACCGGCACCAGGACCTGCGGGACAAGGGCTGGGCGCTGACCCCGCAGGACCACGAGCGGGATGCGCGGATCATGCTGGAGATGGGGGTCACGGCGATACGGCTGGCCCATTATCCGCAGAGCGAATATTTCCACGATCTTTGCGATCACAATGGGATTTTGCTTTGGAACGAGGTGTCGCTCGTGGACATGATCCGGGACGGGCCGGACTTCGCGGCGAATGCGGAGCAGCAATTACGGGAGTTGATCCTGCAGCGGTACAATCATCCGTCAGTGGCGTTCTGGGGGCTCTTCAATGAGCTGGGGAATCTGCCCGGGCCGGCGCCGGATGCGCTGCTGACGCGCCTGAAGTCCGTGGTGAATGAGCTGGATAAGACGCGGGTGATCGTGGCTGCGTCGGACAAGGATCACCGGAGTTACAATCTGATCCCGGACTGGACATGCTTTAACACCTACCCCGGCTGGTATGGGAAGGGCGTGGCGCAGGATATGAAGGCTTACATCGACGCCCATGCGCAGGAAATCGGCAAGCCGATCGGGCTTAGCGAGTACGGCGCGGGCGGCAACCCGGCCCAGCACCAGGAGGGGCCGCCGCAGAAGGTGGACAACAAGGGGCCGTTCCACCCGGAGGAATACCAGGGCTATGTCCATGAGGTCGATTGGGCGCAGATCCAGAATAATCCCAACGTGTGGGGGAGTTTTATCTGGGCGATGTTCGATTTTTCATCGGCTAAGCGGAATGAAGGGGGCGCCGTGGGCGTGAACGACAAGGGGCTGGTGACGCAGGACCGGAAGATCAAGAAAGATGCGTTTTACTTCTACAAGGCCAACTGGACCTCGGCGCCGATGGTTTACATCGCGTCGCGGCGGATGACACCGCGGAAGGTCGCGACGACGGAGGTGAAAGTCTATAGCAATTGCGCGGAGGTCGCGCTGACCGTCAATGGCCGGTCGCTGGGGGCTGTGAAGCCGGACGGAGAGCGTATATGCCGATGGGAGAATGTGACGCTCGCGCCAGGCGAGAACCGGGTGGACGCGGTCGGGACGGGCGCGGGAGAGAGGGTGGCGGACAGTTGCGGCTGGACTCTGGCCCCGTAAAAGGGGTTGGGATGGCGGCGGTCAGGAGCCTGGGGATAAGGGAATCGAGACGGAGTGAAAGTCGAGAGGGATATTGGCGCGAAAATGGCTTTCTAGGAACGGATGTCGCCGCCGAATCTTATGGCCGCAGAACCCGATTTTGACCTGCAAATGCGGTCACTGGCCGAAGAAGCCCAGCAGCATGCCGACGTGGAAAAGCCGGCGGAAAAGCTGGAGCCGGCGGTGCCGGAGGCGTTGCGTCCGCTGGTCGCGCACCTGGAGCTGCTCGGGCGGGCGGTCAGGGAGAACACCATGGCGATCATGCGCATCGATGAGAGCATCGCCGCGCAATCGAATATCGCGGGTCTGCCGAGGCTGATCACGACGCTGCATGAGGACCTTGAGAACAAGAACGGGGTGAGCCAGAAGCTCTTTGACGCGCTGCATGATGAGTTGAGGGGGTACAAGGATGGATTTTTGCTCGAGGTGCTGCACAGGCCGCTGATCCGGGATTTGATTTTGCTCTATGATGATCTGTCGGAGATTCACCGCAGGACGGCGGCGTTCGTGGCCACGCTCGAGGGGACGGCGAATACGCCGGAGGCCGAGGCCGCTCGGAGCCACCTGGGACGGCTGACAACGAATCTGAACCATACCGTGGACTCGCTGCTCGAGGTGCTTGCGCGCATGGATGTGCGGCGGGTCGAGCCGGTGCCGGGTAAACTGGACAAGATCAACCAGCGCGTGCTGAGCGTCGAGCCGGCCTCGAGCCCGGAAGACGACCTGATGGTCACAGCAAGCGTGAAGCCGGGATTCCTGTGGCGCGAGCGGACCGTGCGCGCGGAGGAAGTTACCGTGAAGAAATGGCGTCCGGATGCCGGGCCGGTAACAGGGCCAATTGCAACACCCTAAGCGATAAAGAATTACACCTTGATGCACCTCGAAACACCATCCAAACCGACCGTCCCGGCGATGCCGAACGGGTCATCGAAAAGAAAGCAGCGGAAAGCTGTGGGGATCGACCTGGGCACCACGTTCTCGGCGATCGCGCATATCGACGCCTACGGGAAGCCTCAGATCATCCCGAATGGGGAGAGCGAGCGGATCACGCCATCGGTAATACATTTTGACGGGCCTAACGCGATAGTGGGGACATACGCCAAGCAGAACGCCGTCGCGGACCCGGAGCGGATCGTGGATTTCGTGAAGCGCGAGATGGGGAAGGGCAAGGCGGACTACCATCGCAACTTCAACGGCCATGTCTATACCGCGGAGGAGCTCTCGGCGATCATCATCAAGAAGCTCAAGAATGACGCGCAGAAATACCTGGGCACGGAGATCACCGACGCGGTGATTACCGTGCCGGCGTACTTCAACGACGCCGAGCGGACGGCGACGCTGCACGCGGGGCAACTGGCTGGGTTGAATGTTCTGCAAATCATCAATGAGCCCACTGCGGCGGCGCTGGCGTACGGGCTGGACAAGCTGGCGACGGACCAGACGGTGTTCGTGTTCGACCTTGGCGGCGGCACGTTCGACGTGACGATCATGCAGATCGAGGATCACCATATCCGGATGCTGGCCAGCAATGGGGATCACCGGCTGGGGGGCAAGGATTGGGACGATGTCATCGTGAACTGGGTGGCGGATGAATTTGAGAAGGCCCACGGGGATAACCCGCTGCTGGACCTGCACAGTTACCAGGACCTTTACACCCGGGCGCTGGCGGCGAAGCTGCAACTGACCAGCCGCACGACCACCACGCTGGTGCATAACTTCAATGGGAAGAGCATCAAGCTGGAGATCACGCGCGTGGAATTCGAGAAGCGGTGCTCGCACCTGCTCGAGAAGTGCAAGACGATCTGCGAGATCGTGATGCAGGAGGCGCGGCTTAAGTGGCCCCACATTGACCATGTACTGCTTACGGGGGGCATGAGCCGCATGCCATCCGTGCGCGGGATGATCCAGGATATCTCGAAGGCGAACATCGCGGAGGATGTGAGCCCGGACGAGGCGGTATCGATTGGGGCGTCGGTGCAGGCGATCCTCGCCCTGCTCAAGGAGGAGGATTCGCTGGGCGAGCGAGTGCTGCCGGTCGAGGTGCGGGCGAAATTTTCCGACGGCGATGGCGGACTGATGCGAGTCACGAATATCACGACGCACACGCTGGGCGTGGTCCTGTGGGACGAGGCAAAGGTGGAGGAATATGTCTTCCCCATGATCAAGAAAATGACGGCGATCCCGACGGAGGTTAAGAACTCATTCGGCACCGCAAAGGCGAACATGAAGAACGCCGTGGTGCGCGTGGTGGAAGGCGAGAGCACCGTGCCGGGCGAGTGTACGGAGCTGGGCCTGTGCGACATAGAGCTGCCTCCATTTTTGCCAAGGGGCTCGACGGTGGAATTGACCTATCGATATGACGCGAACCAGGTGCTCGAGGTCACCGTGGATGCTTTTGGGAAACAGAACCGGGTATCGATCGCGCGCCACGGTGGGATGGACGAAATCGAGATTGGCGCGGCGATGGAAGAGATGTCGCAAATCCAGGTTTTTTAGAAGATGCCACTGCCATCGCCGCTGCCTGACAGCCCAAGCCGGTGGGAGGGCTGGCGCAATTATAACTCGGAAAATCCGTATGAGAGGCTGTGCCTTGATTACGAGGCCAACCCGAGCGCCGAGCAGATCGAGGAGAATTGCCGGCAGATCCTCGTCTGGTGGCAGAAGAAGCTCCCCCTCAAGAACCAGCCGAGCAATCCCGTGGCGCAAATCCTGAGGAACGGGATCGATGAAGCGCCTAAGTACCTCGCGGAGGCGAGGTCGATCCTCCTGAACCGGGACAGCCGTAAAGAGGCGGATGAGCGGCTGCGGTCCCGGCTTAAGGAGAGCGCGGCGGCGGAGTTCTCGAAGTTCCTGGCGTTTGCCCTGGCTGACGGGGTGCTGAAGGGCGAGGACGAGCATAACCTGTACAACCTTGGCGCCGCGGAGGGTCTCCCAAGGGAGGAGATGGAAGACATTATAGAGGCGGAACTGGCGCGGCGCGGCGCGAAGCGTTATGTCGCGCCTGCGCCGGAACCGCCGGCCGTGACCACAATTTACACGGCGGGCGGGGAGGGGAGCTTTGCTCCCAGCGCGAATGCCTCCGCGCCGCCAAGGCTGGTGCCGGGCGCGCAGTCGAATGATCCGCGGGCGGAGTTCGCGCGGTTGATCCGGCTGAGCGGGCTGGGGGGCGATGACATGACGGACGACCAGCGGGATGCGCTTTGCAACATGGGAGAGAACCTTGGCCTGACAGGCGGGCAGGCCGAGGATTTGATCGACGAGTATCTTGAAGAGGTCAGCGATCTCCCGCCCGCGGGAGTGGCGCTGGCGGCAAGGAAAGCGCCCGTGGTCGCAAAAGCCCCGGCGGTGGTCAAGAAGCCCGCGCCGGCCCGGCCTGCGGACTCGGCCCCGGTCGAGAAATTCACCCCCTTGAGCAGGGAGATCGAGCGCGGGAAGTATGCGCCCTTTACGTCGGGCATCGGCGGCGACATGCTGCTTGTGACCTCGGGGTCTTTCATCATGGGGAGCGCGGCGGAGGGGGCCGCGCCGAATGAGCAGCCGCTGACGAAGACCAACGTCTCATGCTTTTACGTGGCCCGTTTTGTGGTCACGAATGCGCAGTATGAGTTGTTTGACCCGGGGCATGTCGCCAAGCGGCCGGGATGGGCGGATGACAAGCACCCGGTGGTGCATGTGAGCAGCGTCGAGGCGATCAAATTTTGCGAATGGCTGAGCCGCCGCGAGGGGAAGAAGTACCGGCTCCCTACCGAGGCGGAGTGGGAGTACGTGGCGCGCGGGACGGATGGACGGAGCTACCCATGGGGCGAGAAGCTGAACCGGGGCGACCTTGCGAATTTTGCCGATGCGAACACGACATTCCCGTGGAGGGACCCGGAGATCAATGACGGGTTCGCGGAAACCGCGCCGGTGGGATCATTCCCGCGCGGAGTGAGCCCGTTCGGAGCGGAGGACATGGCGGGGAACGTGTGGGAATGGTGCCTGGATATCTACGAGCCGTACAAGGGCAAGGAGCGGACGAACCCCCGGAGCACGCTGACGATGGGGCGGAGGATTTACCGCGGAGGCAGTTGGAAGAGCCGCGCGTCGAGCCTGCGGACGACATCGAGGAATTTCAATGTGCCGGAATACTCCGCGAATGATGTGGGATTCCGGGTGGTTTGCGAGTGCGTGTAGGGAATTTTCCGGCGCGAGCATTTTCGGGTTTATTCCGGGCGCAAAAAAACCGCGTCTTGCGGCGCGGTTCTCAGGTTGGGGGGAAAAATCTTCTGCGCTGGCCTCTAGGCGGCGGTGTTGAAGCGGAACTTCATTTTGCCGCGCTTGGCGTTCGCCTTGGCTTTGCGGCGGACTTTTTGATTCGGGGTCTCGAATGCGCGCAGGCGGCGCACCTCCTCGAGGATGCCCTCGGAGTCGAGTTTGTTCTTTAGGCGCTTGAGAGCGCGGTCGATGGGCTCTCCCTTGCGTACGATGACTTCTGGCATTCGGTTCTCCTGTGGTAAACGGCGTTAAATGGTGGGTTTAAGTGGTGGAAAGTGGGACCTTGCGGTGACGGGCAGACTAGCCGAGGGGAGGGGGGGCGTCAACGCGATTCTGGCGCCGGGAGCGTGTAAAGTCCTGAAAACGCGCGTTTTTGTCGTTTTAGTTGTTTACGATAAGCCACTTATGAATATTTTTAGCCAATGTTTTTGAGCTATCACGGCTGCGTGGCCTGCCGCATGAGCTTTTGCTTGAGCGGCTGAAAGCCGGGGCTGTTTACGCGGGCCAGGTAGCGGCGGGCAGCGGGTTTGTCGTTCATCTCGAGGGAGACGCGGGCGAGGTTGATCGAGGCGAGGTCCTTCTCCGGGGAGATTTCGTAGAAATGCTGCCAGGCCTTGAGGGCCTCGGGCCAGCGGGGGACCGGTATGGAGTAAAAGGTGTCGGCATATCCCTTGGCGTAACCTGGGTTGCGGGGGGCGAGGTCGGAGGCGCGTTTTAGCTCCGCGAGGGCGCGGTCGATGATGGCGGTCTCGGGCTGGGCGGGCGTGGTGAGATCGTGGCGGAAGAGATAGAGATCGTTGCCAAGCTGGAAATGGAGCAGCGGGTCGTCCGGGGCAAGATCGGACGCGCGCTGGAAGCACGCGGTGGCGCGGAGGGTATCGCCATTCTCGATGTAGCAGGCGCCCAGGTGGAAGCAGATGTCGGGATCGTTCCCATCGAGTTTCGCCGCTTCCTGCCATTTGGCGAAAGCCTCGTCCTTGCGGTTTGCAAGCCAGAGGTAATCGGCGTGGGCGTCCCGGACGGTGGCGCTGCGCGGGTATTTGGTCTCGAGCCCGGCATAGAGCTGATCGACACGCTGCGCCGCAAGCTGTCTCTCGGCGGGAGTGCGGGCCTCGGCGAACAGGGTGTTTTGCTCGAGGTCCGCGGCCTGGAGGTCGGATTGCTCGGCGGTCATGGGAGCCGGGGGAGGGGAGGGCTCAGCGGAGGCGGGGGTAAAGGAGGAAGCGGCGGCGGCGAGCGATAAAAGGAGTCTCCGCATGACAGGGCACTATCCCTGCTAGGGCCTGTTAAGGTAAAGAGGGAGTGTTGCGTTGCGTCGATTTTTGGGGCTGGGCAAGGCGCGACGAGGGAGCATACCCGCAATGGGTCTGTGACCGAGGAGCAACGCGGCCCAGCCCCAAAAAGCGGCGCAACCCGCAGGGCGGGAGCCACACGGGCCATCTGGCGGCGTTGCTCGCTCCTTACAGCCCCATGAAGGGGACGCGCGTCACTCGCGCCTTGCCATACGGCCCGTGTGACTCCCGCGCAACACTCCCTCTTTACCTTGACAGGCCCTGGGTGGAAGTGCCGCCATTGGAAAAAAAAGACCGAGATAGACGCATGAGCCAGTTACCGACGACATTTTGCGAAAATCCGAACAATTCCCTGTATGAAAACCTCGAGCGGCTTTATCCGTTAAAGCCGGACCGTCCATTTTTTAACCATCCGAATTTTAAGCCCGTGGAAACCACCTCAACCGAAACGCCCCGTGCCATGGAAACCGAGCTTATCGACACGCACCAAAAGGCGCTGCGGATCAATCTCGACCCGCTCAAGTACGGGACATTTGCGGAGATCGGGGCCGGGCAGGAGGTGGCGCGGTGGTTTTTCCGGGTGGGCGGAGCGTCGGGGACCATTGCGAAGAGCATCTCCGCGTACGACATGATCGTAAGCGACGCGATCTATGGGCATGCGGACCGGTATGTAAGCCGGCAGCGGCTGCAGACGATGCTCGAGTATGAGTACGATCTGATGCGCCAGCGGCTGGACGAGAAGAGAGGGGAATCGACGCGGTTCTTCGTATTCGCGGATACCGTGGCCGCGCGCGGGCATGTGAACACGGGGGAATCGCACGGGTGGATGGGGATCAAGTTCCAGACGCAGCCGAGAACCGAGCCATCGGAAATCCTGATCCATGTAAGGATGCTGGATAAGGAGAATTTGCAGCAGCAGGAGGCGCTGGGGATCGTGGGGGTAAACCTGGTCTATGCGGCGCTCTATCTGCACTCGAACCCGCACCTCGTGACCTCCCTGATCGATAATCTGACAACGGAGCGGGTGGAGATCGACATGCTCAAGTTGTCGGGGCCCGGCTTCGCGCAGGTGGATAACCGGCTCATGGCGCTGCAACTCGTGCAGCATGGGCTGACGAGCGCGGCGATGTTCACGGCGGACGGGGAGGTGGTGCAGGCGGCCGAGGTGCTTTACAAGAGGCCGATATTGGTCGAGCGCGGGAGTTTCCGCCCGGTAACACACCTGACCATGGACATGCTCGAGGCGGCGCACGCGCTGTTTATCCAGGAGCCGGAGGTGGCCGGGGAGGAGATCGTGGTGCTGATGGAGATGACGTTGAAGAATCTGAGCGCATCCGGGGAGATCGACCACGTGGACTTCCTGGACCGTGTGGATACGCTCGGTGCCCTGGGGCGGACGGTGCTGATCTCGAACTACGGGGAGTTTCACCGGCTGGCCTCGTATTTGTTTCGGTACACGAAGAAGATGATCGGGATCACAATGGGAATCCCGACGCTGAAGGACATCTTCGAGGAGAAATATTACGATGACCTCGAGGGCGGGATTCTCGAGTCGTTCGGGAGGCTCTTCAAAAACGACCTGAAGTTTTATATTTACCCATTCCGCGACCCCGTTTCCGGGGCGACGATCTCCGCCGGGAACCTGCGTGTGGCCCCGAACCTGAGGCACTTGTACGCCTACCTGTACGAGAACCAGTTCATCCACAGTTTGCGGGAGATTCACGAGGAATATCTTCACATTTCATCAAAGGATGTCCTCGCAAGCATCCACGCGGGTGACGACGCATGGGAGAGCATGGTGCCGGAGCAGGTGGCCAAAGTGATCCGCGGGCGGAAGCTCTTTGGCTGGCATGGAACCGTTGAACAAGAGGAAGCGCCCGCGGGGACCGCTGGGCATGGGGAAATTCCGCGGGCCTGAGCCAGCCATCGCGGCGCCATGGGGAAGCGGTGGCGCGGGGCTGTGAATAACTTGGGAAAAGATCGAAATAACTCCGCCACCCTGCCGTCATATAATCGGAACATTTGTATTTCTTGCGGTCCAGCGGGGCAAATCCGAACCGGCCCGTTGTCACCGAAACGTAACATTTCAATTTTTGACCCTGAGGGCCGCCGTGCGCAGCATCCGGTCCCTCTATGCGCCTTCCAAAAATCCACCCGCTCCTGGTCGCTCTCGGGGTGATAATAGGCGCGGCGGGACACGCGGCGGCCCAGTTGACGATGACGGGGGCGGGCGCGACGTTCCCCTACCCGATATACTCGAAGTGGTTTGACGAGTTTGTGAAGGTGGACCCGTCGGTGCGTTTCAATTACCAATCCATCGGCTCTGGCGGAGGCCAGAAGCAGATCATCGCGCAGACGGTGGATTTCGGGGCGTCGGACGGCCCGATGACGGACGCGAACCTTGCGAAAGCGCCGGGGAAGATACTCCATATCCCCACGGTGGCGGGCGCGGTGGTGATCACGTACAACCTCCCCGGGGACCCGACGCTCAAGCTGGATGGAGCCACAATCGCGAATATTTTCCTCGGGACGGTGACGAAGTGGAACGACCCGGCCATCGCCGGCCAGAATCCCGGGGTGAACCTGCCGGACTCGGATATCAGCGTCGTCCACCGCACGGACGGGAGCGGGACAACATATATTTTTACCGATTACCTCAGCAAGGTGAGCCCGGAATGGAAGACCCAGGTGGGGACGAACACGGCGGTGCGGTGGCCCACCGGCCTGGGAGGGAAGGGGAATGAAGGCGTTTCAGGCCAGATCAAACAGACTCCGGGAACATTCGGGTATGTGGAATTGATCTACGCCGCCCAGAATAACATGCCCGTGGCCGCGATAAAAAATGCGACCGGCAAATATGTGACGCCCGACACGGTGAGCGTGACCGCTGCGCTCAGCGCGGCGCAGGTCCCGGATGATTTTCGATTTTCCATGACGAATGCCGCGGGGGCGGATTCTTACCCCATAGCCGGTGTGACCTGGCTCCTGGTGTACCAGAGCCAGCCCGACGCGGAGAAGGGCGCGAAGCTCGTGGAATTCCTGAAATGGGCCCTGACGACCGGGGAGGATATGGCGAGCCCGCTGGATTATGCGCCGCTGCCACCTGGGCTGAGGGATCGCGTGCTCAAGAGAATAGCGGAGATAAAGGTTGGCGGATAGCGTCGGTTGTTGTCTGAAGATAAGGGCATGAGCAGAGCCGCCACGCTGGAACGGGAGAAAACCGCCGCGCCTCGGATGAAGGCGCCGTCGAGGCTGGGGGATCGGCTCTTCGAGGGGTTGACGTTATGCATGGCGGTCACGGTGCTGGTGTTGATCTGCGTGGTGGGCTGGCAGCTCTGGAGCGGGTCGCGGGAATCAGTGAAGACGTTCGGGTGGCATTTCCTGGTAAGCACGGATTGGGACCCGGGGAATGACAATGCGTACGGTGCCCTCCCGTTTATTTACGGGACGCTCGTCTCCTCGTGCCTCGCGCTGCTGATCGCCGTGCCGTTGAGCGTGGCGACGGCGATTTACCTTACGGAACTTGCCCCCGGGTGGCTGAGGCAGCCCGTGATCTCGCTGATCGAGATGCTCGCGGCGATCCCGAGCGTGATCCTGGGGTTGTGGGGCATATTTGTCATGGAGCCGTGGCTGCATGATTACCTCCTCCCATTCCTGAAGCATTACCTCGGCTGGACGCCGCTGTTCCGCGGGCCGATCAATGGCCCGTGCATGCTGGCGGGGGGCATGATCATCGCGATCATGATCGTGCCCATCATCACGTCTGTCTCGCGCGAGATACTGGTGTCCGTGCCGGACCTGCAGCGGGAGGCGGCCTATGCGCTCGGGGCGACACGGTGGGAGGTGACGCGGATCGCGGTGTTAAGCTATGCGAAGCGGGGGATATTCGGCGCGATCATCCTGGGCCTGGGTCGCGCGCTCGGGGAGACGATGGCGGTGGCCATGGTCATCGGGAACACGCCGCAGATATCGGCATCCCTGC
>Ga0302319_10021836_pt1 | contig 11518 bp, 8 predicted proteins | sample Bog_T0_2_FD_203319 | JGI IMG/M metagenome (GOLD analysis project Ga0302319, IMG submission 203319) | Peat permafrost microbial communities from Stordalen Mire near Abisko, Sweden - Bog_T0_2 | ecosystem: Environmental > Terrestrial > Soil > Wetlands > Peat | place: Sweden: Abisko, Stordalen Mire...
CAACTGGCCGAATTGCTTTCGCAAAAACAGGCGCAGGAAACGGACATCGCGGCGCGCGAGGAAAATCTGCGCGGGCAGCGCAGCCGGCTGACGGAACTGCAAAACCAGCGCGGCACCCTGGACGTGGAACTGGCGCAGAAAAACATGGCGGTGCAAAATCTGCGCGAGCGGATCCAGCAGAAATATCACGTCAACCTCGACGACGTGCGCAGCGAGTGCATCACGATTACCTATGCCGACGAAGGCCCGGCCAAGGTCGAGACCCTTACGCCGGAGGAAATGGCGGCGAGCAGCGCGGCCACGGATTGGGACGCCGTCGCGCAGCAGATCGAGGCGTTGCAGAAGCGGCTTGATGAAATCGGCCCGGTGAACCTGGTGGCGATTGAGGAATACGAGGAAACCGAGCAGCGTTATCAATTTCTCACCAAGCAGCATGACGACTTGGTTTCGGCCAAGGCGCAGTTGCTGGAAATCATCAACCGCATCAACGTGCAGACGCGGCAGATGTTCGTCGAGACGTTCGAGAAGGTGCGCGAGAATTTTCGCGCGCTGTTTGTCGAGGTGTTTGGCGGCGGCAAGGCGGACCTGATTTTGGTGGACGAGAACGACGTGCTGGAGAGCGGCATTGACATCGTGGCGCGTCCGCCGGGCAAGCAGTTGCAGAGCATTTCATTGCTTTCGGGCGGCGAGCAGACGATGACAGCGGTGGCGTTGTTGTTTTCGATTTATCAGGTCAAGCCCAGCCCGTTCTGCGTGCTGGACGAGCTGGATGCGCCATTGGACGAGGCGAACATCAATCGCTTCGTGCATCTGTTGCAGCGGTTCATCGCGCACTCGCAATTCATCATCATCACGCACAACAAGCGCACCATCGGCATGGCCGACGTGCTGTACGGCGTGACCATGCAGGAACACGGCGTGAGCAAGATCGTGAGTGTGAAGTTCCACAAGACTGAAGAGCCGGAAACTGCTGCGCTGGAGATGGCGAAATAGCCGGAGCGCCGGCATCTTGCCGGCGTTTTGACGTTCCCCAATTGGACAACTCGCCGGCTGGAAGCCGGCGCTTCCGGTAACGGATTTCATTCGCCTCGGGGCTGGATCAATTTCGCCACCAGGCCGGTCCAGCCGGTTTGATGCGACGCCCCGGCGCCACGGCCGGTGTCGCCGTGGAAATATTCGTGAAAGAGGACGTGGTCGCGGAAATGGGGATCGCCCGCCAGTTTGGGATGATATTTCAACACCGGCCGCTGGCCGTCGGCGCCCTTGAGAAACAACCGCGTCAGCCGCCGCCCCAGTTCGTCCGCCACTTCGCGGATGGTCAGGAACCGGCCGGAGCCGGTCGGGCATTCAATTTTGAAATCGTCGCCGTAGTAGTAATGGAATTTTTGCAACGATTCGATGAGCAGATAATTAAGCGGCATCCAGACCGGGCCGCGCCAGTTTGAGTTGCCGCCGAACAGCCCGTTTTGCGATTCGGCGGGCCAGTAACGGACCTCAGGTATTTGGCCGCCACAATCAATCCGGTAGGGTTCGCGTTCATGCGCCTTGGACAAGGCCCGCAAACCGTGGTCGCTCAAAAATTCGGTTTCATCGAGCGCCCGCCGGAGCAGGCATTTCATGCGATGACCGCGCAACAACGACAGCAGGCGGCGTTCACCAGCGCCGCTCACCTGCCAGCGGGACACCCATTTCGCCAGTTCGGGACGATGCTCCAAAAACCAGTCCATCCGGCACGCGAATTCCGGCAACTCCTGGAACAGCTCGGGTTCGAGGACTTCCACGGCAAACAGCGGGATCAAACCGACCATGGACCTCAGTTTGATGGGCAAGGTTCGTCCATCGGGCAGGCACAGGTGGTCGTAGTAAAACTCGTCCTGCTCGTCCCACAATCCAAGCGCGCCCTCCTCTGTGCCGTTGATGGCGGCGGCGATATTAAGGAAATGCTCGAAAAATTTGGTCGCGATATCCTCATAGACGCGGTTGTGCCGCGCCAGTTCCAGCGCAATGCGCAACAGGTTCAGACAATACATAGCCATCCAGCCCGTGCCGTCGGCCTGATTGATGAATCCGCCGGTCGGCAGCGGTTTGCTGCGGTCGAACACGCCGATGTTGTCCAGCCCCAGAAATCCGCCCTGAAAAATGTTCCGGCCCTGCGCGTCCTTGCGGTTGACCCACCACGTGAAATTCAACAGCAGCTTGTGACAAATCCGTTCGAGAAAGGCGAGGTCGCCGGGATCGTCGGGATTTTTCTCGCGGCGCTGTTTGCGATCAATCTGAAACACGCGCCACGCGGCCCAGCCGTGGACAGGCGGGTTGACATCGCCGAACGCCCATTCGTAGGCGGGCAACTGGCCGTTCGGGTGCATGTACCATTCGCGGGTAAGCAGCACGAGCTGGTGCTTGGCGAATTCGGCGTCCACGAGCGCCAGGGCGATGGTATGAAACGCCAGGTCCCACGAGGCATACCACGGATATTCCCATTTGTCGGGCATGGAAATGATGTCCGCGTTGTTGAGATGTTTCCAATCCGCGTTGCGCCCGTGTTTGCGTTCGGGCGGCGGCGGCGGTTGGGCCGGATCGCCGCGCAACCAGTCCAGCACGTTGTAATGATAGAATTGCTTGCTCCAGATCATGCCCGCAAACGCCTGGCGTTGAACCAGCCGCGCGTCGGCATCGGGAATGTCCGCCTGCAAGCCGGCGTAAAATTCATCCGCTTCACTCCGGCGTTGGGCAAAAATGGCGTCGAAATCGGCAAATGAACCCGTAGCCGCCGACGTACGCTGGCCCTGACCAGATGGAGCGGACCCATGTCCGCTGCTACCGGCCAGACGAAGTCGAATCTGCGCCGATTGGCCAGCGGCCACCGTCAGCTGGTAAAGCGCACCGGCTTTCGTGCCTTCGGAATCCGGGCTGATGGCGGAACGGTTGCCATGCACAATGAATTCGTGAAAGGCGTCCTTGAAATGGCCGACCGCCTGGCTTTGGCCGAAGAGGCGGCCGTAATTAGTTTCGTTGTCACAAAATAAAATCTGCGGCGCGCCGTCGCAATCCAGCGTGTAATCGCCGAGTTCGGCATGTCTCGCCAGAATGGCGGCGCGCCCGGTGCGGCTGAGGCTCGGGCGGGCGGAATTTTTCCAGGACCAGGTGTTCCGAAACCATAATTGCGGCAACACGCGCAGGGTGGCGGCTTCCGGCCCGCGATTGTGGACGGTGACCCGCAGCAGGAGGTCATCCGGGCCGGCCTTGGCGTACTCGACGAAGACGTCGAAATAGCGGTCGTCGTCAAAAATGCCCGTGTCGAGCAGCTCGAATTCCATCTGCTCCCCGCCGCGCCGGCGATTTTCCTCCACGAGCCGCGCGTAGGGAAATTCCCGTTGCGGATACTTGTAGAGCATTTTCAGATAGGAATGCGTCGGCGTGGCATCGAGGTAATAGTAAAGTTCCTTGACGTCTTCGCCGTGATTGCCTTCGGCGTTCGAGAGGCCGAACAGCCGCTCCTTCAAAATCGGGTCCTGGCCGTTCCACAGTGCCAGCGAAAGACAGAGGCGTTGTTGTTCATCGCTGATGCCGGCGAGACCGTCCTCGCCCCAGCGATAGGCCCGGCTGCGGGCGTGGTCATGCGGAAAATATTCCCAGGCCGTGCCGTCGGGACTGTAATCCTCGCGCACGGTGCCCCACTGGCGTTCCGAAAGATACGGCCCCCACAGCTGCCACGGGGTTGCGCCGGTGTGAGCTGCCAGACGTTCCTGTTCTGAATTCATGCTCATTTCAACCGCCGGTCTCAAATCCCGGATACAGCGTCATGCCGCCGTCCACGAAGATGCTTGTGCCGTGAATGTAATCCGAATAATCCGATGCCAGCCAGATGGCGGTGTGCCCGATATCGCTTGGTTCGCCGATGAGTTTATAGGGTATCAGCTTCATCAATTTGCGATAAGCCTCGGGCGTGCTCCAGGCCTGCGTGTTGATGGGCGTGCGGATGGCGCCGGGACAGATGGAGTTCACCCGGATGCGCCAGGGCGCGACCTCCTGGGCGATGCTCTTCATCAGCATCATGATGCCGCCCTTGCTGGCCGCGTAATTTACGTGGCCGGCCCAGGGAATGACCTCGTGCACCGAACTCATGCAGATGATTTTGCCGGCCGCGCAGGAAATTTCCGGGCGGATGCCGCGGCGCTTGAATTCCCGGATGGCCTCGCGCGCGCACAGGAATTGTCCGGTGAGATTCACGTCAATCACCAGCTGCCAGTCGGCCAGCGTCATGTCTTCGATGGGCGAATCCTTTTGCAGCCCGGCGTTGTTGACCAGGATGTCAATCGTGCCGAATTCCTGGATCATTTTCTGGAACATTGCCAGCACCTGGTCTTCCCGGTGCACGTCAGCCTGATGCGCGTAAGCTTTTACGCCGAACCCGGCCGCCGACTTTACGACCGCTTCCGCGGCTTCGGGATGACTGACGTAATTGATGACGACATCCGCGCCTGCCTCGGCCAGCGCCAGCGCGACGGCCTCGCCGATACCGGAATTGGCGCCGGTGATAAGCGCCTTTTGGCCTTTCAAAACCTTGTTAACGGGACAGGACGGCATGACCGCCTGCGGCAGTTTTTCCTCCTGCAAATGCTGGCGCATCAATTGTTCGTCCGGGGACATGGCCGGAGAGGGACCGGCCGGTATTTGGGTTCCAGATATTGGATTCATGGTTTCAATTCGCCACCCTGGTTTTCACATTCGCAATTCTTTGATTCGGAGCCGTCAAAAAATCTCCGGCCCTGACGGTTGTCCCGGTTCACATCCTGATGGCGGGAACGGACATAAGACAGAAGTGGATGAACGGCGTTCAATTGCGTTCCATACTGTTACGCGATGATTTGAACCGGGATTCACCAAGAATAATGCACGGTGTAGCTGACGATTTTTTCCTCATCAGGTTTGACCGGCACGCGAAACTCGATGGTTTGCGAATCTTTCTTCGTGAAGTCATCCGACTTCTGCGTGATTTCCCAATTGTTCCACCGATAGAGCTGTTCCACCACGCGAATTTCGACCGGCTCCGACTTGCGATTGCGCAATTTGATCTCGAACGACTCATCCATCCATTTGTCGCCGGTGTCCACGTGAAAATTCGTCTGCTTGCGTTCGCCCACCAGGTCGAAGGCATTGACGGTCGTCACGCGGATCGTCTCGTTGCGCGGCGTATGGTCAATCTGGTCCTCGCCCACAAACTGCAACTGGCCGTCGTCATCACGGCGATAAAACCGCAGCCTGCCCGCGGGCAGCGCGATGCCGAGATGATTTGTTTCCGCGTTCACAAACTCGCGCATGACCTGCACCTTTTTATTGCCCTCCGTGCCGTAGCCCCGGTCGCAGTTGAGTCCGCCATAAAAACGGTAGCTCGGGGCGCCGTCGTAAAGGTAAATCGTGGGAGCAAACACCTTCTCGGCCTGAACGAACTCGACCTGCTTCGTTTCGCGGTCGCGCAACGTCGTCGGCCGCGCAACGCTGTAAAGATGAAATTCGTCAAAGGCTTTTTCCGTAACGGCCGGCGCTTCCATCGCTCCCTGCGTCATCATTTTTACCAACCCGCCCCGCGCCATCGAATATTCGACCGGCTGGATCCGATTCACGTCGCCCGCCATCAATTTAATTTTGGCGTCACGAAAGGTCCTGCCGCTCTGGTTGTTCATCGTGATCCAGCCGACCAAATCCACATTGTCGCCATTTTCCGGCGAAACCAGGTTGTAACTCGCGCTCCAGTTTAGACCTTCAGTAATGTAGCCGACCTCGGCGTCAAATTTGCCGGGCTTGTCGGATTGCAACAGCCAGTTGAGCGTCGGCTTCAAAACCGTGTCATCGCCGAGATCAGGAAACAGAGGCATTCCTGGCAGACTGAATTGCAGCTTCCCGTTCACCTCGATGATGGGTTGTTCCGGACCAGCGCCGGGCACGTAGCCGCTGCGGATGATTTTGCCGGGAATGAGTTCGCGGGCCTGCGTGTTGTCCTTCGTGCGGACGGCTTCAAAATCAATCGTTTTGCCCTCGAACAATGACAGCAGCAATTCCTGCGAGACCGGGTCATTGCGGTAATTTTGCTCCAAAATCTGGAGCGAACGATCGCCGGCGGGGTCGCGCAGAATCACCGAATCCGGCTCCACCTGTGCCGTCGCTTCGGTGTAACGCACCGCGTTGACGCCGGATTTGAGGTCGAGCGGCACCGTATCACGCACGACCGCGAAGTTTTGGTTGTAAATGGTGAGGGCGGGCTGGGCGATCACACTGGCGGGCGCCAGCGCGCCGGCCAACACCAGAATCGAGGTCAAATTTTTCATAATCGTTTTAGTTGGCTCAAGCTGGATTCGCTTTCTCGTTGGGACGGGGCCAACCCGGAAATACTCCGGCGCTGAAGTTATGACAAGGCGATTTGACGGCTCGCCAAGCCGAAGCCCGCATTCTTGTCGCTGGATGAGTCCGTCGTCACGCTCGCGCCATGATGAGTGAAGGCTGGCTTGCCGGGTCGTAGCTCATCGCGTTGCGATGAGGGAAGACTGGTGCCGGTGGTCGGACTCGAACCGACACGACGTTTTTGCCCTGCTCATTCGTCAAAATACACTTGAAATCCAACATATATGATACTCTTGACACGGGCACACGTTATGCGCTACCGTTATGCAATATGGCGAGCATCCACAAGCAAACGGGCAGGCCGAACTGGTTCTGCGCTTTTTACGACCCTGAAGGCTTCCGCCGCTTCCGTAGCACCGGCACGGAGAACTCCAAAATCGCACGCACGATCTGCGTCAATGTCGAGCGCGCCGCCGCCCTGACGCGGCAGGGCAAGCTGTCGAACGAAAAGGCGTTGAAGCTCGTGCGTGAGACGTGCGACTCCATTGCCGAGACGCACGGCAAGCTGGCGGCAAACCGCGCCGAAGCCGTTTTGAAGACCGAACCTCACCAAACTACACACGACGGAAAAAGTCTGGTCGTGTCCGCCCGCGCCGGATACTGCGCCGGGTATCGCGGCGACGTAAGCCCGCGCCCTGTCTATTGATGGAAATGCGGTTTTCATTCGTTGGTTTGACTTTGAATTTCCGTGCCGGTCTCTTCGTGCGCCAAGATGTGCCGCCTTAAATCCTGATAATCAATGAGTCTGATTCCAGTCCGTGAACCCTTGCGCCGCAAAACAAAACTGCGAACGGATGGTTTGAAGCCGTTTTGAGGCGTCGGTAGAATCAATTCATTAAGCGCGCTTCGTGTCATTCCAAAATAGGGATCGTGTCCGCCAACTTTCGGAAGCCGGATTGTTTCGGGAGTAATGGCAATGGCTGCCGCAACGAACTGCGGCGGGACTTCAAGCGGCGCTGACGTTGATTCGTTCGGTTTTGATTTGAATTTCGCGGTCACGCATAACTCTTAAAACACGCACGAACGAAACTCAAAGAATCCACGTTGGGCAGAAGACGGAAAATTTCAGCTATGCAAACCACTGTCAATTCTTGGAACACAACTTGACCAATTTCTCCCCCCATTTCATTAGTTCGGAATCGGAAGAAGGCTTCTTAAACTCACTGGGAATCAAATCCACCAACAAATCCCATGCGTTCCTTGCAGCATCGCTGGCCTCTGATTGATCCGAAAACAACGGAGCTTGGTTGGCTGGACTATTTTTTGTGCGCTTTGCATCGCGGAATGGCATTGGAATTTTTTGCGCCAGTTCGCCCTTCTTTACAACCACTGGCTTCGTTTTTCGATGCTTGCACGCATATTCATTTGCATAAATCCATGTTTTAGATTGTTGGCCTATCTCACGGCAAAGCCGCCATGCAGCCAAATCTTTGAGCCGGTCTTCCCATTCACCAGTTTTGCCGCGCTTGTTCGAGTAATGGCGCTTCAATTGTTTTTTGTTTTCCGGCGATGCCAGCCATTTCTTGAATTGCTTGGTGAGATCGCCTTTGCGTGCGGACAAATCCACTTCAAACAAGCACCAGTGACTTGAAGTGTGCCATTGTCGCACAATTTTCTTCGGTCGAAATAGTTTGCCAACTTTTGAAATCCGCTCGTTGCGAGGCTTCCGCAGAGCGTCACTTTTCGGCAGCTTTAACCACTCCACAAACCGTTGCAATAGTAGCTTCGGGCTTTCGGAATAATCTACCGCGAACAGGCAATGATACACCGAACCGAATTTTTGTGTCATTGCTTCAGTAACCTTGACTGGCTCTTGTGGTTCACCTGGGAGCACGTTCTTCACTACCGGCTTGGTTTGCGCGGCAAGTTCGTTGAACTCTGGAAACTCCTCTTTCGGATAATGCAGGTAATGCAGTATTTGCATCCTTAACGGTGGAATTTTTCGCGTCTCATGGAGAAATAAAATTTGTTTCCTCTCTACCTCGCTCAATGCGTTCCAATCTTTGTGTGGGAACGATTCGCAAAGGAAAAAGTCGGTCAGCCAGCCAGTGCCTTGTATCCAATGTTCAAACTCGTAATGAACCGACCAGAAGGCTTGCTCGCAATTCAGATTCCGTTCTGTTCGAGCATCGTCGCGCAGTTTTGCCGCGTCCCATATATCTTTTGATTCACGCGCATATTCGTAATGGCACGCGAACCATGCTTCCTCATCCTTCACGTCACCGTGAAGATAATCCATGAAGGATGCCGATTTGTGAAAAGTGGTTTTCAATGATGCTGTCCAGCCGTCAGGTTTTAAGTTGGCAAAAAGGGCAGCCGTGTTAGCTCTAGCCGCAGCTTCAAGTTCTTCTTGAGATTTGTAATGCTGATTTAGCAAAGCCCCATTATTGGGCAGCGTGCCAGCAATGATTGGAATTTTAGTTTTAGATTGTCGCTGTTTCACTGGCTACCGGTTCCTTTCGCATTTGAAAATCAGGCTCGCTCTAAAACGCGGGACTCCTATACGAATGACGGCCTCAAATTCCCCCCTCCCCCGGCACCCCGCCCGGACGGGTCGCCCCCGCGAAAAAGGGATTCCTTACTTCATTCATGGTCACGGCAGGAACAAATCGGCTGACACGTTAAAACGCTTCGCCAGCGTGCGGACGTGCGCCAGCGTCAATTGCCGTTCGCCGCGCAGAATCATCCCGCCCAGCGTACGGTGAACGTCCAGCAGCCGCGCCAAGTCCGCCGCGCTCATGTCATTCACGTCCAAAAGGTGTTGCAAGGCGTCCAGTGCGGTGACTTTGGGCGTGTCGAGTTGCGCGTGTTCCTTGTCGTAATCTTCAATCAGGCGGCAAAGCAGGTCGAAATAATCCTCTTGGTCTGGCGTCAGCTTGTGACCGGCCATTGCGTCGGTGATTTCCGTGACGTTTTCAAAATCCACCTTGTCGTGGATCGGACGCGGCGTGAGCATCCGGCACAGGCCGGTGTAGTCTTTGGGCAGCCGCGCAAATTCGATTTTCGAGTTTGTCGTTTTCATAATGTTTCTTTCCATCGGTCTTTGCTGTATTCGGCGTGCGTCATAAAGCGCAACGTATAGACGATCTGGCGGTTGAAATGCGCCGCTGCAATCAGGCGGTAATCGTTCCGGCGAATGTTGAAAACCAACACCTGCCGCCCGCTACGGACTTTCACGGCGTCCGTGCCGGGATATGTCCGCTTCACGTCCACCAGGTTGCACCACATTGCCGCCTTAACCGTCTTGCGCCAAATGTCCAAGTGGCGAGCCGCCGGGGGATGTTCCCTCCCTGCCGCCACGAGAAACGCTTCTTTAATGATGCGCACAGAGACAATTTGTATTCATTCGCCGGGTTTGTCAAACACGATTAACACTGGCAGACACGTTATGCAATACCGTTATGCAAAGGCCGCAACGTCCGGCTTGAAGCTGCTAAAAGCGCCGTATTTATTGACGTTTTCCAAGTTGGTGCCGGTGGTCGGACTCGAACCGACACGACTTTTTAAAGTCCCAGGATTTTAAGTCCTGTGCGTCTGCCATTTCGCCACACCGGCAATCGTTTATTTACAAATACTTATGCGATTTACATTGACCACAAAAACAGGCTGTGCTACCATTTGTGCTACTGTCATTTTATGCAAGCAGAAGCAACCGCAAGTAGCAGCAAAAGCAGTCCGGTTCGGCGTCGTCAATCGCATGAAGCCAACTTCGCAAAAGTCCTCGATGGACGCAAGCAGCCGATTCGTGGGCTATGGGTGCGTAACGGGCGCTATTACGCACAACTGAAAATTGAGAACCCGATCACAGGGCTTAAGAAAACACGACGGGTCCCGTTGAATGACAAGGACGGCAAGCCCGTTCCAACCGTTGCCCAAGCGGTTGCCGAATTGAAGCGGCTGCAAACGCAGCGGTCGGACAATCAATTGCCGGTGATGGGGCGCACACCGAAATTCAGTGATTATGTCGTGCGTTATCTGGCGTTCATTTCCAGCGGTCAGGGAACAAAGAAGCGCGGCACCATCCAGAAGGAAAAGGCGATTCTGGCGCGTTGGACGGATTACCTGGGGCAACTGCGCATTGACCAGATCAAACGGGTCCACGTCAACCGCTTCATTGAAGAACGGCTGAAGACAGAGGTTTCACCGCGAACGGTCAATTTGAATATAATTGCGCTGCGAGTGGTCCTGAAGCGTGCGCTGGAAGATGGATTGATTCAGCGTCTGCCGACTGAGGGCTTGCGGCCGCTGAAAACCAACACGCGCAAACGTCCCCTTTTCACCTCGGAAGATTTGGAAAGACTTTGCGCTGCGGCACATGGGGAGCGCCGGGACAAAAACGGCTCAATGGTGCCGGTGACGGAAAATGCTCAGCAATTCACGGATTACATCAAGTTCATGGCCTATTGCGGCGCGCGTCGGAATGAAGCACTGGCGATACGCTGGCGAGACGTGGACTTTGACCAGGGGCAGTTGACCGTTGGTGCGGAAGGCGACACAAAAAACCGAAGTGCGCGGGTTGTGGATTTTAATCCAAAACTCAAGGCGCATCTGTTGGACATGAAAAAGCGACGTGCGCCAGATTTGGAATGGCTGTTCCCGTCACCACAACGGGGTGAAAAAGACATTCCCGCCAAAACTTTCAAGGAGTCGCTTCAGATGGCACGCGCACAAGCTAAAATGCCGAACTTTACATTTCACGATTGCCGACACCATTTCATTTCCATGTGCGTCATGTCAGGTGTGGATTTCATGACGATTGCCGCTTGGGTTGGGCATCGTGACGGCGGTGTGCTGATTGGCAAGGTGTATGGCCACCTGGCAAACGAGCACCGCAAAGCGATGGCTGAGCGGGTCAATTTCGGGCCTAGAATTGAAGAAGCTGCAGCTTAAACTATTCAGGCTTTTTGTGGTGGGTCAGCAAAACTCAAACGAAATTCCTCGATTTCCCAGTAAATCGCTTGGTTATAAATCCTTAAAAGTTCTTTGGGAATTGGTCTTTCACTGTCGATAATGTAAGACGCATTCGGTTGCAACTTCATTTCTGCGTCGGGCGGCAAGATTGGTTTCTCCACTAAAATATAATCTGGAATCCATCCTTTGGGGCGATTGTACGGAATTA
>Ga0302319_10021837_pt1 | contig 11517 bp, 14 predicted proteins | sample Bog_T0_2_FD_203319 | JGI IMG/M metagenome (GOLD analysis project Ga0302319, IMG submission 203319) | Peat permafrost microbial communities from Stordalen Mire near Abisko, Sweden - Bog_T0_2 | ecosystem: Environmental > Terrestrial > Soil > Wetlands > Peat | place: Sweden: Abisko, Stordalen Mire...
TGCAATGTCAGCCGAATTCGCGCGGGCGATCAAGCAACGATTTCTTATCCTTAACGAATTCCTGTGGCGTCAGCGTTGAAGCCCCGTTAAATAAAATACCCGCATTTTCATTATCATGACGGGTAGTCTGCGTATTTATCTCACCGGCGGGGTGATGCTGCTGGCGCTTGCCAGCTGCGGGCGCAGTTTCCTGCAAACCGGCGAACGCGAATCATGGCGGCACCAGGCTGAAGTGACATGCCTCCAGTCGGGCGCGGTCAAAATGGGCGCCGGTGTGGTGCAGATTTCGCCGATCGAAGGCCCCGGCATGTGTGGCGCCGATTTCCCGCTTAAAGTCGGCGCGCTCGGCGCGAGCCCGGCCTTGGGCTACGCGGACGAGCTGCGTCCGCCCGGTTCGATCCCGAACGGTTCGCCGGCGCAGATGCCGAACTGGCCGCCCAATCAGTCGCGTTATATGCCGCCGCAACCCGTTCAAGTTCAGCCCGTTCAAACGCAGCCGGCGCAAGGGCAGACCCTACGCTGGCAGCCTGGCGCGCCCGCGATCCAGGCGCCGGAAGTGACCCAGCCGGCGGGCCGGCCGGTTTCGCTCAACCCGCCGGGCGTGGCGCCTTATGCGGATGACATACCCGACGATGCCATTCTGCCGCCCGGCCGCGGCGCGCCGCGCCAGCAGCCGGCCTATAATGCGCCGCTCTACCAGCAGCCCGAGCCGCAACCGCAGCGCCAGTTGCCGGCGCTGGGTCCGGTGCGCGGCCCGCAAGGCATGAACACGATGATGCCGGCGACCTTGACGCCGGCGGCGACGCTCGCCTGTCCGTTGGTGTCGGCGCTCGACCACTGGGTGAGCGAAGGCGTTCAGCCGGCGGCGATGCGCTGGTTCGGCGCTCAGGTCGTCGAGATCAAACAGATCTCGGCCTATTCCTGCCGCAGCATGGTCGGCGCCGGCATGTCGCATATTTCCGAACACGCCTTCGGCAATGCGCTCGACGTCGCCGGCTTTATTCTGGCCGACGGCCGCAAGATCACGGTCAAGGATGGTTGGCACGGATCGCCGGAAGAGCAGGGCTTCCTGCACGACGTGCAACTTACGGCTTGCGAAAATTTCACCACGGTGCTGGCGCCCGGCTACAACATCTATCACTACGACCACATCCATGTGGACCTGATGCGGCGCGCCAGCGGGCGGCGGCCGTGCCGGCCCGATGCCATCCCGGGCGAAGTCGCCGCCGCCAAGGCGCGCTCGATGTATGCCAGCCATCAGCGAGGGCCCGCCTATACCGGCTCGATCGCGACCAAAGCTGCCAAGCCCGGCAAGGAGCCGGTCGCCATCCCAGGCGAGGATGGCTTTGTCGCGGACGACGATGACGATGCCGGCGTGACCGGATCGATCACGCGCGCGCCGGCCAAGCCGAATACGGCTATTCCCGGCGCCGATGGCGAATTCGACGACGACGTTACCGGTTCGATCCCGGCAGCGCCGGTCCGCAAGTCGGCCGCGGCTGCGGCCGGCGATGCGGCGATCCGTCTCGAAGAGCTCAGGTCAAAATATTAATCGGGATTGGCCGAACAATTCTTTATGCCGTGTGGGTGCCGATTCAAACCGCCGCCTGCACCAGCATCGCCCCGAACAAAATCAATCCTGCGTCGCGGTTGGATTTGAACTGCTTGAGGCAATGGGCCGGATCGTTGACGTCGAGTCGCAGCACTTGCCACGACAGAAGCGCGCCAAAGGCGATCAGTCCGAGCACGAAGATCAAGCCGCCGCCGGCCATTAGTCCGGCGATGCCGATCAGCACCACCGCGCCGGCGTAAAACGCGGCCAGCATCGGCGCCGTGTTTTGGCCAAACAGCAGCGCGGTCGATTTGATCCCGATCAGCGCGTCGTCCTCGCGGTCTTGATGCGCGTAGATGGTGTCGTAGCCGATCACCCAGGCAATCGATCCGGCATAGAGCACGACGGCCGGCCAATCGAGCCGGCCGAAAACGGCGGGCCAGCCCATCAGTGCGCCCCAGGAGAACGCAAGGCCGAGGCCGATCTGCGGCCAATAGGTCACGCGTTTCATGAACGGATAGATTGCCACCACCAGGAGCGAGGCAAGGCCGGTCATGACGGTAAAGCGGTTGAACTGTACGAGCACGAGAAACCCGACCAGCGCTTGCGCCAGCATGAAGACAGTCGCCTGCGCGACCGTGACTTGTTTCGACGGGATCGGCCGCGAGCGCGTACGCTCGACCTTGCCGTCGAGATCGCGGTCGACCAGGTCGTTCCAGGTGCAGCCAGCGCCGCGCATGGCAAAGGCGCCGATGAAGAATAAGACGATATACCAGACGCTCGGAAAATGTTCGGCCCGCATGCCGGCCAGGCCGAGCGACCACCAGCACGGCATCAACAACAGCCATGAGCCGATTGGGCGGTCGAGCCGGGCGAGCCGGAGATAGGGCCGAGTTATTGCGGGGGCGAGACCGTCGACCCAGTTGCCGGTGGCGTCGGCCACCTGTCCGGTGCCGCCGGTCATTTGCCGCCGAGAGGAGTGCCGGTCAAAGTGTCAAAGGTGCCGCGGCCGGTCTTGATGTTGCTGGCATCGGGCACGGCGGCGCTGCCAAGCGCGTCGCTCAAACTCGGAGCTGCCGCGCGCGCGGGCTGCTCAGCAGCGCGGCAGACATTGGTCCGCAGTTCCGCGGTACGAAGGTGGCCTTTTTTCAAAGTCGCCAAAATTTCCGGCGGAATGCCGCATTTCTTCATATTGTCGACGGCGAATTTAATCATTTTCATTTCGGCTTCGGAAAACGAATTGAACAGCCCGCAGGCTTCCTTCGCGTTCGCCTTGTGCTCGCTGGCATTACGGATCGCGGCCGCTCGTTTCTGGGCGGCATCGCGCAGTTTGCCGAATTCCTGCACGCAGCTTTCCTGCTGCTGTTGCGGCCACATTTCCTGCTGCGGCTTTTGGTCGGGCCACGGCGCGCCGGCGGCAGCCGGCTGTTGCGGCACGAACTGCGCCAGCGCCGGCTGGCTGGCGAGCTCAGCCATGCAGACGGCAACGATCAATGTCCGGCGCAAGTCCATGGACGAATCCTCTGCTCTCCCCGGCCTATTATACAGGGCATTGGCCGCTTCGTGCCTTATAACAACCTGCGGAATACGTCGGGAAGGCGGCAAATTGGCCGAATATTGCGCCGCCAGGGATCTGGCCCTCGCGCCTTATCTCCGGCCGGCGTAAACCGATGTCCGCCGTAGCTTTAACGATTGTCCCGATAGTCCCATGCCGAGCGTCGATTTCCGCACCCCCCGCATTTACCTCGATAGGCCGCTGGCTAGGGATAGCGAAGTTTCCCTTGACCGCGACCAGGCCAATTACCTCCTCAATGTTCTCCGCCTTAGCCGGGGCGACACGGTGCTGTTGTTCAATGGCCGGGACGGCGAATGGCAGGCAAAACTGGCCGGCACCGGCAAGCGGGCGTTGAGCGCGGCGGTGGGCGAGTGCGTGCGGGAACAGCCGGCGCCGCTCGACCTGCATTTTATGTTCGCGCCGCTCAAGCATGCCAGGCTCGATTATCTGGTGCAGAAAGCGGTGGAAATGGGCGCCTCGCGCCTGCAGCCGGTCATCACCCGGCATACACAAGTGGCGCGGGTCAATCTTGAGCGCATGCGCGCCAATGCGATCGAGGCTGCCCAGCAATGCGGGGTGCTGGTCTTGCCGGAGATCAAGGAGCCGGTGGCGTTCAAGGCCATTGCCGGCGCCGCCGATAGCGAACGTCTGTTGGTGTTTTGCGACGAGGACGCCGAGGTGAAAGACCCGGTCGCGGCCCTCGCGGCGGCGCGCCCGACGGCGCAGGCGCTATTGCCGGCCGGATCCGCGCGTCAAGCCATGCCGATGGCCGTGCTGATCGGGCCGGAAGGCGGCTTCGCCGAGGACGAGCGCGACATTTTGCTCAAGCGGCCGAATGTGCTGCGCATCGCGCTCGGCCCGCGCATTCTGCGCGCCGATACCGCCGCGGTGGCGGCGCTGGCGCTGGTTCAGGCGGTGTTGGGCGATTGGAAATAAGCGCGCGATGAAAATGCAGAGCCAATAATTTGGCAGCGCATTGCCGCGCGTCGCGGCCCATGCATTGCGGCGCGGTTGCCGGCAACCGACCGGCAACCGACGCCGTTAACGCGAATAACGCGACGCACAACTGTTACAAGACTCACAACATCGCATAGGCCGCCGATACCATTCCAACCGGACGCCGGTCGGCCGCACTTGACAAAGTCACGCGACAAAAACTTGTGGTCCGGCCGGTGCGCATGACGCGCGCATCGGCGAGGACATCGAAACTCACCGGCCGTAGAAAATGCATGGTCTGATCGATCGGCGTCATCGGCCGATAACCGGTCCATGCGGCCGCGCAGGCAAACAACATGGCGCTGTCGGCGAGCGCCATCAGCGCCGGCCCACATACCACAAAGCTGTCGCGGCAATTTTTTGCGGCGAACGGCAATCGCAACAGCGCTCCCGGTTGCCAATCGCCCGGCGCGCCGGCCGGTCTGCTGGCTTCCACTTTTTCGATCACCAGCCCGAGGTCCTGCATCCACGGCGGCAGTACCTCAGCCAGGTAATGTGCCGCCGACTCAAGTCCAAACACCGAACCGGCCAATTCGGGCCGCCGCAGTGCTGCGGTCATAACCCCTCCTGCTTCGGACATTCATCGGCGGCCCGCAGTTGCATGGCCGCACACCGGTCCGATTCGTAGGGGAAAGGATGGCGCGCCGCAGCGGGCGCCACGAGTCCAAATCACGGTAAAGCTGTGCATGAATCGGATGCGGCGCGAAAAACTTGTGATAAAGTTGCGGCCGGCCCAAAGGAGCCCGACTGCGATGCGCCCGACTTACGCCATTCGATCCATAGCGCTTGCCAATTTGGCATTTGCGATTTTGCTCGGCTTGGCCGCGCTGGCGCCGGCCCAGGCCGCGGGCTGGCTGGAGAAAGACATCTATATGACCGGCACAAATTTCGATGGCGTTTTGCCGCCTTGTGAGGCCGCACTTGGCACCATCGCGTCGCGCTTTGCCCAGAAGGAAGGCAATTACTGGAATTCCAGTCTGCAAATCCTCGACTTTGAGCGCGTGCGCGAAATCGCCTACCGGCCCTGGGCGGCCGGTACCATCCCGCGCCGGTTTTGCAAGGCGACCGCCTTGGTCAGCGACGGGCGAAAACACGCGGTGAATTATTGGATCGGCGAAGACACCGGCTTCATCGGCGCGAGCTGGGGCGTGGAATGGTGCGTGGTCGGCCTCGATCGCAACTGGGCCTATAATCCACGCTGCAAAATGGCCCTGCCGTAGGTCTCCCGCCAAATTGCCATTTTGTTCTTGATATGTTCTAGCTTTTGCGCTACGGTGTTCTGGAACCGTTGAGCGGCGTCAATTTCCGTTTTGTTCTCGACGGGCTCTGTGGGGGCACGCTTGGTGAGTTTTCGCGTTCAGGCGGCTATACGCATCGCCGCCGTCAGTCTCAGTTTTCTGTTTATTTCCGCGATTGTCGCCTTCGCGCAATCTCAGCCCGCGCAAGAAAGCTTCGCCCAAGACCGCTTCGCCCAAGACCACCGGCAGAATGAGCCGGGTAAATTCGATTTCTATGTGCTGGCGCTGTACTGGTCGCCGTCGTTCTGCGAAGCCTCGCAGGAGCGCGCGCCCAATCGGGCGCCCGACCAGCAATGCGGCGGACGGCCGTTTTCGTTTGTGGTGCACGGGCTATGGCCGCAATACGAGCATGGCTTCCCGGCCTTTTGCCAAGTGCCGGCGCCGCGGCTTGAGCGCGACATCGTCGGCAGCATGCTCGACCTGATGCCAAGCCCTCGGCTGATTTTCCATGAATGGGATCGCCACGGAACCTGCTCGGGGCTTAGCGCGCACGCCTTTTTCGAAACCGTGCGCAAGGCGCGCGCGGTCGTGAAGATCCCGGCGGATTTTCTCGAACTCGATAAACCGGTCATGGTGACGCCGGACGAAATTGTCGATGCCTTCGTCAAGGCCAATGCCGGGCTGCCGCGCGGATCGATCGCGGTTGCCTGCGACAGCAAGCGGCTGAGCGAGGTGCGCGTCTGTTTGAACAAGGATTTTTCATTCCACGATTGCCCGGAGGTGACCCGCCGCGCCTGCAAGCGGGACAAGATCGCCATGCCGGCGGTGCGCGGCGGTTGATGGGTAATTTATTGTGCCCTTGAATCCGCGATCGCGTTAAGTGGCCGCTAACGATGGCTGCGCGCCAAATGGGGATAACCCCCGTTTGTCGAGAATTGACGCAAGACTCTCGTAAGGGAAATCCCCGACGCTTCCGCCACGATCAGATGCGGGGGATCGCGGCAATGAATCGGGTCAGGGATTACGCGGATTTCGTGGGGTGGTTTGCCGGGCTCGGCTATATCGTGCTGTGGCCGGTCGCCTCGCCCGATTTGGGCGGCAAACCGTTTGGTGCCACGATTTTCTGTAGCGACGGCGCGCCCAGCCTGATGGACAGTCTTTGCAATTGGGTGCATCCGCTGCATTTTCCGCCCGCATTGCACGTGCTTGGATTTTTGTCGGCGGTATTCGTTACCACCAGGCTGCTGGTCTATGCGATCCGGCGGCCGTGGCGCGACAACAATGGGCACGCTGGCGATGGGTCTTTGCCCGGCGCCCAGGTTCCGGTCCCGCGGTCGCCGATCTTGCCACGAAAACCAAAGTTACGCCGCGCGCCGGTCAAGCCGCGTAAAGAGTTCGGTCTGCGCGGCGTAACGCGCAACGAAAGCGAGACTGTGGCATAAGCTCGGCATTACCAAAGCCAGAGGTCTAGCCAAGCCGTGAACTATCGCCACGCCTTCCACGCCGGCAGCTTTGCCGACGTTTTCAAGCACGCCGTGCTGTGCCGCATCCTGCATTATCTGCGGGAGAAGCCGGCCGCGTTCCGCGTGATCGACACCCATGCCGGCGCTGGGCTTTACGATCTGACGAGTTCCGAAGCCAAGCGCGGCGGCGAATGGCATGACGGCATCGAGCGGATCATGACAGCAAAGCTGTCCGACCCGGTCGCCGCGTTGCTGGCGCCTTATCTCGAAGTGATCAGCGCGCTCAACGAGCGCGGCCGCCTCAAAATCTATCCTGGCTCCCCCGCGATCGCGCGGGCCTGGCTGCGTCCGCAAGACCGGCTGGTCGCCTGCGAGTTGGAACCAAGCGCTGCGACCGCGCTCGCCGGGCACATGCGCGGTGACAGCCGCATCAAGACACTTGAGATCGACGGCTGGACCGCGCTCGCGGCCTATGTGCCGCCTAGCGAACGGCGCGGCCTGGTGCTGATCGATCCGCCATTTGAAGAGGACGGCGATTTCCATCGCCTTTCGCACAACATGGCGGGCGCGTACCGCAAATGGGCCACCGGCATTTATGCGCTCTGGTATCCAATCAAGGGCCGCGCGGAACCGGATGGTTTGGTCAAACGGCTGCGCCGGCTGGCGATCCCGAAGATCCTGCGCGCCGAGTTGATTGTTTCAAGTCTGAGCGATCCGACACGGTTGAACGGCTGCGGCCTGATCCTGGTCAACCCGCCCTGGACTCTGGAGTCCGAGTTGGCGGCCCTGCTGCCCGAATTGGCCGGCCTGCTGGGACGGGACGGAAAGGCCGGGTTCGCGCTCGATTGGCTGTCCGGCGAAGGCAAAACCTGATCCATCGACGCAAATTGGTTCTGTTCGCAACATAACGCCGGCCTGGGTGCTGACCGCGCCGCCGTTTTTGGCTCTTTCCACGGCGGCACAGTTGGTGTGTAGTTCCATCATTGGCAGTGACGTTCCGCCTCCAGGCTTGTAGGGGGCCGGCGGAGTGACTGAGGCCACGCGCGGCCAAGGCCATCCCCGTTTTGAATGTCGGCCGAGCCGCCGTGCGTGGGGCCGGCGGCGGTGTAGTACGGGGAGAGGGAGTTTCCCGATGCCGCAAACTGGGGTTGTTAAATTTTTCAATGGCGAACGCGGCTACGGCTTTGTGAAGCCGGACGATGGCGGACGCGATGTGTTCGTGCACATCACGGCCGTGGAGCAAGCGGGCCTCAAGAGCCTGAATGAGGGACAAAAGATCAGCTTCGATGTCGAGCCCGACAAAAAGGGCAAAGGCCCGAAGGCCGTGAACCTGGTCGTTACCGGTTAATTCTTCGCGTCCGCACGGCGCGCGAAAATTTTCCGTAGGAGTTTCACCGGCCGCGGGCTATGCATGCCGCTCCCGCCGCGGCGAAGAAATGTGTCATGATGATTTTACGTTCGTCTCCCGCCTCGCCCTTTGGGCGCAAAGTGCGCATCGCCGCGAGCGTGCTCGGCCTTGCGTCCAAAATCGAGGTGACGGCCACCAGTCTCGAGGATCCCGCCGACAGACTGTACGAGCAGAATCCGCTCGGTAAAATTCCGGTGCTCGTCCTGGATGACGGCAACACTTATTACGACTCGCGCGTCATCCTGGAATATCTCGATTATCTCGCCGGCGGCGGCCGCATCATTCCGCGCGAGGCGCCGGCGCGGTTTGAGGCATTACGGCTGCAGGCGCTGTGCGATGGCATGCTCGATGCCTGTCTGCTGCAGGTCTATGAGGGCCGCTATCGGCCGGCCGAGATGAAGGTGCAAGCTTGGGTCGATCGCCAGAACGGCAAAGTCGCACGCGGCATGCAGGCCTTGGAGGCAGCACCGCCCGCGCTAACGCCGGTTCCCGATGTCGGACAAATCACGCTCGCCTGTCTGCTCGGTTATCGCGATCTGCGTTTTGGCGGAACCTGGCGCAAGGAATATCCCAAGCTGCTGGCCTGGCACGACAAGTTCGCGGCGCAAGTGCCGGCGTTCGGCGAGACCAAGGTCGAGCCCTAGCCATCGTCATTCCGGCATTACAAAAGCAAAAGCCCCGGAGCGAACCCCGGGGCCTAGCGCCGGGTTTCTAGGGCGTGACTCATAAATTCAGGTTGGTAAGCGCGGTTTGTCGAATGTCCGCTTTGGTCCATACGCGGCCCAACTGTTGCGTCACCGCGAACGACGCGAAGTGCCATGAGCGACCAAACCCACCGCAGCAAACAGTACCTCTTCTTGTCACAAATTATTCCCGCCGTGCGTTGGTAATATTTTTCCCCCAGAAACGACTATCGGCTATTCCATGCCCCAAAGTAGTGACCATGGGATACATATTTTATTGAATTTCTTACGGTTTTTTCTGTTAACCGACGCGTAAAAATAATTGATCGAACTGAATTGCCGTAGTCTTGAAATCAAAAAAACATTTCCCTAAATCGTCTGCCGCCAGACGCCAAACGGGTCTGGTGCGGACGTCGGCGGGTGTCCGACGGACTGCTCGTACCCATGTTGCTCAAGGAGGATGTGGCTATGAGGAACTTTGACTTTGCTCCCCTATGGCGATCAAGCATCGGTTTTGATCGCGTGTTTGACCTAATCAACAACACACAACTGCTCGAAGGGCAGGATAACTACCCTCCCTACGACATCGCTCGGACAGGCGAGGACACCTACCGTATCGCCCTAGCGGTCGCAGGTTTCTCACCGGACGACATTACGGTAACAGCCCAACAAAACTTGTTAATTGTTACGGGTCGGAAGACCGAAGATAAGGTCGAGAAATTCGATCAAGACTATCTCTATCGCGGCATCTCAGCTCGCGCCTTCGATCGAAAATTCAGCCTCGAAGACCATGTCGAAGTTGAGAAGGCTTCGTATGAGAACGGTCTGCTTCAAATCGACCTTGTTCGTCGGATTCCTGAGGCGATGAAGCTACGCCGAATCGAAATAGGAGCCGCTAATCCAGGCTCCAAGGACGCCAAATCCAAGAAGTTCGAGCAGGTACGCATCGCTTCTTAGGTCGCCCATAAATCGATAACCGTCGAGGTGGCTCGGGTATCCATCTCACTCGGGCCACCTCCTCAGAAAGGAGGGATGGCTGTGAGCCGTCGACTAAACAGACTAACAGCGAAAGAACGCGTCGATCCCATCAGAGCTGATGGGCTTGATCTTGACGCCTTGCTGCACCCGGCGAAAGCGTTTTCGCACCCCATAAACGTAGTGAATGATCCTGACCTTACGCTAAATGAAAGGCGGGCCATTCTTTCATCCTGGGCCTCCGATGCCTGTGCACCGGAAGCCGCGCCACACCTTCGCGTCAACGCGTCAGGCGATGTCGTGCCTTGGGACGCCATCATGGATGCGCTGCGCATGCTCGACCGTGAAGGTGACGGCCTAGGAAAACCGCTTCCTCACTACAAGCGAGTACAACCCAAAAAAAAGAGCTGGCTTACTTGGAACTAAATTTCGCTCTCGTGGCCCGGGCGATCAAGGGAGAGTGCTGAACTAGTGCAAACTCAAAGCGTCACATTGTGAATGAGCCGTCAAAAGCGAGGTCGGAAATGAACAAACGAAACGTTTTGGACCAATTTCTAGATTGGAGCGGCTTTCTAGTGAGCGCGCTTTTCATCCTAGGTATCACGTTCTCGCAGTTGCACTGATGCAAGCGCCTCATCCGATTGTCGAGAAGGCAAAAGCGGAGTTGGAAGAGGCCGAATCGCAACTTAGCGCGGCACTTCGTGCTTGGGATACGAGCGTTTCCGAGCTGTGGCTTACGTCGCTAACACTCACGCAAGCACAGAAACGCGTGACGCGCGCTCATGAGCTTTTGCGGGACGCCTTGAGTACAGCGGATGAATGAGGACCTAAAAGTGCTGATGCTTAGGCGACGCTCTATAGGTGCGTAATGCAACTTGGAATCGAACGTTTTGTAATAAGCCGTGAGGACAACGTGGTCCGGGTGGACTTCAGCCCCGACCGTGATCCGCCTGCGCCAAGATTTCCTGGCGCGAGCGGATTGAGAGAGGCCGAGTATGAAAGCGAAAGCGAGACAATAAATTTCGCCGCAGAAGCGTTAGGCTGAGATATTCCTCTGGCGATCCTAGTATTGATTGCGGAAGGTGCTGGGGCTGCTCATGCAACGGTATTGCAGGTGATGGGCTCGTATCTCCATCTTACCGAGTGGCCTGCCATCGACGTTCACACACCTTGCCTCGCGTCTGGTTGAAGGGCGGAACAAAACAGTCAAAGCGGCATAGCCCCTTCACAAGCGCAACATGAGATGCTGGCGAATGTCCGCTTTGGGTCTTGGTTGTGTAAAAACGCTTCGACCGAAGCATTGATGCCCGGCGGCCCCGGCACGGGGCCCTTATTCAGTGATTTCCAGGGTTTGCGGTTTTTTCGTTCTGGAATCGCTTCTGATCAGGAGCAAAACATCCTGGGCGGCTCTGCAACGGTAAACTGCTGCGTGTCGGCGGCTATTATGCCCTCATCGCCGCCATGAGTGGCTGGACGCCGATGATGTTCATGACCCGCGTAAGATTGTAGGCCAGGACGTGCAGCGCGATCTCGGTAGCGACCCGTGGCAGCGTCTTCATCAGGAAGTGGGTTGCGCCCATCCGAGCCTTGATCGTGCCGAAGGGATGCTCGACCGTCTCACGCCTCTGGCGCATCTTCTCCGGATGC
>Ga0302319_10021838_pt1 | contig 11517 bp, 10 predicted proteins | sample Bog_T0_2_FD_203319 | JGI IMG/M metagenome (GOLD analysis project Ga0302319, IMG submission 203319) | Peat permafrost microbial communities from Stordalen Mire near Abisko, Sweden - Bog_T0_2 | ecosystem: Environmental > Terrestrial > Soil > Wetlands > Peat | place: Sweden: Abisko, Stordalen Mire...
GCGTTCACCCAGGTCGTCGTCCGCGTCGATCCGACTCGGATCGGGATGCCGAGCAAGGAGCTCCGTTCTCGTCTCGACGGGCGCGGAGTTGCGACCTGGTTGCCGAACTTCGAGCCGATTCCCTCGCTGTCGTTCTTCGCAAAGGATCACTGGAAGGACTGGGTATTGAAAGGCCGTCTCGACGCCGCCGAGGCCAACTATCACGCGCGGTTTACAAATGCCGGGCTCGTCGCCAACACCATCGGGTTGGGATTCCCAAAACAGAATTTCACGTCGAAAGCCAGGGTGCGGCACCTGATCGCGGCCGTTCGGGAAGTCTTGGTGCCGCGATGAACGCCACGGCAATCTCCTCGAAGCAAAAAATCATCAAGCTGATACGGGCGTTGGGCGGCGTCGCCGCCATCGTCGCTTTCAACCGGCTCTTGAGGCGGATATCGGCCTTTTCGCACTATCTGCAGTTTGTCCTTCAATGGGGCGTGCGGCCCGTAGCCGGATGGTTCGATCATTACCTCGATATCCACTATCTCTGGGGCAAGACCCGGACCCCGCTGAGCTGCGAGCGCGGAATCCTCGGGCTGCTGGCGATCAAGCCAGGGGCACGCGTATTGGAGCTGTGCTGCGGCGACGGCTTCAACAGCTTCCATTTCTATTCCATTCGTGCCGGTAAAATCGTGGCGATGGATCTGGACCGGGATGCGATCGCGTCGGCGCGGAGGAACTTCGCCGTCGACAACATCGAATTCGTCGCCGGCGACATTCGCCACGACATGCCGAGAGAGCAGTTCGACAACATTGTCTGGGACGCATCGCTGGAATACTTTACGCCGGAGGAAATTGGCCAGCTGCTGGCCGGCGTCAAGCAGCGGCTTGGTCCGGAAGGAATCCTCTCCGGGCAGGTCCTGCTTCAGGATATCCAGGCCGAGGAACACAGCCACATCTTTCGGACGGCTGCGGAACTTTCGCAATTCCTCCAGCCTCATTTTCGCAATATCCGGCTGCTCGAGACCCGTTACCCATCGCGCACCAACGTCTACTTCTATGCCAGCGATGCGGCGTTGCCGTTTTCGCCGGCAGGATAGCGCGATGCGCATCTCCGTCGTCACGCCATCCTTCAACATGGCGCCCTACCTCGAGGACACCATCAAATCAGTGCTCGGCAACCTGCGGGCTGGCGACGAATATTTCGTCATCGACGGCGGCTCGACCGACGGCAGCGCCGATATCATCCGCCGCCATGAGCGGCATATCACGAGCTGGGTCAGCGAACCGGATTCCGGCTACGCGGATGCGCTGGCCAAGGGCTTCGATCGCGCCACCGGTGACATCCTATGCTGGATCAACGCCGGCGATCTCTATCTCGGCGGCGCGCTCGATACCGCGCGGCAGTGGCTTGCCGGCGATCTCGACATGATTTTCGGCGACGATTTCTATATCGACGAAGGCAATCGGGTTTTGTCCTATAGTCGCGGATGGGTTCCGAACCTGCGCATGGCGACGCTGTACGGAGGCTGGACACCACTGCAGGACGCCTGTTTCTGGCGCCGCGGACTCTATCAAAGCATCGGCGGGATTGATCGTTCACTGCGCTATGCAGCCGATTATGATCTCTTTTTGCGGATGGCGTTGGCTGGCCGCACCAGTTACGTGCCGGTCGCGTTCAGCGCGTTCCGTCGGCATGCGGGGCAGAAGTCGATCTCCGGTTCGGCGGCCTACGAGGACGAGCGCAAGCGGGTCCGGGCCCGGGAAATCGGCACTTACCGTGCCGCGCCGGTGCTGAAGGCGCTCTTCCGGGGGCTCAATCGGGCGGCGATGAGCGCGCGTGCCCGCATCGCGCCGCTGGCCTGGCGGCGACCGGACCTCGTCGGCCGGCCGGTGACGAGCCTGCCCTGCGCGGCCTACTGGAAGGATGGCCAGCGGATCCAGCCGGGCGTGTCGCCGGTCCGGCCGATCTGCTAAGAGAGAGCCTGCAAGCGCGCTGAAGTCGAATGGCAGCGTGGATCACAGATCCGCCGCGATCGGAAATTGGACCATGTTCACCTATCAAGACCAACGGATGGCCGACCTTCAGGGGCGGTTTCAGGAGCTGCGCGGCATGGTCGACGCGGCAACCGAGCCGGTTCGGCACTTCCAGCCCAATCATCGCTCCGAGATCTATAAGGCAGCGCTGAAGAGCCTGACGCTCGCGGACGCTGTGCTGGTGGATCTGAGCGTGCAGCTGGCGCAGGATCGCTATCCGGCGGCCGAGGTCCTGGTCTACCCGATGCTGCATCTCGCCGGCGACACCAACGAGCGCGGCAGCTGGCATCGCGACGGCGCGGAGACCAACCGCCAGGTGTTCTGGATTCCGCTGACGCCCTACCACTATCCCGGGCTGTCGGTGATCGACTGGTCGGCGGGGCTCGTCAGCAAGCCGCTGGCGTTCGCCGGGTCGCGTTTCCTCAGCCTGGACCCGTTCGCCAAGCGGCTGGCGATCGCGCCGAACACCTACTATTCATGGTCGCCGCGCATGATCCACCGCGGCAACTTCAACACCTCGGACGACCTGTCGTCGGCGATGGTGATCTTCCTCGACCAGGCCGCGAAGGCATCTCCGCGCAAGCTCGGCAGGACCGAGCCCGGAGCGGTGCGGCAACGGCTCGGCACCATCGACGCGGCGATCCTGCTCGATCCCGCCGGCAACATCGCGCGAGTCGACCAGGATCAACTGCGGTCGCTCGACGAGCCGTTCCAGTCCCACTTCGTCAGCTATTTCAAGCTGCGGACCCAGATCGACCTGTACCAGCTATGAGATCATTCGACGGTCGTCCGCGTCGTACCGGCGGCGTCGTGTTCGTGGCGAGCGCGGTCGGCGTGCGATGATGGATTTCGCCAAACGCTGGGTCGGCGCGATCGTCGACTGGCGCCGCCTGGTCGCGTTGCGATACCTGCCGCGCTACGCCGCGGACTGGTTGGCGTTCCGCCAGCAGGCTGGGACCTGGTCGGTGAAGCTCGCCGACAGCTATCCGTGCCTGGCCGACCGGCTGCCAACTACCCCGTTCGATCCGCACTATTTCTACCAGGGCAACTGGCTGGCCCGGCGGCTCGCGGACGCCCGGCCGCGGCAGCATGTCGACGTCGGATCGAGCGTGCTGACCATGGGGGTGCTCTCCGCCCACGTTCCGACGGTGTTTGTCGACTACCGGCCGCTGGTGGTGCGGCAGAGCGGACTGAACTGCGTCGCTGCCGACATCCTTCGCCTGCCGTTCGCCGATCACTCGGTGCAAAGCCTGTCCTGCCTGCATGTCATCGAGCATATCGGGCTCGGCCGGTATGGCGATCCGCTTAACGCCGACGGCGCCCGGCTCGCAGCCGAGGAACTGCAGCGCCTGGTCGATCACGGCGGGACGCTGTACCTGTCGACGCCGATCGGCCGGGAGCGGGTATGCTACAACGCGCATCGGGTGTTCGCGCCGGCGACGATCCTTTTGTTGTTTTCGCAGTTGCAGTTGACGCGGTTCTGCTACGTCTCGGACGACGGCGCGCTGTACGAGGACGCGTCGCCCACCCAGGTACCGCAGCTTGATTACGGATGCGGCTTTTTCGAATTCTCTCGCCGGTAATGCGGCTCGCGAATTCCGTTTCAGATAAGTGTCCTTGATGTTGTCAGCCCTGCGCCGCCTGTTCGCCACCAGCGATCTGCTCGCCTTCAACCTGCGCAATCGCGATCGCTGGATAGCGGAGCAGGCGGCTAGCGTGCCCGCCGGATCGCGGGTGCTCGATATCGGAGCCGGATCGGCGCCGTACCGCGCGCTGTTTGCCCATTGCGACTACAAGACCCAGGATTTTGCCCAGCTGAAGGACGACCAGCTGCGGCACGGCGGCTATGCGCCGATCGATTTTGTCTCCGAGGCGAATGCGATCCCGGTTCCCGACGCGAGCTTCGACGTGGTGGTCTGCACCGAGGTGCTCGAGCACGTCCCCGAACCGATCGCGGTAGCCCGGGAGTTCGGCCGCATCGTCACGCCGGGCGGCCGCCTGATCCTGACCGCGCCGCTCGGTTCCGGCATCCATCAGGAGCCGTACCACTTCTACGGCGGTTACACCCCGTACTGGTACCAGCAGTTCCTCAAGCAGGCAGGATTTGGCGGCATCACCGTCACTGGCAATGCCGGCACGCTGCGCCATGTTGCGCAGGAAACCATTCGGTTCGTGCGCATGACGCGCCCGTTCGGCTTTGCCGCGCCGTGGTACGGCCAGGTGCTGTGGCTGCCGTTCTGGGTGATCCTGGCTCCCGTGCTCGCGCTCGCCGTTCCGCTGGCGGCGAAGGCTCTCGACCGGTTCGACCGGGAGCAGCGCTTTACCGTCGGCTATCACGTAACGGCGGTCCGTGAGCCCGCGGCCTGATCCATGAAAATTCTCTGCGTGTTGAGCCGCTATGCCTACGGCAAGCCGGAGCGTGGCGAAAACTACGATTACGTCCACTTCCTCCCGGCGTTCGAGCGCATGGGACATGAGGTCGACTTTTTCGATTCGGGCGACCGGTCTCTATTCAATGATTTCGCCGACCTCAATCGCGCCCTGCTCGAACGGGTGGCCGGCTTTCGTCCGGACGTGATCTTCTGTGTGCTGATGCACTACGAGGTCTGGTTCGAGACCCTCGATCTGATCCGCGCCAATAGTCCGGCGCTCGTCGTCAACTGGGGCACCGACGATTCCTGGAAATTCTGGCAGGCCTCGCGGTTTTTCGCCGGCCATGTCGATCTCCACGTCACCACTGACCGCATGGCGGCGGAAGCGGCGGCGCCGCGCGGCCTCGACAATGTGCTGCTGTCGCAATGGGCGGCGTCCGGGGCGGCGCTTGCGGAGCCATGCCCGTCGCAGGCCTGCCGCCACGATGTCAGCTTCGTCGGTAGCATGTACGGCTACCGCGCCGACTGGATTGCGGCGCTGCGTGCCAGCGGTATCTCGGTGGCGTGCTTCGGCCACGGAACGGACCACGGCGTCGTCAGTGCCCCGGAGATTCCGGATATCTATCGATCCTCACGGATTTCCCTGAATTTCTCCGGCTCTGGTCAAAATCCCGGCGGAGTGGCAGGAGCGGGCGGGCGGCAGATCAAGGCCCGCACCTTCGAGGTGCCCGGGGCGGGGGGCTTCCTGCTGACCGAAGCCGCACCCGGGCTGGAGCAGTATTTCGCTGTCGATCATGAGATCGCGACATTCGCCTCGCGCGATGAAATCGTGATCAAGACGCGATATTTTCTCGACCACCCCGACGCGCGCGACAACATCGCGCGGGCCGGTCACGCCCGGACACGGGCTGAACATACCTACGAGAAACGCTTCGCGGATATCCTCGAGCGGCTTCGATCGAGCAGCGCCGGTCGGCGAACCCGGCCATGGACGCTGTCGGCGGCTGCGCTCGACGATTGCGTTAGGCGGTATCGGCGCAAGGGGCTAACCAGCTGGGTGCGTGCCGCACTCGTCGTCCCCCTCAGCCTGGCGTTCGGAAAGCAGCGCGGTCCGCGCGCGGCGCGGCGCCTGGTCTATGAGTTGTCGTGGCGGCTCGGCGGCGTGGCGACCTATGGCGCCGGCGGCCTGCCGGGTCGGCTATTCTATAACGAGAGCTGATCATGCTAGGGCCGCAGGATCCAGTCGGCGCGGGGCCACGCTCAAATTCGGACCAGCGCCCGCTGATCTCGGTCATTATGTCGATGCGCAACGCTGCCGCCACTATCGGCGTCGCGGTCCGCTCGGTCCAGCTGCAGACCCTGCCAGACTGGGAACTGATCGTGATCGACGACGGCTCTTCTGATCAGGGGGCGGCCGTCGTCGCCGCCTTCGGCGATGCGCGCATTCGGCTGGTTCGCGAGCCGGCCTCCGCTGGCCTCGCGACTCGGCTCAATCAGGCCGTGGCCCTGAGCCGCGGCGAGTATATCGCCCGGATGGATGCGGACGATATCTGTTTCCCGGAGCGGCTGGCGCGTCAGGTCGCGCGACTGCAGGAGGACCCTTCGATCGATTGTCTCGGCTGCGGCGCGGTGGTGTTCACCGGTGACGCCAGGCTCGTCGGCGTGTTGCCAGGCGGTCTGACCCACCAGGATATTACGGCGCAGCCGTTTCGTGGATTTCCGTTTCCACACCCGACGTGGTGCGGCCGGGCGGAATGGTTTCGCGACCATCCGTATGACGCCAGGCTGATGAAGACGCAGGACCAGGATCTGTTGTTGCGGGTGTTCGCTCAGAGCCGCTTTGCGGCGCTTGCGGATGTGCTGGTCGGGTATCGGCAGGATGGGCTGGATCTAAGAAAGATGCTGCAAGGCCGACGCGTATTCATTGGCTCCCTCTGGCAGCATTTGCAGCGCTTGGGCAAGCCATTGCCCGTGATGTGGGGCATAGCCGCGCAACTTCTCAAGGCCGCCGCCGATATCGTCACGATCGGCCTCGGTCTCGGCCGTTGGGCCCAGCGCGGCCGACTAAAACCTGTGCCGCCCGCGGTAGCGCAGCAATGGCTGCAGCTGCAGCGCCGGCTCGGCGGCGACAAGGGAGTGGCCTGATGTGCGGCATCGCAGGCTTGTTGCGGCCGGGCGGCGGCGGTGACAGTGCACTCAAGGGCATTGCAGCGCGGATGGCAGAGACGCTGACCCATCGCGGCCCGGATGCCGGCGGTATTTGGTCCAACGCGGCTGCGGGCGTCGGCTTCGGCCATCGCCGGCTGTCGATCCTTGAGCTGTCCGAGGCCGGTGCCCAACCGATGCGTAGCGATTGCGGTCGCTTGACCGTGACGTTCAACGGCGAGATCTACAACCATCTCGAGATCCGCCGCGAACTGGAGGCGAGCTCCGCCGCCCCAAACTGGCGCGGCCATTCGGACACCGAAACGCTGCTCTATGCCATCCGGCAGTGGGGTGTCGCCGGCGCGCTGCAGCGCCTGGTAGGAATGTTCGCCTTCGCGCTTTGGGACGAGCAGGAGCGGACGGTTACGCTGTGCCGCGACCGCTTCGGCGAAAAGCCGTTGTTCTACGGCTGGTGCGGGCGCGATCTGGTGTTCGCCTCTGAACTGAAGGCGCTGGCCGCTCATCCGGACTGGTCGCCGGCGCTCGATCGTACGGCGCTGACGTCGTTCATGCGCTACTCCTACGTTCCGGCGCCCGCCACCATCTGGCAGGGCATCCGAAAGCTTCCCTCCGCGTCAATGGTCACGTTCGCCGCCCGCGTGAAGCCCGGTACGATGCCAGAACCGGTGGCGTATTGGTCGCTGCGTGAGCATGTGGTCGCGGCACAGGGCGCGCGCATCTACGACGAAACCGAGGCTACTACGGAGCTGGAGCGGCTGTTGTCGGTCGCCATCAAGCGCCAATGCCTGTCCGACGTCCCACTCGGGGCGTTTCTCTCTGGCGGGATCGATTCCTCGACCATCGTCGCGCTGATGCAGGCGCGGGCGAGCCAGCCGGTGCGGACCTTCACGGTAGGTTTTTCCGAAGGAGCCTTCAATGAGGCCGACGACGCACGCAGAGTCGCGGCACATCTCGGCACGTCGCATACAGCGCTTCATGTCGATCCCAAGACCGCGATGGACGTGATCCCCAGGCTGCCGCGAATGTATGACGAACCGTTCGCTGATTCGTCGCAAATCCCAACTCATTTGGTGGCGGCACTCGCGCGCCAGCACGTCACCGTCGTGTTATCCGGCGACGCCGGCGACGAGTTGTTCGGCGGCTACAACAGGCATATTTGGGGTGGGCAATTGAATGCCCGGTTCGGCAAGATGCCTATTTTGCTAAGGCAGGTGCTGGGTGCGTTGCTGAACGCCATTTCACCGGAGCCGGCCGGTAGCCTAGCGCGATTGGCGCAGCCGTTGCTGCCGTCGCGGTTGCATATCCGCCGCGCGGGGGATCAGGCCGCCAAGCTTGCGCGCATCATCGGTTCGAGATCGTTCGACCATATGTACCAATTGCTCTGTTCGATCGATAGCGATCCGTCGCAAACAGTGATCCAGGGTGAGGAGAGTTCGAACTGGTCGGCAGATGAAATGGGCAAGGTAACGGTGCAGCTCGATCCACTCGACCGCATGACGTTGGCCGACTCGCTGAGTTATCTTTCCGACGATATTCTGCAGAAAGTCGACCGGGCGGCAATGGCGGTCAGCCTTGAAACGCGGGTCCCCTTCCTGGACAGGGATGTCGTGGAGTTCGCAGCACGAATTCCTCCTGGCATGAAGGTTCGCGAGGGCCGGGGCAAATGGCTGGTGAGACAGGTGCTCTACAAGCATGTACCGCCGGCCTTGATTGACCGGCCCAAGACCGGTTTCAGTATTCCGCTCGACGATTGGCTGCGCGGTCCGCTGAAATCGTGGGCCAGCGACCTCCTGTCACCGGACAGATTGCGGCGGCAAGGATTGTTCAACGCTAAGCGGGTTGAACATAGGTTTGCGGAGCATTTGAGCGGCCGTCGCAATCACGGCTATTGGCTCTGGAACGTGCTAATGGCTCAGGCTTGGCATGACGTGTGGTGTGCCGACTGACGGTTTTTGGTTGCGCTGCTACGAATTTATCGATTTTGGTTTTGCCAATCAGTTGCCTTCCCCAGTCTCCATTGGCCCGGCGGCTTTCTCCGCGCTGAAGATCCAAACCAACCCACCGATGCACCCCACGGCGAACGATACCGCGCCAAACAGTATCGAAACCACCGTCCCATCCGCTTGAGCCAGCCCTGCATAACCAAACGCGACCATCATCGTCGCCTCACGCACACCCCAACCGGCGATCGAGATCGGCATCATGGTTATCAGCATGATGGGTGGGATCAGCATGAATACCTGCTCAAAATCCACAGGGGCTGAGATGGAACGAGCGGCGCACCACGCAATCACGACGGCCAGCACATGAATTGAGAGCGACAGGACTGCGATCTTTGGGCCGCTCCGCCGGTCGAAGATCACCTTGTTGGCAATCACCGAACAGGCGTGGACATGCTTGGTTGGCCACCATGTCGTCAACCATGACCACGGCAGGTGACCGAGCAACAGAAAGCCGAGGCCGCCCGCAAGAGCTGCGAAGTCGACAAAGACCAGCGCGAGACGGCCGTGGCTATTGGCGATCATGCCGTAGCTCCAGGGCAGGCTGGCCACAATGATAAGTGCCAGCGCGATCAGCCCGATGGCGCGATCGGTCAAGACCGAATAGGTCGCCGCACGCCAGCCAGCGCCGGTGCGGTTGACGAGCCAGAGTCGCACGGCGTCGCCGCCGATGGACGACGGCAGCGTCTGATTGAAAAACGTGCCGATCATGTTGTAGCGAAAGGCCTGCAGATCGGTCAGGGGCGCCTTACACAAAGCGGAAATCTCACGCCATCGCAGTGCGCCGATAAAAACCTGAACCACAGTAATCAGCACCGCAAGCGCAATCCAGCCGACACTGATCTGGCTCAGGCGAGCCTGAATCGCCGTAAAATTGATCCCGCGAAGCGCGAGATAGAGCAGCGCCAGCGACACCAGTATTCGGACTGACAAGACTAGAAGCCGACGCATTCCATGCCGTGTTCGTTAATGTTCCAGGAGCCTGTAGGCGATGGCGCAGGGCCGCTATTTACCGTCTTGGTATGGCTTTAGGGCCGCCAAAGCAATAACCCTGATATCCTGCTCACCCCCCTTGCGATGCACATGCCGCGGCGGCTAAACAGTTGGCAGCATACCGTAAATTGCGTCCCGCGACCTTGGAATTGCGTTTGATGTCACATCGCCGAAAGATTGGGGTCATAGGGCTGGGTTATGTCGGATTACCTGTGGCGGCCGCCTTTGCGCGGGCGGGTGATGGGGTAATCGGCTTCGATATCGACCAGACGCGTATTCGCGAATTGAGAGCGGGACAAGATCGTACCCGGGAGGTCGAAAGCTGCGATCTGCAGCTGCCCTCGTTGAGCTTTACCAGTGACGCTGCGGCACTTCGGGCTTCCGATTTCTTCATTGTGACGGTTCCTACCCCGATTGATGGGGCGCGAAGACCCGATCTCGGCGCCATGTTTGAAGCGTCGCGCATGGTTGGGGCCGCCCTCAAGAAGGGCGACATTGTGGTTTATGAATCAACCGTCTATCCCGGAGCGGTCGAAGAGGAATGCGTGCCGATCCTCGAACAATGTTCAGGTCTAAAGGCCGGTTCGGATTTCAACGTTGGTTATTCACCGGAACGCATCAACCCGGGCGACAAAGAGCATCGTTTTGAGACAATCGTGAAGGTGGTTTCGGCCCAGAATCCCGAAACCCTCGATATCGTGGCCGAGGTCTATGGATCTGTCGTGGCAGCCGGCATTCACCGGGCGCCCTCTATCAAGGTGGCCGAAGCGGCCAAGGTGATCGAAAATACCCAGCGCGATCTCAACATCGCCTTCATGAACGAATTGTCGCTGATCTTCCAGGCGCTCGAGATCGATACCGGTGACGTGCTGGCGGCCGCGCGGACGAAATGGAATTTCCTGCCGTTTCAACCGGGCCTCGTCGGCGGTCATTGCATCGGCGTTGATCCGTATTATCTGACATTTCGCGCTGAAAAAGCGGGCTACCACCCTGAAGTCATTCTGGCCGGTCGCCGCATCAATGACGGCATGGGTCAGCGCGTCGCGCTGGAATGTGTTCGGGGGCTGCTTCGCCGGAAGGGCTCGGGGGGCGTCGTCACTATCCTTGGCCTCACCTTCAAGGAGGATGTTCCCGATACCCGCAACTCCCGCGTGGTCGATATCCTGCGCGAGCTGCAGTCATTTGGTCTTTCGGTGCAGGTGCACGACCCCATGGCGAATGCATCGGACGCCAAGCATGAATATGGCGTGACGATAACCGAACTTGATGCGTTGCGGCCTGCAGATGCGGTCGTTATGGCGGTTGCGCACGGCAGCTATATCGAAGGAGGCTGGCCGCTTATTCAAAGGCTGCTGGTGGACGGCGAGGGGCTCGTCCTCGATATTAAAATGAGACTAGATCGCAGTTCGAAGCCCGCGGGCATCGAGCTGTGGCGGCTGTAAGGCCAAACCGGAGAAACGATGTCGGATAATGCGGTATTGGTCACCGGAGCTGCCGGATTTATCGGATTCCATGTTTCGCAACAGCTGTTGTCGGCTGGCCGGAATGTCGTCGGCCTCGATGTTGTCAACGATTATTACGATCCAAGACTGAAAGAGGCGCGTCTCGACGTTCTTAAGCGCCAATCCGGGTTCACCTTTTTAAAGCTCGATTTGGCAAATCGCGCAGCGACGAAATCTCTATTCGAGCAACATCATTTCTCGACCGTGATCCATCTCGCAGCTCAAGCGGGCGTTCGTTATTCGCTGCAAAATCCCCACGCATATGTGGATGCTAATATCGAAGGCTTCATTAACGTGTTGGAAGGATGCCGTCACAACGACTGCAAACATCTTCTGTTCGCGTCTTCATCTTCAGTATATGGCGCCAATACCAAGCTGCCATTTTCGGTGCAGGACAACGTCGATCATCCGATTAGCCTTTATGCCGCTTCGAAAAAGGCCAATGAGCTGATGGCGCATGCCTACAGT